>Ga0208851_1000856_pt1 | contig 11785 bp, 15 predicted proteins | sample NGESurshal092012_FD_184481 | JGI IMG/M metagenome (GOLD analysis project Ga0208851, IMG submission 184481) | Arctic peat soil microbial communities from Barrow, Alaska - NGEE Surface sample 415-2 shallow-092012 (SPAdes) | ecosystem: Environmental > Terrestrial > Soil > Wetlands > Peat ... | reverse complement strand
GGGCCCAAGGACCTCTGGCCCCCCGACTCCGTGCAGCAGCTCGCCCGCGAGCGCGCCGAGGAGACGGGTGCGAGGATCACCGTGACCGAGGACCTCGAGGAGGCGTTGCCCGGCGCGGACTTCGTGTACACCGACGTGTGGGTGTCGATGGGCGAAGCCAAGGAGGTGTGGGACCACCAGCGGGTTCGTCTGCTCACTCCCTACCAGGTCAATCGCGTTGCGATGGAGAGGACGGGCAATCCGCGGGCCAAGTTCATGCACTGCCTGCCGGCGTACCACGACGAGGAGACGGTCGTGGGCCGCCAGGTCATGGAGCGCTCCGGCATGCGGGGCGGGCTCGAAGTCACCGACGAGGTCTTCCAGTCCGCGCGCAGTATCGTCTTCGACCAGGCGGAGAACCGGCTTCACACCATCAAGGCAGTGCTCGTCGCCACGCTCGGCGACGGCTGAGGGATGCGGAGGCGATGGACGATCTGACCAGCACGTTCGTCCGGCAGCGTCAACGGCTGAACGAGATCATCGAGGTGCTCGCGAAGTACGGCTTCGCGAGCTTCGTCAACATGGCCACGGGATTCCGCAGGTGACCGCCCGCGTCGCCGGGCGCCTTGCCGATCCCGCGATCCTCCAGGAGTCGAGCGGCGAGCGCCTGCGAGGCGCCCTGACGGAGCTCGGGACGACGTGGATCAAGTTCGGGCAGATGCTCAGCATGCGCCCCGACATCGTCGGCGCCGACGTCGCGGCCGAGCTCGAGAAGCTGCAGGCCGATGTGCCGCCCGACCCGCCCGGCGTCGCCAAGCAGCTCGTCGAGAGCGAGCTCGGCGGATCGGTCGAAGAGCTCTACGGGTCGTTCGACCCGCCGCCGGACCTGACGGAGCGGGCTCCGACCGCGTCAGGCCGAAACCCGCTCCATTCCAGGCACTTCCAGCGGAGGGGGAGGGATTCGAACCCTCGGTACAGGGGTTACCCGCACAACAGTTTTCGAGCACGGCGCAGGCTGCGCCGGATGCCCGATGAACACTGGAGCCTACCGCCGCTCGAGGGGGGCGTTGGGACAGCGTTTGGGACAGTTGCCCAGCGCGTGCCGCTACTGCGGGCGTCGCGGCCTGCGCTGGGACCAGTTGCCGGCGCTCGGCGTGTCGGGGACGAGGTAGATCTCGCGGCACACGATCTCGGTCGTCTCGTGCAGGATCGCCGCGGCGACCTGTAGCTGTTCGTCGCTGTAGGTCTCGTCCAGTGGGGTGAGGACTGATGAGAGCAGCCCTGAGAGCACTTCGCCGACGGGGGCGCTGGAACCGCCGTGGCGCTCCATGTGGGCGACGATCGAGGTGAGCGGCCCGCCGCATCCGACGATTGCGGTGATGTACTCGTCCAGCGGCCCGGAGGTCGCGGTCCTGCGCGAATCGGTCATGGAGCACTGAGGCCGCGGCATCGCGGTTGTTCCCCCGGCCGAATTGCGCCCGGGGGAGCGCGAGCGGCGCGCTGCGCGCGTTCCCCGACGATCAACGCGATGGGTTGGTCTTGTCGTGGACGGTCGGTACCGTTGGTGGCGTGTCTGCAGCCGACGACAAGGTGACTGTCGCGCTTGATGCTTCGATCGTTGATCGTGCGCGGGCGGAGTTCGGCGAGGGCGGCGACAGTGACGCGGCGATCGTGGAGAGCGCCCTGAACGCGCTCTTCCTCGATCGGCTCCTTGACACAACACAGGCACGGTCTGACCTCACGCCCGAGGAGGCGGACGAGCTGGCCTACTCAGAGGTCAAGGCCGCGCGCCGTGAGCGCGGCGCGGCGTGACCGTGTCGTTCTCGACACCGGTGTCTACGTCTCCGGAGTCATCGCACGTGGCGGGTCGCCCGATCTGATCCTGCGTGCCTGGCGGCGCAACGTGATCGAGGTCGTCGCCAGCCCGATGCTCCTCGATGAGTTGCAGCGCGTCTTGTCGCGTCCGAAGTTCGCCCGCTACGTCACGGCGAGCGAGGCGCAGGAGTTCGTGGAGCGCGTTCAGCGGCGCGCGACGGTGATCGTTGACCCTGCGAAGGCACAATCCGTCACGCGGGACCCGGGCGACGACTACTTGGTTGCACTTGCCGAACACGCTGGAGCGGTCCTGGTCAGTGGTGATCGCGACCTCCTCGATGCCGATCTTCCATCGCTCGAGGTGATCACCCCGCGGGAACTCGTCTCGCGGTTGGGTCTGTGACTGTGGGTCGGTGCGAGGACGCACGCCCCGGTGTCGCGCCCACGCCCTCTCCTGTCGGTCGCATCTGAAATGGCCCTGGGGGGTACTGCGGTCAACCTTCCTCGTCGGGGTCGGGGTACTGCGGTGGGGCCTGGCCGGTGCGCTGCAGGACGCGCGGGTAGCGGCCGCCGTCGCCGGGCGCGTCGTCGCGCAGCGTGAGGCGCACGCGCCAGTCGTCACCGAAGTCGAAGACGTAGGCGATCTGTTGTCCGGGACGCAGGTCCAGTTCGGTGATCGGCAGGTCGGCGGTCCTCGTGCCCTCGTCGGGATCGACCGGCGAGGTGATCTCAGCCTCCTCGTCGCCCCAGAACGTGTTGTCCAGCCAGAACGAGTAGAGGTGGTCGTCCTGCCAGCCGAATGCCTCCTGGATCGCGTCGTGCAGCGCGGTCAGGTGCTGGTCGGTGCCGACGGCAAGGCGGGCGCTGACGCCGGAGGCGTTGAGCAGTTCGGCATCGAAGATCAGGATGGTCATGGTCCTGAAGTGTGCCGAGCGCGGGACAGTCTTGGGACAGCGGCACTCGGAGGATCGCCCGGCGGGCCTGCTCGGATGTGGCCCGAATAGCGCATTTGCAGGATTCCCCGGCCCGACCGCTGCAACACGGGCCGGCACGGTGTTCGGGGCGACGCGCCACAACAGCCCGGGAGATTGGGGCAGTGGCGGTCTTGAGGACCGTTGCGGCTGCAGAACGGCGAAATCCCTGTAATTCAGCCGCTTGAGCGCTTGTGGGTTCTCGGCTGCACGCTGGCCCGCGGCTTGACCCGAGCAGAGCGGGTTCCAACCGCTCCGGGTCAGAACCCGCTCCTTACCAGGCACTTCAAAGCGGAGGGGGAGAGATTCGAACTCTCGGTAGCGGGGTTACCCCTACAACGGTTTTCGAGCCCGCCACCGGATGCGGCGGATCCTCGATGGATACTGGAGATTACAGGTGCTGGGAGGCTCGTTGGGATAGCGATTGGGATAGTCGCGCCATCAGCGACCGCCAGGGGGGATGCCCTGCCGGCGCGCCCGCGTTCGCCTTCCTCGAGCGCGCCGAACGTCAGACCCCGCGCCGTGATCGATAGCGGCTCGGGCGTCTGACGCGCGGGCCGTGCCGGGCGCCATCACGTCGCTACAGGCGCGCGATCGTGGCGATGTCCTCGGTGAACTCGTCGACGATCGTCGTCGTCAGGGTGGGTCGCGTCGCGCCCAGTGCGGCGAGGTAGTCGCCGGTCGCGGGACCCCGGACCTCCGGCCGGCCTTTCGCGTCGCCGTAGACCTCGACCTCCAGCGCGCGCTGCGACCCCTGGCGCGCCGCGAACTCGATATCGGCCGGGGTGAACAACTCGCTGGCCTCGACGAGGGTGTCGACGTCGATGCGTGCGAGGACGCTGGCGGGGATGTAGCGCCGCCAGATCGCCGCACGAGCAGCAGTATCTGGGGGTCCGACGGGAATGACGTAGTCGAAGCGGCCGTGACGCAGGAACGCCGGGTCGAGCGCCCGTACGAAGTTCGTCGCGCAGACCAGCAGCCGGTCGTCGCGCTCGCGGAACGCCGGGATGATCTTGAGCAGCTCGTTGGTCACACCCTGGAGCGGCGAAGGCGGCTTACCGCCGCGCTCTCCGGCGATCTCCTCGACCTCGTCGATGAACACGACGACGTGCTCGAGGTCGTCGATCTCGGCGAACGTCTCGCGAAGGGCGAGCGCCTGGCCGCCGCCGGCGGCGGCCAGGCGGGAAGGGAAGACCTCGAGGAACGGCCACCCCAGCCGCGAGGCCACGGCCTTGGCGAACGTCGTCTTGCCCGTCCCGGGCGGCCCGAACAGGACGATCGCACGCGGCGGCTCAACGCCATATTCATCCGCCAGGTCAGGATCGACCAGCGGCATCACGATCCGCCGCTCGATGATCTGCTTCTCGTGCTCCATGCCGGCAAGGGCCTCCCACAACCCTCCGGGCAGCATCCTGCCGCCGAGTTCCCCGAGGAGCCCGACCTCTTGGGGCTGCAGCGGCACGATCCGCTCGAAGTACCTCAGGTCACGCGGCTCGTAGCCGCAGTTGCGAAACGCCTTCTCGCCGGTCTCCCCTCCGGCGACCAGCGCCGACAGCCGGTGCACGCCGCGGCCCGTGAGGCGCTTCTCGATCTCGGTGAGCATCGCGCTGCCCAAGCCCTTCCCGCGCCAGTCGTTCGCCAGCGCCATCAGGACGACCCATGCGCGATCTCCGCTGACGCGTGTCGCCGCCGCGCCAACCACGACGTCGCCGACCACCACGACGACTGCAAAGCCCTCCTCGCGGATGGCCGCGAGCACCTCCGCCAGGCCGTGGACCGCGCGCTGCCCCGGCGTCCGGGACTCCTCCCAGATGCGCACGACCTGGTCGAGGTCATCGTTGTGGAAGTCCCGCAACCGGGGGATCGGCATCAGACGAGTCTCGCAGGCGCCCGCTGTCGCAAGGCAGGCAGCGAACTCAGCCCCACGGGCCATCGCGTCCTTCGGACGTGCTCGGGCTGGCGCAGACGGTGGCTTCCGCGCAGCGATGGGTGAGTACCCGGACGGCGCGGGACGCGTGAACCTCTGGGACGCCGACGGGCGCGGCATCGCGGAGTGACGCCCCGGCGACGTCAGAGGTCTCGCTCGAACTCGCGCAGAAAGCCCTCGAACGTCCGTAGGTGATTCTGCTCGTCGGCGAGGATCGTGGTGATCATGTCCTGCGTCACCGGGTCAACGCCGTCGGTCGTCTGGATGATCGTGTTGTAGTGGCTGATCGCGCCGCGCTCGGCATCGATCACGCCTCTGATGACGTGCACGAGGTCCAGCGAATCGCTCGGCGGCTGCAGCGCGTCCTGGCGGGCGTGAAAGTCCTTGGACCCCGGGACGGTGCCGTACAGCTCCTTGATGCGCTTGGCGAACAGCTGGGCGTGCGCGAGCTCCTCGGCCACATCGCCGGCAAGCGACTGGACGATCTCGTGCGCACGCCCCCCCGTCCGGATTGGTCGATTTGGCGATGTAGCTCATCACCGTCTCGAGCTCCATCCAGTACGCCTGCGTCAGGAGTTCCACGATCTCCTCGCGGACGTCCTTCTGGGCCTCCGAGAGGATGTCGCCTTGGCTTGTGGTCACTGCTGCCGCCTTCTCCCGATCGAGGTGAACAACGACAGTCCCTGCTCTACGCGGGAGGTGCCTGACGCTGGGAGGCGACGAAGTACTTAGGTTGGCCCGAGCGGCCGGTCACCGGCATCACCCGCCACCACATGGTGAAGGTGGAATCGTCTTTGCGGTAGTTGACGGCCTTGCCCTCGAAGACCTGCCCCGCCGCCATGTCGGCGTGCAGACGCTGCACCACCGACTTGTCCGTCTCGGCACCCTGCAGGAAACTCGGGGACTTCCCGAGCACGTCCTCTGCGGAATAGCCGGTGAGGTCGGTGAAGGCGTCGTTGACATAGAGGATATTCCCCGACGTCGCCTCAGTGATCATCATCGAGTCAAAGGAGTTCTCGACGAGGGCATCGAGGACCGCGGCATGATGGTCGCTGGAAACGGCCAAATGGACTTGCATGAGGCTCTCCGATCAAAGGGATTGGCCGACGAACCTGGCCGACAGAGAGACCTACGCCGGGCACCGAACGCCAGATCAGCGCGGCGCCAAACGTCCGCACCGCGCGCAAAGCTCAGTCAGTGACCGTGCTCGTCACGTGCGCCGCGGCCACATGGTTCATGGCGGGGCTGCACTGGTTCGTCCGGGTCGTCCACTACCCGCTGTTCGCCGAGGTCGGAACCGACCGCTTCATCGCCTACCACGTGCGTCACTCCGAACGCACGACGCTCGTCGTCCTGCCGGCTATGGCGGTCGAACTCGCGACGTCGGTGTGGCTGGTCGTCGATCAGCCCCAGGGCACGAGCGCGACCCTCGTCCTCGCGGGCCTCGCGCTCGCGATCCTCACATAGGGCGGCCACGTTTCTGCTCGTTGTGCCGCGGCACCGGGACCTGGGCGCCGGGCTCGATCCCGTCGCGGTGCGCCGACTTGCCCGCGCCTCGTGGGTGCGTACTGCAGCTTGGACGGCGCACGGCGTCGTCGTCGTGGTCCTGCTGTCGCAGGCGGCGTGACCTGATCAGGCTCGCGCTCGTCCCGCCAGGACGGAGATCGCGTCGCCGGCGTCGTCGAACTGCGCGACCTCGACCAGATCGGCCCAGGGGAACGCCGAACGGTAGGCGGCCACGGTCCGCGCCACCCAATGCTTGTACCGCGAGGATTGGGACACTGATTCCGCCAGGTAGAGGAGCCCGCCGGGGCGCAGAATCCGCCGGACCTCCGCCGCGGTCTCAGCCAACTCGCCCTCCGCGACGAGCCCCCCGAGCACGGTCACCGTGACGACGACGTCGGCCTCGCCATCAGAGAGCGGTAGGCGCCCGTCCTGCCGGAGCCCCCGGTAGGAAACCCCAGCGGCCGGGGGGGCGAGTGCCCGCAGCGCAGGGACGGGCTCGACCCCTATCGCCCGTCCGCCGATGACTGCCGCGAAGTCCGCGGTCAAGCGGCCGGCCCCGCAGCCGAGGTCACACACCACGCGCTCGGTTCCGTCGAGCAGCGCCGCAAGCGCGGGAAGCAGAACCTGCCGGTGCTCTGCCGTCAGGGTCTCCAGGTCGCGGTCGGCCGGGTGATCGACGTTGACCACTGCGCGTGCGCCGAGTTTTTCGGTGCGTCGCGCCCAGTACTCCAGGCCGCCACCGGCGGCCGGCGCCCCGGTCAACGCGATACGACCGGGTTGAGCCGCGTGTCGATGACGGAGCCGGGGCCGGCGCCCGGCATGAACCGCCGCCAGTCGCCCGAGACCATCGTCGGCTCATCAACGACCCGTGCCCCGTCCGCGAAGTAGGTCGAGGCGAGCACCGTTCGCGGTTGCGTCGTTGCGTTGGCCCGGGCGCAGTGAAAGCACCATGAATGATGGAAGCTGATCTCTCCAAGCGCGTACGGCGTGTCGTCGATCCGCACCCCGGCGGCACGAAAGCTCTGCGAAACGCCGCGATCGTAGGAGGAGTCGGTCGCCGAGAAGTCCGTGTCCTCGGCCAGTCGCCACGCCTCGGCGTCTGCGGCAAAGGCGAGCGGTCCCATCGCCGGCGGGATCGCCTGCAACGGCAGCCAACTCGTGACGATGTCGCGCGAGGCGATCGGGAAGTGGTGCGCGTCAAAGTGCCACGGCGTGCGACCGCAACCGGGTTCCTTGGCCAGCACGTTGTCGTGGTAGAGCCGCACGTCGGCGACCCCGAGCAGCTCGGCCGCCAGGCTCCCGAGCCGCGGAGAAAGCGCGAACGCCTCGAGCACCTCCGACCCCTCTTGCCACATCAGGTCCATGCTCAGAAAGCCCGAACGCCCCGGACCATCGCCGGTGGCCGCCAGGCGGGCCACCTCGGCCCGCGCGGCGGCCAGCGCACCCGGGGAGACGGCGCCTGGAAGCTTTACGAACCCCTCCGCAGCGAATCGCTCCCGCGCGTCATCGCTCAGCGGGTACGGCTCGGCCAGCTCGGCGCGCAGCTCGTTCGCGGATGGTGCCGCAACGGGCTCGGGCGCAGACAGCTCGATGAGTTCCGTCGGCGCTTCCTCGGATGCGTCTGCAAGCGACAGGTACCAGTCCCACCAGTCCTCGTTGCTCTGCTCCCACGGCTTGGCGACGCCGGACTCCTGCGCGTGCTCGGAACTCAGGATGCGGCTGTCCACGGAAAATCCTCTGCTTGGGAGGTTAGAGCCAGACAGACGGCGGACTGGCTGAAGCGGAAGGCGCCCGCGTCATCGTCGCGGCACCCCGAAAGATAGGGCCCCAGCACGGGCGCGGCGAGCATCTCGTCGAGCGTCGGCCGGTCGTCGAAGAGGCATCGCCGCAGGTAGCCCTCGAGCAGTTCGGTCTCGCCGTAGCCGACGACGTGCTCGTAGGTCAGCCTGTGCTCAGAGGCTTTCCAGCCGAGCGGCTCGGCCGCGGCCCGCAGGGCGCTCGCGACCACCTCGCCGCTGAGATACGGCGTCCCGGCGCCGCCGTGCACCCCGTCGAGGAACGCGCGGTAGACGGTCAGGTAATGACCATCCTCGGCGCCCTGGGCCATGAAGCCCAGCCCCCCGGGCGCCAGCCCGGAGACGAATCGGTCCGCCGCCGCGCCCAGGGCCTCGGGACGAAGGGCGTAGAGCGCGTGTGTCGCCCAGACGACATCCCAAGGCCCTGCCGCGGGATCGAGGTCTTCGAGGGTCGTCTCGAAGCGTGCCGCCGGCGCCAACGGCGCGCGCAGCTGACCCGCCGCCTCCGCGAGCGAGAAGGGCGACGGATCGAGCAGGTCGTATGCCACGCCGCGCTCGTCGAGCGCGGAGAGATCGACGCCCGCGAGCACCGCTGAGGGAAAACGGCCCGATCCGCACGCGACGTCGAGCAGCCTGAGCGGCTCAGCATCGCCTCGGTCCGCATTCGCGCGCCCCAGAGCCGAGCCCCAATCCGCGATTCCGGCAAGCAGCTCGTAGTCGAGCTCCGCGAAGGTGTAAAAGGCCCGCATCTCGTCCCGGCCTTCCTCACTCCAGCTGGCGAGGCTCCGCGCCGCGGTGTCCGAAAGCGAGGCAGCGACCGCCTGTCTCTCCATCGTGCTGACCCTAGCTGCAGAACCTGAGGACGTTGTTCATCCGGGTCCCCTTGGAGGCTGGAGGTGTCGACACGCGCCTCGGCTCATGGACGGACAGGTCTCCTTGACCGCCCCGTCGTGCCGGCTGGCGGTCTCGCGCGCGCCCGGCGCTCGGACCCCAGATCCCTATCCCAAACTCTCCCAAACGCACGGTCGCCTACTCCTGGTGAAGTCGGCGACCGCGTCGACGAGGCGAACAAACCACCTCTATGCAGGTAAAGCGGAGGGGGAGAGATTCGAACCCTCGGTAGAGGGGTTACCCCTACAACGGTTTTCGAGCCCGCCACCGGATGCGGCGGATCCTCGATGAATGCTGGAGATTACAGGTGGTCGGGGGCTCGTTGGGATAGTGATTGGGATAGTCGCGCGCGTGGCCTGGCCTCGTGGTGTTGGTCGGCCATCGTGGCCGGCGGTGTGGTCACGCTCCGGTCAGGTCGATGAACGCGCGCGGCGTGAGCACCGGCGGCAGCTGGTCGGCGAGGTCGAGCAGATGGCGGTCGCCGGAGACCAGGTAGTCCGCTTCGGCGCTGCGCGCGAGGGCGATCAGGTAGTCGTCGTCGGGGTCGGGAGACAGGCGAGCGAGCGGCGGCGGGTCGTCGATCATCAGCGCGTCCTGGGCGAGTCCGTCGATGAACTCCGTCGCGGTGGCTTCGCTGACCCAGCGGCGCAACCGAGGTCGAGCCAGCACGTCGCGCAGCTCGCCGATCAGCGCAGGGCTCGCGACGAGGTCGAAGTGGCCTTCGACCCAGGCCATCACGATCTCGCGCGGCGGTCCCGCCGTCGAGATCACGGCCGAGACGAGCACGTTGGGATCAAGGACGACGCGCACGCGGCGCTATTGCGGCTTGGCGCGCCGCTGGCGACGCAGAGCGTGCAGCTCCTCGTCGGCGAGCTTGAGCGCCTGGTCGGCGTCGATCGTCTCGCCTGCCTCGCGGGTCTGGCGGTCCAGGGCGGCGGCGACGCGTTCGCGGCCGCCGGCGAGCTGCAGGTAGCGCTCGTAGGAGAGCACGACGGCCTCCGGGCGGCGGCGGGCGCCGATCACGACCGGCTCGGCGTCAACGCCGGTCTCACGGAAGTGCTCCAGGAGCGCCGGCAGCTGAGCGCGTGCCTCGCGGGTTGCGAGCACGTCGTGGGGCTTGCGGGTCATGCCGAGAGCGTAGCACGAACGTGTACACGTAAGTGCGCGGCAATCCCGGGCGTGCTCCCGCACAAGACGAATCGCGGGCGTGTGCTGATAGGCATCGGGTGGGAGCGGGCGCGCGCTGGCTGCAAGTCGAGGGGTTCGGGCGATGCAGCTGAAGTCCAGCGTGGTCATGTAGGCCAGAGGTGGCCCGGCGCAGCGTCTGCCGCCGGGCCACTGCCGGGCTGCGCGAGCGAACTACGCGATCGTGGCCCCATCGACCGGCTCCTCCTCGCTCACCGGCGCCGCGGCTGCCGGCCGCAGGCGCTGGTAGGCGAACCCGGCGCCGAGCAGCAGCAGCCCGAGTGCGAGGAACGAGGCAATCCGCCAGCCTGACGTGAGCGTCGCGAGGTCGTAGAGGAAGACCTTCGCGATCGTGACGGCGAGCAGGCCGAGTGCGGCGACCCGCAGGTCGCGCACGTCGCGGCGCAGGCCGACGACGAGGGCGGCGACGCCGGTGACGGCCCACAGTGCGCTGAGCGCGAGCTGGCCCTGCTGCCCGGGGGCGAACCCGCTGCCGTCCGACGGCCCGATCGCGAGGGTGGCGACCGACGCGACGTACAGCGGCACGAGCGCGGTGAACGCCCAGAGCAGGCGACGCTCGAGCGAGCGCTCGGGGCTCGTGCGCACGAAGCGGTAGCCCGCGAGCACGAGCGCGGCGGCTCCCGCCGCGGCGGGCAGCAGGCCGGCGCTGCCGTCGACGATCGGGAGCGGTGACGCCAGCGCGCCGAGCCACCAGCAGGCACCGCCCGCGAGCTGCCCGAGCGCGACGTCGCGCAGGAGCCGGTCCTCGTCGAGTGCCGCGAAGGCTGCGAGCGCGACGGCGCTGATCGCGAGCGTGATCGTCAGCGCGAGGCCGCCCGCGACGAGCGCGACGAGGTACGCCGGCAGCATCGCCACGCCCACGACCAGGACGCGGCGTGGGGCCGAGGCGCGCGGGTTGATGCCCGCGAGCCTGACCGTGGCGAGCGTGACGGCCCCCAGGCCGATCACCGCCGGAACCCAGTCCGTGAGCTGGCCGAACAGGTCGGCCGGGGATGCCTGGTCGATGAGGCACCAGGCGGCGGCGCCGGCGAGGTGCGCGAAGGAGGCGCCGCGGGCGAGCGGGTCCTCGTCGCGCAGCGCAAGCTGGCCGAGCACGATCGCGGCGCCGGCCCACGCGACCGTCACGGCGACGCCGTCGAGGAGGACGAGCGTCAGCATGGCGGCCGCGAGTAGCCCGAGGGTGTCGAGCGCCAGGCGCCATGCCGGGTGGCCGGCGCGGGCGAGACGCGCGGAGACCAGGCAGCTGCTGGCGAGCGCCAGCAGCGCTGCGACGAGCCCGGCGTCCGCGCCGGGGCTCAGGACCTGCGAGGTGTCCAGCAGCGTCACCGCCTGCACGAGCGTGAGCGCGACCTGGCCGCCCACGCCGAGACCGAGCAGCGCATTCGGGGTGCCGGTCCGGGGGCCGCGGCGCGCGAGCCAGGAGAAGCCGACGGCGGTCAGGCCCCATGCGATCGCCTTGACCGGCGCGCCGACGTCCGTCAGCGCAAACGCGGTGTCGGCGATCAGTGTCGCGAGCGCGAGCGAGAGGAGCGCGAGCTCGGACGAGATCTGCCGGCGGCGCCGCGCGAGCATCCCGACGCCGGCGTGCGTGAGCGCGAGCGCGGCGAGCCACGCGACGCCGGCGAGGCGACCGGCCGCGGAGTCGATCGCCATCCAGCCGCCGACGGCGAGCAGCAGGGCGTACAGGACGGCAG
>Ga0208851_1000855_pt1 | contig 11785 bp, 12 predicted proteins | sample NGESurshal092012_FD_184481 | JGI IMG/M metagenome (GOLD analysis project Ga0208851, IMG submission 184481) | Arctic peat soil microbial communities from Barrow, Alaska - NGEE Surface sample 415-2 shallow-092012 (SPAdes) | ecosystem: Environmental > Terrestrial > Soil > Wetlands > Peat ... | reverse complement strand
GCGGAGTGGGTGTTCCGGCGGAAGCCCACGGTGCTCGGCTTCGTGTCGGGTCTGGTCGCGGGTCTGGTGGCCATCACCCCCGGGGCGGGCTTCGTGTCCCCGGCGGCGTCGCTCGTCATCGGCGCGCTGGCGGGCGTGGTGTGCTGGGGCGCGGTGCAGCTGAAGGAGCGGAAGTTCCACTACGACGACTCGCTCGATGCCTGGGGCGTGCACGGCGTCGGCGGCATGCTCGGGGCGCTGCTGGTGGGTGTGTTCTCGCGGAAGGTGCTCAACCCGGCGGGTGGCGCGGATGGGCTCCTGGCCGGTGACCCCTCGCTGCTCTGGAAGCAGGCGCTGGGGCTGCTCGTGGCAGGCGGCTACACGCTGGTGATGACGCTGGGGATTCTCTTCGTGATCGAGAAGACGATGGGGCTCCGCGTCCACGAGGAGGAGGAGCGCGAGGGCCTCGACGCCACGCAGCACGGCGAGGCGGCATACACCTCGTAGGCCTTCCCGGGCCTGCTTCCCGGCCTCAGTGGGTGACGGGCGTGCGGGTGCAGTCGTACGTCAGCGGGATGCGACCGCTCGGGGCCACGACCATCTCGAAGTCCGTGACCTGGAGCAGCGCCAGGTCTCTCGAGCCGAGGAACGCGGCGGCGCTCCGGTCCATGGTGAGGGGGATGTTCCCCCCGTCGGCGAGGATCATCCCGTACGTCTGCAGCGCGACGGCCACCGCGCGCGCGGCGGCGTTCGACAGCCGGGCGAGGTCGAACGAGGACCGGAGGCGGAAGCGCGCACCGTACGGCGGATAGAGGGCGCCGCCGCTCGGGCCACCCGCGTGGGTGGCCGGGTGCAAGAACACCCCGCTCGCCATCCTCGGGTTCGGGAGGATGAACCTCAGCGCGTGCCGGACGACGCCGGCCTGAAGCTCGGCGCCGGTCACCAGCAACGGCGCGATCGGGAGCCCGGCCGCGTCGGCGCTGGTGCACTGGTCGCCGCGGCTGTACGGCGTGGCCGGCTGCCAGTAGTCGCGGTCCAGGTCCCAGACCACGGCGCAGGTCGTGGTGAACGGGGAGCCCGTGGCCAGCCCGCCGGCGATGTTCGCCTGGTACAGCTCGTAGAGGCGCCGGCCCTGGTAGACGAGCAGGTGACAGTCGTTCTGCGCGGCATCGCAGGCGTACGTCGTCGAGCCCTCGGTGGCACCGCCCGCCGGAACGGGGACGGGGAGCTGATCGCAGTCGGGCGTGTAGTATCCGCGCGCGGGGGTGAATGCGCGCGGCTGCACTGAGGTGTCCGCGTGCAGCACGTCGAAGCTGAAGTCGATCTGCATCGCCCCGGAGCCCCAGCCCACGACGGCGAGGTGGGCGATGGTCTCCGCCGAGCTCGGGTCGAGCGGAGCACCCGAGACATCCTGGTAGATGGTCGAGCTCGGTGGGAACGCATCGTCGCTCGCCCCGGCGTCACTGCTCTTTCCCGCATCGGTCGTGCCGGCGTCCGTCCTGCCGCCGTCGGGTGCGCCCGCGTCTGACCGGCCGCCAGCATCGATGCCGCCGCCGTCGCTTCCGTTGCCTGCCGGGCCGCCCGGAATCTCTATCCCGGACGCCGCGCCCGGATTTGCGACCTGCCCGTTGCACGCGCCGATCGCGAGGAACAGGACCGTGGTCAGGAGCGGTCGTCGGCTTCCGTCTTGCGGTCTGGCGAGCATTCGGGTCGGCTGGGAGCGGCGATCGTAGCGGGCCTCCGTCGTGGGGCAGAGAGGAGATGGGATGCGCGGGTGTGGGAGCATGGTCGCCAGGTCGACGCGATGACGCGCTTCCTCGTCGGGCTGCGACTGACGTTCCAGTACGTCGCGACGCTGGTCGTGACGACGCTGCGCCGGATCTCCGGGCGGCCGGCCCGCCCGTCGTGGAGCATCGGAGACGAGGCGCGGGCGATGTTCCTCCGCGGGTTCTGGCGGCGCCTCGATGCGCTCCCGCCGGCCGCCCGCCGCCGGGAGCTCGAGTCGGTGCCGGTGCTGCTCCCCACCGCGCTTCTGAGGACCCGCCGCACCCGAGCTCAGCTGGCCGGTGTCCCGGTGACCTGGGTGGCGCCGCGCGGGCTGTTCGAGCCGCGGCTCTTGCTCTACGTCCACGGCGGAGCATTCACCGTCGGGTCCTCGCACATGGTCCGGGACCTCCTCGCGCGGCTGGCGCTCGCGAGCCGGTGCCGCGTTCTCTCGGTCGACTACCGGCTGGCGCCCGAGCATCCCTGGCCCGCGGCCCTGGAGGACGTGCGTGCAGTGTGGCAGGCCGCGCTGGTGGAACACGCGGCGAAGCAGGTCGTGCTCGCTGGTGACTCGGCGGGTGGCAACCTCGCGCTCTCGCTCCTCTGCGCGCTCCGCGACGCCGGCGAGCCGCGGCCCGCGGGCGCCGTCCTGCTTTCGCCCTGGGTGGATCTCCGTTGCCGCGCAGCCTCCTTCACCACCAACGCCGACGCCGACTTCCTGGACGTCGCCGCTTCCCGGCGCGATGCAGAGGGGTACGCAGGTGGCCGCGACCTCGGGCACCCCGCGCTCTCGCCGCTCGAGGCGAACCTCGCCGGGCTGCCGCCGCTGTACCTCCAGGCCGGGGGAGCCGAGCTGCTCCGGGACGACGTCGAGGCGCTGGCGTCAAAGGCCCGTGCCGCCGGCGTCCACACCGCGCTCGACATCTGGGAAGACCAGGTGCACGACTTCCAGACCTTCGGCGCGCTCTCGCGCACGAGCCTCGAGGCGATCGCCCGTGCGGGCGAGGCGGTGCAGGTCTTCACTCCGGTGCTGAAGATGGCGCGGAGCTGACGTCCTTCCGATCGAACAGCGCGTGCGCGCCAAGCTCCTGGCCGCGGAGCCCATCGCGCAGCACCCGGACATAGAAGTCGCGCAGCGTGTCCCGGCCGTACGCGGGAGTCGCGGCTGCGTCGTAGCGGCCGGTCGCCGGGTGGAGCACGAGCATCGACTCGGTCGCGTAGTAACGGCCGATCCGGGCGAGCTCGGCCTTGTCCCGCAGCGCCGGCACGACCTGGCCCAGTGCGCCGAGGATCGCAGCCGCGACGTCGAACATCCGGACCGGGACGTGCCGGAAGCGCGGTGGGCGTCCGGTCAGCTCGAAGAGCAGCTCGCCCTGCTGCCGTGGGGTGAGCGCCGGGCCAGGGCCGCCCACGGGGAGGATCGCGTTCCGGAGTGACCGGTCCTCCAGGCAGTCGGCGAGGAAGCGCGCGACGTCCGGCTCCGAGATCGGCGTGCACGCGGTGAGCGCGCCGTCTCCAAAGACCAGGAAGGGCTTGCCGCGCTTCACCCGCTCCACCTGACCGGCCAGCGACTTGAAGAAGGCCGTGGGCCGCACGATGGAGTAGGCGAGGCCGGAGTCGATGAGCGCGCGCTCGAAGGCCAGCTTCGCCCGCTGGAACTCGAGCCGCGGCCGCTGCACGCAGATGGCCGAGAGCAGCACGAAGTGCCGGACCTTCACCTGTGCTGCTGCCTCGAGCAGGTGGAGGTTCGCCCGGTGATCGATGCGCCAGGCGTCCTCGCGTCCCCCGGTCCTCGAGGCCAGACAGGAGACGACCGCGTCGAAGCGCTCGCCGCGGACGCCGTCCTGGCGCACCGAGGTGGGGTCGGTCACCTCGATGATCCGCTGCTCTGCGCCTTCGACGCCGGCCGGCCGACGCGCGAGAGCCACCACGCTGTGCCCTCGCCTGACCAGCTCCCGGACGGCGTGCCTGCCGATGTACCCGGTCGCGCCGGCGACCAGGACGCGCAGCGGAGGAGTGGGGTGGTTGGGGGGGCCGTCGCCGCTCGACATCGCCCGCGGCATCCTCGCACGGGAGCGCCCTCTAGGGTTTCGCCATGCGACGGGCGCGGGAGCCTCGAGGACGCGCAGCGGTTCGACGCGGAGCGCGAGAGCGCCGCACCCGGAGCGCCTCCAGCTCTTCCTCGAAGGCCGAGATGATGGCCCCTGGATCCGGGATCAGGCTCACGTCGGTGTGCACCCCCACCCAGACCTGCCCCGCGTAGCTGAGCAGGCTCACCCCCAGCCCGAGGTGTCCCGCGCAGGGGACCCAGAACATCGCCTGGCGGAGCTTCGAGCCCAGGATGGTGAGCGGCTCGCGGGGACCGACGACGTTGGTGACCACCGCGGTGGCCTTGGTGGCGAAGAGGTCGATGACCGCGTCGAAGAGCGGCCGAGGCGCACGGCCCAGGAGCCAGAGCAGCTGGAAGGTCGCCGCCGCTCCGGGGCTCTCCTTGAGCGCGCGCATCCTCCGGCGGACCTCCAGCAGGCGCGCGCGCGCAGTGCCGATCCCGAGCGGCAGCTGGAGGAAGACCAGCCCGAAGCGGTTCCCCAGCTGGTGGGCCTCGCTGGCAGGCCGGAGGTTGACCGGGATGACGCCCCGAACCTGGAGGCTCCGCCCCACCGGCCCGTGGGTGAGCAAGTAGCGACGCAGGGCGCCGGCGAGCGCTGCCATGAGGACGTCGTTGACGGTGGAGCCGGTCGCCCGTCCCACCCGCTTGAAGTCTTCGAGGCGGAACGGGCGAGACCAGACCAGCGCCTTCCGCATGCCCAGCGGGCCCTTGAAAGACGTCTGAGGGTCCGGAGAGAGCAGCAGGAGCCTGGCCAGGGACGCGAGATGGTCGATGCCCTCCGGGACGAGCCGGGTCGCGCGCGCGACCGAGGACAAGAGCGTGCGCTCCCGTGGTGGCCCGGGCCGCTCCGCGCCATCGGCCATCCGGATCTCCGCGGGCTGATCGGCCAGCGAGAGCAGCACGTGGACCAGCGCCAGCCCGTCCGCGATGGCGTGGTGGATCCGGATCACCAGCGCGGTTCCGTCCTGGTACGGGAGCACGTGGAAGCACCAGGGAGGGCGGTGCTCGGGGAGCGTCTCGCTGGCGAGCGCGCCGAGGTACGCCTGGAGCGCGGCCTGGTCACCCGGGGCAGCGAGGCGCTCGGAGACGAGGTGGTGGTCGATCGAGAACTGCGGATCGGCTTCCCATGCCGGCAACCCCGCGAGGCCCCGAACGACGCGCTGGTGGAACCGCTCGAACTTGAGCAGCCGTTCCTGGAGCAGCGACCGGACGCCGGCAACGCTCACCGGCGTCGCGAGGACGAGCAGGCCGGTCACCACCATGGGGTTGGTGGGCTCGTCCATCCGCAGCCACGACGCGTCGACGTTGGCGAGTGGCGTGCGCATCGCGCTCAGGCGAGGAGGTGTCTCTGCCCCGTCTCCTCGAGCCAGCGACGGTACACGGGGTGGATGGCCCCGGTCACGGGCGCGAGCCGGAGAATGGTGGGGATCGGGCCCGAGACCTTCACCCGGCCCAGCGCGACCGCCAGCGCCACGTTCTCCTTGCCCTGGAAGAAGCGGTTTGCCGTCTCGCTGCTCATCTTGAGGGTGATGGCAGGTTTCCAGTCGACGGGTCCCCAGACCCAGCGAAGGTAGCGGCCGTGCCGCTCCTCGGCATCGGGGGCGGCGTCGACGTTCAGCTCCAGCCCGAGGTCGGTGAAGACGAAGCGGTGCGGGGCGTGCGCATCACGCAGCGTGCGCCCCACCTCGGGGTGCTCGTTCATCAGCACGAAGACGTGCTCGAAGACCTGGCGGAACTCCTGCGGGTCGCGGAATCGCTTCATCGCGCCCACCACCTTCCTGGGATGCCCTCTCGCAGCATCGGGCGTGCCGCGGCCCCCTGCGAGCGCAGACGTGGGGCCGCCGGCGGGCTGGGGTGCACTCGCTGCGGGTCCCGGGCCTCCCGACGCACGGGTTGCAGGCATGCACCTTCGATCAGGTCCTTGAGATCCTGCCCGAAGAGCCGCTGTCGGTCGCCAGGACGATCGGGGCACGGTGCGGCGGCTCGCGCCCCGGAATCTCTCCAGGCCGGCGACCCTAAAGAGGAATTCCTCCATGAAGATGGCCATTCGTTCACTCGCCGTCGTCTCGGCACTCGCCGCGCTCGCCACCCTCGGCTGCGCCACCGCCAGCAGCGCGATCCCATCCAGTGTCACCAGCAACCCACTGGTCAGCTCGCTCACCTCCGGGCTGGGAGTGAACCCCGAGCAGGCCGTCGGCGGCACCGCCGCGATGATGGGTCTGGCCCAGAACAAGCTCTCGCCGGATCAGTTCAGCGCGGTCGGCAATGCCGTGCCGGGTCTCGGCGACATCACCAAGGCTGCCGGCCCGCTGCTGGGCAGCTCGCCCCTGAGCAGCCTCACCGACGTCCAGGGCGCCTTCTCCAAGCTCGGCATGTCGCCGGACATGGTCACCAAGTTCGCGCCGGTCATCACCGATGCGGTCTCCAAGGGCGGCGGCTCGGCGGTGAGCGGGCTGCTCGGCGGACTTTTCAAGTAGGCGGATGACTCGAGAGGAGACAACGATGCGAAACGTTGCACGCTGGGTGGTCTGTGCCATCGCGCTGTCGACGGGTGCTGCGTACGCCGATCAGGCGGCAGCGACGCAGGCGCAGATCGCGGCGAAGGTGAAGGCCGAGCTCCAGAAGATCCAGGCGCGGCTGAAGCTCTCGCCAGACCAGATAGAGAAGCTCAAGGGGATCATCGAGGAGAAGTGGACCAAGATGGACGCACTGGACCAGGAGTACCGCGGCAAGATGCGCGAGGTGCTCACCCCGGCGCAGCAGACCGAATGGGACAAGATCAAGTCCGAGTACAAGGCGAAGATGCAGCAGAAGAAGTAACGTCCCGGCGCGGGAGACCCGCACCCATGACCCGTCAGGCTACCTGGGCGCTCGCGCTACTCGCGGTGGGCGCCATCTCACATCCCGCCCGCGCCGGAGGTCTCGAAATCTCCGGCGCGGTGGCCTACTGGACCGAGAACTCCTCGGCGATGTCCGTGACGCTCGGCAAGTTCTTCGAGCTCCCCGGCTTCGAGCTCGGGCCGCGGGTGGGCTTCGCGTACGTCACCCAGCCGAACTCGGCAGGCATCCCGGCGGATCTCGTGGCCCGCGTCGGGCTCGGGACCTTCTACCTCGAGGGTCAGGTGGGCGCGTGGTTCCTCTTCACCCGAGCTCCGACGGTCCGCTTCCACGCCACCGGCGGCGGTGGGCTCGACCTGGGCATCGTCCGCCTCGGGGTCGAGGGTGGATACCTGAACAACGGCGCGCTGCTCGGGGGCAGGGTCTCGGTCGCGTTCTGAGGGGCGTCACCCCGCGTTGGCCCTAGGTCCCATTGGCCGAGTGCCGCCCTGGCTCGCAAGCTACCCGATTGAAGCTTTCGGCAGACGCGCAGGGGTGGTCGTCCCGGCCGTGTCTGCTTCCCGAGGAGGGGACAATGCGGTTCGGTTCTCGAAGGACGGCAGCGACGCGAGGCGTGCTGCTCGGTGGCCTGCTGCTCGCAGGCGCGGCGCTCGCGCAGTACTACCCCGCGCCTCCACCCACCCCAGCCCCGGCGCCTCCGCCGGGCTATTACCCTGCTCCGGCCTATCCGCCGCCGCCGCCCTCCTATCCGGCGTACCAGCAGCCCACGTACTCGCAGCCGGAGCCGACGCGGGGTGACATCGAGATCGGCGGATTCTTCGGCTGGCAAGCCTCGACCAACGCGAGCACGGCTTACGGCACCATCGTCATCGACGGATCGATCGACTTCGGCGGGTTCATCGACTACTCGATCAGGCCGGGCTCGGCGATCGAGCTGCTCTACATCTACGTGCCGACCAATGCGCGGTACGTGCCGTACCTCGCAGGCGGGCCGTACCCCAGCAGCAACAACGTCTCGATCAGCGAGAACTGGATCCAGCTCGGTGGGACCTTCGGCCGCAAGATGGGCCGGATCGAGCCCTTCGGCGCGCTGACGCTCGGCCTGGTGATCATCAGCCCGGGGCAGATCGTCTTCAGCAACGGTGCGACCGCGAGCGCGTCAACCCAGGTCAAGCCGGCGTTCACCGGCGGCCTCGGGTTCAAGCTCTGGCTGACCGACATGGTGGCCCTGCGGTTCATGGCACGGGCCCTGGTGCCGCTCTACTTCTCCGGCACCACCGTCTGGGTCGGCACCGGAGGATCCGGCCTCGCCGTCGGCGCCGGCATTCCCTGGGCCCAGTTCGACTTCACCGGCGGGCTCCAGGTGAAGTTCTAGAACCGGAAGCTGAACGAGAAGAGCAGGCTGAAGGTGTCGAGCGTCAGGTCCGCCTGATTGCCCGGAATGGGCACGTTGGACGGGAAGAGGTCGTCGCTTCCCGTCCCGTGCTCCCACCCGGCGCCGATCGACGCGGACACCTTGTCGATCTGAAACGAGATTCCCGTCCGGAAGCCGATCAGGTTCACCTGCCGGAAGACCGTGGTGGCTGAATCGACGGGCGAGAAGTCCAGATAGCTACCGGCGCTGAGGACCCAGTTCTTCGCCAGGCTCACATGCGCGCCGAGGCTTCCGTTCCAGACGGGGTTGGCGCGGTAGTTGACCGACTTGAACGCCGCGACGCTCGTGACCGGGACGCCGGAGGTGGTGTCCACGATCGTGCCCGTCTTGTTGAACGAGAGGAGCGCGTAGGTGTGTGTTCCGGAATGGTAGCGGACGTCCACCTCGAACCCGAACCCTTCCCAGACGAACGCCGCCCCGAGCCCCACTTGCCAGGGCGTGCGGTACTGGAAGTCCGCGCCGGTGTCCTGGAAGAACACCTGCTGCGACCCGCGGTTGAGGCTGATGAGCGACTCGTACTGGATGGAGCCGGAGGAGAGGATGGACAATCCCGGCGTGCGGACAATGGCACCCAGCTCGAGCCACGGGAGCACCTGCGCCTGGACGCTGCCCAGCGCACGGACCTGAAGCGTCGACCCGCTCGCGGCGAGCGTCGCGAGCGCACCCTGGCTGGTCGTCGCGGTCGTGAGCTCACCGGAGAGCTGCCCGGTGTTGCCGATGGTGGTGTAAGGGAGCTCGACCGACCCGCCGAACCTGAGCTTTGGAGTGGCCGCCCAGCCCACCGAGGCGGCTGGGACCAGGGTCTGGAAATTCGAATGGACCGCGTACGAGATCCGCTGGCCCAGCGCGGGGGCCGTGCCCGCCACGGCGGACTGATTCCAGCTCACCGGGCTGGAGACGGAGAACCCCAGCCGGACCGACTCCCAGTCGATGACCTCTTTGCCGAGCACGAGGCCGATGAAGCTGGGGATGGTCGTGAAGTTGGAGACCGGGGACGCGCGGTTGAAGCCCGTGCCTCCCAGGACGGTCAGCTCGTATCCCTGGGCGCTGGCGTTCAGGACGGTGCGCTGGACCGTCGCGATGCCTGCCGGGTTGTAGAACAGGGCCGGAGCGTTCCGGGCCCGGCCGATGTACGCGCCGGCTTCCAGGGACTCGGTCAGTCCGGGGTAGATCCGGTCGTAGTTGGGCAGGAGCAGCGTGGGCGGAATGAGCAACGTCTGCGACTGCTGTGCCCGCGCGGACCCCGCCACTGCGCTCGCGAGGAGGACGGCGAGACAGGCGACCCGCGACGTTCGCCACCAGGAAACGGGTGACTGGAGCTGATTCATGGACTCCCTCCGCCCGTCGCCAGCAGCGAACGGGTTCCCGAGTCACGGAGAACGGCTGACCCCGCCAGCGCTGTAGGATCTCCGGAACCCCCGCGCCATTGCCAAATGGTCCAACGACGCACCTTGGAAGCCTGGACTTGCGAGGAAAGCTGGATTCGGTCCGATACGAAGGACTGTTGTCGTCCACGTACAGATAGTGAAAGACTCGACAGGTAACAGTCTCGCGGGCGGCGTTGGCCGCATCCTTGAGAAGACGATGCCGTCACCGACAAACGGACAGCCCACGGTTCATCTGGTCGATCTCGCGCCCCGAGATCGGGATGCGCTCCGGCACCGGCTCGAGAAGATGGGTCTCCAGGTCGAGGCCTTCGCCTCGCTGGCCGAGCGTGCCGACCGCGCCGCCGTTGGGGGGCATGGATGCATCGTCTGCGGGCTGGACGGCGTGGGCCTGAACCAGGACGACTTCGACGCGCTGCTCGCCGAGATCGGTGAGGGAACCCCGGTCGTCTTGGTGGGGCGATCTCCGCCCCTCGAGCTGGTGGTGCGCGCGCTCAAGGCCGGCGCAGTGGACGTGCTCCGGCGACCCGCCGAGCCGGGCGCCCTGGAGTGCGCGGTCCAGGAGGCGATCGGCCGGAGTCAGTCCGAGCAGATTCACCGCTCCCGCATCTCCGAGCTCCGGGAACGGCTCGATCGCCTGACCTACCGCGAGCGGGAGGTCTTCGACCGGCTCATCACCGGGCAGCTGAACAAGCAGGTTGGCGCCGCGCTGGGCATCACCGAGCGCACCGTGAAGGCTCACCGGGCATCGATCCTCAGGAAGCTCTCGGTTGGCTCGGTGGCCGAGCTGGTGCGGCTCGCCACCACGCTCGAGTTCGCCGGGCAGCAGATGCTCGAGCGGGCGTCCACGGCGAGCCGGCAATTTCTCGTCCGCGCCGAGGCCCCCCGTCCGTTGACGGCGTGAGCAGCTGGGCTCGCCTCCGTCCTTGCTCGGTCAGCGAGCTCCTGCGGCTCGACCGGACACTGCACTCGGTCGGCGGGATGCGGCAGACTGCCCGACACGCATGGCGCTCGTCCCCTGTCCGGAGTGTGGCAAGCAGATGTCCAGCCAGGCACCGGCCTGCCCCAGCTGTGGGTACGCGCCCCAGCCCGGCGCGCCGGTGCGCTTCGCCGCAGTGGGCGCGGCGACGGAGCAGACTGGCCGTCGCGAGGAGACCAGGGTCTGGGAGGGCAGCCCGTCGCTGAAGCTGCTCATCGTCCAGGTGCTCCGGACGGTCGTCATCGCCGCGGCGGCGATCGTCGCCGCCATCCTCGTGCACCCGGTCGCAGTGCAGTTCTTCGAAGATCTCTCGGCCCGGAAGGGGGGGCGCGGGCCTCCTGACGGTTCGCCGGCGACGCTGATCCTGATGCTCATCGTCGGCGCCTATCTGGTGATCCGCGCGGTCTTCCTCACCCTGTCCGTCCTCCGCCTCCGGAGCACCACCTACAGGCTCACCAACCAGCGGCTCGTCGTGGAGCGGGGCATCCTCAGCCGCACCCTGGACGAGGTCGACCTTCGTACGGTGGATGACTCGGGGTTCTCGCAGTCCCCGCTCGAGCGGCTCCAGAAGATCGGAACGGTCTGGATCGTGGCCTCGGACCGGACCACGCCGCGCCTGGCGATGCGCGGCATCCCGGATCCGCGCGCCGTCCGGGAGCTGATCCGCGAGAACGCGTACCGGCTGACGCAGGGACAGGTCTTCACCCGCTCGACCTGAGCTGCGGAGCGCAGCCCTGCACGCACGCCAGGGTGCTTGCGGCCCGTCCCTCGCGCTTACAGCTTCAACCGGACACGGTCTACCCCTGCCTGCCGGGGCACGAGGTGGTGGGCCGCGTCGCGCGCGTGGGGAGCCGCGTCAGCCGCCACAGGACCGGCGACCTGGTCGGTGTCGGGTGCATGATGGACAGCTGCCGCCAGTGCCCCGCCTGCGAGTCCGGCGAGGAGAATTACTGCGAGGGGCCCAACAGCTGGCTCGCGACCTACAACGGCCCGATGGTGCCGAGGGCGAAGGCGCCCACCCACGAGAACATGTACGGCCGGGACAACACCGACGGTGGTTACTCGACCTCTCTGGTCGTCCCCGAGGACTTCGTGCTCCGGATCCCCGAGGGGCTCTCGCCGGAGGCTGCCGCGCCCATCCTCTGCGCCGCAGTCACCACCTACTCGCCGATGAAGCACTGGGGCGTGAAGGAAGGCCACCACGTCGGCATCATCGGGCTCGGCGGGCTCGGCCACCTGGCGGTGAAGCTCGCCCGCGCGCTCGGCGCCGAGGTGACGGTGTTCACCTCGCGGGA
>Ga0208851_1000854_pt1 | contig 11799 bp, 10 predicted proteins | sample NGESurshal092012_FD_184481 | JGI IMG/M metagenome (GOLD analysis project Ga0208851, IMG submission 184481) | Arctic peat soil microbial communities from Barrow, Alaska - NGEE Surface sample 415-2 shallow-092012 (SPAdes) | ecosystem: Environmental > Terrestrial > Soil > Wetlands > Peat ... | reverse complement strand
CCGCCACGAGCCACTCGACGACGAGCACCAACCGGCCGGGTCCCGCGCTCTGCCACGCGCCCCGACCCGGATCGCCGACTCGACCCGCGACCGCAGCGGTCAGACCGCCGCCCGCATCCAGCTGAACGACGACATTGACCTGCTCGGGGCTCACGTCCTAAGCGGCTCCGAGTCGGCGCACGGTGAGCCGCCACTCGCCCTGCGCGGGGACGGGCTGCGTCATCCACCCACCGTCCCGCGACCTCCGAGCAGGTGGCGCCCAGGCAATCCCTGTCAGCGGACCCGCGCGGCGTCTCCCGTCCCTAGACTCGGGCGTGCTGGTGGGCCGCGAGGAGGCGCTCGCGCGGATTGCTTGGGTGGTCTCCGGCGCCCGCGCCGGTCACGGCGGTGCCCTCCTCCTGAGCGGTGAGCCGGGTAGCGGCAAGTCCACACTGCTGGATGCGGCACGCGCCGACGCCGACGGCATGACGGTGCTCCGCTGGGCGGGCGCGCAGGATGAACGCGAGTTCCCGTACGCGGGCGTCCACGCGCTGCTCCGGCCGCTGCAGCGCCATTGGGGCGAGCTCGTCCCCGCTCAGCACGACGCGCTCGAGCAAGCCCTGGGGAGCCTCAGCGGCGAGCCACCGGCGCCGTTGCTGGTCGGTGCAGCGGTGCTCTCGGTGCTCGACGCCGCCGCCGCGGATGCTCCCCTCCTGATCCTCATCGACGACCTCCAGTGGGTCGACATCGAATCGAGAGAAGCGATCGGGTTCGCGGCTCGTCGGCTGGCCGACGACCCGGTGGGGCTGCTCCTGGCTGCTCGGTCGGAGGGCGCGGAGCTCCTGGGTGTCGACCGGTACGACTTGCCTTCGCTCGAGCCGGCAGCCGCGCTTGAAGTGCTGGCCCTCAACGGCGTGGTGCGGTCGGTGGCCGAGCGGCTGGCCGCGGTGGGCGGCGGCAACCCGCTGGCGCTGGTCGAGCTGGCCACGCTGCTGGACGACGACCAGCGACGTGGTGCCGCTCCCCTCCCCGACCCGCTCCCTGCGACGAGCCCGGCCAAGGTCTATGCCACGGCGTTCGCCGCCCTGCCGCTGCCGGTCCGCCTGGCGGCGGCCACCGCCGCGATCGCCGGGAACGCGCCGGCCTGGGTCCTGGCCGCCGCCCTCGAGGGGGTCGGGACCGACCACAGGCGGCTGGCCGAGGCGGAGCCCACCGGCCTGGTGCTGTGCAGCCCTCGCGGCGTGATCTGGCGTCATCCGCTGGTCCGCAGCGCTGCTGCTGCGGCGGTGAGCCCCGCGGAGCGCCGGCGGGTGCACGCGGCCGTCGCCGACGCCCTCGGCAGCGCGCAGGCCAGCGCACCCGCCGTGGTCTGGCACCGGGTCGAGGCCTCGACCGGGCCCGACGAGAGGCTCGCGGGCGCGCTGGAGGAGGTGGCCAGGACCGCAGCGTCCCGCGGAGCCCACCTGGCGGCGGCCCAGGCGTTCGAGGTCGCCTCTCGGGTGGGCACCGACCCGACGGCCGTCCCACGACGGCTGGGCGAGGCCGCCCTGGCCGCCTGGGCAGGCGACGACCCGGCCACCGCCGCACGGCTCATCGAGGAGGCCCTGCCGACCGTCGAGGACCCGGACCTGCGCTGGCGCCTGTCGTTGACGGCGGGTCAGGTCGCCCAAGCCACGGCGGCACCCCAGCAGGCGTGGGAGGCCTTCCTCCGGGCGGTCGACGAGGCCCGTGCCGCTGGACGCCAGGACCGGGAGGTGCAGGCGCTGGCCAGCGCGTTCAACCCGGCGCTGCACCTCGACGACCCGGACTGGCTGCGCCGGCTGGCCGAGCAGATCGCCGTTGCGGCGGACCCCCACGACCCGGTGCAGGCCGTCCGCGCGCACGCCGTCCAGGGGTTCACGCTGCTCAACGCCGACCAGGCCGAGGCCGGACGGCGGCACCTCGAACAGGCGCTGGCCACCATCGAGGACGAGGATCTGCTGCGGACCCACACCGACCTGCTGCAGATGACGGTGCAGGCCGCGATGTGGTCGGGGAGCCCGATGCGGCTCCGCGAGGCGATCGACGAGACGGTGGCCCGGCTGCGCGCGGCCGGCGACACCCGCATGCTCACCGCCACGGTCCGCGGCCTGGCGTGGTGCGACTTCTCGGTAGCCGCGTGGGACGCCGCCGCCGTCCGGGCCGACGACGCGCTCGACCTGGAGCGGATCACCGGCCGGGTCACCGACGTCGCGGACTCGCTCACCCTGGTGGCCACCCTGGAGGGGGCGCGGGGCCAGACGCAGGACGCCCTGGCTCACGCCCGCGAAGCCCGCCGGCTGGCGGAGACGCTGGGCAGCCCCTGGCGAACCGCGGACGCGCTGTGGTGCGAGGTGCTGGCCCTTCTCTCGGTCGGCGACCTCGCCGCCCTCGTCGAGCCCACCGACGCACTGGTCGCGCTGCTGAGACCAGGACGAGTGGCCGCCGTCCAGCCGGAGTACCTGGACGCCCCGGTGGCGCTGGCCCAGCTCGGACGACGCACCGACGCGACGGCGCTGCTGGACCTGCTCCAGCAGCGGGCCGGGCAGGACGCCAGGCCCGAGACCCGGGCGGGGGTGCTGCTCGTCCGCTGCGCCGTCGAGCCGGACAGCCTGCCGCTCGCGGAGGAGGCGGCGGAGCTGGCCGCCGAGCTGGAGGGCGTTGAGTACGTGTTCCCGCGCGCCCGGCTGCTGCTCGCAGGCGGGGCGATGCGGCGCCGGCTGGGGCAGCGGATCGAGGCCAGAAACCTGTTGCGGGGCGCCGAGAGCGACTTCACCGCCCTCGGCGCGGCCCCGTGGCTGGCGCGAACCCGCGAGGAGCTTCGAGCCTCGGGGGCGACCCTGCGCAGCCGGGCCGCCCCGGACGACGCGCTGACGGCCGCGGAGGTGCGGGTGGCACGGTGCGCCGCCGACGGCCTGACCAACAAGGAGATCGCCGCCACGCTCTTCCTGTCCGGGAAGACCGTGGAGTTCCACCTGGGTCGCATCTACCGCAAGCTGGGCGTCCGCAGCCGCTCCGAGCTCGTGCTGGCGCTCGTGGCCGGCGACCGAGACTCGCGGGTCAGCACCGGAGACTGACTCGCAGCCTCCCCCTGCCGGGGATTCACCCAGCGCCACCAGGGTGCCCCGGCTGGTCCCCTGTGCGTGCGGGCCCACCGCGCCCGCACCCGGAGGTTCACGATGACGCACCGCCTTGCCGTCCCCGCCGCCACCCTGCGGACCGCCGTCCTCGGCGTCGCCGGCTGCCCGGGCGCCGCGAGCACGACCACCTCGACGGGCAGCACGAGCCCCGCCGCGGGTCCGGCGTCGACCGCGCCCGCGTCGTCGGCTTACCGGTCAAGGCCGGGATCGACTCCAAGGCCGCGGGTCCGAGGACGGCGTCCAGAAGCTCGACGGCTGCCTGTACCTCAGCGACACCAGCGGATCGCTGGGCTACACCGTGCAGAAGGTGTCGGCGCCGATGGGCCCGATGATGCTTTCGACGATCCAGGCGCTGGCCGCCCAGTCGTCAGGGTCCCCCGCCAAGCCGTTCCCGAGCGGCCTGCCGCAGGCGGTGGCGTTCACCATGACGCTGCCCGGCGGCGTCGACGCCCAGGTCGCGCTGCTCACCGGTCGCGGCCGGCTGAGACTCACGGAGCGGCCCGGTAGCTCATCGCCTCCTCGACCCGCTGCTCGGCGATGCGCTCGGCGACCCGGCGGGGCGGCTCGCCGCTTTCGGCCACGCCGTCCAGCACCAGCCGGGTGTTGGTCCGGATCTTGTCCTCGATCGTGGCGAAAGCCTGCACCGACGTGCCCCCCGCGTACTCGACAGCCGCGCAGATGACCCCGCCGGCGTTGGCCACGAAGTCGGGGACGACGACCACGCCGCCCGCGTGCAGCCTCTCCTCGGCCTCCCGGCTGGCCGGGATGTTGGCGCCCTCCAGCACCAGCCGGGCCCGCAGGTCAGAGACGTTCTCGACCGTGAGGACGTCCGGCCGAGCCGCCGGGACCCAGATGTCGCAGGGCCAGCCGACCAGGTCCTCCGGCGCGACCGGCGACCCGCCGGCGAAGGTCGAGACCGTCTCCCCGGTCGCCTTGTGCGCGACCAGCGCCTCGATGTCGAGCCCCTCGTCGTTGGCCACCGCGCCGCGGCTGTCGGACGCCGCCACCACGACCGCCCCGCGCTGGACCAGGAACCGCGCCGCGTGCGATCCGACCGACCCGAAGCCCTGGACGACGACGCGGGCACCGGCCAGCTGCACGGCCCCTCGCTCAGCGGCCACCTCGGCGGCGATCGCCACCCCGTACCCGGTGGCCCCCAGCACGTCGAGCGGGATGCCCCCGAGGACGGCGGGCAGCCCCACGGCCCGACCGCAGGCGTCGCGCAGGTGCGCCATCAGCGGCTCGTTCAGGCCCATGTCGGGGCCGGGGATGTAGCCCACCACGTCTCGGATCGCGCGCCCGAACGCGCGGACCAGGCGCACCTTCTCCTCGAACGGCAGCCCCGGGTCGGCGACGATCCCGGCCTTCGCGCCGCCGTGCGGCAGCCCGGCCGCGGCGTTCTTCAACGTCATGGCCCTGGCCAGCCGGGCCACCTCGACCACGCTGACGTCGGTGGCCATGCGCAGGCCACCGATCGCGGGGCCGGCCGCGAGGTTGTCCACCACGAGGTATCCCAGCAGGTGGGCGGCCGGGTCGTTCACCACGATGACCTGCTCGGGCCCGAAGCGATCTACCTCAGGCAGCTCAACCATCGCCATGACGACCTCCTCGGAGCGTGCCGATCTCGACGGTCAACACGTACCGCGCCGGGGGTCGTCCCGACAGGGCCGTTGGACCGAGCCGAACGTCATCCAGGCTCTCCCCCTGCCTGCATGAGGGTGCCCTTCTGTGCGTGCTACCGAAACAACCCACCCTTCATGGACGACGTCCACCGGCGACGCCGCCGTCCGTGAAGGGCGTACTTCTTCGAGCACACGCACAGAAGGGCACTTTCATGCGGAAAGTGGGGGTCAGCTGACGGTCAGCCCACCGTCCACCACGAGCGCCTGACCGGTGACGAAGGAGGAGGCGTCGCTGGCCAAGAAGACTGCGGGGCCGGCGATCTCCTCCGGCCGCGCCCAGCGCTGCATCGGCACTCGCGAGATCAGCGCCTGCCCGGCCGCGCCGTCGCCGGCGCGGGCGAACTCGGTGAGGTCGGTGGACACCCAGCCGGGCACCAGCGAGTTCACCCGGACGTTCGCGTGCGCCCACTCGACGGCGAGGGTCCGCGTCAGGGACAGTACGGCCGCCTTCGCGGCGCCGTAGTGCGCCATGAACGGCACCGAGGCGACGCCGGCCACCGAGGCCACGTTGATGACCGACCCCGACCCCTGGGCCAGCATGCTCGGGCCCACCGCCTGGCATACGTGCACGATCGAGTCGACGTTGAGCCGCTGGGCCTTCTCCCAGCCGGCGAACCGAAGGTTGACGAAGGGGCTCATGAAGCTGTTGCCGCCGGCGTTGTTGACCACGACGTCCAGCCGACCGAGCTCGCCCAGCGCCCGCCCCACCGCCGCCTCGACGGCCTCCCGGTCGGTCACGTCCGCGACGAGCACGACGGCGCGCCGGCCGTGGCCCTCGACCGCCGCGGCCACCTCGTTGAGCAGCTCCTCGTTGCGAGCCAGGACAGCGACGTCCGCGCCGGCTGCCGCGTAGGCCTCGGCGATCGCCCGGCCGATCCCCCGGGATGCGCCGGTCACCAGCGCGGTCTTGCCCTGCAGGTCGATGCTCATCGCAGCCCTCCGGTCAGGTCGTTCCACGTCTGCGAGGGACCCTCCCATGCCCAGGTCAGCGGCACCTCCCCGGGGGCCACCCGCACAACCACCTCCTCCAGCACCCGGCGGGCATGGGCCTCCCCCACCCACAGGTGCCGGGCTCCCTCGACGCCGACCACCTCGGCCTGGGGCACCCGCGCGAACCGCCGCCGGGCCTCCTCCGGACGCAGGTAGTCGTCCAGCTCGGGGACCAGCGCCACGAGCGGCTTCCCAGACGCCGCCCAGGTGTCCAGGTCGGCGTCCACCGAGTACCGCAGCGGCGGGGACAGCAGGATCGCGCCGTCCACCGCCGGGTCGCAGCCCCAGCGCAGCGCCAGGTCGGTGCCGAAGGACCAGCCCAGCAGCCACGGGTGCGACAGGTCGTGGTGCTCGACGTAGTCGAGGGCCGCGGCCACGTCGAGCCGCTCGTCCGTCCCGCCGCCGAAGCTGCCGTCGGAGGTGCCGGCCGCCGAGCTCGTGCCGCGCGTGTTGAAGCGGAGCACCGCGATCCCGGCCAGGGCAGGCAGCCACCAGGACGCCTTGCGCAGCAGGTGGCTGTCCATCATCCCGCCGTGGGTGGGCAGCGGGTGCAGACAGACCAGCGTGGCGACCGGGGAGCGGTCCACCGGCGTGGCCAGCTCACCGACCAGCCGCAGCCCGTCCGCCGTGTGCAGCACGAGCGGCTCCCGGCGCGCGGGCAACACGGTGTTCGACTTGATCTCGGCCATCGGTCCTCGGGGCAGGCGATTGTTCGCCGACTCTAACCAGCAAGCCGTGCAAGCGCCCGATCCGGGGTTGCCGGTGGGGTCACCCGGTCGTCCCAGTGATCACGGCGTCACCCGCTCGGAGACCGGAGGTGATCTCGGTCAGGGACGTCGTGGACAGCCCGATGCTGACTGCCGTGGTCTGCGGCTGGCCGTTGACGAGGACCTGGACGACGTCGCCGGTGTCGCCACTGCGCAGCGCACCGGTCGGCACGGCCAGGACGTTGGTCTTCGTGGCGGCGGTCCAGCTGACCTGCGCGGACATGCCGGGCAGCAGCCCGGGCGGTGGACCGGTGATCGCGAGAGTGACCGGGAAGGAGACCACCGTCGCCCCAGCCGTCGAGCTGGCGTTGGATCCAGCGGTCGGCGCCTGGACGACGGCCACCGGTGCGGTGGCGCCCAGGGCGGTGAAGCTGGCCTGTCCGGTCTGGCCGACCGTGATGTAGGGCGCGTCCTGCTCTGCGACGTCGACCACCACCTGGTACCCAGCCGCGCGCAATACCACAGCCGGGGATCCCGGCAGAGTCCCGACCACGAGGTTCACCGAGAGCACCACGCCGTCCGATGGGGCGGTCAACGTGGTGGCAGCCAGTGTCGCCTGAGCCAGGGACACCGCAGCCTGGGCGGAGACCAGCGAGGTGGTGCCACCCGACCCGCCACCGCTCGAGCTTGCGCTGGAGCTTCCACTGCTTGTCGAAGCCGAACGGGCCGGGGTGGCTGTGCCGGTTGAGGTCGAGGGGCAGGGGCTGGCCGTCGCGGTCCTTGCCGCCGTCGTGGGCTTGGCGGTCGGGGCGGCCGTGGGGGTCGCAGCCCGGCTCGACACGGGGGTCGGGGTGGTGGACGGCGTCGGGCTGGACGAGGGTGCCGGTGGTCCCTGCCGGCCCGGGAAGGTCGTGGGGCTGGAGGACGTTGTCGGGCTCGCGCTGGGTGTCGGGCTGCTCGACGACGTCGGGCTCACCGTGGGGGTCGGGGTCGGGGACGGGGTGGGGGCGGCACCCGACCGTCCACCGGTCCCGGTGGTGCAGGCCGCGGCGGAGCCGGCCCTGGCGGTCGTCGTCGTGCTCGTGGTCGTCGTGTTCGTCGTCGGCGACGGACTGGCCGCCGCGCTGGCCTGGGCTTCGGCCACGGCGAGCTGGGCCTCGGCGCTGGCCAGGGCCGCTGCCGCCGTGGTGCTCTCCACGGTGGCCAGCTGCTGCCCGGCCACAACGGTCTGCCCGGGATGCACCGCGACCGATGTGACCGGCATGCTGCTGGTGCCGAAGGACAGGTTGAGGGTGCTCGCCGGCTGGACGGTGCCGGTGGCCGAGATCCGGTCCGTCACCGTCGTGACCGTGGCCGCTGTGGTCGTGTAGCTGATGGAGGCAGCCGAGCTCGACCCGCCGTTGGTCGCCAGCACCGCGGCGACGATCACGGCACCCACGACGACGGCAACCTGCACCGTGCCGGCCGAGACCCGGACGCGAGCCATGTCAGCTGGTCGTGGTCGGGGCGGGCAGCACGAAGATGCTCGTGGCGGTCCGGCTGGTGCCGCTGGTGGTGGTGGTCACCACGACGCGCTGGCCGTTGGCCAGGTCGGACAGTGCCCCCGCAGTGGTCTTGGTCACCGTCGCGGTCGACGGGAGGGTGATGGTGACCGTGCCGGCCCGGGTGGTCAGCGACAGGTTGCCGTTGCCGACCGAGGCGATCGTCCCCGACACCGCGCCAGGACCGAACAGGCCGCCCAGCGCCCCGCCGCCGCCACCGGCGAACCCGCCACCGCCGCCTCCCGTGCCGATGCCGGTGCCGGTGCCGGTGCTGCCGGAGCTTTGGCACAGCCGGGCGACCAGGAAGCTCGACGCATTGCCACCGGCGCCACCGGTGCCGCCGCCGCTGGTCGCGGAGGGGGTGCCGCAGGGCAGCTTGCCGGCCTGGGCGTCGGCGACGGCGGCGACCAGGGTGGTCGGGCCGCTGGCGGTGTAGTGGCCGAGGGCGTAGCCGGCTCCCAGCAGGACGACGCCGACGACCGCCCCGATCGCGTACAGCGAGTTGCGCGAACCGGACGCCTTCGGCACGCGGGGCGGCTTGGCGGGGTTGGCGATGAACTCCGACAGGTCCGGCAGCGCCGGCTGGGCCGGGGGGATGGGCTGGGTCGGGTCGTAGGGCGTGGACATGCGCGATTCTCCTCGATCACTCGTAGCGGAGGGCTTCGACGGGGTCGAGCCGGGAAGCTTGCTGGGCCGGCCAGTAGCCGGCGACCACACCGACCAGCAGCGCGGAGGCGAAGGCCAGGGCGATGGCGGCCAGGGACGGGACGGCGGTCACGTTGACGGCGTGCCCCACCGGGACGGTGGCGGCGGCGCCGAGCACGACGCCCACCAAGGCACCGCCCAGGGTCACGATCACCGCCTCGACCAGGAACTGCCGGCCGATGTCGCGCCGCCGAGCGCCGATGGCCTTACGGGTGCCGATCTCACGGACCCGCTCCCGCACCGACACGAGCATCGTGTTGGCGATCCCGATCCCACCCATGACCATGGCGATCACGGCGATCCCGATCAGGAACCGCTGCAGCGTCGCGGACTGCTGCCCGGCGACCGCCAGCAGCTGGTCCTGGCTGGCGAGGGAGAAGTCGTTGGTCGCGCTGCCGGACAGTCCGTGCCGGTAGCGCAGCGTCGAGGTGATCGCGCTGGACACGTAGGGGATCTGGGTCGGGTCGGACACCGACACGGCGACCGAGCGCAGCGTCGTGGTGCCGGTGAACAGCGTCTGCACCGTGGTGGTCGGCGCGAACACGAAGTCGTCCGGGTTGTTGAACCCGGTCGCGCCGCCCTTCGGCTGGGTGACCCCTACCACCCGGAACGGGATCCCGTTGACGTCAACGGTCGACCCGACGATCGTGGCCGGGGTGGCGCCCAGCGCGGTCACCGTGGCTGGCCCCAGCACCGCGACCCGCAACGCCTTGTCAGTCTCCACCTGGGTGAGGAACGTGCCGTACTGGACCTGGTAGTTGCGCACGCTCGCCTCGGCCGGCGTCGTCCCGGTCAACGTGGTGGTCGTGTTGGTCCGCCCGTCGACCACCACCACGTTGCTCACCGGCATCTCCGGGGCCACCGCGGCCACCCCCGTGGTCGCGGCCACCGCGGTCGCATCCCCGACCGTCAGGGTCGAGGCGGACCCGGCGGCGCCGCGCACTCCACCGCTGAACGCCGAACCCGCCGTGATGCTCAGCAGGTTGGTGCCCAACCCCGCGATCCGCGCGGTCAGCTGGTTCTTCGTGCCCTGCCCGATCGCCAGCAGCACCACCAGCGAGCCCACCCCGATGATCACGCCGAGGGCAGTCAGCGCGGTCCGCAGCCGGTTGGTCCGCAGCCGCCGGACCGCCAGCCGCAACGCCTCGGTGAAGCTCACGCGCTCACCGTCGCTCGCTCGTCGCTGACCACCAGGCCGTCAGCGATGTGCAGCACCCGCTCGGCCTTCGCCGCGATGTCCACGTCGTGGGTGATGGTGACGACGGTCAGCCCGGAGGCGTGCAGGCCATCCAGCAGGGCCAAGATGTCCGCGGACGCGGCCGAGTCCAAGTTCCCAGTCGGCTCGTCTGCCAACAGCAGCGGCGGGTTGGTCACCAGCGCCCGGGCCACGGCCACCCGCTGCCGCTGCCCACCGGACAGCTGCGACGGATCGTGACCCAGCCGGTCGCCCAGACCGACCCGCTCCAGCGCGGCCCGCGCCCGGTCCAGCCGCTCCCGCCGCTTCACCCCCGCGTACACCAGCGGGGACGCCACGTTCTCCAGGGCCGACTCCCCCGACACCAGGTTGAAGCTCTGGAAGACGAACCCGATGACCTTGTTGCGCAGCCGGGCCTGGCTGTCGTCGGACAACGTCGACGTCTCCACGCCGGCGAACCGGTACGACCCGGACGTCGGCCGGTCCAACAGCCCCAGCAGGTGCAGCAGGGTGGACTTCCCGGACCCAGATGGCCCCATGATCGCGACGTTCTCTCCCGGGTGGATCGCGAACGACACCCCCCGCAGCGCCCACACGCCGACCTCACCCATCCGGTACGCCCGGGTCAGGTTCTCGATCTCCATCAATGCCGTCCCGGGCTCAGCCACCGGTGACACCCCCGCCGCCGCGGAACCCGCCGCCCCCGCCACCGGTCAGCCCCCCGCCGCCGCGGAACCCGCCGCCCCCGCCACCGGTGAGACCACCCGTGGTCGTGCTGGTCGACGTCTGCGCGGTCGGGTTGACCACCCCGACCACCACCGTCTCGCCCTCACTCAGTCCGGCGATGATCTCGGTGCTCGAGTTCGTGCTCAGCCCGATCTCCACCGGCTTGCTCACCGGGACCCCGGACTGCAGCACCTGCACCGTCGGCGCCGTCGACGAACCCTGGATCGCGGTCGTCGGCACCTGCAGCACGTCGGCGTGCTGCGCGATGACGATGGTCACCTGCGCGCTCATCCCGGCGAGGAGGTCCGCGGGCGGGCTGGTCAGGTTCACCGTCACCGGGAACGTCACGGCCGACCCCGAGCTGGACGATGCCGCCGTCGGCAGCGCCGCCAACGTCCCGGCCACCGACTTCGACAGCGCCGGCAACGTCACGGTCGCCTTCTGCCCGGCCTGCAGACTGGCCATCGCGCCCTCTGGCACCGACGCGACCACCACCAGCCCGTTGGAACGCATGGTGATCGCGGGAGACGTCGGCGGAAGACCCACCGTGACGTTCACGGCGGTGACCACCCCGGCCACTGGTGCCTTCAACACCGTCGCGGCCACCGCCTGCTGCGCGCTGAGCACCTGCTGCTCCGCCTGCGCCACCGAGGCGGCGTCCGACGCGACCGTCGTCGCGCTCGTTCCGGACGGCTCCGCGGCCTGCCGGGCCTTCGCGCTGGACAGCTGAGCCTCGGCGCTGCTCAGCTGCGCCTGCGCAGCCGTGTCGTCCAGCGTGGCGAGCACCGCACCAGCGGCTACCTGCTCACCGACCTTCGCGGTCACCGTCCGCACGACGGTCGCGCCGCTGCTCACGCTCTGCGTCGTGCTCCCGGTTCCGGCTGAGCTGTTCGATCCCCCGGAGCTGCCCGAGCCGCTGCCAGCGCTGCCGGAGCCGCCTGAGGACCCCGCCCCGCTCGACGTGGACCCGCTGAACGCCAGGCTCACCGAGATCTGCGGCTGCACCGACCCGGTCGTCGCGACCGTCTCGGCCACCGTGTCGATCACCTCGATCGACACGGCAGCGCGCATCTGCTCGACCCAGACCACCGCCGTGTTGCACGGGATGGCGATGAA
>Ga0208851_1000853_pt1 | contig 11811 bp, 7 predicted proteins | sample NGESurshal092012_FD_184481 | JGI IMG/M metagenome (GOLD analysis project Ga0208851, IMG submission 184481) | Arctic peat soil microbial communities from Barrow, Alaska - NGEE Surface sample 415-2 shallow-092012 (SPAdes) | ecosystem: Environmental > Terrestrial > Soil > Wetlands > Peat ... | reverse complement strand
CCCCGTCGGACCTGTTCAAGAACGCCGAGTGCGCGGCGATCATCCAGGTGATCGGGGCCGGCTCGGGGCGCACCTTCGACCTGGAGGCCGCGCGGTACGGCAAGGTCATCGTGATGACCGACGCCGACATCGACGGTGCGCACATCCGCACCCTGCTGCTCACCCTGGTCTTCCGCACCATGCGTCCGCTGCTGGAGTCCGGGCGGGTGTTCGCCGCCGTCCCGCCGCTGCACCGGGTCGAGGTCATCACCGGCGGCGGCAAGAAGAACGAGTATCTGTACACCTACTCCGACGCCGAGCTGCACCGGGTGCTGGCCGACCTGGAGCGCAGGGGCCGGCGGATTAAGGACCCGATCCAGCGCTACAAGGGCCTCGGCGAGATGGACGCCGGCCAGCTGCGCGAGACGACCATGGACCCGCGCCAGCGCACGCTGCGCCGGGTGACCCTGCCCGACGCCGAGGCCGCCGAGCGGATGTTCGAGCTGCTCATGGGCAACGACGTCGCCCCGCGGCGGGAGTTCATCATCGCCGGGGCCGACGCGCTCGACCGCAGCCGCATCGACGCCTGATCGCGCGGAACCGGTAGCCGGCGGCGGCCGGCGGCCCCTACGTTCGTCGCATGTGCTGTCTGCTGGCGGTCGGCTCGTTCATCGGCCCGCGCGTGGCGTTGATCCTCGCCTGGCTGTTCACCTCCGAGGTGGATCAGGCGTACTCCAGTTTCTGGGTGCCGTTCGTCGGGCTCATCCTGCTGCCCTGGACGACGCTGATGTACGCCCTGGCCTACGCGCCGGTCATCGGGGTCACCGGCTTCTGGGGGCCGGTCCTGGTCGTGCTCGGGCTGCTCGCGGACCTCAGCTCGTACGGGGCCGGGGCCCGGGCGCGGCGCTGACGGCACCGAGGACGGCGGTGTAGTCGGTCCCGCCGACCTCCTCGCCGGTGCAGCTCTCCCGGCGCGGCGCCAGCGGGGACGGCGTCACGGAGACGTCGACCGGGCCGTCCGGACCGTGCACCCGCCACTGCTCGTGGTCACCGGTGACGGTCAGCGCGTGCGGGCGCGCCGCCCCGGCCGCGGACAGCACGGCCAGCTCGGCGGCCTGCGCGGGGCGGGTCAGCGCTGTGCGGCCACGGCAGGCGCCCAGCGACAGCGCGGCGGCGTCCGGGCCGCCGTAGAGGAACCCGTCGGGCAGCGACAGGACGGTGGGTGCGAACCGGTGCCCGCCCAGGTGCGAGGACTCCCAGACCCGCCCCGGACGCCCCTGCGCGAGGGTTGCCACCGCCGGCCGGCCCAGCACCGCGCAGCAGGCGTCCCGGCGGGCGTTCGTGCAGACCAGCAGCAGCGGGTCGGGGTCCGGCGCGCCGAGGGCCGGCCGCTGCCCGGCGGCCAGCGCGGCGACGTCGAGGTCGAGCAGCCCGGCCGGGTCGTCGACGACCGCGTGCTGCAGCCATGGCTCGGCGTCCGGCCCGGTGTGCGCGAGCCACAGCTGCCGGGGGAACCGCTCGTGCTGGTCGGGGTGCGGCCCGGGACGCCGGATCAGCACGACGGTGACCGGCACCCCCGCGGTGCGCTCGGTCAGCGCGCGGCCGAGTGCCCGGTCGAGGTGGCTGTCCAGCAGCGCCTTGCGGCCCCACGGGCCGGGCTGCTCGAGGACCACCCAGGTGCGCACGTGCGGCGCGGTGGCCGCGAGGGGCTCACCCGTGGTGCGGGCCAGCTCGGAGCAGGCCGTCACCCGCCGGACCCAGCGGGCGCGGCCGACAGCGGGCCGGCCACGGCGGCCACCGGCTGGGCCAGCGCGGTTCCGGAGCCGTCCCGCCGCGGGTCGGGCCCGGGCAGGTCGGCCGGGGTCCCGGCGGCGGTGGCCGCCCGCGCCGGCGCGGGACCGACGTGAGCCAGCAGCAACGTGTCCTCCCCGCGCAGGAACCGCTGGCAGCGGACCCCGCCGGTGCCACGGCCCTTGCCCGGGTACAGGTCGTACGGCGTCACCTTGCCGGCGCCGGCCTCGGTGCCGGGCAGCGCGTCGGACGACCCGGCGATGGTCACGACCTGCGCGTCGACGCCGGGGGCGACGGCCCCGAAGAACACGGCCCGCTGCCCGTCGGCCAGCCGGATGCCGGCCATGCCGCCGGCCGGGCGGCCCTGGGGCCGCACCACGGACGCCGGGAAGTGCAGCAGCTGGGCGTCGGAGCTGACGAAGACGAGCTCCTCCTCGCCGGTGACCAGCTCGACCGCGCCGACCACCTGGTCGCCGTCGTCGAGCCGGATCACCTCGAAGCCGTCGCGGTTGGACGGGTAGTCGGGCAGCACCCGCTTGACGACACCCCGCTCGGTGCCGAGCGCCAGGCCGGTCGACTCGGGGTCGAGGGTGGCCAGGCACAGCGCCTTCTCGCCGGCGCCGAGGTCGAGCAGCGCGCCGAGCGGGACCCCACCGGCGAGGGTCGGCGCCGCCGAGGTCTGCGCCAGCGCCGGGAGGTCGAGCACCGACAGCCGCACCAGCCGGCCGCCGGAGGTGACCAGCCCGACCTCCCCGCGGGCAGTGGCCCGCACGATCGAGGTCACGACGTCGTGGTTGGCCCTGGGCCCGGCTGGGGGCAGCGGGCCGTCGGTCGTGGTCCGGGCCAGCAGGCCGGACGACGACAGCAGCACCCAGCACGGGTCGTCCGGCACCTCGAGCGGCGTCGCCGCCGCGGCCGCAGTCGGCTGGCCGGCCGACTCCAGCAGCACAGTGCGACGCGGGGTGGCGAACCTCTTGGCCACCTCGGCCAGCTCGTCGGAGACGGTCTGCCGCAGCATCGCCTCGTCGTCCAGCAAGGCGGTCAGCTCGGCGATGGTCCGCTGCAGCTCGTCCCGCTCGGTCTCCAGCTCGATCCGGCTGAACTTGGTGAGCCGGCGCAGCGGCATGTCCAGGATGTGGGTCGCCTGTACCTCGCTCAGGTCGAAGACCTGGATCAGCCGCTCCTTGGCCTGCGCCGCGTCGTCGGAGGAGCGGATCAGCGAGATGACTTCGTCGATGTCGAGGATGGCCACGAGCAGTCCTTCGACCAGGTGCAGCCGCTCCTCGGCCCGGCGACGGCGGTACGCCGAGCGCCTCCGGACGACGTCGAGCCGGTGCTCCACGTACACCCGCAGCAGCTCGACCAGGCCCAGCGTGCGCGGCTGGCCGTCGACCAGCGCGACGTTGTTGATCCCGAAGGTGTCCTCCATCGGGGTCAGCTTGTACAGCTGCTCGAGCACGGCTTCTGGCACGAAGCCGTTCTTCACCTCGATGACGACCCGCAGGCCGTTCCGGCCGTCGGACAGGTCGGTGAGGTCGGAGATCCCCTGCAGCCGCTTGGCCCGGACCAGCTCGGAGATCTTCTCCATGACCTTCTCGGGGCCGATGCTCAGCGGCAGCTCGGTCACCACGATGCCGCGCTTGCGCGGCGTCACGTTCTCGACCCGGGCGGTGGCCCGGATCCGGAACGACCCGCGGCCGCTCTCGTAGGCCTCGCGGACGCCGTCCAGCCCGACGATCATGCCGCCGGTGGGCAGGTCCGGGCCGGGCACGAACCGCATCAGGTCGTCGAGGCCGGCGGTGGGGTGCTTGATCAGGTGCCGGGCCGCGGCGATGACCTCGCCGAGGTTGTGGGGGGCCATGTTGGTGGCCATGCCCACGGCGATGCCGGAGGCACCGTTGACCAGCAGGTTGGGGAACGCCGCGGGCAGGACCTCCGGCTCCTTGAGCTGGCCGTCGTAGTTCGGCGCGAAGTCGACGACGTCCTCGTCGAGGGAGCCGGTGAGCAGCAGCGCGGCGGAGTCCAGCCGGCACTCGGTGTAGCGCATGGCCGCCGGGCCGTCGTCCAGCGAGCCGAAGTTGCCGTGCCCGTCGACGAGCGGCACCCGCATCGAGAACGGCTGGGCCATCCGCACGAGCGCGTCGTAGATCGCGCCGTCGCCGTGCGGGTGCAGCTTGCCCATGACCTCGCCGACGACCCGGGCGCTCTTGACGTGGCCCCGGTCGGGCCGCAGCCCCATGTCGGCCATCTGGTAGAGGATCCGCCGGTGCACCGGCTTGAGGCCGTCGCGAGCGTCCGGCAGCGCCCGGCTGTAGATGACCGAGTAGGCGTACTCGAGGAACGAGTCCTCCATCTCGGAGGAGACGTCGACGTCGAGGATCTTCTCATCGAAGTCGTCCGGGGGCGGGGTCTTGGTGGTGCGGCGGGCCATGCGGGCAGGACTCCTTGGGGACGGCGGCACGGCCATTGTCGCCGACGCCGCCGACTGCCCGGCGGAGCGACCCGCGTCGAGGTCAGCCGCGCAGCTCCGGGAAGTCCTCCTCGCGGTACTCCTGGGGCTCGCGGGACCCGGTGGACCGCTGCGTCTCCTGGGCCCTCAGGTCCACCCGGCGGATCTTCCCGGACACCGTCTTGGGCAGCTCGGCGAACTCCAGCCGGCGGACCCGCTTGTACGGCGCCAACGTCGCGCGGGCGTGCCGCAGGATCGCCAGCGCGGTCTCCCGGTCCGGCTGCCAGCCGGCCGCGAGGACGACGTACGCCTTGGGCACCGCCGTCCGCACCGGGTCGGGGGCCGGGACGACCGCGGCCTCGGCCACCGCGGGGTGCTCGACGAGGGCGCTCTCCAGCTCGAACGGCGAGATCCGGTAGTCGCTGGCCTTGAACACGTCGTCGCTACGGCCCACGTAGGTGATGTAGCCGTCGTCGTCCCGGCCGGCCACGTCGCCGGTGTGGTAGTACCCGCCGCGCATCGCCTCGTCGGTGCGGGCCGGGTCGTCGCGGTAGCCGACCATGAGGCCGACCGGGCGCTCAGGTGAGAGCGCCAGGCAGATCTCGCCCTCGGCGCCCGGCTCGCCCGTGACCACGTCGATCAGCTCGACCCGGTACCCGGGCAGCGGCCGGCCCATCGAGCCGGGCTTGAGCGGCTGTCCCGGCGGGTTGCCCACCTGTGCGGTGGTCTCGGTCTGGCCGAACCCGTCCCGCACGGTCAGCCCCCAGGCCGAGCGCACCTGCTCGATGACCTCGGGGTTGAGCGGCTCGCCGGCGGCCACCACCTCGCGCAGCTGGGTCTGCCACGTCGGCAGGTCCTCCTGCACGAGCATCCGCCACACGGTGGGCGGGGCGCAGAACGTCGTGACCCCGCAGCGCTGGACGACGTCGAGCATGGCCGGCGCGGCGAACCGCTGGTAGTTGAACACCAGCACGGTGGCACCGGCGTCCCACGGCGCGAACAGGTTGCTCCAGGCGTGCTTGGCCCAGCCGGGGGAGGACACGTTGAGGTGGACGTCGCCCGGCTGGATGCCGATCCAGTACATGGTCGACAGGTGGCCCACCGGGTAGCTCAGGTGCGTGTGCTCGACCAGCTTGGGCAGCGCCGTGGTCCCGGAGGTGAAGTAGAGCAGCAGCGTCTCGTCGGAGCGGGTCGCGACCTCGGGGGTGAAGCTGCCGAGGAACTGCGCCGAGTCGTCGTAGCGCAGCCAGCCCTGGACTGGCGGGCCGACCGCGATGCGGGTCCAGTCCCCGGCCACCTCGGCGAACCGCGGGGTGTTCTCGCTGCCGGTGACCACGTGCCGCACGTGTCCGCGGTGCACCCGGTCGGCCAGGTCGGCCGGGCCGAGCAAGGTGGTGGCCGGGATGACCACCGCGCCCAGCTCGATGGCTGCGAGCATGACCTCCCACAGCTCCAGCTGGTTGTCGAGCACCAGCAGGATCCGGTCACCGCGGTCCACGCCCTCGGACTGCAGCCAGCCGGCCACCTGGGCGGACCGGGCGGACATCTCGGCGAACGTGGTGCGGCTCTCGCTCCCGTCCTCCTCGACGATCCACAGCGCGACGGTGTCCGGCTGCTCCCTCGCCAGCGCGTCGAACCAGTCGAGCGCCCAGTTGAAGTGCTCGGGCCGCGGCGGGCGGTACCGGCGCAGGGCCTCGGCGTAGTCGGTGCGCAGGTCCAGCAGCAGGTCGCGGGCGGTGCGGAAGGTCTCGGTGGCTTCGCTGGTCGACATGTCCCCCACCTTTCGCCGGTCCGACCCCGCGATCAAGGGGTCTGCGCCAGGAGTGCCGTCGGCGTCGGTGGACGGGCCCCGGCCCGGGTCACCACGCGCGCCGCGATCGCGCACCCCGCGGTCAGCGCGTCGGCCGGCGCGGCGCCGGCCAGGTCGGCGGGCAGGAAGCCGGCCGCGAAGGCGTCGCCCGCGCCGGTGGTGTCGACCACGTCCACCGGCACGGCGGGCACCACGACCGGTGCTCCCGCGTCGCGGCCGCACCAGGCCGCGCCGTCGCCGCCGAGCTTCACCACGACCGCGGGGAACCACTGGGTGAGCGCGCGACCGGCGGCCAGCGGGTCGGCCAGCCCGGCCAGCAGGCAGGCCTCGTTCTCGTTGGCCAGCAGCACGTCGACGCCGTCCAGCCAGCCCATCACCCGCTCGACCCCGACGGCGCGCAGCGGGTCCACGGACGCCGGATCGACCGAGATGGTCATCCCGGCCGTCCTGGCCAGGGCGAGGGCGGCCAGGGCGGCAGCGCGGGACCCCTCGGTGAGCAGTGCGTACCCGGACAGGTGCAGGTGGTGGCCCGCCACGAACAGCTGCGGGGGCAGGTGCTCCGGGGCCAGGCCCGCGTTCGCCCCGGCGTCGGGGAACATCGACCGCTCGCCGTCCGGGGTGACCACGACCACGCAGGCGCCGGTGGCCCGCTTCGGGTCCAGGCCGACGTGGACGTCGACGCCGAGGTCACGCAGCTCGGCCACGGCCGCGCGACCGAGCAGGTCGTCGCCGGCCCGGCCGACGTAAGCGCCTGGGACGCCGGTGGCGGCCAGCCAGGCCACGGTGTTGGCCGCCGAACCGCCGCCGCTCACCCGGACCCTGGCCCGGGTGTCGTTCCCGCGCGACATCGGGCCGCTGGCCAGCGCGACGACGTCGGTCATCAGGTCGCCGAGAACGAGGATACGCGGCAGCCGCCCGGTCATCTCGCTCACGTCTGCAGCGGGGCCGGCGCGGCGGCCACCGCCACCTGCGCGGCCAGCGCCGCGTTGCGCAGCACGATGGTGATGTTCGCGGTCAGGCTGGCCCCCCGGGTCTGCCGGTGGAACCAGTCGAGCAGGAACGGCGTGACGTCCTTGCCGCGCACCCCGGCCGCCTCCGCCGCCGCCAGGCCGTCGGCGAGCACCGCGTCGTGGGTGACGACGTCGAGCGCCTCCTCGGGCGGCAGCGGGTTGGCCACGATGAGTGCCGAGCCGATCCGCAGGTCGCGCCGGGCCCGCATGACGGCGGCCACCTCCTCGGGCGTGTCCACCCGGAAGTCCAGCCCCTGGCCCGAGTCGCCCAGGTAGAAGCCGGGGAACCGGTCCGTGCCGAAGCCGAGCAGCCCGATGTTCAGCGTCTCCATCCGCTCGAGGGTTGCCGGCACGTCGAGGATCGACTTGACCCCCGCGCAGACGACCGTGATCGGGGTGCTGCCGAGCGTGGTGAGGTCGGCCGACTCGTCCCAGGAGGCCCGCGCGTCCCGGTGCACGCCGCCGAGGCCGCCCGTGGCGAACACCAAGATCCCGACCAGGTGGGCCAGGTGGCTCGTCGACGCGACCGTGGTGGCCCCGTTGCCCCCGCAGGCCACCAGCGAGCCCAGGTCTCGCACGGACACCTTGACGACGTCGTCGCAGGTGGCCAGCTGCTCGAGCTGCCCGTCGTCCAGGCCGACGCAGGCCTGCCCGCCCAGGATGGCGATGGTCGCGGGCACGGCCCCCTCGGTGCGGACCACCTGCTCGATCCGGCGGGCGATGCCCAGGTTGTCGGGGCGGGGCAGCCCGTGGCTGATCAGCGTCGACTCGAGGGCCACGACGGGGGCCCGGGCGGCCAGCGCGGCCGCGACCTCGGGGTGGACCCGCAGCGGGGCCGGTGCGGTGGTCATGTGTTGGAGCCTACCCACCCCCCATGATCGCCGTCTGCGGACCGAATCCGCCCCGGGACGGCGCATTCCTCCCGCTGACCGTGATCATGGAGAGTGGAGGCGGCAGCCGCTACGGTCGAGCGATGACCGACCCCGCGCTGGCCCGCGCCCACGAGCACGCCCTCGCCTGGCTGGACGGGCTGTCCGGCCGGCGGATCCCGGCCACCGCTGCCGTCGAGGAGGTGGCCGCCGCGCTCGGCGGCCCGCTTCCCGTCGGTCCCACCGACCCGGCGGCCGTCGTCGACCGGCTGGTGGCCGCGGCCACCCCGGGCCTGGCCGCACTGGACTCCGGGCGGTTCTTCGGCTTCGTCATCGGGGGAGCCCTGCCGGCCGCCCGCGCGGCGGACTGGCTGGCGCTGGCCTGGGACCAGAACGCCGGCCTGGCCACGGTCACCCCGGCCGCTACTGCGGCCGAGCAGGTCGCGTCCGGCTGGCTGCTCGACCTGCTCGGGCTGCCGGCCACGGCCTCCGTGGGCTTCGTCACCGGCGGGTCGATGGCGAACACCACCTGCCTGCTGGCCGCCCGGCACGCGGTGCTCGAGCGGGCCGGCTGGGACGTCGAGCAGCGGGGGCTGCAGGGCGCTCCGCGGGTCCGCGTCATCGTCCCCGAGGAGCGGCACGCGACGGTCGACGTGTCGCTGCGGTACATCGGGCTCGGCGTGGGCACGGCCCGGCGGGTGGCCTGCGACGACCAGGGCCGGATGCTGCTCGACGAGCTCGACGCTGCGCTGGCCGAGGCCGGCGGCGACCCGTGCATCGTCACCGCCCAGGCGGGCAACGTGAACACCGGCTGCTTCGACGCTCTCGGCCAGGTGGTCGAGCGGGCGCACCGGGCCGGTGCCTGGGTGCACGTGGACGGCGCCTTCGGGCTGTGGGCGGCCGCGTCGCCCCGGTTCGCGCACCTGGTGGACGGCCACGCCGGCGCGGACTCCTGGGCCACCGACGCGCACAAGTGGCTCAACGTGCCCTACGACAGCGGGCTGGCCATCGTGGCCGACCCGGTGGCGCACCGGGCGGCGCTGGGCGTCACGGCGGCCTACCTGATCAAGGTCGACGGGCCGACCGACCCGATGGACCTGGTGCCGGAGTTCTCCCGCCGGGCCCGCGGGTTCGCGGTGTGGGCGGCGCTGCGCTCGCTCGGGCGTAGCGGGGTGATCGACCTGGTGGAGCGGCTGTGCGACCGGGCCGACCGGTTCGCCGCGGGCATGCGGGACACCCCGGGCGCGGAGGTGCTCAACGAGGTGGTGCTCAACCAGGTGCTGACCCGCTTCGACGGCTCGGACGCCGTCACCCGCGCCGTGGTCGACGGCGTGCTGGCCGACGGCACGGTCTATCTCAGCCCGACGGTGTTCCGCGGCCAGACGGGTGTGCGCTGCTCGGTGAGCAACTGGGCCACCACCGACGCGGACGTCGACGCCGCCGTGGCCGCCGTCCGCCGGGCCCTGACCACCTCCCGCTCACAGTGATCACGGAGAGTCGGCGGGGCGGCGCAGACTAGCCTGCACCTCGTGGAAATGCCGTACCCCTCGCACTGGGAGGCCGACGTCGTCCTGCGTGACGGCGGGACCGCTCACCTGCGCCCGATCCGCGCCGCCGACGCGGACCTGCTGCGTGAGTTCCACCGCCGGCTGTCCCCGGAGACGATCTACTTCCGGTTCTTCGCCCCCTACCCGGTGCTCAGCGACCGGGACGTCACACGGTTCACGGTCGTCGACTACGACCAGAGGGCCGCGATCGTGGCGACCGTCGGCGGGTCCATCGTGGGCGTCGTCCGCTACGACCAGGTCAAGCCGGCCGAGGCCGAGGTGGCCTTCGTGATCCGGGACGACTACCAGGGCCGTGGGCTCGGCTCGGTGCTCCTCGAGCACATCGCGGCGGCCGCCCGCGAGCGAGGGGTGCGGCGGTTCGTCGCCGAGGTGCTGCCCGCGAACAACCGGATGCTCGAGGTGTTCCGGCAGGCCGGCTACGCCCCGCACACCTCGATGGAGGACGGCTACCTCCTGATGGAGTTCACCATCGAGCCGACCGAGCTGTCCCGGGCGGTGATGGAGGCACGCGAGCACCGGGCCGAGGCGCACTCGGTCGAGCGGCTGCTCGCGCCGAGGTCGGTGGCCGTGGTGGGGGCCAGCGAGCGGCCGGACTCGGCGGGGGAGACCCTCGTCCGCAACCTGTTGGACAGCGGCTTCCAGGGCGAGGTCTACGCGGTCAACCCCTCCGCCGACGGTGCCATCCGCGGGCTGCCCACCTATGCCCGGGTCAGCGACATCCCCGGGGACGTCGACCTCGCGCTGGTCGCCGTGCCGGCCGCCGCCGTCGTTGACGTCGCCGACGACTGCGCGGCGAAGGGCGTGCTCGGCCTGGTCGTCGTCTCGTCCGGGTTCGCCGAGGTCGGAGGTGACGGACGGCAGTTGCAACGGACCCTGGTGACGCGGGCCCGGGCCAACGGGATGCGGGTGATCGGGCCGAACTGCCTCGGGGTGCTCAACACCGACCCGGCTGTGTCGCTCAACGCGTCGCTGTCGCCGGTGATGCCCGGCCGGGGGCGGATCGGCTTCTTCAGCCAGTCCGGCGCGCTGGGCGTGGCCCTGCTCGAGACGATCGTGTCCCGGGGTCTGGGGCTGTCCACCTTCGTCTCGGCCGGCAACCGGGCGGACGTCAGCGGCAACGACCTGATCCAGTATTGGGAGGACGACCCGGCGACCGACGTGCTGCTGCTGTACCTGGAGTCCATCGGCAACCCGCGCAAGTTCAGCCGGATCGCCCGCCGGACCTCCCGGTCCAAGCCGATCGTGGCGGTGAAGTCCGGCCGGTCCTCCCAGGGCATCCCGCTCGGGCACACCGTCCGGGCCACCCGGCTGCCCCCGGCCGCGGTCGACGAGGTGTTCCACCAGTCCGGGGTCATCCAGGTGGAGACGCTCAGCGAGCTGTTCGACGTCGCGATGCAGCTCAGCTTCCAGCCGCTGCCGCGGGGCCGCCGGGTGAGCATCATCGGCAACTCCGACGCGCTCGCCGTGCTCGCGGCGGATGCGGCGACCGCGCGCGGACTGCAGCTGGTGGGGGAGCCGCACACGTTCCGCCCGGGCGCCAGCCCCGCCGAGTTCGGCAAGGTGCTCGCCGCCGTCGTCGACGACCCCGCCGTGGACTCGGTCGTCGTGCTGTTCGTGCCCCCGCTGAACGCTTCCGGCCAGAACGTGGCCCGCGAGATCGGGCAGGTGGCCGGCCGGGCGACCAAGCCGATCGTGGCGACCGTGCTCGCCGTCGAGGGAGCCGCCGAGCTGCTGCGCCGGGTCAGCCCGGACGGCGTCCCGGTCGTGGGCTCGGTGCCCGCGTACGCCTCGGTCGAGGACGCCGTGCGGGCGCTGGCCGCGGTGACGTCGTACGCCCAGTGGCGCCGGACCCCCCGCGGGGAGGTGCCCGAGCTGGCCGACATCGACCAGGAGGCGGCGCGGGACGTCGTCGAGGCGGAGCTCATGCGCTCGGTCGAGGGCTGCGAGCTGTCCGGGACCGCGCTGACCGAGCTGCTGCGGCTGTACGGGGTGAACCTGTGGCCGACCGAACCGGCGGCGACTGCCGACGCGGCGGCCGAGGCGGCCGACCGGCTGGGGTACCCGGTCGTGCTCAAGGCCAGCGCACCGCACCTGATGCACCGCACCGACCTGGGCGGGGTCCGGCTCGAGCTCGGCTCGGAGTCCGCCGTCCGGCGGGCCTACGAGCAGTTCCTGGACACCTTCGGTCCGCAGATCGCCGACGAGCTGGTGGTCCAGCGGATGGCCGGGCGGGGGGTGGCCTGCGTGGTGGAGACCTCGGAGGACGCGTTGTTCGGGCCGGTCGTCTCGTTCGGCATCGGCGGGGTGGTCACCGAGCTGGTCGAGGACCGCGGCT
>Ga0208851_1000851_pt1 | contig 11821 bp, 9 predicted proteins | sample NGESurshal092012_FD_184481 | JGI IMG/M metagenome (GOLD analysis project Ga0208851, IMG submission 184481) | Arctic peat soil microbial communities from Barrow, Alaska - NGEE Surface sample 415-2 shallow-092012 (SPAdes) | ecosystem: Environmental > Terrestrial > Soil > Wetlands > Peat ... | reverse complement strand
CAGGCCGGCCATCGCCCGGCGCCGCTGCTCGGACAGCTGGTGCGGGTTGCCGGTGGCGGCGTAGGACAACATGCCGGTGATGCGTTTGATCGGGCGGGTGAGCAGCCACGCCATCAGCGACGCCAGGGCGAGGATGATCACCCCGGCGGTCGGGTCGAGCTGGATGCCGGCGATGCTGGTGGGGCTGAGCATGACCATGGACAGGTAAGTCATCAGCGCGCCGGCCGCGCTGAACAGCAGCACCACGAGCAGACTCCCGGCGACCACATTGACGACCCGGCGGGCCAGGTGGGGGCGGACCATCATGCCGAGGCCGACGAACAGCCCGGCGACCAGGCCCAGGCGCAGCAGCAGCCGGGCGGTGAGCACGGCGGTGTAGGCGGCGGCCGGGAACGGGGCGGCGGCCGCGGAGGCGGCGAGGGCGCTGAACCCGGCGGACGTCCGGTTGCCGGCGCGGCCCTGGATGTAGGGGTAGATCGCGTCGCCGGCGTCTTGCACCGCGGACCGGTACTCGGTTTCGGTGGCGGAGATGACGTTCCTTGGTGGGCCGGGCTTGTCGGAGCGGCCGCAGACCTGTTGGTTGTCCTGGTAGGTGCACCACACCGCGCCGGCCGGCGCGTTATTCGAGATCTTGGTCAGGTCGGGGAGTTTGAGGTTGACGGCCTGACCGTTGAGGAACCGGGCGCCGAGGTCGGCGTCGGGGCCGGTCAGGTTCTGCGAGCCGATCATCCCTTGCTGCCAGTACCGCTGGATGGTGTTGCGCACCAACACTTCCGGGTACAACCAGCGGCTCAGGTAGCCGGCGTTCACGGGGTCCTGCGTGCCCGGCGTGTATTTGGTGGTGCACGCGGTTCCCGCGATCTTCAGGAACCCGTTCTCGTCGAAATAGGGCTCGTACATGGCGGTCTGGTCGAACTGGCAGTGCTGGATCTGCGGCAGCACATCGACGGGGAGACGGGTGAGGACGCCGGTGTCGATGCGTTGCTGGGCGTCGACCAAGGCCTGGTCGGCGGAGCGGATCAGGTCCATCGGTGCCGCCGCCGCCACGGTCAGGATGGTCAGGCCGGCCAGCGCCGCGGCGACCCGGCGGAGCACCTCGGGCAGGTTCCCGCGGATCGCCAACGCCAGCACGATCAGGCCGAGTATGACCAGGGGCAGCCACACCCACGGCTGGATCAGCACGGTGTACCCGGCCGTGGCGACGGTGGCCATGAAGGTGTCGAGGCTGCGGAACGTGTCCGGGTCCAGCGCGCGGGCCCGCAGGCCGGTGGCCCACGCGTCGAGGAGGACCGCGCCGCCGAGCAGCCAGTTCCCGACCTGGGTGGTTTGGGAGGCGCCGGAGGCGTCCCACGGGGATTGGATGCCGACGAGTTGGGTCACGGAGTTCAGGCAGCCGGGGTCGTAGGACCACCAGAAGAACCCGGCGTGACCGTGGTCGCCGTAGGCGGTGCCGTCGAACGGCAGATCCGTTTGCGGGTCCAGGAACCCGGCCACCCCCGCACCGGGGGTTTCCGCCGGTGGGGCGAGCCGGCAGTAGTCCGTCGCCGCCGGCACCCCCGACCCCACCGGATCCGCTGCGACCGAGGCTGCGCCAGCCGGCGGGGTTGCGATGAGCAGCAGCAGCCCGACCACCATGGCGACCGACCAAAGCCGACGGGACGTGGTCATGATGCGGCCCGGTGAAAGGTCTGCCCGGGAGCGGACTCCAACGCGGACCACAACCAGTCGAGATGCTCGCCGACACGGGCGATCTCGATGAGTTCTTTGAAGCCGGCGCCGCCGCGGGAGTAGAACAGGAACTGCCGGGGCACGTCCTCGGCCTCGTCGGTGGGGCGGGGCAGGTCCAGCAGGGCCTGTTCGTAGCCGACGCCGGTGGGGATCTGCACCAGCCCGAGCGCCCGTGCGGCGGCTTGTTCGTCGTCCATCCGGCCGAGGAACGCGCCGCCGACGAAGTTCCGCAGCGTGTCGTTATCCGACCCGACCGCTTCCTCCTGTTTCGCGGCGAGGACGGCCAGGTTCTGTTTGCGGGTGTTGCGGGCGAACTCGGTGAGCATCAACCGCCCGGACGAGAGTTGTTCCAGAAAATGCACTTCGTCCAGGGCGACACCCTTGCGTTGCCCGGCCGGTAGCCCGTACACCCAGCGCAGGCACAGCCAGGACGCCAGGTTCAGGATCGCAACACCCTGCCGGGCCTCGTCGCCCCAGTACTCCTGCCCGACGTGCTGGTCCGGCAGGGCGATGCCCTTGGTGGAGAAGAACATCAGCTGCCGGTCGAACGCGACCGCGTCATGCTCGTCCCGTTCCGGGAACAACAACGACGGCAACGGTTCGTGCCGGATCGAGTCCAGCAGCTCCGCGGTGGTCAACGCGACCTGCCGGTGCTCCGTCGTCGACTGCCGCAGGGCTTCGATCACCAGGCCGGGGTGCTTCGGCCGGCCGGCGAACGGTCCGTCCGCCGCGTCGACCAGGGTCGCGGCCAGCAGCAGTTCGGTGGTCACGTGCGGCGCCTGGTCACCGCGGACCACCAGCGACGCCGGCAGCACCTGGGTCAGCGAGTCCACCGTCAACCGCCGCCGCGCGGCCTGCGCCCGCACCGTCGCCCGCCGGAGCCACCGGCCACGGAGTTGGTCGATCGACTCCGGGTCCAGATCCGACAGCGTTACCGAACCGAGGTCGTCGGCGGTGACCCCGAGCGCGGCCAGGTCGGTGTCTTCCAGGTCGGCCAGGTCATGGATGGTGAAGTCGTCGGCGTGTGGGTCGGCGACCAGCCGGTACGTGTTCAACGAGCCGGGGTGCCCATTGACCAGGTCCAACGCCCGGGCGTGGGCGCGGAGCGGGGCTGTGCGGGCGAGCCTGCCGAGCCGGCCGGCCGGGTCGACGCAGGTCCAGGGAATCCCGGCGGCGCCGGTCTTGCCGATGATCACGCCGATGAGGGTGGATTTGCCGCCGCCGAGGCCGGCGACGATCGGGTAGTAGCCGGCGACGTCGTACCGTTCCATGTTGGCCCACAGGTCGTACATCACCGGGGTCCGCCCATCCAGCACCGCCCGGGCAATGGTCCAGCCGCGCCGATCCCCCGCGGTGGAGGTGATCGCCGCCCCACCCGCTGCCACGGTCCGGACTGGAAGGTCGCGGCGGTGGGCGCGGATCCGCACCGGTTCCCCGGGCAGGAACTCCCGGGCGAGGTCGTGCTGCCCGTAGGTGTGTTCGATCTGAACCCGCCGCGCGTAGGCAGTGACCACGCGTTCCACGTTCTCCAGGCACTCCGTCTCCGTAGTGCCCGAGACGGCCAGGCGCCACCAGCCCCGTGCCCGGCTGGCCGACAAATCTTGGGTGTCGGCGAGTTCCGCTTCCACTTGGAGTGCGAGGTCGTGCTGTTCCCGCAACGCGGACGGCGGGTCCTGCTCATGTTCGACCTGGTAATGCTTGGTCTGCGAGGTGATCCGGGACATGATGCGCCGCAAGTGTTCCCGCACCTCGCTGTCCCGCCGGACGTACACGTGGGCGGACCACTCCAACGGGATCCCGAGTTGGTCCGGGATCGCCATCCACGGCAGATCCTGTTGGGGGATCGTCATCGGTTGCATCCGCCCGACGGTCAAGATCGCGACATGCCGGGACACGGTCCGGCCGTCCACCACGCCGGTGATCTTCAGGGTGGTGGCGAACGGGTCCGCGGTCCAGGAAACCTGGTCCAGCAGGCCGGCGAGGTCCCCCGGGCCCCACTCGTTGAACTCCAATTCGATCGCAGCCGGGGGGCGGGGAAGCCGAGGTGGGGTGGAGCGGTGCAGCAGCCACGCCATCTGCCCCGCCGTGACCGGTGCGCCGCGCATCCCGGGCCGGGCCATCAACGTGTCCAACCCGGTCAGCTTCCCCTGCTGTGCGTTCAGTTCACGAGCCAGCGGCCGCCACGACCGCGGCAGTAGCCCGGCGACCAGTTGGGCCAGCGGGGAGCGGTGCAGGTAGTCCACGCCCAGGTAGATCTGTTTCTCGGCCAGATGCTCGCCGAGGAATTGGCGCTGCTCGCCGGCCAGCAGGTCCGGCCAGCACGGCAACGGGACGGCTCCGAACGCGGCCTGCCTTTCGGTGACCATCCGGTGGTTGGCTTCGGCCCACTCCCGCACCGGGAACGGCACCTGGGTGCCCCGGATCCGCACCAACTGCCCCGACAGCCCGGCCAGGACGCCGGCTTGGGCGAGGAGGTGTTGCTCGCGGTCGCGGTCCGGGCGGAAGCTCCACGGCACCGGATCCAGGTGGTACCAGGCCGTCCCCGTGTTCCCGGTCAGGGTCACGTGCCCGACCACCTGCCGGGTCCGCATCGGCAACCGCGGATCACCCGGCGCCGACGCCCGCGCCCACCCGGGACGCTCCGTCTTCGGTGCCTTGTCGTCAGCACTCTCTCGGTCACGCAGCATCGGGAACCACCACCCTGGCGGGTGCGAGCCCGAACCGCCGGCCGGCGGCCGGCGCGGTGGGTTGAGGGATGCTGAGCAGGCCGGGTGGGTGCCGCCGGTTCGCCGGCCCGGTCGCCTCGCTCAGCACGAACGTCAGCCCCACCCACGACACCGTCGCCGCCTGCGGCTGGTCATACATGGAGCGGCGGGGGGTGCCGAATTCGGCCCACAGCACCGCCGGCAGCGTCGACAACGGCCGCTCGTCATCGATCAGCCGGCAGATCCACCCCGTGACGCCGATGGCGATCAGCAGCGTGTACAGCATCGTCCAAAAGCTGACCTCGACGAACCGGGCGAACCCCCACCCCACCAGCAGGAACACGACGAAGCCCACGCCGTAGGCGACGTACCGGGTCGCCGGCCACGGGAACGACACCCGCGGCGGCCCCAACCACCGAGCGTCCACCCGCCGCAACTCGTCATCCGTCCGGATCCGCATCCCCGATCACCCGCCAGCCGTCGGCGGCACGGTGGGCGTGCCCGGCACGCCGGTCCCGGGGGTGTGCAGGTTCGGGATGAACAACTGGGCCAGCCAGTACCCGACATCCAAGGCCGACCCGGAGAACGCGATCCCGAGCACCATCAGCCCGATCAGCGACAGGCCGACCGTGGACACGACCCGGGAATGGTCCCCCCGCCGGGATGCCATCAGGACCACCAGGCCGATCACAATCAGCAGAATCTTGACCGCGTTGTCCCGCAGCCAATTCCCGATCCCCGACGTGTCCACCGCAACAGGGGCCACTACCTGCATGATCTGCATCCGCCGACCACCATCCAGAACGCCCATCTCCTCACTCCCTTTCCCGACAACGACCCGGTCGGGCCGTCGCCGAATAAACCCGCGAATCCGCAGGTCCTGATTGGTTGAATTAGCCCGCCGAAATTCGCGATGAGCTCTTTGTGTAAATCGTCGGTTGTCGTGACGTCGTTCGTCCTGCCCCGGAGGGCGCTGATTGTTCAGTCGTGGCTACGCGCGTCAAGGGCGCTGTCGCGCCGCTGCGCGATGCCCTGCGGGCACCCTTGACCCACTACGCCCCGACCGATCCGGCGCCGCAGTCGGGGCAGCCCGCACTGTCGATGCATCCGGAACGGTCCCGGCGGTCGGCCCACCCTCCGTCGTGGTTCCCGATACCGAGAACGGACGGCCCCCGGCCGGCGGGGTGGGCAGATCGAACAAAGCGAGTTGCCGCCTGCGGTGTCCGGTGCTCATGCCTTGCACCAGATTTCGATGCGGCTGCTGCCCACGGCGCCGAGCCAGGAGCGGTAACCGGGCATCTCATCGGCCCGTTCGGCCAGTCCCAGAAGACGCGCCCACGCCTGCGCGACCCGCACACCGCCCGCCCGGTCATCCCCGGTCGGGCCGGGGAAGCCGATCACGTCGCCGCGGTCGAAGCCGTTGACCTCCGGCAGGTACCAGTGCATCGGCCGGCAACCATGCCGGGCGCCGAACCCGTTCATCGCCGCGGTGATCGCCTCGTTCAACACTTTCACCACCGCCGACCCCTGCCCGGTGCGCGCCGGGGATGACGTCGTGGTCATGTCCGTGCCTCCTGTCGCAGAAATTCCAGCGCCGCCACGTGATCGGCATGCTCGTACGCGGCCAGCAACGCATCCCCCGGCGTCGTGTAACCCAAGCCCAGGAACCGCCACTCGCCGACCACCGGGATCGGCTCGTCGTCGGCGTGGTCGCCGGAATCACTTGCCGGGGAGAGTGTCTCGTCGTCCCACAGGCCGGGTTGCGGATCCGGCTCCGGCCAACCGTTGTCAGCGGGATCCGCACCGGCCGTCGCGGGTGGGTGCTGGTCGGTGTGGGCGGCCCGGTAGTCGCGGCGGGCCTGCCGTAGCGACCCGAGGGTGACCGAGAACCGGCGGGACTTCGTGGTGAAATGCCCGCGGAACCCCAGCATGTGCACCCACCGGAGCAGGCCGGCGTAGTCCGGCAGCAGTGAGAGCTGTTCCGCGGCAAGGATCATCGCGGCGACATGGGGCCGCAGCCCGGCCTGCTCGGCGATCCGCGCCGTGCGGACCGTGCAGTCCAGACCGAAGTCCTCCGCCGCCTTCGTCGCATACTTCGCGATGTACGCCGCCACCATCGCCGACGTCACCGGCCCACCCGCACCATCCAATGCGTCAGCGTCGGCGTGGGCGGCCAGGTTGTCGCCGTCGGGGTGGCCGAGGTCATGGCGGAGGGGGCGGATGTCGAGCTGTTCCCCGAACCCGAGCCGGACCGCGCAGTCGCCAACCCGGGCGGCGACCGTGGCATCCCCGGCCGCCGTCCGGACCGCGTCGGTGAACACCTCATCGGTGACCGTCACCGTGGCCGGTGGGTAGCCGTCGCCGGCCCCGTCGAGGCGGATGATCGCGTGGAAGTGCACCACCCCGCGGTGTTGGAACTCGGCGACCTTGGCGTAGCTGACCCGCAGCGTCCGACCCAACGCCGCCTCGCTCAGGCCCAACCTCGCGGCGAGCCGGCGGCGCAGGGCGATCGTGAAACGCCGCCACAGCTCCGGGGACCGCCAGTTGAACGCCACCGCCGCCAGGTAGTCGTAGCAGTCCGGGCAGACCGGTTCCCTGAGCTGCGGGTCGTCATCAGGGTGGGGGTGGTCGCAGGCCCGTCCCCGGCCATGGGCACACAGCTCACCAGCGCGTCCGGTCCGGCCTCCGCTGGCGCTCCGGCCTGCCCTCCCGCGCCCGCACCCAGCACCATGCACCGGGCCGAACCCGGGACCGGTCAACGTGACAAACCACATCGGATGGGTAGCGACCCGCTCCGGGACGCCCTTGGTTCCGCCGGCGGTTCCGGCGTGCAGCAGATGCCACACATCGACCTTGTACTCCCGGCTGCACGGCGGGCAGACCGAGCTGCGCCGGTTCCCGCAGCGGATCAACAACGTATGGTCCGGTTCACCCTGGGTGGAGAACAACACCTCCCGACCGCCGGCGCCGTCTCGGTACCGTTGCCCGGCGACCCGGACCGGCCGGTGGCAGAACCCCGCGCCGCGGACCTGCCGGCGCCACCGCCGGAACTCCGGTGACACCAACCGCCGCATCACCTCCCGGGCGGTTCCCTCGTCCACCTGCCCGTCCTGCACCATCACCCTGGTCGCCGGCACCACCACCGCCGCCGTCAAGCCCGGGGCGGTCACCGCGGATCACCACCATCAACGGCCAACGCAGCGGGGAGGGGGGCCGGGTAGTCGATGGTTTGGGTGTGGATCTGCTCGTCGGTGACGTAGGAGGCGCGGACCCGGATCGGTTCCCGGATGCCTTCCACGGTGATGTAGCTGATGCCGGGTCGGCCGGCGGGGATGCGGTCGGCTCGGGCGCCCATCGCGTGCATGCCATCGCCGAGGACCATGTCAACCTGGCTCGGGGTGTCCAACCGGAGCGCGATCTTGGTCGGGAACAGGGACCGGAACGACACGACTTCCTTGCGGGGGTCCTGCGCGGCCGCGAGCACCACCACGGCGGCGGCCCGGCCGCGGGCCAACAGGGCGGAGATCGCCGCGGTCGCCCGGTTCCGCAGCTTGGTGTCCGGTTCGTACGCGGTCAACGTGGACAGCTCATCGACGATCACCAGGATCAGCGGCTCAGCCTCGGTGGGTTGGTGCATGCGGGTGTGGCCGGCCAGCCGTGCGCAGCGCTCGTCCATCACCGTGACCGCGTCCTCCAGCAGCTCCGCCATCGCCGCGGTGGATTCGCAGGCGAAGCGGGTGAACAGCGGCCGCCCGAATGCCAATTCCATCCCGCCCTTCGGGTCCACCGCCCACACCTGCGCCGTCCCGGTGTGGATTGGCCGGGCGAGCCCGCGCAGGACGGACCAGATCACCGATCCTTTGCCGGCGCCCTGCATACCGGCCACGAACACGTGCGTGCCCAACAGCCGCAACACCCAGGGCTCGCCGTCCTCCCGCACCCCCACCGTGACCTCATCGACGGCGTCGGTGTGCGGGATCGGTTGCGCGGGAACGACCTCGGCGAGGGCGTCGTCGCGGATCACGTCCAGCCACAACCGGCCGGGCTGGTCCGCCCACACCCGGGCCAGGTGCCCGTTCAGCGATGCGGCCAGCTCGGGGCAGGCTCGTTCGTAGTCGGCGATCGATTGGCCGGTCACCATCCGCACCAGCAGCCGGTCCGACACCGACCCGACTTGGACGCGCAGCAGGTCCGGTCGCAGCGTCTGCCCGTCGAGCTCCTTCGCCAGTCCGCACAGGTCTATCACGCGGCCCCACTGCCGGCGATACCGTGATCTTGTCTGCGCCCGTCGCCATGGCCGAGACACCAGGCGGGCGAACAGGTTCGGCCGCAGCAGCCGTAGGCCGGCGAGGCCGAGCAGGGACGCGCCGAGGACCAGGGCGCCGGACAGCCAGCCGCCGGCGGCGACCCCGCCGGCCGCGATCACAGCGGCGCCGAGCAGCGACGGCCGGCGCAGCAGCCACCACAGACCGGCCACCGCCGCGACCACTACCGCGACAAGTGATTCCCACAGCTCGTCGACCAGTGACGGTTCGGACGCCATGACTACGCCGCCTTGCCCTCACCCGACGACCGGCCCTGTCCCGCGGCGAACGGTTCCACCCGGCTGGCCTTGAACGCCACCCCGTGCCGATCACCCATCTCCCACGTCCGCGCCGACAAATCGTGGAACCGCACCCGAGACCCGATATCGATCCCACTGGGTTGGCCGGCGATCCGCACCGTCAACTGCTCCGGTCGCTCACCCGTCACGATCGCCATGACGTCGACGTCGAACAAGGGCACGCCCGTCACCTTGTCCACCACCGGGGCCTTCGACTCAAAGTCCGTCACCGCCCGGACCCCGCCCACGATGAACGTCATCCCATCGGTGTCTACCCGAAATTGCATGAACCCTCCAAACGTGCCGATTTCGCCAGAACGCCAGCCCGATCTCGTGCGGACGGCTCAATGCAATCGGCAATCGCGATAAGGAGGAGCGTCCGACGGCTAGTCCGCGGCTAGTCCGCCAACTAGTCCGCTCTGGCGGAACTGTCGGTGACAACGGCTACTCTCTGCCCACACAGATTTCACGGCCAAGGGGTTGACGATGAGCAACACGCCTGTGGTATCTCGGCTCCGCATGCTTCGAGAAGAACGTGGTTGGACTCAGCAGGACGTCGCTGACCATCTCGGTCGGTTGGCGTGGGTCCACTCGCGCGAGCGTGTTGGTGCGAACGCCGACATGGTGGCCAAATGGGAACGTGGAGTCAAGGTCCCAAGCCGGCGGTATCGGGCTCTGCTGGCCCTGCTCTTCGGGGTTGATTCAGACGAACTCGCCCCCACCCACGCTGCCAAGGCGCAGAATCGACGGCCCGAGGAGGGGGAGATCTCCGGACTGTTGGACAGCCTCGGCAGCGCCGCGGCCCTGTTGGACGAGCTCGGATCGATCGGGTTGGTAATACAACCGAAGATGTTCTCGGTATGGAAGGAACAGATCTTGCGACGGCGAGTTCTCCTCAAAATGGTTGGCCTGACACCAATGGTGGGCTTAGACCTTTCGGGCGCGATGCCTCCAAGCGTCAAGCCCACCGCAGATGTCGTCTCTGTGCTTGATGACCTGGCAAACAGGTACCAAGCTCTTTACCATTCGACGGCCCCCTCGGCTCTATTGATACCGGTTATTGCCCACCTCGAAACCGTTGCCGAATTGCTGGGTGACAATGTCACACCATCCACGCATCGCAAGCTTCTCGCGAACAGGGCCAGAGTAGCGATGTTAGCTGGTAGGCTGGCATTCTTTGACCTCCATGACACCATGGCGGCACGTGGCTACTACAGCGTCGCCCTGGAGTCCGCGCGGGAAGCGGGCGACCACCTCCAAGCCGCATCGGCGCTCGGTCACACTGCCTTTATCCCGGCCGCAGAAAGGGGCTATCAAGCTGACCTCGACTACGTCGTCGGCGCAAATATGCACGTCAGCAAACGACCCGACCGGCTCATGTCCTCATGGCTCGCCGCTGTGGAGTCCGAGTTACATACCAACGCAGGGTCAATCTCAGCGGCACAAGGGGCCATAGCCCGCGCTCGCTCGGAACTCGCCGCAAACGAATTAATAGGGCATCTTTCCTGGTTCGACTACTATGACGAGACTCGCCTCGACGGATTCGCTGGTTACGTCGAACCGCGCGGCGGAAACTTCTTGGAAGCCCAACGCACGCTAACCGGTGCACTCGAGCGCCTTCCTTTGCACGCCATCAAGCAGCGCGCAATATTCTTGGCAGACCTTGCGACCGTCCATTTGAATAGCGGAGACGTCGACCAGGCATGTTGCGTTGCAGGTATGGCCGCCGATCAACTTCGTCGAGCCGGCTACGCCACCGGTTCGGGTCGACTTCGAGAATTTAGGGCAGCAGTCGATCCCTGGGCCTCGTCGGTTGCGGTCCGCGCACTCGACGAGCAACTCGCCCTGATCGCCTGAGGATATACGTATGACAATCCGCGCCGTCTGGTTCGACGTAGGCGAAACTCTCATCGACGAAACCCGCGAGTACGGGACTTGGGCCGACTGGTTGGGCGTTCCTCGTCATACGTTCTCCGCGATGTTCGGGGCTACAATCTCTCGCGGACAGGACTACCGCGAAGTCTTCCAGAACTTCAAACCTGGGTTCGATCTTGAAAACGAGCGGAGCGCTCGGCTCGTGGCCGGACGGGGTGAGTATCTCAACGCCGAGGATCTCTATTTTGACGCTCGCCCATGCTTGCAGCAGTTGAAGGCTACTGGCTATTTCGTTGGAATCGCAGGCAACCAAACGGAACGCGCTGGCCGGTTCATACGTGAGCTAAACCTGCCAGCGGATGTTATCGCGACTTCCGATGATTGGGGCGTGAGTAAGCCGTTGCCCGCCTTCTTCCAGGCCCTCATCAGAGCGTCCGGACACCGACCTGAGGAGATCGCTTATGTCGGTGATCGGCTCGACAACGACATCGCGCCCGCCATGCGGGCTGGCCTTTTTGCCATTTGGATCCGCCGCGGGCCGTGGGGCTTCGTTCTGCCGCCGGACACGGAGCTGCCATCGCTCGACGATATAGAGCCGAACCTTACGATCGATAGCCTCGCTGATCTCCCTGGCGAGCTCAAACAACTCACATCGAATTCGTCTTGAAATAATTCCTTCAACTTGACTACCACAGTGGGGCGACTGGCGCCAGGATCACCGTCCCGCCACATGTCGCCTCCGCCTCACCGCACCGCGACCGAACACGGGCTTTCATACGCCCTACTCGGAACCCCAGCGAAGTAGTCTGTCAGCTAGTGTGCTGCGCCGTTGACTCGTTGCATAAGTCTTCCGATTGAGCTCAGGATCTGCTCGGCGGTCTTGGTCCAGATGAAAGGTTTCGGGTCTTCG
>Ga0208851_1000850_pt1 | contig 11822 bp, 10 predicted proteins | sample NGESurshal092012_FD_184481 | JGI IMG/M metagenome (GOLD analysis project Ga0208851, IMG submission 184481) | Arctic peat soil microbial communities from Barrow, Alaska - NGEE Surface sample 415-2 shallow-092012 (SPAdes) | ecosystem: Environmental > Terrestrial > Soil > Wetlands > Peat ... | reverse complement strand
ACCTGGCCGAGGAGCCGCTCCTGGCGCAGGTGCCCACCTACCAGTGCGCGCGGCCCGAGGATCGGGCGTACGTGCTGGAGCACCTCGCGGAGCTGGTGGTGAAGGTGGTGGACGAGGCGGGTGGCTACGGGATGCTGATGGGGCCCACCTCCACCGCGGAGGAGCGCGACGAGTTCCGTCGCCGCATCCTGGCGGCCCCGCGGCGCTACATCGCCCAGCCCCGTATCGAGCTCTCCACTTGCCCGACCTGGGTCGCGCAGGGTCAGTGCATCGAGCCGCGGCGGGTGGACTTCCGTCCCTACGTGCTCAACTCTGCCGAGGGTCCCTGGGTGCTGCCCGGAGGCCTGACCCGGGTGGCGCTGCGCGAGGGCAGCTACGTGGTGAACAGCAGTCAGGGCGGGGGCAGCAAGGACACCTGGGTGCTGAAGGGCGAGGGATGATCTCGCGGGTGGCGGACCACTGCTTCTGGCTGGGCCGCTACCTGGAACGCGCCGAGAGCACCTCCCGCGTGCTCCGGGTCACCTCGAGCCTGGTCCTGGACGCCATCCTCCCCCCGGCCCAGGTCTGGGACGCGGCGCTGGCGGTGTGCGGCGAGGACGAGCCCTTCGCCGAGCGCTTCGGATCGGCGGCCTCGGCCGATGGGGGGGTGGTGACCGAGTTCCTCACCTGGGACGCGTCGGTGCCGGCCAGCCTCTCCAACGCGGTGAGCGCCGCGCGGGAGAACGCCCGCAGCATCCGCGAGGTGGTGTCGCTCGAGGCATGGGAGGCGATCAACGAGTTGCACCTCCTGCTGCATGACGGCAGCGGGCGGCGCGAGTGGGAAGTCCGGCCGGACGCGTTCTACCGTCACGTGCGCACCGGGACACAGCTCATCCTCGGCGCGGTCGAGCACACGATGCTTCACGACAATGCCGTGGACTTCATCATGCTGGGCGTGTTCCTGGAGCGCATGGGCCAGACCGCCCGCATCCTCGACGTCCACCATCACGCGCTGATGCAGCTCCCGCCGGATCTGGTGCGGGAGGAGACGCTCTGGCTCTCGCTGCTCCGTGCCTGCGCCGGCTTCGAGCCGTTCATGAAGCGCAAGGCCGGGCGGGTGACGCCGGGCGAGGTCGCGGCGTTCCTGATGCTCGAGCCGCGCTTTCCCCGGTCTCTGGTGTTTTGCCTCCACGAGGCGGATCAGCGCCTGGCGAGCATCCGTGTGCCGGGGGACCAGGCGTTCCCGCCGCTCCAGTGCCAGGCGCGGCTCACGGCGCTCGAGGGGTTCCTCTCCTCACGCACCGTGGCGACCGAGGACCTGCACGCGCTCCTCACGCACGTGGTGGACGAGACCGCGGCGATCTGCAGCGACCTGCGCCAGGAGCTCTTCCAGCAGCCGGTGAGTGCGCGCGCCGCCGAGCCGACCGGCGAACCGCGGGCGGAGGCCTGAGCGAGGTTTCCAGAGATGAGCACCGCCCCGCAGACCGAGACCGTCCCGCAGCTGGTCGCCGCCTGGTCCCGGATCACGCAGCACCTGAGCCAGGATTTCCTCGGAGGACCCCGGGTTCTCAAGGCCGCCTGGGTCATCAACGCGCAGAAGGGAGCCACGCTCGTCTTCGTGGCCGCTCTGATGCTCGCCTACCGGAACTTCTCGACCGCGGCGTGGGTCTACCTCGCGCTGCACGGCACGTACGGGCTCTGCTGGATCCTCAAGGACGTGGCGTTCCCCGATCCGTCGTGGCAGCGGCGGGTCACCTTCGGGGGCGCGTTCATCAGCGTGGCCACCGTGCTCGGGCCGTACTGGCTGTTCCCGTTCCTGCTCATCTCGGACGTGCTCGGACCACGCGCGCCGCCGTCGGTGCCGCTGCTCGCGCTCTGCGTCGGCGTCCATACGCTCGGGGTGGCGATCATGCTCAGTGCGGACTGTCAGAAGTACTTCACGCTCCGGGTCCGCCGCGGGCTGATCGACGACGGGATGTTCCGGACCACCCGGAACCCGAACTACCTCGGGGAGATGATGATCTACGGCAGCTACGCGCTGCTGGTGGGTCACTGGATTCCCTGGGCGGTGCTGGCCTGGGTCTGGGTCGGGATCTTCCTGCCAAACATGCTGGCCAAGGACGCCTCGCTCTCGCGCTATCCGGGGTGGGCCGCGTACAAGGCGCGCAGCGGTCTCCTGCTTCCGAGGCTGTTCCCGGCAGCTGCGCCGCATCGCCCGGAGCCGGTCGCTGGCAGTCGGCCGGCCTGACCCGCTGGGCTCAGAATGCCCACCCGATCCCCCCGACCAGAGACTGCTCACCGAGAAATCCGAGCTCGACGAAGAGCTCGAGGTTCGCCGGAAGGCTGACGCTCGAGCCGACGCTGAGCCGGTAGTGGTACGCGTCGCTCCCGGTGAGCGACATGTCCCCGGGGGAGAACCAGACCGGACCTCCGAAGACGGCGATCCCCACGTAGGGCAGCCAGACGTCGAACAGCCGCTTGCCCAGCACTGCGGACGCGCGGAGGTCGGTGGCGGTGAAGGTCGGGCGGTCCGCCGGGTTCGAGGTCGACCGTGCGCCGGCGGTGGCGGCGCTCACCGACCCGCTCACCGCGACGTAGGGACGAGGCCCGTTCCCATCGAGGAAGGTGTAGGCCACCGCCGCGCTGGCGATGAACCCGGGCTGCAGGTCGTAATTGCCGAGCGGTCCGTTCAGGGTCCCGGCGACGAGCGAGCCGAGCGAGACCTGGACCGAGAGGGCCGAGGGGCGCCAGGTGAACGCCGCGGCCACGCTGGCCTCTCGCAGCTGCTGCCGGCTGCCGCTGAAGACGAGGTCCGTCCGGAGCGCGCCCCCGGTGACCGCGATCTGGAACCGCTTCTGTTCGTCCAGCGCTGCGCCGCAGGTGCCCGTGAGACCCACGGGCGGAGCGATGCCTCACGCCCGCGCCGGCGGAGGCCGGTAGAGCAGCGCGAGCACGCAGCCGGCGGCGAGGACCCTGAGCGCTCGAGGCATGGCAACGGAGCTAACCCGGCCCGGCGCGCGCCGCCACCCCGGCGGCTCTACGCGGCGACCTGCGCGCGGGGCCGAAGCGGCTCCCAGACCAGCGCCCCCGTGTACCGGTGGGACACCACCCCGTCCTCATCCAGCCGGTGAAGGTGGAGCCACCCATTGTCGACCAGTGCTCGCAGTCCGGCGTGCTTCTGGAGAACCGCGTTCATCGCCTCGACCGGCGCCTCGACCAGGACATTGAGTCGCACCGGCTCATGCACGAAGCGCTCGCCGTCATGCACCGATTGCCAGGGCAACCCGGTCCGCAGGTCGCCGCCGTTGCCCTCCAGGACCCCGAGGGTGCCCACGACATTGTGGAGCACCTTGTTCCCGCTGCCGAAGGCACGGTTGTCCACCGTGGAACCGAAGTACTGGAGACTGATCCAGCTCGCCACGACCACCGGTGCGGTGAGGATGAGCTCGAGCACGCCGAAGCCCTCGTCCTGCTCCCAGGCGTACGAGTGGAGGAAGGCGCGGCCCTGGAGGTCCAGGCTCGCCGTCCGGTGGCGGGGCGCTGCGACGAATGCCGCGCACCCGGCGAGCGCCCACTCGGGCCGGACCTGGGCCCAGTCGCGGCTGCGGGCGAGGATCGCCGCGTCCAGACCGACTCCGGGCGCGAGCCCGAGCGAGGGCGCTCGCTCCAGCCGGGTCCGCCGGCCGGCTTCCGCGAGGGCGCGACGGAGCGTGTCGAGCTCGGACCGGTGCGTCGCGGGCACCGCCCCGTCGTCGTACATCACCACCTCGTCGGTGGTGGTGTCGTGCAGCGCGGGGACGAACACCGTGTCTGCCGGCACCTCGATGCCCCGGGCCTTCAGGCCGGCGTGCACCGCGACGTCGTTCAGCACCGCCGCCGCCACCCGGGCGTTCGCCTCGCCGGTGTGGCCGCCGCATGCGCCGCAGTCCAGGCCGGTCGCGTGAGGGTTGTTGACGGTGCTGGACCCGTGCCCAGCGAGCACCACCAGCCGCCCCAGGGGTCCCCTGGAGAGCGACATCGCCCGGAGCACCGCCTCGGCAGCGTCGAGCCGTGCCGCCGGCGGAAGCCCCGTGGCGCGCCCCTGGCTCTCCGCCGCGGTGAGCGTGGGTCCGAGCCGCTGGCGCACGCTCGCCGGGAGACCGTCGTATCCCGGGTGGGGGACCGGCCGCGTCAGCCCGAAGGCGTCACCGAGCAGCTTCGGGAGGTACATCAGGCCCACCGGTCCGACGAAGGCGAAGCACGACACCGCGCCCTGCTTGAACGACTTCCAGGCCTGCGCCACCTTTCGCCGGACCGTGCGGCTCGCACCGGCGCGGGCGACGTCGTCGTCAGTGGCGCCCTCGACCGTTTCCCGGATGACCACGCCCGGCGTGAGCAGGACCGGGCACTGCGCCATGCCCCGCGTCTGCCCGAGCGGGACGTACTCCAGCGCGAAGCCGAAGAAGCCAGCGAAGCCGAGCGTCTCGGTGCCGGGGCTCACCGCCTCGAGATGCCGCCGCAGCCGCTCCGAGCGCACGTCGATGCAGAACACCGCCTGCACGGGCGGGCGTGCGCCGGTGGGCCGTGGGGTGGAGCGGATGCGGTCCACCAGCGTCTCCCGGTACGCATGCTCGAAGGCCTCGTGGAGCACGAGGTCCACCGCGAGCCCTCCGTCCGCGGAGGTGCCGGTGGACAGCTTGCGGACAGCCTCCGCCCAGGCGGTCCTCGCGCCGGGCACGCCCTCGAGCAGGGCGACTTCCCACCCGAGCCGCACCGCCAGCAGCTCGGGCAGCGTCCCGTCACGCCCACCGTTCAGCTCGGCGTTCCACCCGCGGTACCTCGCCACGGCGGCCCATCCCGAGAGGGTCGCCAGGAGGCGCTCCAGGTAGAGCCCGAGCATCTCCGCTGGCACGCCGAGCCTCGCGAGCGCCGCGATGGCGGCCTCGCCGGCCTCCCCCGGAAGCCCACGCACCGTTGCACGCGCGTCCTTCACTCCCAGGACCTCGGGGGAGCGGTCATGCTGCGCCTCGGCGTGCCACGCCGCGTAGGGTCCCAGCGCTTGCCAGGGCGAGCGCCACGAGGACTGTCCCTTGTCGAAGTACCCGGCAGCCCAGGCAGAGAGCCGCTCGGTGAGAAGTCGCGCGTGGTCGGCCCCGGTGAGCTCGGAGATCACGTCGGCCACGGTTGGGAACGGGCGCGGCGGCGACTGGGGGGCCTCGCGGCCGAGCAGCGCCACCAGCTCCCCGGCATCGCGGGGGACCGCGGGACGCAGCGGCGCCTGCGCCAAGGCCGTGGCGAGGTGCTCCTGGGTGAGCCGGCCTTCCCGGAACGCCTGGGCGTAGTACGCCCGCGGCATGGTCAGTCGCGCCCCCGCGGTGCGCTGCAGCCGGAGCGCCGCCTCGGCGAAGGGCAGGTCAGCGAGCCCGAGGAACGGATTCACCGCCACGAAGCTCCGGAGCGGCCACACCGGAGCAACCGTGCGGCAGGCGCGCTCCAGTGCCGCGCTCAGGTCGATCGGCGTGGGAGCACGGAGCGGCAGGGGACGAGGGTCCCCGGAGCCATCCGCGCGGACCGCCGGCAGCCTTGGCTCGAGGAGGCGGTCGAAGAGGGTGTTTGCGTAGAAGCCGTTCCGGAGGTGCACCCAGAAGACAGCCGCGCGTGGCGAGCCGGTCAGTGCGGGAAGTCGGAGCTGCAGCGCCATCGCGGCGGCGAACCCGAGCACCACCAGGGCCATCAGTGCGACGGACGCCGGGTCCGGGGCCGTGGGCAGCGGCACCGCGCCGCCGAGGACGTGGCCAGCCACTCGCTCGAGCCCGAAGAACGCCGCGGCCGTCGCTGCCGAGGCAAGCACCGTCCGCCCGAGGACCTTCGCGTTCGAGCCCGGCTTCACGCCCTGCGCGAGGAGCTGGGTCAGGCCGATGGCCAGCGTCGCCGCGAGCCCGAGCTGGGCCGCGTCGTGGGTGAGCGACATCCCGAAGAGGGCGCCCGCTCCGGCCACGGTGAGGACGGAGAGGGCGAAGGCGCCGACCAGCAACCCGGGCAGGTGCCCCGTCGTCCTGGCCGGCGCGGTGCGGGCGACCTCCACCGCACTCCCCGAGGAGAGGAAGGCGTGGGCCTTGTAGAAGGAGTGGGCGACCAGGTGCATGATCGCCATCGGCCAGACCCTCAGCCCGCACACCATCAGCATGAAGCCCATGTGCGCCGCGCTGGAGTAGGCCAGCGCGACCTTCACGCTGGGCTGGGTCACCATCACCATCGAAGAGAAGACCGCGGTGAACCCCCCCACCACGATGAGGGCGTGCAGCGCCCCCGGCGAGAGCAGGACGACCTCGGCGAGCCGCACCACCAGGAAGACGCCCCCGTTGAGGATGCCGGCGTGCAGGAGTGCCGACACCGGAGTCGGCGTCTCCATCATCTCGACCAGCCACCCATGGGTGGGGAACTGGGCCGACTTCAGGGCCGCGGCGAGGGCCAGCAGGCTGCCCGCCAGCGCAACTCCCGAGGGGGCCCCCGCTCCGGCTGCCCGGGCGGCGGCGAGCATCTCGCCGAGGTCCACCGTCCCGAACGCACGGACGAGCAGCAGGGCCGCGGCGGCGAGGCACAGGTCTCCCAGCCGGGCCATCACGAACTTCTTCCGCGCAGCGAGCACCGCGCCCGACCGATCGGGATAGAACAGGAGCAGACGGTGCAGCGCGAGGCTCGTCGCCACCCAGGCCGCGAGCAGCTGGACGATGGTCGCCGAGGTGACCAGCACCGACACCGCCGCGATGGTCAGCGCCAGGTTGCCGAGGAACTTGCCCTGCCGGGGGTCGCCGTCGAGGTATCGCAGGCTGTAGCGGACCACCACGCCGCCGAGCGTGGCGATGAGCGCGAACATCACGACGCTCAGCGCATCCAGGCGCAGGAGCGGGATGCCGCGCAAGGTGAACACCACCGGTCCGTTCCAGAGGAGCAGGGCCACGGCCAGCGCGGCGGAGAGCAGCGTCACCAGCGCCGCCATCCCGCTCGCCTCCAGCACCAGGCGCGGGCGGAGGCCCGGCTGACGGAAGGACAGGACCCAGACGGCGACCAGCGAGAGAGGCGCGAGCAGCGGAACCGCGAAGGACCAGGCGTCGGAATGCATGTGGGGAGGAAGTACCCGGGGCTGGTCGTTCACTCCAGTTCATTGTAAGGAACGGCTCGTTCGCTTTTGAGAAACAGCGAGGCACCGGGCAGATGCTGAACTTCAACCATCTCCAGTACTTCTGGGCCGTCGCGCACGAGGGGAACCTCACCCGGGCGGCCCGGCAGCTCCATGTCTCGCCCTCCGCAGTCTCCGTCCAGATCCAGAAGCTGGAGCACGCGCTCGGGCAGCCGCTGTTCGAGCGGCGAGGACGCCAGCTCGCGCTCACCGAGGCCGGCCGCATCGCGCTGGACCACGCCGACAGCATCTTCTCCGTCGGCCGGGAGCTGGAGAGCACGCTCCGGGAGTCGCGGCGCGAGCGGCAGGTGCTGCGGGTGGGCGCGCAGGCCACCCTCTCCCGGAACTTTCAGCTCAGCTTCATCGAGCCGCTGCTCGCGCGCGAGGACGTGGAGCTCGTGCTCCGCTCCGCGCCACTGCCCGACCTGCTCCGGAGCCTGGAGGTGCACTCCATCGACGTCGCGCTGGCCACCACTGCACCCCCGCATGACGCGGGCACCCCCTGGGTCGCCCACGCGCTCGGGACGCAGGCGGTGAGCCTGGTGGGGCGGCGTCGCCGCGGCCGCTCGAAGAGACTGGAGACGCTCCTGGCCACGGAGGCCCTCGTCCTGCCGGGCGCCTCGAGCAGCATCCGCGCCGGCTTCGACGCGCTGGTGGATCGCCTGGGCGTGCGCCCCCGGATCTCCGCCGAGGTGGACGACATGGCGATGCTCCGGCTCCTCGCGCGCGCTGGCCAGGGGCTGGCCGTGGTTCCGTCCATCGTGGTGCGCGACGAGCTCGAGGCCGGCACCCTGGTCGAGTGTGCACAGCTGCCCGACCTCCAGGAGGCCTTCGTCGCCATCACGCTCCGCCGGCGGTTCCCGAACCCCCTGCTCCGGGCGCTCCTGCCCCGGGGCGCGCCGGCAAGCTGAGGCCCGGCCGCACCGCGATCCCTCGAGACGCAGGTCGGGCAGGCTGCCTCAGGCCGGCATACGATGCACGACGTGCAGATCGTGCTCCTCGTCCTCCTCGCCGCCCTGATGATCTTCGCCGGCGCGATGCACTTCGTCTCGCCCGGGGGGTTCGTCCGCATCGTCCCCGGCTGGCTGCCGGCGCCCGGAGCCCTGGTGGCCATCAGCGGGGCCTTCGAGATCCTCGGCGGGCTGGGGCTGCTCCTCCCCTCCACGCGGCGCTGGGCGGCCTGGGTGCTGGTGGCCCTGCTGGTGGCGGTGTTCCCGGCGAACGTGAACATGGCGGTGAACCACATCCCGTTCGGCAGGCATGTCGCGGCGCCGTGGATGCTCTGGGCGCGTCTGCCGCTCCAGGCGGTGCTCGTGGCGTGGGCCTGGAGCTTCACCCGCCCGTGGGGTGGCGGAGTGTCGGGCTGAACCGGGTCAGCGCCCGAACTTCGTCTTCGAGGCGTCCTGCTTCACCTTCTTCGCGGCTGCCGGGTCCACGGCCTTGGCGCTGATGAGCCGGCGGACCGCCTTGTCGACCTGGGCGAACTCGTCGGCGCAGCCCTCGGCGCGGTCCGCTGGAAGGTGTCCTTCGTCCTGGGCCCAGGTGAACCGCTTCGGGTCCGACCCCCAGGCGATGCAGAGCACGTTGTAGTAGCGCTGCCGATCGAGCCCGTGCACGTCGGCGAAGTCGTCCTCGCCCACCTTCCGCGCCGCAGAATCCCGCTGGTACATCAGGGCCGCCCCGCGGAGCATCCGCTCGGCGAAGTTCCCGCCAAGCCGGATGGCCGCCAGCGTCGCCACTTGGTCCGCGGCGTCCTCCTCGCGGCCGAGTACCGGGACGTCGAGGATGGTGAAGATGGCGTGCGCCGTCTCGTGAAACATGATGAACAGAAAGGGACCGGCCGTCGCCTGTTCCTCGGTGAGCCCGAAGCGGTGGTCGGCGCTTGCCGCCTTGATGAACTCGTCGGCCATCTCGTAACAGAAGGTCACGACCTCGGTCTCGGCGTCGAACCAGGCATTCGATTCGCCGCAGCTGGCCGCCTTCAACGTCAGCTTTCGCGGCAGCTTCAGGAACGCCAGCATCTCGGCGACCGTCTCCAGCGCGCGCTTCTCCTTCATCTGCGCCGCGACCGCCCCCATCGACGGGCTGGTCGGCTCCTCGTAGAGGACGGGGTAGCGCTGGCTCACCGGCGGGAGCCTTGGCGTCGCGCCGAGCAGGAGTCCGAGGCAAGCGAGCGAGGCGAAGCCCATGGCCAGACCCTACGTCCGTCATCCGGTCGTGTCAGCAGGCTCTCCGGGTCGCGATTCTCCCCGAGCGCGAGCGTGCTACCGTCACGGACGTGCGCGCGTTCCGGTCAGAGCGGAGCATCGAGCCTCACGGGGTCCAGGCCCAGCTCGCGGACCGCCTCGCCGCCGCGCTCCTGGAGTCTCCACTGGCTGATGCGCTCATCGAGCGGGTGCTCCAGGCGCTCGTCCGGAGCCCGGCGCTCGAGCAGCTCCTCACCCAGGCGGTGTCCGAGCTGGAGCGCAGCCCCGCCGTGGACGCCCTGGTCGACCGGCAGGTGGAGCGGGTGCTCCGTGGCCTCGAGCAGAGTGATGCGGTCACCGCGCTGGTGCAGGCCCAGGCCGGACGCTACCTCGCGCATCTCGAGGCGCACCCCGAGCAGGTCCGCCGCATCGTGCAGGGCCAGAGCCGGAGCGCCGTCGAGGAGCTGATCGATGGGATCCGAGGCCGTGCGCTCGCCGCGGACGAGGCCGTGGACGCCTGGACCCGCAGGCTCCTGGGAAGGTCTTGACCCGCCGCTACGCGGGGGTGGTGAGTCGCACGCTCGCGTTGCTGGGCGACGTGGTCGTGCTCGCGCTGCTCGTCGCGGTCACCAACTGGGTCATCCAGCAGATCGGCCGGCAGATCCTCGCCGGATCCTTCCTCGAGCCCGGAAGGTGCCCCGAGGGCACGGAGTGGTGGCGGCTCCGGACCCATCTGTGCCGGGCACTGCCCTGGGCCCTCCCGGTGGTGGGTTTCGTCCTTCCGCCGCTCTACCGCATCGGCTTCTGGAGCGTGACCGGTCAGACGCCGGGGATGGCTCTCTTCGGGATCCGGATGCTGCGCGTCGACGGACGACCGGTCGGGGTCTTCACCGCGCTCCGCCGTTTCCTCGGCGACATCGCCTGCGCGTTCACTCTCGGGATCGGCTTCCTCGGCGTGCTCGTGTCGGCCCGCCGGCAAGGGCTCCAGGACCGGATCGGCGGTACCGTGGTGGTCCACGCCTGGCTCGAGCGACCGGAGCGCGGGGCCCTGGTCTCTCCGACCGTGCAGCTGGAGCCCTGAGGGGACTTCCTCCCGTCAGGGGACCAGCGAGAGGAAGAGGAACGCCGCGAACACCACCAGCTGTACCGCCCCTTGCATGATGCTGGTCCGACCGGATCCGACGGTGATCGTGCCGACGAAGAAGGTGAGCCCGAGCAGGACGATGTCTTTCGCCGGCAGGCCGAAGATGACGGGGAGGTGGAACACCCCCGAGACGATGACCACGGCGGGGATGGTGAGGCCGATGGTCGCCAGCGCGGATCCGAGCGCGAGGTTCATGCTGGTCTGGAGCCGGTCCGCCCGGGCCGCCCGCACGGCGGCGACCGTCTCGGGGAGCAGCACCAGCATGGCGATGGCCACACCGATCACCGCGTCGGGCGCTCCCACTGCGCGAACCAGCGCCTCGATGCGTGGCGAGAGCACCTTGGCCAGGCCCACCACTCCGATCAGCGAGACCATCAAGAGGCCCATGCTGAGCCAGGTCATCCCAGCGCTGGGCGGTGGGGCATGGCCGGCGGCCTGGGGATTCTCCGGGAGGAAGTAGTCTCGGTGTCGGACGGTCTGGACGAAGACGAAGACACCCCAGAGCACCAGGGACTCGACCCCGGCGAACGCGAGCTGCCCCCCGGTGTAGGCAAGGCCCGGAGCGCTGGTGGTGAACCCCGGGAGCACGAGCACCAGGGTGACCAGCGCCACCAGGGCGGCGAAGGCCGGGCCGGCCCCGTCGATGCGGAACGACTGCTCCCGGTGGCGGAGACCGCCGACCAGGATGCACAGGCCGATCACCCCGTTGCAGATGATCATCACCGCCGCGTAGACGGTGTCGCGCGCCAGCACCGCCTTGTCCGGCCCCCCGGCGAGCATCATCGAGATGATGAGCGAGGTCTCGATGACCGTCACCGCCAGGGCGAGGACCAGGGTCCCCAGCGGCTCGCCGACCTTGTGTGCCACCACCTCGGCGTGGTGCACGGCGGCGAGCACCGCCCCCACCAGCGCAACCCCGCAGATGGCGGAGAAGGCTGCGCTCGCCGGCAGGACCGCTGCCGCGCCGAGGAGCGCCGCAGCGCTCACCGGAGCGGCTGTGGACCAGTACCTCGACAGTCCCCCGGGCGCCTGCGCCGCCATCACCGGCGGACCCTACCTCAGCTCACCCGGCTTCCTACTGGGGATGAATGCTCCCGTGCTCCACGACCTCGAAATCACGCCCCTTCAGCGAGCCGAGGGTGAGGTTCTCCTCGTCCGACCAGCGCGGATCGGGCGCGCCGGCCACCCACCAGCTCTTCGCCGTCCCGGTGTTGTCCGCGACGAACATCCCGTACTGCTGCAGCGCCCGGAGCACGACCTGCATCCGGCGGCTGAAGCGCGAGATGTCGACCGACTTCTTCAGCCGGACGCGCAGGCCCATGGGCGGACAGTCCGAGCCGAGATCGCACTGGCC
>Ga0208851_1000847_pt1 | contig 11828 bp, 8 predicted proteins | sample NGESurshal092012_FD_184481 | JGI IMG/M metagenome (GOLD analysis project Ga0208851, IMG submission 184481) | Arctic peat soil microbial communities from Barrow, Alaska - NGEE Surface sample 415-2 shallow-092012 (SPAdes) | ecosystem: Environmental > Terrestrial > Soil > Wetlands > Peat ... | reverse complement strand
GATCGGCACACCCGCACCGTCCATCGCGTTGCGGATCGCGCGGATCACGTACTCGTCTCGCGTCGTTTGGAGGATGTGGTAGTCCTCGATCACCTGCGAGTGCGGCGTGAGGTTCGTGTAGCCCTTCGCCGCCGCTTCGTCGATCGACTCGCGGAACAAGAAGAACTCGAGCTCCGACGCGAACAACACGGTGAAGCCGAGCTCGGCCGCCTTGTCCAGCGCCCGCTTCAGCACGTAGCGCGGGTCGGCGGCGAAGCCGTGCTCGCGCGCGTGGTAGGCCAGAGCGACCTGCGGGTCGTCGCGGATCCGCGCGAGCTTGCGGCCGAACCCGAGCGACGTCGTGAACGTGATCGTCCCGCGCTCGCGGTCGCGCAGGCCGACCGGGGCCACGGCGGCGATCACCGCCCCGCCTGCGGGCGTTCGGTAGGTGAGCGCCGTCGTCAGGTCCCCGGCGAGGATCGCGTCGTCCACGTCGCTCCACGTGACGGGCATGGCGCGACCCTACCCCCGCCGCACGATCCCGTGCACGATCTCCGAGCGCCGGGCTCTACGGTGGAGGACTGCCGCGAGGGGGGAATCCGCGCGGCAGACCATGGCCCGCCGTCGCCGCCACACACGCCTGCTCGCGATCCTGCTCGCGACGCTGACGCTCCCGCTCGTGCTCTGGGGGCTCTCTCCCCTGCCCTCGCAGGGCGCCGGCGGAGCGGGCGCGCTGCAGCAGCAGGTCCAGCAGCAGCGCGCCAAGGAGCGCTCGCTCTCGTCGGCCGCGGCGCGCCTCGGTCAGCTCGAGCGGCTCGCCGCGCGCGACGTCGCCGTGCTCCAGCAGCGGCTCTCGAGCGCCCAGGCCGACCTGAGCAGCTGGCAGGCGCGCCTCGCACGCACGCAGACGAACCTGCTCGCCGCGCGGCGCCACCTCATGCGGCTGCGCGTGCGCCTCAAGCGCGACCGCACCGTGCTCGCCTCCGTCCTGCTCGGCGCCTACCAGGCCGGCAAGCCCGATCTCATCGACGTCGTGCTGGGCGCGCACGGCTTCGCCGACCTGCTCGACCGCGCGGACTTCTTGCGCACCGTCCAGCGCCGCAACGCGCAGATCGTCGGCAACGTGCGCTCGGTGCGCAACGCGACGCACGGGCAGGAGACGGCGCTCGCCATGCTGCTCCCCCGCCAGCAGGCGGCGACGGCGGCCGTGCAGCGCGAGCGCGACGCCCTCGCCCAGGTCGGCGTCGCGCTGCGCGCCCGTGAGGCCGCGCTGGCCCAGGCGCGCGCCGCACGCCTCGCCGCGCTGCAGAACACCGTCTCCAGCCGCCGGCGCGCCGAGCGCGAGCTGACGCGCCTGCTGGCAGAGCGCCAGCGGGCAGCCGCGCAGGTCGGCCCCGGCGGGCCGTGGGCGATCCCGTGGCCGATCGTGCAGTGCGAGTCCGGCGGACAGAACCTGCCGCCCAACTCGGCGGGCGCATCCGGCTACTACCAGTTCCTCCCGTCCACCTGGCGCGGGCTGGGCGGCAGTACGCCGAACGCCTTCCAGGCCCCCAAGGCCGAGCAGGACCGCCTCGCCGCGACACTGTGGAACGGCGGCGCGGGCGCCGGCAACTGGGTCTGCGCCGGCCTCGTCGGCATCCACTGAGCGAGCCGACCGCCGGACGGGGCGGCGGCTACACTGACGCTCGCTGCGCCCGTAGCTCAGCTGGATAGAGCGTCGGTCTACGGAACCGAAGGTCAGAGGTTCGAATCCTCTCGGGCGCGCTACGTACCTTGGCAGTTTGTGCGAACTTGCCTGGTCGGAGAGCGCCGAGCTCCACGACGATGGGGGCATCGCCGGACTGCGGCTTGACCATTTTCAGGTCGCCGACGGTCGGGCGGGGCCCTTCTCGACGCACCGGTTCGTCCGGTACGCTGGCGCGATGAGCAGCGCTGGCGCCCGCGTGCAGGACGCTGGACGCGGCCCCGCCGAGGCGACGCGCACGGCCTCCCCGGAGGGCCCGGCGCGCGTCGTCGCCGCCGACTCGCTCAACTCGGCGGCCGGCGTCCTGGGGCTGCAGCGCAGCGCGGGCAACCGCGCCGTCGGCGCCGCGCTGCGCGCGCGCGGTCCGGCGCCGCGCCGCGCGCTGCATCGCCTCGGCTACCGGCTGGACACGCCGCTGCCGAGCGGCGCGGAGAAGCCCAAGCACGGCTCCGACGCCGACCAGCGCCGGTACTCGATCGACCAGTTCACGAAGATGTGGGAGGCCCAGTTCCACGCGCTGAGCTCGTCGGAGGCCGACAACGTCCTGCGCGGCTGCGTCGGGATCACGGCGCTCAACCTGGGGCTGGGGCCGCTGGTCGCGCCCACGGACCTGCCCAGCAACAAGGTCTACGGCACGTTCGCGCAGGCCCGCGCGATCGCCGCGGCCAAGAACGAGGCGCTCGGGACGATCGCCCCGGGGAGCCCGATCCAGGGCTACGTCGTCTACGCCATGCTGTTCTGGTCCAACCGCGACCCGGACGACAAGAAGCGGGGCAAGCCCGACCCTAAGGCGTTCCGCCCGGACCCGAACACCGGCGAGGTGGACATGAGCAAGATCGGCGACATCTACGCACTCTCGCGCCCGCCCGACTACACGAACTTCGACTTCGGGTTCTGGGACGAGTCGACCCAGACGTTCTGGCACGCCAACCACGGCACCTACACGGGCATGAAGACGCCCGAGGAGATCTACCAGAGCACGCGTGCCCGCTTCGCCCACAAGTACTGGGAGAACGGCGAGGAGCACGTCTCCTACCCGGATTTCGACCGCGCCGTCTACGGGGTCGCGTCGACCAACGTCAAGCCGGAGAAGCTCCTCCTGCCCACGCGCGACGAGAAGATCGCGGCGTTCAAGGCGCGCGTCGCCGCGGGCGACTGGGCCGACGCCGCGCTCCGGCTCAACGGCTTCGACACGGACGACATCAAGCGCCTGGGCCGCATGATCACGCACGACGAGCGCAGCGCGATCTTGGGGGCGGCCTACAGCGCGATGCCGGGCTGGTCGGACCGCGTGGTGGACAACCTCGCCGAGGTCGACAAGGAGCCGCCCCCGCCCAAGCCGAAGCCCAAGCCGCGGCGCCGATGACCGATCCGGCGCTCGAGGCGCAGGTCGGGCAGCGCGTCACCCTCACCGGCACCGCGCAGAACGCGGCGGCCGGGGCGAGCGTGCTGGTCGACGGCTGGCCCGTCTACATCGGCGGCCTGAGCCGCTGGCCCGCGGACCTGACGGGCCGCGCGCTCGACGTCACCGGCACCCTCGTGAGCACCCGCGGGCCGGCCCCCGAGGAGCGCGTCCACGGGCCCGCCGGGGGCTACGCGCTCGACGACGCCTCCTGGGCGCCGCACGAGTCCTAGGTCGGATCGCGGCCTGAGATCCAGCCCAGCGCGCATCGCAAACGTCGCCGCCGCCAGGGCGCTCTACTGATGGCCCAGATGGATCCGCAGGTCCGCCTCGCTGTCCTGGATGAGGTCGCCGCTGACGTCGATGACGACGCTCGCGAGCGTCCCGGTGAACCGGAACGGGCTCTCGTAGTCGGGAGCCACCGTTGAGCCCGGGTCCGCGCCGCAGGTGAGGCTGCCCGGGTTGAACATGAACAGCGTCGTGTACGGGAAGTCCTTGTCGGCCACGAGCTGCCCGTCGACGTAGAGCTGGAACCGGCCGGGCATGCCGTGGCCGATGGTCGGGTCCGGCAGGTCGTGCGGTTCGAACTCGAAGCGCAGCTCGTGGTCTCCGGGCGTGATCTTCTCCTCGGAGTGGACGTGCAGCAGCTCCCGGCCCACCCAGTTGTGGGTGTACTGCAGCAGGTCGTCCTTGACGAACAGGGTGTACCCGCCCGCGGCGGTGCCCTGACTGAGCAGCACGCCCTCGGCCCCACCGTCCGGGATCGTGACCTTGGCCGTGACGCTGTGCGGGCGGTTGAGCACCTTCGGTCCCGCGAAGTACGGGACCGACTGCGTGCCGGGGTAGAAGACGAACCGGTCGGTGGGGGCGGCGACGAGCGGCTTCTCGACGAGCATGCGGGGGAGCCCGCTGCCGTCGATCGGGAAGACTTGGTAGCGGCCTGCCTCGGCGTACCAGCGACCGATCATCTCGCGGAGCTTGTCGGGGTTGTCCGCAGCCACGTCGTGGTTCTCGGCGAAGTCCTCCGCCACGTGGTACAGCTCCCAGCCGTCGCGGTCCAGCGCGGTGAGCTGGTCGGCCGGGATCGGGTCCCCGAACGCGTGGTCGGTCTCGGCGAACGACGGGCCGGGCCAGGGGCACACGGCACGCCAGCCGTCGTGGTCGATCGCGCGGTGGCCGATCATCTCGAAGTACTGGGTGTGGTGAGCGGTCTCGGCCTGCGGGTCGTCGAGGGTGTGCGCGAAGCTCACGCCGTGCAGCGGGGCTTGCGTCACGCCGCGAATCTCGTCGGGCGGATCGATGCCGAGCAGGTCGAGCACCGTCGGGACCATGTCGATGAGGTGCGCGTACTGCTCGCGCACCTCGCCGCGGGCCTTGATCCCGGCCGGCCACTGAACGATGAACGGGTCACACGCGCCGCCGCGGTATGTCTCTCGCTTCCAGCGACGGAACGGCGTGTTGCCGGCCCACGTCCAGCCCCACGGGTAGTGGTTGAAGTGCTTCGGGCCGCCGAGCTCGTCGATCTGCGCGAGGCTGTCCTCGAACGGCTCCTGCGCGTTGTTGAAGAACTGCGCCTCGTTGGTCGTGCCCGAGACGCCGCCCTCGGCGCTGGCGCCGTTGTCGGAGACGACCATCACCAGCGTGTTGTCGTACTGGCCGATGCTCTTGAGGAAGTCGAGCACGCGACCGATGTGATGGTCGGTGTGTTCGAGGAACCCGGCGAACACCTCCATCATCCGGCTGTACAGACGGCGCTCGTCGTCCGACAGAGAGCTCCATTCCGGCACGTCGGGGTCGTGGCGCGACAGCTCGGACCCCTCCGGCGCGATGCCCATCTCGAGCTGGCGCGCGAAGACCTGCTCGCGGTAGGCCTCCCAGCCGTCGTCGAACTTCCCGGCGTACCGGTCCGCCCACTCCCTGGGCACGTGGTGCGGGGCGTGCGTGGCGCCAGGGCAGAAGTGCAGGTAGAACGGCTTGTCGGGATCGGCCTGCTTGGCGTCGGCGATGAACCCGATCGCCCGGTCGGCCAGGTCCTCGGTGAGGTGGTAGCCCTGCTCGGGGCGCCGTGGGGGCTCGACCTGGTGATTGTCGTAGACCAGATCGGGATCCCACTGACTCGTGTCGCCGCCCAGGAAGCCGTAGAAGCGCTCGAAGCCGCGGCCGAGCGGCCAGCGGTCATAGGGCCCGGCGCCCGATTCCTGACTGGAGGGGATCAGGTGCCACTTGCCCACCATGTACGTGCTGTAACCGCGCGCCAACAGCATCTCCGACAGGAACCCGTTCTCGAACGGGACGTTGCCGTCGTACCCCGGGTAGCCCGTCGAGAACTCCGTGATCAGCGCCATATGGTTGGCGTGGTGGTTGCGCCCGGTGACGATGCACGAGCGGCTGGGCGAGCACAGCGCGGTCGTGTGCATGTTGTTGTAGCGCAGCCCACCCGCGGCCAGACCGTCGATGCTCGGCGTACTGATCGGGCTGCCGTAGCAACCGAACTGCCCGAAACCGGTGTCGTCGAGAACGATCACCACCACGTTCGGCGCACCCTCGCCCGCGCGCGTCGTCGCGGGCCAGGCCGGGCTCGATTCGTCGGCAGTGCGGCCGATGACGCCGGGGAAGGGCGTGCCGGGCGGGTATTCGATCAGGGACATGTCGGCAACCTATCTGGTCAGGCGCAGGGCAAAATGAATCCGGGGCGGGTGCACCAGCTCGAGTGATGACGGCCGCGTAGTCGGCTTGCATGCACAACACCCGAAGCGGGACGGCAAGCACCCGGAGCATGCGCGCTGGACGGCTCAGGTCCTCAGGGATCCCAAGCCGCCGAGCGGCTGAGTTACTTGCTCGCGGGAGCGGATGTGGCGACCGCCTCGAGTGCCTCGTCGTCCACGGTGTGGGCCTCCGAGACGCCGCCGGCGTCGGTGAGCATCGACTGGATGGAGTCCGCTTCGTCGACCCTGCTCAGGACGCCGACGGCTGCCTTCCCGTTCGCGAGTTCGGCGCTGATGCGCTCGCGATCGCTGTCATGCAGTCCCAGGCCCTTGTGGTGCAGGAGCCCGAGCGCGGCGCCCGTCGCCGCTCCCATGCCGACCCCGAGGCCGATCCCGACGCCGACCGGCCCGAGCAGCCCCAAGACGAGGCCGATGCCGGCGCCCTTGCCTGCGCTGTGCGAACCGACCTTGTGGGTCTTGATCTCGCCGTTCTCGTCAAGGACGAGGACACCGATGGCGTCCACGTCCGCGACACCCGCATCCTTCAGCGAAACGACAGCTGCGTCAGCAGCTTCCTCGTTCGCGAAGATCGAAATCACAACCGTCTTGTCGGCCATGTGCTTCTCCTTTGATCTGGTCGCGTGCCGGGGCCCGGCGCGCGCTGGGACTGGGTCCCGCTGCTCAATGATTCATCGGCGGCTGTCGCGCCGCATCACCTGTGTCGGGTGACGGATCTGCGTCAGGAGGCGGCGCGAAGCTCATGACGGCGCGGCCGATTGGTCGCTCTGGCCGACGAGCCAGTCGGCGGGGTCCGGCGCGCCGTCCGCGCTCGCCGGGGGCTCGGGCAGATCGGCGTGATGGAGAACCTGCAGTCCGGACTCCTCCAGCCAGCGTTTTAGGACGCGGTGCATGTTCTCGGCGCCGGTGATCGAGGCCGGTTCCGCGCTCCAGGAGGCCGGGATCAGTGCGAACGGGTGCATCTGTGGCCCGCCCATGCCGCCGTGCGAACCCATGAACTCCTCGAATGGCGCGACTTCGTCGGTCTCCGGGTCGTACATCGCGTTGACGAGGATGTCAGGGCAATGGCGGAAGGAGTCATGGCGCCGCAGGTGGTCGGCGGCCCGGGACCCGAAGTCGGCGAGCGGGTCCTCGCCCTCGACCCGGTCGTCCCGCAGGCGTCGTGTGCCGCGTGCACCGAACACCATCGCTCCGTCGCGCGCGGAGCAAACCATGAGGAACCCGATGCCCGGATGCTCGCTGAGCGTCGCCAGCAGCCCGGGATGCTCGACCGTGATCTCCTCGGCCGTCAGGCGGTGGGGCTGGCGCGGGAAGGAGATCAGCCCGAGGCAGCCGGAGGCCAGGACGACGACATCCGGGCGCTCTTCGAGCGGCTGGCGCTCGAGCTCCTGCTCAGCCGCCGTCGACTGGCGCGCGGGCCCGAGGTTCACCGTTCCGTCGCCCACACGGCTCCGCGTCAGCCGCTTGATGAGGCGGCCGCCGGCACTCGGGTCATCGCGCAGCTCGCTGAGGTAGGCGCCGAGATCGCCCCACGCCTCGGGTACCGGTGGGGGTGCGCTGACCTGGGAGCCCGCGGCCAGTGCCGCGTCAACAACGTCTTCGAGCGTCTGGCCGTAACGCTGGCGGAACGGGCGACCCTGTGTCTGGCCGTGATCGGAGAGGACGACGAGCTCGTACGGCCGGGGTGCGAGGCTCATCGCCCGCTCGAGCTTCGCCAGCTGCCCGTCGTGGCGTCGCAGCACCTTCATCGCGTCCGGCTGGCGGATCCCGGAGTGGTGGGCGACCTCGTCGTAGCCGACGTAGGTCGAGTAGGAGACCGGCACACCCTCGACGATGTCGCCCATGAGCGATGCGGTGTTGAGGTCGCGCATGATCACCGTGATCGCGCAGCGCGCGAAGGGGTAGAAGCCGCCGCGGGCGACGTGCTCCTCCCCGGCGCGCCGCTGACGACGGGCCGCGCCGCGTTCCTCGAAGACATCTCCCACGGCGAGCGCGAGCGTGCGCAGGAACCCGCTCGGATCGGAGAAGTAGGAGAAGAACTCCGACGTGCGCGAGCGCTCCCGATCACGCATGACGGCCATGGTCGCGGAGGCGCGCGGCGCGTCGCCCGAGACGAGGTTTCCGCGACTCGTGCCTCCGACCGCCAGCAGGCCGGCACCGCTCGAATGGCGCTGCTCGATGAGCGCGGCGTCCTTGGGCTTGTTCGAGACGACCAGCTCGCCGGTCTCCTTCTCGTACCAGCGAAAGGCGGGCATGTCCGCGTTGGAGCCGAGCAGGATGCCCGCCTGGCTGGCGCCGGTCTGCGATGAGAGGTCGCACTGCCACGGGACGATCCGGTGGCTGCCCTCGTCGATCCATCGCTTCATCGTGGGCGCGTGCCCGTTCTCGAGCGCATGCCGCAGCACGACTTCGGCGAGGCCGTCGATCTCGAACAGGATGACGCCGGGAACGTCCGTCTCGTTCTCAGCGCGGCGGTCTCGAACGCGACGGCGCACGACGCGCAACTGCCGCGCGTCGTGCTCCACGTTGAGGACACTCGTCAGCACGAGGTTCACGACGACGAGCGCGACCGCGATGGCGAACGCCGACAGCAGACTGCTCTCCTGACCGTCGACCACGGTGAGCGCGAGCCAGACGACGGCGGCGTCGAGCACGAGCGTGAACAGCCCGAACGTGAGCACCGCGAGCGGCAGCAGGATGCGAATCAACAGCGGCCACAGCAGCGCGTTGATCAACGCCAGCACCAGGACCATCGCGATCGAGGTCGCGAAGGACGGCATGTCCACGTCGCTCAGGACGAGCGACATGCCGTAGACGACCAGGGCATCGCCGATCAGCAGGGCCAGCACCCGCACGGCCGCACCGAGCAGGTAGCGTGGGCGATGTCCGCCGGTTGATGACGTCGTGGTCACGGCACTCCGTTCGCGCACGTCGGGCGAGCCCGGTCAGACGCCGGTCTCGGCCGTGATCCGGCCCGAGTCCACTGCTTCGCGCATGGTCGCGTAGTCCCGCTCATTCTGATCGGCGTAGAGCTCTGCGAACGATGCGAGCGCTTCGTCCATCGCGTCGCTGCGGCCCAGGTAGTTCGCGATGGCAACGCTGTCGCCGGCCCGCGCGTGGGCACGCGCGAGCGTGCGGCCGCAGATCTTCGCGTACTCCCTCAGGGCCTTGGGGTTCATGAACTCGACCAGCGCGGACCCCTTGGCGTCCCAGAGCTGGCGCACGTAGTAGTGGCGATCCACGCCATCGACGTCGGTGGTGCGCAGCCAGCCCAGCATGATGTCGTTCGCGCCCTGCGTCAGGCGCTGCCCCTCGACGACGCGCTCCCCGTGCTGCTCGAACTCGCTGGCGCCCAGGAACGGCTCCAGGACCGATGCCTCGGCCTCCTTGAACTGCAGGAACAGCGGATCCTCGTCATCGCGGCCGAGCAGCAGCATGATCCAGGCGCGCGTGCCGACGCTGCCCACGCCGACCACCTTGCGCGCGGTGTCCACGTAGCGAAACCGCTCGATCAGCCCGCGGCGATCCCTCGACAGCGTCGTGCGATAGGAGCGCAGAATGCCGTGGATCGCCTCATCGAGTGCCTCGTACTGCTCAGGCTCGAACAGTTCGTGAAGCGGGACGATCACCGGTGGGTCGTGGCGGATGCGCAGCTCGCCATCGACGGTCTCCGTCAGCTTTCCGAACGCCCGCATGCTGTCCTTGGAGCGGGCCTTGGCGATGTTCTTCTCCACGCGCTTGAGTTGCTTGGCCGAGGCCTGTGGGGCGACCGCCTGCAGGATCTCCTCGACGCTGATGCGCGAATACCACAGGTCGAGGGTGCGCTGCTCGGCGTGCCCCACATCGCCTCGCGATAGGCACTGGTCACCGCGCGGTTGATGACCGCTCGCTGCTTCGCCTTGAAGTCGCGATCGCGTCCGGCGACGGCAAAGCTGGCCACGAGCCGCTTGAGATCCCACTCGAACGGGCCGGGAAGCGTCTCGTCGAAGTCGTTGACGTCGAACACGAGGCTGCGATCCGGGGCCGCGTACGCACCGAAGTTCGACAGATGCGCGTCACCACACAGCTGCGTGTGCAACGCGGTGCGCGGAAGGCCGGCGAGATCAGCGGCCATGAGATACGCGGCCCCGCGGTAGAACGTGAACGGGGAGACCAGCATGCGGCCGTAGCGCACCGGAACCAGCTCCGGGACCCGCGTCGCGGCCTGCTCCTCGAGCAACTCGACCGGATCGCGACGATCCGAAGGCTCCTCCCAATCGGCATGGGCGCTGCGCGGGACCTCGTCCCGCGCAGCGTGGCCCTGCTCGGCACGCTCCTTCAGTGAAAGGTGCTCGACGGCGGGCGTCTTGACGTTCGTAGCCATGTTCGGCGCTTCAGGCGATCGCCGTGCGATCGTGGACCGAGTAGGCCACGATCAGGGCAAGGGGGAAGAAGATCAGGCTGAAGCAGAAGTAGCCGATGAAGCTGTGACCCTTGCGACCGGCAACGCGGGCGGGCCAGAAGGCGAGCGCGATCCAGATCGCGATGATGAAGATCCAGCCGATGGTTGTCATTGCAAGAACGGGAACCATGGTCGACTCCGATCGAGTGATGTGAGTCGGACGCTACGTCTTCCGTCCGGGGCTTCCATCACCCGATCCGGGTGGCGGCCTCCGGGGCACTCCGCCAAGGCGTAGCAGAGCACGGCGGTACGGGGGACGAGGACCGATTGATGCGTACTCATGTCGCAGCCGGTCGTCGAGGTCTGCACGCTTGACGATCCGCGCCAGGCGTCCCGACCGTCCGGGAGCCTGGACGATGTGCTCGATGTGCGCCTCGTAGTCGTCGGTGCCGGCGTCCGCGTCGCGGGTCAGGAGCTCGATGGCCGCGATCTGCGTCGCGCTCACCCCGGCCGCGCGCAGCTGCTCGACGCTGACCGTCGTGCGTTCGAACACCTCATGCAGCCAGGCGACGACTCGCGCCTCGCGCGGTACCGCAGCGGCAACGCGGCATACGTGATCGAGCAACGGCGCCCCGTAGCGGTCCAGCGCCCCGTCGTGAACACGTTCGGCGAACTCCTGCGCAGCGCGCGACGTCACGACCGGCACGTGGCTGACGATGTGAACACGAAGCGAACGCTACGTGGCCGCGAGCGGTCCCGGATCACCCCGATCAGGTGACGGATGCGACACAGGCGTCGAGGGCCCGCTCACCCGGCAGCGGGCGGCCTCGGCCGGAACGACTGTTGCTCCTCGTGACCTCGGCGCACGACGACACAGGTCGCCTCAGGTACCTCGTTCCAGACCCCGGGGACGTCGCCGAGCGGCTCGGAGACGATCAGGCGCATGTCCTCGGAGAGCTCGTATGCCTGCTCACTGTCCGGGTACATCCTGCGCAGCGTGGGGACGTCAGTCGTGTAGAAGAGCGAGCGCGAAGCGCCCTCGCTGGAGTACCGCACAGCCCAGGTGCTCTCGCCGTCGGTCGTGGCGATGGTGCCCTGGAACGGGTTCGTGATTCCGAGGCGGCTGCCGGTCGCCTCGATCAGCCCGATCGTGCGCTCGATGGCAGCGGGCGGGTCATCGGCGAGCCCCATGGTCAGCGCCAGGAAGAACATCACCTCGGAGTCCGTCTGCCCCTCGATCGCCGGGAACAGCGCCGGGTCGACGGCGAGGATCAGGTCGCGCTTCATCGCGGCGAACTCGTTGATGTATCCGTTGTGCATGAACAGCCAGCCCTCGTGGCGGAAGGGGTGGCAGTTCGTCTGCTGGATCGCACCGCCGATCGCGGCGCGAATGTGCGTGAAGAAGTGCCCTGACCGGACATGGCCGGCGAGCTCGTGCAGGTTACGGTCGTTCCAGGCCGGCTCGGTGCTGTGGAACACGCCGGGCGTGGGCGCGTCGCCGTACCAGCCGACGCCGAACCCGTCCCCGTTCGTGGTCTCGGCACCCATGCGCGAGTGCAGGCTCTGATCGATCAGCGAGTGGGCGGGGGTGTACAGGGC
>Ga0208851_1000846_pt1 | contig 11828 bp, 12 predicted proteins | sample NGESurshal092012_FD_184481 | JGI IMG/M metagenome (GOLD analysis project Ga0208851, IMG submission 184481) | Arctic peat soil microbial communities from Barrow, Alaska - NGEE Surface sample 415-2 shallow-092012 (SPAdes) | ecosystem: Environmental > Terrestrial > Soil > Wetlands > Peat ... | reverse complement strand
CCCGCCAAACCGCCGAGGCGCGCGCGGAGGCCGCGTGCGCCGCGGTGGCCGCTGGCGTGGGACGGGGACCGGTTGGTGGTGACGACGGCGGAGGCGGTCGCGGTGGTGGATCGGGACCGGTTGTCTGCGTCGACGGCGAAGGCGGTGTTGTCGTGCCCGGCGCGGATGGTGGCGGACCGGTTGATGCGCGGCCCGGATAACCCCCTGGATGCGGCGCCGATCGGGACCGCCGCGCACACGGTGCTGGAGCGGTTGTTCGCGCTGCCCGCGGCGGACCGCACACCGGGTCGGGCGGAGTTCCTGGTGGACGGGTTGATGTTGGAGTTGGCGTCCCCGGACACGCCGGCCGGGTGGCCGGGCATCGAACGCGGGTCGGTGGCCAGGTGGCGTACGCAGGTGGCGGGGAAGGTGGCGGGGATCTTCGCGTTGGAGGATCCGCGGGCGGTGTTGGTGCGCCGCACCGAGTGGCCGTTGGACGGCGTGGAGGTGGCGGGGGTGCCGTTCACCGGGTTCGTCGACCGCGCGGACATCGCCGGCGACCCGTTGCGGGTCGGTTGCCGGATCGTGGACTACAAGTCGGGCCGCTACCGGGGGGTGGCGCCGTTCGGGGACGACCACGGCGACCAGTTGCGGGTGTACGCCGAGGCGGTGCGGATGGTGGACGGGGCGTCGCCGATCGCCGCGGACCTGCTGTACATCGGGGCCCGCCGGGCCCGCCCGGTGTCGCTGTCCCGACGGGAGATGACCGCCACCCTGGAGGGTTTCGCCCGCGCGTGGGTGGAGTTGAAGCGGCACGTCGCCGCGCAGGCGTTCCCGGCGACGCCGTCGGCGTTGTGCGGGTGGTGCCCGCTGGTGAACTGCTGCCCGGCCGCGGCGCGGGACGGGAAGGTGCCCCGGACGGACGGGCTGCCGACGGCGGCGGAAGTGGGCATCCCCGTGTTGGGTGTTCCGGTGCTCGGGACCGGCGGGCCTGCGTTGCCTCCGGGCGGGGAACCCGCGCTGGTCCCGGCCGGTGACGGCATCACCGGTGACGATGCCGGGGCCGTTCCAGACCTGAACGTGGACAACGTGTTCGACGCACCGCCGACCGTGGCGGCGGCCGGTCAGGTGGTGGCCGCACACATGGATGGGCAGGAGCCGGGGACGACCGGCACAGACAGCACGGAAGACGGAGGCACCGCCATGACCAGCATGCTGCGTGAGGACAAGCCGTGGGAGCAGACCGCCGGGCCCGATGGCCGGCTGAACCCGAACTCCTACTCCGCGACCGCGGTGTTCGGGATCGTGGAGATGGCGGTGGAGTTGCTGCACCAGGCCGGTGTGCCGCTGCGGCCGTCGGTGGTCACCGCGCTGTCCCGCACCCTGGCGCACGTTGTCCTCACCGTGCAGCAGGACCTGTCGGGCAGCGCCTCGTACCAGGACGGGGTGAACACCCGGCTCCGCGGGGCGCTGCGCACCGCGGTGGCGACCATGCCGTTGCCGTTCGGTCGTGACGCGCATGCCTGGTCGGAGTGGGTGGCCCGGGCGGTGCGGCGCACCGATTCCATCGCCAGGGCGGCGGTCGGCCTGTTCGACGACACCGACCCGCACGACGAACCGTGGCGGGCGCTGGCGGATCTCGCGGTCCCGGAGCACCCGGCTCCGGTCGCGGCCGGCCGGCTGCACGCCGTCAGCTGACCCTGACCGGACGTAGCGAGGGAAACATGTTGGCGGAGCGGACGTGTCGAGCATGACGATCGACCCGGTGCTGCGTACCCAGATCGTGTTGGGCGCGGTGAACGCGGCGACCGCGAAACTTCTCGCGCTCACCGCGAAGGCGGCGGGGGACCCCGCGGGGCTGGACCGGTTGCCGGACCTGGACACGCTGATCGCGCAGTCCGCGGCGGAGATCACCGCCGCCGTCGACCCGAGGTCGGGCCTGTCCCGGTTGATCGACGCCGTGCACGGCAGCAAGGTGTTCACCGCCGTCATCACCGACGTGGTCAGGGAGCAGTCCTCGACCCGGGGGCTGGTGACCCTCAGAGCGAGGCCGAGCCAGTTCCATCCGGACGGGATCGAGCAGGCCCGCACCGAACGCACCGACGGCCCGGAGGGGCTGCTGATGGCCCGCACCCTGCGGGCGTTGACCGGGCACCGGGTGGCGTTGTGGATCGAGGAGCAGACCACCGGCAACGGCGCCCGGAAGGTTCGGGTGATCCAGCATGTGAAGGACCTCGGCTGCGCCGACGACGACCGCGACGCCGCGGGAGCCGCGTGATCGGCTCGGGGGAGAGGCCGGTTCGTCTGACGCATGCCGGCGGGACGGATCGGCCCCGGGTGGTGACCCGGACCGGGCGCAGCGTACGGGCGGCCGGCCCGGGCGCCCGGCTCGCGCGTCGGCCGGATCGGGCACTGACTGGGCACCGCACCGACGCTGCCGTCGGGAGCGGAGCCGATCCTCCTGCCGGGCTGGGCGGATCGACCGGCGGCGGTGTTCGGCTGGATGGAGGTGTTCAGCAGGCCTGGACGTCGGATTCCGAGAGCCCGACGAGGGTGAGGGTGGCGGCGGAGTCCGGGGTGAATTCCACGGTGTAGGTGGTTGCGGCCCAACCTGTTTGAACGTTCACGATCCTTCCGGGGACTCCGGTCGGCACGGCTGTGGTTCCGCCGTAGCGGATGTCGCGGGTGGATCGCACCCCGGACAGGGTGGGCGGTGCCATCCATCCTCCTTGATGTGGTGGTGACGCCGATCGTACCGGGCCGGCGAAACCCGCTGCCGGGTATGCGATGTGAATGGGCGGCGAACATCGCGCGGGGTCGCGCGTCTCGCTGTGCGCATGTTGCTCGGGCGTGGCACCAACCGATCTGGCCGTTGACGACCTCGATGTGATTCCAGCGGTCGCCGGCCAGGACGACGTCGAGTTACTGCTGCCTGCCGCAGCGGCTGCGCCGGCGGGCGGCGTGGTGACCGGGGCCGGCAGTGCGGCACCCCCACCGGATGAGGGTCCGGCGCGGTTGCGGGTGGGCCGGGAGCGGGTGTTCGCGCGGCGCGTCGCGGTGAAGGCCCTTGAGCTGGCGGCCTCGGCGGAGGAGGACCGGCGCACGCTCGCCGGTTTGATCGGCTGCGCGGCGGATCCGGTGACGTTGACCGCGGAGGTGATGGCGGCGCCGCGGGGCGCGGCGACGCGGGCGATCACCGACCTGGAGGAGGTCGCGGCGGCCGACCCGATGGAAGCGCCGGTCCGGGTGGCCACGCTGCCCAGGGAACGGCAGCGGGCGTTGTGGAACCTGCTGGTGAGCCTGCGCGCGGCGCCGGGCAGCACGCAGCAGAACGAGTTCAAGCAGGCGTTGGCGACGGCGAAGGCGGTGTTCGCGGTGGACGCCGCGACCAGGCGGCGGTTGGCGGGCGTGGTCGAACTGGCCCGCAGGTCGTGACCCGGCCCGCCGTGACAGTGCCCGCCCCGCAGTGGTTCCGGGTTGTGTTGGGTCCGCGGTGCCGGTCCTGGCGGCCCTGTGTGGGCGCTTTTCACGGGGTGGGGCATCTGCCGGGCCGGTGCCGGGTGTGCTGGCGGCCGTGCCGGAACCCGGTGCGCCGCGGGGCGGCCCGCTGCGCCGACTGCTGGTGGGCCCTGGCGGAGCACCCTGATCCGCGGGTCCGGCTCGCGGTGGGCGCCGCGCCGGGGGTTCCCGTGGAGGTGCTGGAGTTGTTGGCCTGCGACCTGGACCCGTTGGTCGGGGACCGAGCGGAGACCTCGCTGGGCGCCGACGCCGACGCGGCGCTGTCCGGGAGTTGGTGAGCGTGTCGCGCCGGGCGGTGTCGGCGTCGAGTTGGCTCACCGACACCGAGGAGCGGCCGCGGCCGGGTGCGCTGTCCGGCGCCCGGATCCGGCGGCGGGCCCGGGTGTTCCGGGTGTACCTGTGGGCGGCGGCCGGGTTGTGCCCGCTGCTGCTGCTGGCCCTGCTCGCGGTGCTCACCGCACCGGCCGCGCCGGCCCCGCCGGGCCGGTCCGACGAGGTGTCGCCCGGGCGGGCGGCGGCGACCGGGCGGGTGCTGGACTGGTTGGCCGGGCCGGACCCGGGGTTGCCGGGCGGTCGGCTGCTGCTGTTCAGCGGCGCCCACCTCGTCGGCACCCCGACATCCGACGACACCGGCGGGGATCCCGCGGTGAGCGTCGAGGTGGACGCGTTCGTGGTGGTGGACGACCGCGGGAACACGTTCACCGCGGCGGTGCAGGTGGCGGTCGACGGGCACGGCCGGGCGGCGGTGCTGTCCGGTCCGTCGCTGACCCCGCTGCCGCAGCCAGACCAGGACCTGGCCCGGAACGCCGGGCCCTGGCCGGGCCGGGCGTCGGTACAGCCCACGGCGCCGCAGGCCGCGGCGGTGCGGGTGTGGGCTACCGCGTTCACCTCCGGTGACCCGGCCGCGTTGCGGCTTTCGGTCGGCGACCCGGACCCGGGACGCGGCTACCTGCCGCTGACCGGGGTCGCCCGGGCGCGGACCACGGTGGGCTCGGCGACCGTGCTGGACGCGGCGACCGTGGTGGTGCGGGTGGAGTTGGCGGTCACCTGGGCGCCCACCGGTACAGGGCAGACCGCCGCGGCTCCGGCGGTGCCGGCGGCCGGGAACCCGGCCACCGGGACCCCGCGGCGGGTGATCGGTTTCGATGTGCTGGTGACCGGCGCGGACGGCGCCGCGCCGCGGGTCGTCGCGTGGGGCGGCCCCGACACCGGACCCGAGCTGACCCCGTTCCAGAACACCGTCCCCACCGACTCGGCCCACGCGCCGGACACGCCGGTGACCGTGTTCCCGACGTTCGTGCCGTCCACCACCAGCTACGGGCCACCCGGATGAACCGTCCGGAACCCGCCGCGCCGCAGCGGGTCTCAGCCGAGCGGTGGTGGTGGTGATGGCGGGGCGGGGCGCCGCGGAACCGGACTGGCCCACCACCGTCCGGGCCCGGAAACGCGACGGCCGCGTGCAGGGCACCGACGGGTCGGTGTGGCTGTACCGGGCGGTGCCGCTCGCCCCCGTCGCCGACGCCCCCGACGAGATCACCGGCCTGGAACCCGGCGGCCCGATCCTCGCGGCGCTGGACGAACTCGCCGCGATGACCGGCACCAGGATCCCGCGGCGCACCGCCGCCCGCAGCGGGTACCGGCAGGTGCACCTGCTGCTGGTGAACGTGCCCCGCCGGTTCACCCCCGACCCCGCCGCCCCGGGCGCCGCGCACCTCGCCGCGATGTTCCCGGACAGCCCGGTGCAGCGCCGGGTGCTGCTCCTCGGGGTGCGGCTGCGGGATCGGATCACCGCGTCCGGGTGGCGCAACGCCGTCGAGTCGGCGGTGGAGACCCTGGTGTCCGGGACCGTGCCGCTGTCCGACTTCGACGCCGACTACACCGACATCGACCAGGCCCTCACCCGCTCCGGACTGACCACCCCCACCCCACGGGACTTCGACCTGGCCGCAGCGTGGTGGAACGACGGCCGGTTCGCCGACACCCCGACGCTGCCGCACGTCGACCACCTGCACGTGTTCACCTCCGCGTCCGCCGCGCACGCCGCCCACCAGGCCGGCCCCGCCGACTGCACCGGCTGGCCGGACATCCCCGGGCACCACGCCGTCACCTTCGCCGCCGTGGAACGGTTCGACCTCCCCGACACCCCCGCCACCACCGCGAAGGCCCGCTGGGTCGAGGCCCTCGTCGACGCCGGCGCCCTCGCCGTGTCCATCCGCGGGCTGGTGGAACCCGCGAAGATCACCCGCGCCGAGCTGCGGCGCCGCCGCCGGCAGTACCTGCAGGACGTCACCGAACGGCACCAGGCGGGGAAGATGTCCGACGGGCAGCAGGAGGAAACCCTCGCCGACCTGGAAGCCATCGAGAACGCTTACGCGCAGGGCGGCCCCCCGACCCTTGTCGACGCCACCGTGCTGACCGCGCTCAACGGCCGGTACGACGACGTCTCCGAGGTCGCCCGGGACAGCGCCGTCACCCTGAACGCCATGCCGTACCGGCAGGAGGCGGCGTTCGCCGACACCTGGCTGTGCTCCCCGGTCCGGGCCGTGCCGCACCTGCACGACCTGCCCTCGCACACCGTCGCCTACTCCGGGCTGCCGTCGCTGTCCACCGTCGGCGACCCCGACGGCGCCCTGCTCGGGTTCACCGAGAAGGACCGGCAACCCGCGTACCTGTCACCCACCGCAGCCTCTACGAACGACGGGCTTTGTGTGGCAGCGGTTCTGGGCGCCACAGGTGCCGGTAAGACGATCTTGATGCTGCACTTGGCTGACCAGTTCGCGAGAACCGGCCGCCCTCAGGTGATCTTCGACCCGAAACCGTTGTCCGACCACTCCGCCGCGGTCCTCGCGTCCGGTGGTCGGGTGGCGTCGCTGGACGAGTTGATCCACGCCGACGGGGTGCTGGACCCGTTGCGGTTCGCGCAGACCCCGGAGCTGGGGGTGGAGGAGGCGGCGAACATGCTGTTGACGGTGAACCCGTGGGGCAGCCGCGGTGGCGACGTCTACTCGGGGTTGATGAGGGCGTTGCGGGTGGGGGTCCAGTCCGGGGCCACCTGCATCGGGCAGGCGCTGCGGACCGCCGCGGACCGGGGGACACCCGCAGTGGTGACGGACCCGGTGTTCGAGTTGGCCGGGGCGTCCCCGTTGTTCGCGGCGATGGTGGGGTCGGACCCGGGCACCCCGCCGCTGCGGGTCGCGGACGGCATCACGTTGATCAAGGTGGGCCGCACCCGCCTGGAACTGCCCGCCCCTGGCACCCCGCGGTCGGAGATGACGCCGCCGCAACGGGTCTCGGTGAGCCTGGTGCGGATGATCACGTTGGGGTCGATGACCGCGTTGGCGGAGCGGGACGGGGTGATGCACCTGGACGAGGCGTGGGTGGTGCTGGGCGCCGGGGTCGCGGAGATGGACGCCATCGGCCGCACCGCCCGGTCGCTGCGGGTGCTGCCGATCCTGTACACCCAGAAGTGCACCGACCCGCTGCGGGCCGGCCTGGCCGGGTACATCTCCCGGATCCTGATCCTGCCCATCGAGGACGAACAGGAGGCCCGCGCCGCGTGCGCCCTGGCCCGGCTGGAGGCCACCGAGGACCGGGTCCGGCGGATCACCGGCAAGGCGAAGACAGGGAACGCCCCGAACTGGGATTCCCTGCGGGCGCTGCGCGACCCGGCCACCGGCCGCGTGCTCCGCGGCGCGGTCGCGATCTACTGCGACCTCGGCGGCCGCGCGGTGCCCACCGAGATCACCATCCCACCTGGGTTTCTGGCGTTGGCGTCGACCAACCCGGGGGACATCGACGCCAGGCGGTTGCGGACGGGCGGCGCACCGAAGGCACCAACGACGGCGGGGTCGCCGAATCCTCCGCGGCCTGCCGGCGCGCCGGGTTCGACCGCGAAGGTTTGACCACCTGCCGCTTCTCGCAGTGACGTCAGCGATCGGCCGATGACAGTAGACGGGTCGGCGGTGCCCCGACGCGCGGGTTACCCGGCCCCTGACCGGATGGCGCCACGGTCGATACGGTCACTTCGAGCCGCACCGCGGACTGTTCTGCACGACTGATTGGAGTGTTCGATGGCGGATGCTGATGACGAGCTGTGGGACGTGGACCCCACCGAGGCTCACCAGCGTGAGTTGAATAGGCCGTTGTCCGGTGACGATCTACCGGTGCGGCTGACGGTGTACGAGGCCCAGAAGTGCCAGGCCGTCATCAACGGGTATCTCGATGGGATCGTGGGGTACGAGGAGGGTGCTCGGCGGGTCGCGTTCCTGTTGTCGGTGCGAGCGTTCGACGCCGGCGGGATACCGCACGCTGCGGTTGATCCGTGGCCGTTCATCGACGCCCTTCCGTGGCCCCCACCGAGCGGCCTGCGCCCCTGAGCTGGGATAGCCGGACCGCTGGGCGATCGGCCCGCCGGGGACCGCTGACGTGCTGACGGGAGGGTCCCGGCGTTGACCAATCTGCCTGGGCTGAAGCACACGACATGGCAGTGGGGCGAAGTTCGTCGGTGCTTCTTGGTGAACGTGGGTACCGACCCGTTCGGCTGCGCACGTCAGGGCGCGGGACGCCGCTGATCGTGCGCCGTACACATGCCGGGCGTGACGACCAACTCTTCTGTGGCCGGACCCGCGCAGCCAGAGGGTCCTGGCGGCGCCGACCACTTCCCGCGGATGCCGGTGAACGGCCGGTTCACCCGGGCGGAGATCGACCGACGCGCAACGGGTGTCGCGGCGGCGGCACGCGACGGGGTGGTGTCGCAGGTGCATGCGCGTCGGGTGATCGCGGCGCTGGTGTACTCCTCGTCGATCCCGGAGGCGGTGGCGGCAGGCTGGCACGGCACCGGGCAGGACCGGGCGGACATCGCGGACCGGCTGCGGATGCTGCTGTTCACCAAGGTGATCCAGGAGATCCCCGGCGGGTTCGACCCGGACGTCGTGGCGGGCGGGGCGAGTACCAGCGGGTGGGCGACGCAGCTGGCGCGGGCGGCGCTGCGGGGTGCGGCGCGGGATGCGTTGCTGCCGCAGCGGGAACACCCGCTGCCGCCCTCCGCTCGCGCGGCGGATGGGGACGGTGACCGGCGGGGGTATCGGAGCATCGCGGAGGTGTCGGACCTGGTGGCGGCGGTCCCGGATATCGCGGAACGGGCGGCGGCGTCGGCGGACGGGCAGGGCGCCCGGGATCCGTCGGCGGCGGCGGACGCCGGGGTGTTGGTGCTGCGGGGGATGCGGGCGGCGTCGCGGCGGCACCGCGGCGCGGCGCACCTGCGGGATGTTCTGGGTCTGTCGGCGGCGCCGCGGCCGCGGGATGCGGTGCTGCGAGACCGGGTCGCGGCCGCTCTGGATGAGGATCCCGACGCGGCGCGGCGCGCGGTGCGGGCCGAACTCGCCCGCCGCGCCGACGCGGCGCCACGCCACGCTGCCGTGGTAGGCGACGCGGTATCGGTGTTGTGGTCCGGCTACCCGGAGAACGACCTGGTGACCCTGGCGGGGCTGGACGCTCGGGTCGCGCACGCCGTCGCTGCCGCGGCGGTCACGCCGCGTCCGGCGATCCGCGCCGACGTGGCCGCCGCACTGGTCGCGCAGATCGCGCGGGCGGAACCCGACGACCCGGCATGGGGCGATCTGGCGGCGGAGTTGGTGGCGGCGTTCCTGGCGCACATCAGTGACCTGCCCAGCGAGTTCTCACCGGCCCACCGCGCCGCGGCGCCGAAGGCTGCACACCAGAAGGCAAGGGAGGCTGCGGGTTTCGCCCGGATGGCGCGACGGGCGGCGGCCTTCCCGGCGGCGCCGCTGGGTGGTGTTGCGGCGATGGTGGAGGCCGAGTTGCAGGACCGGCTGTTGCTCATCGAGACGGTCGTCGCCGACCTGGGGCACCGCCCCGCGGCGTGACGGCCGCGCTCCGCAGCCACGGATCCCCTTCGGATACGAATCGCGATATGAGAACAGGCGTCGTCGAGGCCATCCCGGGTCGGGGGTGGGGGAGCCCGAGCTGCTCGACGCTGTGATGGCGTTGCTCCGCCGCGCCGAATATCTCGGGCTTCTGGACCCGGGTGACGGGCACCGGCCCGGCGAGCCCTGGCTGTGGCTGCCCGCCGTCGTCGCCGGCATGACCGAACGGGGCCTGCCCACGGGCGGCAGGTGGCAGCAGCTCTACCGCACCGCGGTTTGGCGGCACCTCACCTGCGGCGACCACAACGGGCACGACGCCAGAGCACCGGGTTCGCTGAGCCCCGCGCTGTTCGGCGCGGTGGTGCAGATCAACGACCAGCTCGAGATGTCACCGCAGCCGGCCGGTGAATGGGCGCCGGTGATCGGCACCCTGGGCGAGGAGCTGCTCGCGGAGCTCGTCGGGGTGTCGGTGTCCTCGGTCCGCCGTTACGCCGGCGGTTCCCGCGCCACCCCGCAGGACGTCGCGGAACGACTGCACTTCCTGTCACTACTGATCGCCGACCTGGCCGGCAGCTACAACGATTTCGGTATCCGCCGGTGGCTGAACCGCCCATGCACTCCGCTCGGCGGCCGGTCGCCGGCCAGCCTGCTGGGGGAGTTCGACCCCGAAGGCCCGGCCGCGGCCGCGGTCGCGACACTGGCCGCGACCCTGGTCGGGGCCGGGTCGGGGTGAGCATCGGGTTCCGGCACGCCGACCACCGGTAGCCAACGGGAGCAGGGCGTCACGGACCTGGTCGCCCCGTCCGCGGATCTGCTGTCCGGCGCTGCCGGCGGGCAGGTCACCGACAGTGGGCTGCGGGACGCCGAGAACCGTGACGGCGCAACATGGGTGCTTTTCGGGCGCATGCGGGCCTGCGTGGGTGGCAGGTCGTCGACCGCGGCGCCCCACCCGCCCGCGTCCTGGGCCTCACCCGACACCTGCACTGACGACGCGCCGGCGTCGCCCATCACCAGCCGGATTCCCCGGATTCCCCGGGGGCCCCGCACACGATCCGACCATGCGAACCCGACAGTCGACCCGAACCCGACCCGCCGGGTCGGCCCCACGGACCCGGCCCCTTCCGCTGCACCCGCTGCCTGCCGACGCGCCGGACCCGGTGCGGGCGGTGTCGCTGGGTTTGGCGCTGCTCAAGACGGCGAGGGTCGAAGCGTGGGACGACCTGATCGCCGCGCTCCGCGACGACCACGAAGCGGTCACCTCCCGGCTGGCCACCGTCGACCTCACCGGCGACGACCTGGCGCTCCTGGACGCCCACCTCGACCTGCTGTCCCTGATCCGGGTGGTCCCAGTCGGCCGCGGGCGCGGCGGACACACCGTGACCGTGGCGGTCTGCGACAACTGCGGCCGGTGGATGCTCAGCACCGGCGCGGTGCCCCGCCGCTGCCGGCTCACCACCGGCTGCCCCGGCGTCACCGTCAAGGCAGTGCCCGCGAAACCCCCGAAAACCGCTGCACCACAGCCTGACCCGCCACACACCCGACCGGAATGAGCCTGCAGCCGGGGCGCGGCGCGGTTGGTCCCGCCCGCGCCGCACACATCCACCGCATGGCGACCCACACGAAACCCCTCGACCGGTTCGTCCTCCCGCGGCGCGGACCGATCCGGCAACGCAAGTCCGGCGCCGGGCCGCACGCCCAGGGCACCAGGCGCCGCCGCACCCGCGGCGAGCAACGACGCGCCGCGATCACCGAACAACGCGAATCCTGGCTCTCCTGATGCCCGTCATCGAGGTCACCTTCTACCGCGTTGCCTGCGACCACCCCGGCTGCCACGCCTGCGACGTCACCGACGGCTACTCCGCGTGGGAAGACCGCGACCAGGCCGATGAGATGGCCATGCTCAGCGGCCAATGGCTCAAGCTCGGCGACGGTCCCGACGCCCGCTACTGCTGCTCACGGCACACACACCGGTGCGAAGTCCGCGATGTGCCGCACCCGGAATCGGACCTGACAGCGACCGGCGCGGCAATCCGGTCGTGCAAGCCGCAGTGACGTTGAACGGCTCTTGACTGCAACGCCTTTCGGCGGTGCCCGGGCCGCAGGGCGATCCTGTCCGGAACTCGGACGATCACAGGTGTGACCCGCACGGGGCCGTCAGTGGGCCCGCGAATGAAACCCGATGGCCGACCTGTGGTCGTGCCTTCGTGACCCGATTGCTGCGTCGGCGCCGCCCGCACCGGAATCAGCCGATGCACGTGCGGCCGCAGCCGATCTCGCGCGTGGTCCCGCAGGGGGATCGTTCACCGGTCAGCTCGAGGCGACCGCCGAACCGGGCTACAGCGGGCGACGAGCCGTCTCCGGCGGTCGCGACCCGTCTCAGACCGGCCGTCGAGCCCCAACTCGCGATCCATACCGGCGGTCCACCGGGCTGCGTGGGCGACGGTT
>Ga0208851_1000845_pt1 | contig 11833 bp, 9 predicted proteins | sample NGESurshal092012_FD_184481 | JGI IMG/M metagenome (GOLD analysis project Ga0208851, IMG submission 184481) | Arctic peat soil microbial communities from Barrow, Alaska - NGEE Surface sample 415-2 shallow-092012 (SPAdes) | ecosystem: Environmental > Terrestrial > Soil > Wetlands > Peat ... | reverse complement strand
GGCGTCCGGCCCCGTGCCACCGGCACGAAGCCGGAACACCGCCGACCCTCAGATCACGACCGCGCCCGCGCCGAATTCCACGCAGAACTTCGGGCCACGTGTACTAGCGCGCGACCCGGAACCCGAGGTTGCCGGTGGAGCTGTCCGGGGTGTTGGAGCTGCGCGCGTCGACGCGGTAGCGGTTGCAGTAGGAGGCGTGGCAGAGGTACGAGCCGCCGCGCATCACCCGCGCTGCGCCCGCGGGCGGTCCCTGCGGATCGACGCGCGGGCTGCGGGCGTACCATCCCGGGTCGAACCAGTCGGCCGTCCACTCCCAGACGTTGCCGGTCATCTGGTGCAGGCCGTGCCCGTTGGGCTCGAACGCGGTGACGGGCGCCGTGCCGGAATAGCCGTCGGCGACGGTGTTCCCCGCCGGGAATCGCCCCTGGAAGACGTTCATGCGGTGCTCGCCGGCGGGCTCGAGGTCGTCCCCCCAGGGGAAGCGGCGCTGCACGAGGCCGCCGCGCGCCGCGTACTCCCACTCGGCCTCGGTCGCCAGGCGCGAGCCGGTCCATGCGCAGAACGCCTGCGCGTCGTTCCAGGAGACGTGGACGACCGGGTGGTCGGGGCGATCCTCGACGGTCGTGTCCGGGCCCTCCGGGTGCGCCCAGTCGGCGCCCTCGACCTGGCGCCACCACTCCGCGCCGAGGACGGCGCGCGTGGGCGGGAAGTCCGCCGGCAGGAACATCGTGAAGACGAACGACCAGCCGAAGGTCTCGGCCTCGGTCCGGTGCCCGGTCGCGGCGACGAAGGCCGCGAACTGCGCGTTCGTGACGGCGCAGCGCCCGATCGAGAACGGGCTGACGACGACCGCGTGCGCCGGACCTTCGCCGTCGGCCGGGTACCCGTAGCGCTGGTCGGTGCCCATCGCGAAGGTTCCTCCGGGCAGCGCGACGAGCCGCTCGGTGAGCAGGTCGCCGGCGACGGGCGCCGCGGGTGGCGCGCCCACGGCGGCGGGGTCCGCAGGGGTCTCGCGGCCGGAGGCCGGGGCGCAGCAGCCGTCGGTCATGCGCAGATCATCGCTCAGACCGGCGGCCCGAGCAGCCGCGCGACGCGCATGTCGACGCGCGCCCCGTTCAGCGGGACGCCCTCGGCGTCGAGCAGCCGGCGCTGGCGCTCGCCCATCGCGAGCGAGCCGTCGGCGCGCACGACGCGGTGCCAGGGCAGCTGCGGGTCGCTGTTCGCGCGCAGCACGGTGCCGGTGAACCGCGGCGCCTGCGGACACAGGTCGCCATAGGTCGCGACGAAGCCCTGGGGGATCGCACGCACGCGCTCGACGATCTGCGCTGCCCGCGTGTCACTGCCCGCCATGCGCGGACGGTAGCGTCCGCGCATGCTCCTGCGCACCGGCACGTATTCCATCGTCGCGCGCGACGCGGCCAGCGGCGCGCTCGGCGTCGCCGTGCAGTCGCACTGGTTCGCCGTCGGCCCGATCGTCCCCTGGGCGCGCCCCGGCGTCGGGGCCGTGGCGACCCAGGCGACCGCCGAGCCCGCCTACGGGCCGCGGCTGCTCGATCTGCTCGAGGCCGGCACGCCCGCGCCCGACGCGCTGGCGCGGCTGCTCGCCGGGGACGAGTCGGCGCGCTTCCGGCAGGTGGCCGTCGTCGACGCCGAGGGTCGCGTGGCCGTGCACACCGGTGAGCGCTGCATCGCCCACGCCGGGGACCAGCAGGGCGACGGATTCAGCGCGCAGGCCAACATGATGGCCTCGCCGGATGTCTGGCCGGCGATGGCCTATGCCTTCGAATCGGCGCCGGGGAGCATCGCCCGGCGTCTCGCCGCCGCGCTCCACGCGGCCGAGGCGCACGGCGGCGACGTGCGCGGGCGCCAGTCGGCGGCGCTGCTCGTCGTGCCGCCCGTGGGGGAGGGGTGGGAGACCACCACGGACCTGCGGGTCGACGACAGCGACGAGCCGCTGGTGGAGCTCGATCGCCTGCTCGACCTGCGCGACGCCTACGAGCTGGCCAACGAGGGCGACGAGCTCGCGGGCGCGGGGCGCCACGTCGAGGCCGGCGACCGCTACACGCGGGCGAGTGCGCTGGCGCCGGACAACCACGAGCTGCTGTTCTGGGCCGGCCTCGCGGCGGCCCAGGCCGGCGACATGCCGACGGCGCTCAGCCGTGTGGAGCGCGCCATCGAGCTGCGGCCCTCGTGGCGAGAGCTGCTTGCGCGCCTGGAGCCCGACATCGCGCCGTCCGCCGCCGCGGTGCGCGACGCGCTGGGGTAGCCGGCATGCTCCGAGAGGAGCTGGTTGTACGCGCAACCGCCTGTGCTATGTTGCTTGCGCACGCAATTACAACCCTTCCAGAAGGAGCTCCCATGAGCGCAACGGACACCGCAGCCTGGACCCTCGACACCGTTCACTCGACTGCTGATTTCAGCGTGAAGCACATGGTCGTCGCGACGTTCCGCGGCACGTTCGACACGATCGAGGCCACGCTCGAGTACGAGGGCGACACGCCGAAGATCACCGGCACCGTGCCGGTCGCAAGCGTCGTCGTGAAGGACGAGAACCTCCAGGGCCACCTCCAGTCGCCGGACTTCTTCGACGCCGAGCGCACGCCGAACATCACGTTCGCCTCGACCGGCGTACGTCGCATCGACGGCGGCCCCGCCGTCGAGGTCGACGGCGACCTGACGATCAAGGGCACCACGAACCCCGTCACCGCGACCGGCTACATCACCGAGCCGACCGAGGACATCGCCGGCAACACCAAGGTCGGCGTCGAGCTGACCACGGTCATCGACCGCACGGCGTTCGGCCTGAACTGGAACGCGCCGCTGCCCAAGGGCGGATTCGCCGTCGACAACGACGTGACCCTGACCGTCAACCTCGAGTTCGCCGCCGCGCAGGCGTAGAGCGATGCGCGTCCTCGGCATCTCGGGCAGTCTGCGACGCGAGTCGCACAACACGCGGCTCCTGCGCGCGTCGGCGGCGCTGCTGCCGGCGGATGCCGAGCTGACGATCCTCGACCCTGAGCTCCTGCGGGCGATCCCGCCCTACGACGACGACATCCAGTCGTCGGGGGCGTCGCCGTGGGCGGTCCGCGCGCTGCGCGAGATGGTCGCGCAGTCCGACGCCGTCCTGTTCGCCACGCCGGAGTACAACAGCTCGATCCCGGGGGTCCTGAAGAACGCCCTCGACTGGGTCTCGCGCCCGCTGGCGAGCAGCCCGCTGAAGGGCAAGGACGTCGGCGTCCTCGGCGCCAGCACCGGCATGTTCGGCGCGGTCTGGGCGCAGGCCGAGCTGCGCAAGGTGCTGGCGGCGATGGGCGGCCGCGTGGTCGACCGCGAGCTTCCGGTGATGAGCGCGGCCGACGCGTTCAGCCCCGCGGGGGACGTGCTGGCCGACGCGGCCCAGCACGAGCAGCTCGCCGAGCACGTCGCCGCGCTGGTCGCCGCAGCGCGCGTCAGCGGCGAGCTGAAGCAGGCCGCCTGACCGACGCGACCCGAGCCGTCCTCAGCGGCGGCTCGGGCACGCGCCAGCTCAGCTGGCCGGTCCGGCAGCGCCCGAACCTGCGGCTGATGCCCCAGGCGCTGGTGACGCCGTAGGCGCCGCCGGTGCTCGTGAAGCGCCCGCTGACGTGGAAGCGCAGGTGGGTCAGGTTGCGGTCGCTGCCCGCGGCGATGAGGCTCAGGGAGCCGTCCGAGCTGAGCGCGTGCGCGTAGCCCGGGCGCAGCGCATTGAGCGTGACCTTCCAGGTACGGCCACGTGCGCAGCGCATGACGAACGCGGCCGTCACGTGCGTGACCGAGATGCCGTTCGGGGCGACGACGAGGTGGATCGCGTGCGTCGTCGTGCGGATGTTCCCCGTATAGGCGCCGGGCCGGACCGGGAGCACGCGCGGGGCGGTCGGCCCCGGCGTCGGCGTCAGCGGGGCCTGGACTCCCGGCGACGCCGCGGGCGCCGGCAGCAGCGGGGGCGGCACGGTCGCCGTCGTGGCGCACACCTGTACGCCCGCGCCGGCCAGCGCCTGGCAGAGGTTCACGCGGCCGTAGGCCCACTGCGTGCCAGTCCCGGCGACACGGTCGCTCGTGGCGAACAGCCGCCGCGCGACGTCGTCGTTCGTGAAGCCGTTCGCGTTCGCGTCGCTCGTGCGCGGCCAGATCATCCCCGCGACCGCGGCGACGATCGGCGCCGAGAACGAGGTGCCGTCGCCCCAGCCGTAGGGGGTCGTGGGGGTGCGCGAGAAGTTCGACGGCGTGAGCGGCAGCGTCGAGAGGATCCCCTGGCCGGGCGCGGCGAGCTGCACCCATGCGCCGTACTGCGAGAACGAGGCGCGCTGGTCGGCGTCGTCGAGCGCGCCGACGGCGATCGCGTCCGCGTCCGCGGCCGGGTAGCTCGGCGTCTGCGTGCCGTCGTTCCCCGCGGAGGCGATCACGAGCGCGTTGTGGTTCCAGGCGTACGTCACCGCCTGGTCGACGACCGCCGAGTAGTAGGCGTTGCCCTGGCTGACGTTGATGACCTGGGCACCGTTGTCGGTCGCCCAGACGATCGCCGAGGCCAGCGCGCTCGCGGTCGCCGTCTCCCCGTCGAGGATGCCGTCGGTGGTGTCCTTGACGTCGAGCAGCGTCGCGCTCGGATCGACGCCGGCGATGCCGGTCGCGTCGTTCCAGCCGGCGCCGACCAGCCCGGCGATGAACGTCCCGTGGCCGACGTGGTCGGTCTGGTCGCCGCTGCCGAGCAGGACGTGGGCCGCGACCTTGCCCGTGAGGTCGGGATGGTTCGCGTCGATCCCGGTGTCGATGATCGCGATCTTCACGGCCGGCGATCCGGTCGTCTGCGCCCAGCCGAGCGGCGCGTCGACGTCGGCGCCGGGCAGGATGGCGGGCGCCCCGCCGAACGCGGGCGCCAGCGTGGCGGCGTCGTTCTGCAGGTACCACTGGCGGCTGAAGAGCGGGTCGTCGGGGATCGCGCAGGCCGCGTTGCCGGCGCAGCTCGCGTGGTCGACGCGCAGGACGGCGTCCGGCTCCACGTAGGCGACACCCGGCTGCGCGCGCAAGCGCTCGAGGGTCGCGCCCGCGCCGGCCGCCGGCACGTCGACGACGGCGGCGTGGAGCGGATCGAGCGCGGCGCGCAGCGTCACCGCGCGGTCGGCGCGCAGGCTGTGCAGCGCGCGCGCGGCGCGCGCCGGCGCGAGGCCGACGACGTAGCGCCCGCCGGCGTCGGCCGGGGCCGTGGCGGGCTGTGGATCGGGCGCCGCGCGCAGCGGCGCCTGCGTGGCGGCGCGCGCCGTCGCGGGGGCGAGGGCGAGCAGCAGCGCAGGCAGGAGGGCGAGGCGCGACGTCTGGACCGGCATCACCCGCCCGATCGGCAGATCGAGCGGAAGGCTTGACCCGGGTCTAGCGCTCGCCGGGCAGCTTCTTGGGGTACGCCGAGACGGGAATCGCCGGATCCAGCGCGGTGGCGAGGATGCGGTTCTGCTCGGCGTTGTGGGCGGCGGGATAGCCCTCGCCCGGTGAGGCGCGCTCCGGACGGCCCACGAACCCGAACTCGAGCTCCTCGGGCATGATCTGCATGAGGCGCGGGAACATGTGCGCGCGGGCGCCCATGTTGCGCGGCTCCTCCTGCACCCACAGGACCTCGTGGAGGTTGGGGTAGGTGGCGATCAGCGCGCGGATGTCCTGCTCGGGGAACGGGTAGAGCAGCTCGACGCGCCCGATGGCGACCGACTCGTTGCCCTCGCGCAGCTTGTGGCCGACGAGGTCGTAGTAGACCTTGCCCGTGCAGAGCACCAGGCGCGTGACCTTCTCGGCGGGCACGCGCGGCTCGCCCAGCACGGGGAAGAACTGCGTCTCGCTGAGGTGCTCGATGCGGTTCGTCGCCTGCGGCAGGCGCAGCAGCGACTTCGGCGTCATGACGACGAGCGGGCGCTGCTTGCCGATCAGCGCCTGGCGGCGCAGCAGGTGGAAGTACTGCGCCGGCGTGGTGACGTTCGCGACGCGGATGTTCCCCTCGGCGGCGAGCTGCAGGAAGCGCTCCAGGCGCGCGGAGGAGTGCTCGGGCCCGGAGCCCTCGTAGCCGTGCGGCAGCAGCAGCGTCAGGCGCGAGGTCTGCCCCCACTTGGCCAGGCCGCTGACGATGAACTGGTCGATGATCACCTGGGCGCCGTTGCCGAAGTCGCCGAACTGCGCCTCCCAGAGCACGAGCGTCTCGGGCGACTCCTGCGAGTAGCCGTACTCGAAGCCCAGGCAGGCGGCCTCCGAGAGCGGGCTGTTGTGCAGCTCCATCGGCGCCTGCGCCTCGCGCAGGTGCTGGATCGGCGCGAACGTCTGGCCCGTCTTGGAGTCGTGCAGCACCATGTGGCGCTGGCTGAAGGTGCCGCGCTCGGCGTCCTGGCCCGTCAGGCGCAGCGGGACGCCCTCGACGAGCAGGGAGGCGAAGGCCAGCGCCTCGGCCTGCGACCAGTCGATGCCGCCGTCGGGCCCGACGGCCTCGCGCTTCTTCTCGAGCTGCTTGACGAGCTTGGGGTGGACGTTGAAGCCCTCGGGCGCCGTCAGCAGCTCGTCGTTGAGCGTGCGCAGCAGGTCGGCCGGGACGGCCGTCTGCACGGGCGGGCTCTGGGTGCGGTCGAGCTGGTACTCGCCCGTGGGCTGCTCGACGGTGCCCGCGTCCTGGGCGGCCTTGATGTGCGCCTTGAGCTCCTGATGGCGACGGGTGAGGTCGTCCCAGACGTCCTGCTGCCAGGCGTCGACCTCCTCCCTGGTGACCACGCCGCGCTCGATCAGGCTGGTGGCGTAGAGGTTCGCGACACGCTCGTGGCGCTTGATCTCGACGTACATCTCGGGCTGCGTGTACGCCGGCTCGTCGGCCTCGTTGTGGCCGAAGCGCCGATAGCCGATCAGGTCGATCAGCACGTCGTGGCCGAACTCCTCGCGGAAGGCCATCGCGAGTTGCACCGCCGCGATGCAGGCCTCGACGTCGTCGGCGTTGACGTGGATGATCGGGACGTCGAAGCCCTTGGCGAGGTCCGAGGCCCACTGCGTCGAGCGCGAGTCCTCGAAGTCGGTCGTGAAGCCGATCTGGTTGTTCTGCACGATGTGCAGCGCGCCGCCGACCTGGTAGCCGTCGAGGCCCTGCAGGTTCAGCGACTCGGCGACGATGCCCTGGCCGGGGAAGGCCGCGTCGCCGTGGAGCACGATCGGCACCGCGGCGCTCGGGTCGCGGTGGGCGATCGCCTCGCCGCGGTCGGTCTGGGCGGCGCGCGTCGCGCCGAGGACGACCGGATTGACGAACTCCAGGTGGCTCGGGTTCGACTCGAGGTTCACGAGCACGGTCCCGTCGCCGTCGCGCAGCTCGTACTCCTTCGTGAAGCCGTGGTGGTACTTCACATCGCCCGTCCCGCCCTGCGGGATCTCGGTGACGGCCTTGACGACCTCGACCGTCGAGGTGCCCTCGAACTCGCCGAAGATCGTCTCGTAGCGGCGGCCGAGGTTGTGTGCGAGGACGTTCAGGCGGCCGCGGTGGGCCATGCCGATGACGACCTCGCGCGCACCGGCGCGCGCCGACAGCTCGATCGCCTCGTCGATCATCGGCACCGTCATGTCGAGGCCCTCGATCGAGAACTGCTTCTGCCCGAGATAGGCCTTGTGCATGAAGCGCTCGAGCGCGTCGACGGAGATCAGGCGGCGCAGCAGCCAGCGCTGGCGGTCGGCCTCGAGCGGCGTGCGGAACGTCCCGCTCTCGACGTGCTCGCGCAGCCAGACGCGCTGGCGGTGGTTGGAGATGTGCTCGATCTCGTAGGCGATCGTGCCCGTGTAGGTCTCTCGCAGGTGCGGCAGCGCGTCCTCGAGGGTCTCGCCGGCGACGTACGTGCGCAGGATCTTCGTCGGGATGCGCCGCATCAGCGCGGGCGTCAGATGCACGGTGTCCGGGTCGAGCGCGGGGTCGCCGAGCGGGGTGGAGCCGAGCGGGTCGAGGTCGGCCGCGAGGTGCCCGTTCGTGCGATAGGCCTTGACGAGCGACGTCGCCGCCTGCACGGCCTGCATGAGGACGAGGTCGTCGCCGGATGCCGTCTCCGCCCGCCCGCCGGCCGGCGCGGCGCCCGGGGCGCCCGCCGCGAGCTGCGGCTCGGGCGGCTGGGGCACGGGCCCGAGCTGCGCGCCGAGGTCGCCGAAGATGCCCTCGTAGAACCCGTGCTCACCCTGCAGGTAGCCCTCGACGGTCTGCAGGAAGCGACCCGACTCCGCGCCCTGGATGATGCGGTGGTCGTAGGTCGAGGTCATCGTCATGACCTTCTCGGCGCCGAGCAGCGCGCCGACGTTGCCGAGGCCGACCGGGTAGGCGATCGAGCCGGTCGCGACGATCGTGCCCTGGCCGACCATCAGGCGCGGGACCGAGCCGACGGTGCCGATGCCGCCCGGGTTCGTCAGCGAGATGTTGGCGCCCTGCAGGTCGTCTGCCGACAGCGTGTTCGTGCGCGCCTTGTCGATCAGCGCGTCGAAGGCGGCCTTGAACTCCGTGAAGGTCATGCGCCCGGCGTCGCGGATCACCGGCACCATCAGCGTGCGCGAGCCGTCCTTCTTCTCGACGTCGACCGCGATGCCCAGGTTGACGGAGCCGTCGTCGATGCGCTGGGGCCTGCCGTCGGTCTCGGCGAAGTGGTGCGCCATCACGGGCATCGCGTCGGCGGTCGCCCTCGCGATCGCGTAGGCGATGAGGTGGGTGAAGGAGACCTTCAGCCCGGCCTCCTTGAGCTGCCTGCGGCGCCCGTCCATCTGCGTCACGGTCATCGTCCGGAACGACGTGGCCGTCGGGATCGACCGGCTCTCGTCCATGTACTTGGCGAGCATCGCCGCGGCGCCGCGGATCGGCTGGGCGTTCGCCCCCGCGGCCGGAGCCGGCACGCCGTCCTTCGCCGCCAGCACGTCGGCCTTCGTGACGCGTCCGCCGGGACCGCTGCCGCTGACGGCGGCGAGGCTGACGCCCTCGGCCGCGGCGACGCGCGCCGCGACAGGGGAGACCTTGAGGCCGTCCGGACTCGGCGGGGCGGCCGCCGGGGCCGGCGCGGCCCCGTTGCCGCCGGATGCGGGCGCCGCGGGTGCGGCGGCGCCGGCGCCCAGGCGCATCCGCGCGATGACCTGGCCGACCGTGACCGTCTCGCCCTCGGCGGCGAGCAGCTCGGTGATCACGCCCGCGGCCGGGGCCGGGAGCTCGACGTCGACCTTGTCGGTCGAGATCTCGACGATCGTGTCCCCGTCGGCGACGGCGCTGCCGGCCTCGACGTGCCACTCGAGCAGGGTGCCCTCGGTGACGGACTCGCCGGCGCCGGGCGTGACGATGTCGACGATCTCGCCCTCGGCCTCCGCGGCCGGTGCTGCGGCCGCCGGGGGCGGGGTGGCCGACGCGCCGTTGCCGTCCACGGCGTCGGGCGCCGCGGGCGCGGCCCCGTCGGCAGGCTGGATCTCGGCGAGGACCGCGCCGACCGTGACCGTGTCCCCGTCGCTGAAGTGGGTCCTCACGACGGTGCCGGCGACCGGCGAGGGAACCTCCGCGTCGACCTTGTCGGTCGAGATCTCGACGAGCGTCTCGCCCACCTCGACGCGGTCGCCCTCGGCCTTGTGCCACTCGAGGACGGTGCCCTCGGTCACCGACTCGCCCATCGCCGGGAGCGTGACCTGGACTGTGGTGGAGACCGCCATTGGAAGAGACCGCCGTTGCGTGAAAGGTGTGTGGCGAGGCCTTCAGCCTCACCTGCGGAGATCGGGCCGGCATCCCCACCGTCCCGGCCAGCCTTCGGCCTCGGAATTGACTCTAGCGTGCGCGCGGCGCGGGGGTCGTGGGTGCAGGAGCGCTGGCAGACGGGCGTTCGATCACCGGTTGCGCAGCGTCGCCGAGCGCGGCGCGCCGCCGCTCCTCGCGCACGAACTCATAGGACCCGAAGAACGGCGCGATGCCCCCCAGGACGCTGACCGCGAAGGCCGTCCGCATCGGCACCACGCGTGCGCGCAGGGCCGCGAGGATGAGGATCACCATCAGGATCCAGCCGACGCCGTGCGTGAACCCGAAGACCATCTCCTCGGTCGCCAGCCCCGGGACGAGCCAGACGATCAGCAGGCACGTGTAGATCGTCGAGTGGGCGAAGGAGAGGCGCTTGAGCGTCGGGAACGACAGGCTCACGACGGGGCTCCGTCGAGCAGCTCGGCCATCCGGCGCAGCGGCTCGTCGGCCTCGTCGGGCCACTGCGCGACGTCGGCCGGCCACCAGGCGTAGGTGTCGTGCTCGTGGTCGGGGGTGACCTGCGCCCCCGCCGCGAGCCACGCCTGCCCGATGAACATGCTCATGCCGTGCGGCAGCAGCACGAGCGCCTCGCCCAGCACGCGCTCGGGGGCGACCGACCATTCCTCGTCCAGTTCGCGCACGAGGGTCTCGAACGGGCTCTCGCCGAGGTCGACCGCGCCGCCGGCGCCGAGCGCCCAGCGGCCGGGCCAGGACGCGAGCCACGCCGCGCGGCGCCCGGCGAGCCAGCGTCCCTCCGCGTCGCGCACGGCGCACAGCGCGGCCATCGAGCCCGAGGCATCGCCCTCGACCAGGCGCAGCGCCCAGCGCGCGGGCTGCAGGTCGATGGTCAGGCGCCCGTCCGCGTCGAGCTCGTGACCGACGAGCCGCGCGCTCCAGCCGTCGTGGCTCGGCGAGCCGCGCTCGGCGAGCGCCGCGACGGCGGCGTCCGCGGCCGCCGTGCGCTCGGCAGGTGGCGCGTAGCGCTCCTGCGACCAGCGTGCCGTGACCTGGTCGCTCGACCAGGGTCCGCGGGCGAGGATGCCGGGCACGGTGCTCATCTGTGATACAGGCTACGAGCACGGAGCCGTGACGGACGCATAGGGTCGGGGCCATGAGCGGGCAGCGGGTCAGGAACCGGTGGGGGTGGGGCTTCGAGGACGCCGTGATCCCGGCGGCGGAGGCGCGTGCCGGGGCGCCGCACGTGAGCGCGCTGCTCGGCGTCCCGGCGGGTGAGCTCGAGGAGCCGGTCGCGCTCGACGACGCCACGCTGCCGGCGGCGCGGATCGCCCCGCCGGCCGGCCCGCTGGGCGCGATCTGCTCGCAGGAGCCGGCGGCGCGCGCACTGCACGCCTACGGCAGGTCCTACCTGGACACGATCCGCGCGTTCCGCGGGAGCTACGAGCATGCGCCGGACGTCGTGGCGTGCGTGCGCGACGAGCACGACGTCGAGGCGGTCCTCGAATGGGCGGCGGGGGCGAACGCCGCGGTGATCCCCTACGGCGGCGGCACGAGCGTCGTCGGCGGGGTGGAGGCGCGTGTGCCCGCGCGCTTCGACGGGGTCGTCGCGCTCGACGTCGGTGGGCTCGACGCGCTGCACGAGGTCGACGCGGTCTCGCGCGCGGCGCGCATCGGCGCGGGCGCGAGCGGCCCGCGGCTGGAGGAGCAGCTCGGCGCGCACGGGCTGACCATGCGCTTCTACCCGCAGTCCTTCGAGCTCTCGACGCTCGGCGGCTGGATCGCCACGCGCGCCGGCGGGCACTTCGCCACCGGGCCCACGCACATCGACGACCTCGTCGAGAGCGTGCGCGCGATCACGCCCCGCGGGGCGTGGGAGTCCCGTCGCCTGCCCGGGTCCGGCGCGGGCCCGAGCCCCGACCGCATGCTGATCGGCTCGGAGGGGATCCTCGGCGTCATCACCGAGGCATGGATGCGCGTGCAGCCGCGCCCGCAGCACCGCGCCGGGCGCACCGTGCGCTTTCCGGGCGTCCTCGCCGGTGCCGAGGCGGTGCGCGCGATCGTCCAGTCGGGCCTGCGGCCGGCGAACTGCCGGCTGCTCGACGAGCTCGAGGCCTT
>Ga0208851_1000843_pt1 | contig 11856 bp, 10 predicted proteins | sample NGESurshal092012_FD_184481 | JGI IMG/M metagenome (GOLD analysis project Ga0208851, IMG submission 184481) | Arctic peat soil microbial communities from Barrow, Alaska - NGEE Surface sample 415-2 shallow-092012 (SPAdes) | ecosystem: Environmental > Terrestrial > Soil > Wetlands > Peat ... | reverse complement strand
CCATCGCAGCCGGCTTCAGGGGCGGGTGATGGTCGCCGGCCATCACGGTCTGGACGAGCTTCCCGACGAGATCACCACGCACGGCCGGGGCCAGATCCGCGCCCTGGTGATCAACGCCGGCAACCCGGTGGTCTCGGACCGCAGGGTGCCAAGCTCGACGCCGCCCTGCGCCAACTGGACCTGTTGGTGGCGATCGACCTGGTCCAGCGCGAAAGCCACCGCCACGCGCACTGGCTGCTCCCCGCGGCGCACTGGCTGGAACGCGACGACCTGCTGGCTTTGACCAGCGGGCTGCACGACGAGCCATACGTGCACTACGGCCGGCGGGCTGTCGAGCCGCCGGACGGCGCGCGCGGGGAGTGGCAGTTCTTCCTCGACCTGACTCTTGCGATGAAACGGCCCTTCCTCGGCGTGCGCGGTTTCAATGGATTCGTCTGTGCGACAAAGGTTTTAGCCACGATCACCCGCCGACCGCGACTGGCGTTCGGACCCCACTGGATCGACCGGCTCCTGGTTGCGAGCAGCCGCCGGATCAGCTGGCGCGGGGTCATGAGCCATCCCCACGGCTGGGTGTTCGGCAAGCGCGAGTTCGGCCGGCTGCGCACGGCGTTGCGCACCGAGGACAAGAAGATCCACGCCGCACCAGCGCAGTTCGTGGCCCGCACCCGCGAACTTCTGGCGGGTCCACATCCGCAGGCGCCGGCCGGCTTTCCGCTGTTGCTGGCCAACCGCCGACACCGTCACTCGATGAACTCGTGGCTCAACGACCTTCCCGGCCTGCACCCGGCGGGCAAGGGAAACCACGCGGTGCTCAATCCGGTGGACGCTGCCCGGCTCGGGATCACCGATGGCGACCGGGTGCGGGTGTTCTCCCCTGTCGGCGAGATCGAGCTCGCCGCCGTCGTCAGTGACCGGCCGCGCCCCGGCGTCGTCGTCGACCACGGCTGGGGGTCGCGGGTGTTCGACCCGCGCACCGGTGCGGCTCCGACCTCGTTCGGGGTCAACCGGAATCTGCTCGTTGGCGGCCATCCGGTCGATCCGCTCTCCCAGACGCCCGCCCTGAGTTCGACGTAAGTGGGCGTGGAGCGGGTAGGGCACAGATGACCTCGGTCGCTGGCCGCGGGGTCCTAATGCCCTCGCGGTAGCGCGCTGTGAAGGTGGAGCATCTCGGTCACGCACCGACGCGTGAAAGGCCGGAGATGAACAAGACGATCGCGCCGCTCGACCTTTCGTGGCTGCTGTTCGAGACCCCGGCCGGCACCACCCACGTCGGCGCGTTGATGCTGTTCAAGAAACCGCGTGGGCACCCGGCCGTCGTGCGCGAAATCGTGGAGGCATACCGGGCGTTTCGGCCGACACCACCGTTCAACTTCGTGCCGGAGTTGGTGGGCCACGGCGCCCCGCACTTCCGCGAGGTGAACGACTGGGACCCCTACCACCACGTCGGTCACCTGTCGCTGCCCGCCGGAAGTTCCTATCAGGATCTGCTGCGGTTGGTAGCCGACCTCCACGAGCCGATGCTCGACCGCGACCGCTTGCTGTTCCGCTGCTGGATCATCGACGGCGTCCCCGGCGGCCGGTTCGCGATCTACACGAAGACCCACCACAGCGTCGTCGACGGAGTGTCCGGGCTGCGGATGCTCTACCAGGGACTGTCGAGCGTGGACGAGCGCGTGGTCCCCGAGCCTGCCTTCGCGCTGCCCCCGGTCACCAGGACGCCGCCGGAGCCGACGCCGCTGCTGCACAAGGTCACCGACACCATTCGCAACGTGGTGTCGCAGGCCGGGGCGGTCAACCAGATCTCGGTGGGAATGCTCCGCAAAGCTCTCACCAAAGCGATCGGAGTCGACCCGAAGGGCAGCCTTCCGTTTCTCGCCAACCACGCGCCCACCAACCAGCCGCTCAAGCAGGGCCGAAGCTTCGCGACCCTGTCGCTGCCGCTGGAGGAGATGCACGAGATCGGGCATCGGTTCGGCGCCACCCTCAACGACGTGGCGGCGACGATCGTCGACGCGGGTCTGCACGCCTACCTCGCTGACACCGGCGAAGGCTTCCCCCACCGGCTCATCGCGATGATCCCGGTGTCGCTTCGCAATGACGGCGACACGACGGTGGGAACTCGGGCCTCGGCGTTGTTCGTCCGCCTCGGCGAGCCGCAAGCGGCCGTGGTGGAGCGAATTCAGCAGGTGGTCGAGTCGGTGAAAGTGGCCAAGGAGGAACTCGCGGGCTGGTCGTCGGACGCGGCGATGACGTACGGGGCCGGCCTGGTCGGGCTGGCCGTCCTGGGGGCGTCGACCCACGTCGACCAGCTCACCCCGCCGGTGTGCAACCTGGTCATCTCCAACGTGCCCGGCATCAAGGAAGCCCGCTACCTCAACGGTGCCCGCCTGCTCGGCATCTACCCGATCTCCGCGCTCGCGGCATCCATCGGGCTCAATGTCACGGTCAGCTCCTACAACGACCACATGGACTTCGGGTTCGTGGCCAACTCGTCGGCGATCAGTGACGTCGCAGCGCTCGCCGAGCACACGCTGCTGGCGTACCAGGAACTCAAGGCCGCGGCCAAAGCCGCTTAGCCGGCGAGGAAGTCCAGCACCAGGTCGGTGAGCGCCTCGGGCTGCTCGATCTGCGGGCAGTGCCCGGCGTGGTCTATGACGGCGGAGCGCGCGCCGGCGATCTGTCCGGCGATCTCGGCTGCCCACCCCGCCGGCAGCAGCTTGTCCCCCGCCCCCTCGACCATCAGCACCGGCACGGTGATCCGCTCGTAGGCACGCGTGCTCGACGGCGTGGGCGGCGGCTCGAGCCCGGGACGGCGAAACCTTGCCGCCGCCAAGGACTCCCAGGCCCCGGGAGCGATGCTGGACTCGTAGCGCCGGCGCAAATAAGCCTCGTCGGCCGGATAGGCCGGATCGACGAACAGCGCCTCCACGATCGCGCGCATCGCCTCGAACGTGGCGTCGTACTCGTAGAGGGCGGTGGTGTGGCGGTTCTTCTGGATCTCACCACCGCCGCAGATCGCGACCGCACTGCGTACCGGTAGCACCGGCTGCTGCGAGGTGAGGTCGGTCAGCAGGTTGATGGCCCCCATCGAGTTGCCGACGAAGTGCGCCGAGTCGACGCCGAGCACTTCGCAGAAGCGAGCGATGTGGCGGATTCGCATACCGCGGCCGTCGGTGAAGTCGACGACCTTGGCCGAGTCGCCGAAGCCGAGCATGTCCGGCGCCAGCACCCGGTAGTGCCGCGCCAGCGCGGGAATAGCTTTCTCCCAGCCTATTTCGGCGCTGGCACCGAACTCCCCACCGTGCAGCAGCACTACCGGATCGCCGTCGCCGGCCTCCAGGTAGTGGGTGTGCAGCCCGTCGACGAGGATGCTCTGCTGACTCATCGGCCGGCCGGCGCGGCGGTGGCGCGGGCGAACGTCAGCAGCTGGGTGGCCAGCAGCTCCAGTTGGGTCCGCACCCCGGCGTCGACCAGCTCGCCCTCGGCGTCCCACACCGGGTCGGCGGAGTTGATCGCCACACCAAGCGGGGTGGGCCAGGCCCGCAGCGCGTGACCGATCACCCGCAACTGACCCAGCGTGCCGACGGCGGCCTGCCAGCCGTAGGCGCAGCTGATGACGCCCCACGGTTTGTTGTCCAGGTACGAGTCCTCACGCATGTCCTCGAAGTAGTCCAGCGCGTTCTTCACCAGACCCGAGACCGCACCGTGGTAGCCCGGCGAGGCGACGACGACAGCGTCGGCCCGGCGCAGGCTCTCGATCAGGCCGCTGGCCTTCGCGGTGCGTTCGGCGTCGTGCGGGTTGTACATCGGCAGATCCAGGTCTGCGCCGCAGAACAATTCGGTGCGGCCGCCCTGGGCCTCCACGGCCTGCAGGCAGTGCCGCAGCGCACGTTCGGTCGACGAGTTGGCCCGCAGCGTGCCGCCCAGCCCAACGACCAGAGGAGTGTCTGTCACGAGAGTTCGGTTCCTTACTTGATCGCGATCGGATTCACCGGCGACCCGACGGCGCCGGTGACGGACAGCGGCGGTGCCACCAGCTGGAACTCGTAGCGGCCGTCGGCCGCGCAGTCGGCGGCGAGCTCGTTGAGGTTCCAGTACTCCCCCAGCATCAGGCCCATGTCGCGCAGGCACAGCATGTGCATCGGCAGGATCGCACCGTCCACGCCGGAGACCGGGTTCTCCACCATCAGGTTGTCCGCGGCGACCGCGGCCACCTGGTGATCGTGCAGCCACGACGCGCAGGTCCAGTCCAGGCCGGCGCCGGGTTCGGCACCGTCGCCGGTCTCCAGAAACCGTGCCCACCAACCGGTTTTGACCAGCACGACATCGCCGGGCTGCACCGTCACGCCCTGGTTCCTGGCCGCCTCGTCGAGTTCGGCCGGTGTGATCGGCTCGCCGAGTGCGCAGTAGGTGGGCACCCCGCGCAGCTTGACGATGTCGAGCAGGACGCCGCGGGAGGTGATGCCCTTCTCGACCACCTTGTCGATACCCAGGTAGTAGGCGCCGAGGCTGGTCACCGAGTCCGCGGGAAAGTCGTTGTACAGCTTGTCCTCGTAGTAGACGTGCGACAACGCATCCCACTGTGTGGCGGCCTGCAGCGGCATGATGATCATGTCGTCGTTGAAGCGCATCGGCCCAGCCGCCGAGTAGCCGCTCAACTGCACGGCCCCGGGATTCTGTAACCACTTCGGCCCGTACTCGAGGAGCGTGTTGGCGTCACCGCCGTCGATGGTCATCACGTGCGTCGGGTTCTGCCGGTACTTGAACGCACCCTGCGGACCGGACGATCCGAAGTCGACACCGAGCGGGAAGACCTTGCCGTCCGAGACCAGGGACGCGGCCTGGGCCACCTTCTCGGCGGTGATGAGGTTGAGGGTGCCCAGTTCGTCGGCGTCTCCCCATCGGCCCCAGTTGCGTACGTCGTCGGCGACCCGCCGGAAGTCACTCATGCTGGCCACGGTGCTCATCCCTTCTCGAAGTCGGCAGCCTGGCGGGCCGCGAGGTTGCCCCCGTCGACCCAGATGACCTGCCCGGTGATGTATCCGGCTGCCCGGCTGCCCAGGAACGCCAGCACGGCGGCCTGCTCGGCGGGATCCGACATCCGGCCAAGCGGTTTGGGGATGGTGTCGAGGTAGTCCTGCCCGTAGGCCGACCGCAACTGGTCGAGGATCGGTGTCTCGGTGACGCCCGGCCCTGTGCAGTTGATCCGGATTCCCCTGGCGCCCAACGGCACCGCGTTGCGCACGGTGTAGCCGATGATCGCCTCCTTCGACAGCCGGTACCCGCCGTCGGCCAGCGCCTCGGGGTGGTCGTGGCACCACTGCACGCCATCGGCCATCGAACCCGTCGCCAGCAGGCCGGCCACCTGCGGCAGGTGCTCGCGGTAGTTCGCGGCGGCCAGCGACGACACGCACACCACCGACGAACCGATTCTCGGCAGCACCGCCTCGGTGAACATGCGGGTGCCCAGGAAGTTGATCGTGACCACCTTGAGCGGATCGCCGATCCCCGAGGACACCCCCGCGACGTTGAACAGCGAATCGACCTGCCCGCCAACGCCGTGCGCGGCGTGGCCGATCGACGTCGGATCGGCGAGGTCGAGCTCGATGAACTCGCTCAGACCGGAATCGGCCGCCGGGCGGCGCACGTCGAGGCCGATCACCTCGGCGCCGAGCTCACCGAGCTGCCCGCACAGCGCCTCGCCGATTCCGGATGCGCAGCCGGTGACCACGACGCGGCGGCCGTCGTAGCGCACCAGGTCAGCGAGCCCGGTCAACGACCGGTTCTCTCAGCTGGAGGCCTCACGCGCACGCGCGTCCTTCTCGGCCTGGGCCGCCTGCACGCGGCCCTCGTTGATCTCGGCCCACGCCTCGGGGATCTCCGAGGCGGTGAACTTCCCGCCCTGGCCGGTGGGCAGTCCGCCGAACGCATAGGTGTCGTCGAACAGCGGCGCCTCCGACGGGCGGCGGCGGGCCTCCACCTTCTCGATGACCGGCTCGAGGCGCTTGGCCTTTGCGGCCACGGCCTTTTCGTCGCGCTCGATGAACTCCGGCAGGATCTCTTTGCCCATGATCTCGATCGACTCCATGATGCCCTCGTGGGCGCGCGGGTTGAGCAGCAGGATGATCTCGTCCACCCCGCTGGCCTCGTAGTCGCGCAGGAACTGCCGCACGGTCTCCGGTGAACCGATCGCGCCGCGGCCCGGGCCGTAAGCCAGGGTCGGGTCCTCCTTGACCGCCTCCTCGTAGAGCTCCCACACCTTGGTCGTGCCGGGGGTGTGCATGCCGGTGAGGTAGTAGTGCATGATGCCGAACGAGAAGAAACCGCCACCCACGCCGAGGCGCTTGATCGCCTCCTCGTCGCTGCGGGCCACCATCATCGACAGGTCACCGCCGATGGCCAGGATGTTGGGGTTGATCGCGGGGGTGACGGGCGCGCCCTTCTCCTCGAAGTCCTTGTAGTAGGTGTCCACCCGGTCCTTGAGCGGTCCCGGCCCGGTGTAGGCGAAACTCAGCGCGCCGATGGCCTTTTCGGCAGCCATGTTGACCGAGGACGGCCGGGTGCAGGCCACCCACACCGGCGGGTGCGGCTTCTGCAGGGGGTGCGGGATCACGTTGCGGGCGGGCATCTCGACGTGCTGGCCCTTGAACCCGGTGAACGGATCCTCGACCATGCAGCGGATCGAGACCTCGAGGGCCTCTTCCCACATCGACCGCTTGTCGGCGGGGTCGATGTTGAAGCCGCCCAGTTCGGCGACCGAGGAACCCTCGCCGGTGCCGAACTCCACGCGGCCGTTGGACAGGTGATCCAGCGTGGAGATCCGCTCGGCGATACGGGCCGGGTGGTTGATCGGCGGGGGCAGGTGCATCACCCCGAAGCCGAGCCGGATGTTCTTGGTGCGCTGGCTGGCGGCGGCCAGGAACATCTCGGGTGCGCTGGAGTGGCAGTACTCCTCCAGGAAGTGGTGCTCGGTGAGCCACACGGTGGAGAAGCCGGCCTTGTCGGCGGCCTCCACCTCGGTCAGACCATCCTGGAACAGCTGGTGTTCGTCGTCCTCACCCCACGGCCGCGGCAGCGGAAACTCGTAGAACAGCGAGATCTTCATTACTTACCTCCGATGGAATGGGTCGAATCCTTGCGTATGTCAGTGGAGATGTCACGGTTTCCGGGACGGCCGGCGATATGCCTGGCCGCGATGTAGCCGAACGTCATGGCCGGCCCGATGGTGGCCCCGGCCCCGGCATAGCTGCGGCCCATGACCGCCGCCGAGGTGTTGCCCACCGCGTAGAGCCCGTCGATCACCGTGTCGTCGGAGCGCAGTACGCGGGCGTGTTCGTCGGTGCGCAGACCTCCTGATGTGCCGAGATCGCCGAGGATTATCTGAAACGCCAGATACGGCGGGGTGGTGAGCGGGTAGAGATTCGGGTTGGGCAGTGTCGGATCGCCGTAGTAGTTGTCGTAGACGCTGTCGCCGCGGTTGAAGTCGTCGTCGTGGCCCTTGCGTGCGAGCTCGTTGAAACGCTCTGCGGTGCGGCGCAGTTCGGTCGGCGGCACCCCGATGCGCACCGCCAGCTCGTCGAGTGTCGGCGCCGAGCGCACCACGCCGGAGTCCAGCCACGCCTGCGGCACCGTGCGCCCGGTGGGCACCGGCGCCGCGGGAACCTTGGGGATCGGCAGGTGGCCGCCGACGACGTAGCGGTGGAACGAGCGCGTGTCGGTGATCAGCCAGCACGGGATGTGGCTGACCCCGGAACGCTGGCCGGCGATCATCGCGTGTGCGAAGTCCATGTACGGCGCGGCCTCGTTGATGAACCGCTGGCCTGCGCCGTTGACCACGAACTGCGAGGGCATCATCCGCTCGTTGAGCATGAACTGCAGCCGGCCGTCCGGCCAGCACATCGCGGGGAACCACCAGGCCTCGTCGAGCAGGTCGGTGGCGGCGCCGACCTTCTCCCCCGCCCGAATGCCGTCGCCCATGGCCAGCGGGTTGCCGAAGCTCCAGTCGTGTTCCAGTTCAGGCAGATGCTCACGGCGCCAGGCCATGTCGTGGTCGAACCCGCCGGTGGCCAGGATGACCCCGCGCCGGGCACCGATCCGCTGCGGTTCACCGGACCGCTCGACGACCGCACCGACGACCGCACCGTCGACATCGGTGATCAGTTCGGTCATCGGCGCGTCCAGCCACAGCGGGATGTCCTGCTCCTTCATCGCCAGCCGTAGCCGGGCGGCCAGCGACTGGCCAATAGCCGCGATCCGGTCGCCGAACGCATGCGCCCGGAACTTGCGCCACAACAGCTTGGCCAGGACGGCCTTGCCCCGCCAGTTCTGGCGCACCTGATAGAACAGCCGAAGGTCCTTGGGCCCCAGCCAGATTCCCTTGGGCGCCAGTGCCAGCGGCTTGAGCAGCTTGTCTTCCTCGTCGCCGAGCACGCGCAGGTCGATCGGCGGGACGTTGATGGTGCTGCCGAGCTCGGAACCGCCGGGGAGCTCCGGGTAATAGTCGGCATAGCCGGGCTTCCAGACGAATTCCAGCCAGCGGCTGGTCTTCTCGAGGAACTCCATCATCTCCGGTGCGTTGGCGACATAGGCGCTGATCCGTTCGTCGCTGACGAGTCCGTCGGTGATCTGCCTGAGGTACTCCTCGACGCCGTCGGGGTCGGGGGCGTATCCCTCGCGCTTCTGCGAGGGCGCGCCGGGCACCCAGATCCCGCCGCCAGACAGCGCGGTGGAACCGCCGAAGCACGAGCCCTTTTCGACGACCAGGGTGTCCAGGCCCGCCGCGTGCGCGGCCAGGGCCGCGGTCATGCCACCGCCACCGGAGCCGATGACGAGCACGTCGACGCTGGCGTCGAAGGAATCCGCGCTCACCGGGCGGCTCCCGTCGGCACCGCGGTGCGCACCGCGAACCCGGCGATCAGTTCGGGGGCGGCCCGGTAGTAGCGGCAGGCGGTGCGGTAGGGACCTTGGGCGGCAAGCGCGGCGAAGGCGGCCACCCAGGTGCGGACCTCGTGCGCGGAGTTGCCGGCCTCGCCGGCGATCCAGGAGTTGGTCCAGTTGTCGAGCTCGCCGAACCGGCCGGTGTCCATCAGATCGAGGAAGGACCGGTCCCAGTCCGGGTTGAGTGGCCGGCAGGCACCGCGGCCGGCGGCGAATTCCTGGGCGGCGGCGGCGACCGAGTCCTGGCGGGCCCGGCGCTGCTCGGGGGTCATCGGGGTGCCGTGCACGATCCGCTCGAGTGCCGCAGGCGCAGCGGTCTTCAGGGTCGGCACCGGCGGATCGTGGGACAGGCCACCGGAACCCACCACCAGCACCCGCCGGTCCAGGCCCGCGAGGAAGGTCCCCACCGCCGCACCCAGCGCTCTCGACCGGTGCAGCGGGCCGAGCGGAGTGGCCACGGAGTTGATGAAGATCGGGATCACCGGCACGGCGGTGGCGTCACCGAACAGCTTCTCCAGCGGCTGCACGGTACCGTGATCGACGTCCATGCCGGCCGAGATCGCCACGTCCATACCCGAATTGAGCACATGCTCGGCAAGCTCGGTGGCCAGCGCGGCGGGCACGTCCAGCGCGCCGGTCTGGGTGCCGTAGTCCCCGACACCGGTGGCCGCGGTACCGATGCAGAACGCCGGCATCATCTTGTAGAAGAAGCCGTTGTAGTGGTCCGGGGAGAAGATGACGACCAGTTCGGGGTCGTATTCGCGGACGAAGTCACGTGCGGTGCTCAGCGCGCCCTCCACGTCCTCGAGCAGTTCCGCCGGCGGGCCGGGCACGTTCAGCAGCGGGCTGTGCGACATGCAGCAGAGGGCCAGGGCCATCGTTGCCTCCCGGGATCAGGGTGAGCTTGTCGAGTAGGGCTGCGCTCAACTCGGGGGCGCGCTGGGCGATGCAGGCCCCGGCGATGCAGCGGTCGGGGCGCAGGAACATCACCGACTCCTCGCGGGCGTCGAACCATGCCTTGAGCGCTCCGGTGCGGTCGCCGACCACGACGACGTCGGGATCGTCCTGGTCGGGCCAGGACAGCTGGGTCAGCGGCCGCAGCGCGACGAAGACCGCGCCAAGGGCCTTCCAGGCCCCGAAGGCCCCCTCGCCCAGAATCTTTCGCGGGTTGTTGTTCCAGCACAGCACTGCGAACCAGGACCCGATGACGTCGTCGAGCAGAACGTTCTGCTGCTCGCGGGTGTCGACCCTCGGCTGGATGAACAGCGTGCCCACCCCGGGCGAGGGCGGCTGGTTGTGCACCACCGCGCCGTGTTCGTAGAACGGCATCGGCTTGAACCGCATCTCGAGTATGTAGCGCTTGAGCGTCGGCACCAGTGAGGCGGCCCGGATCACGACGTCGCGCGCACCGGCGACCCGGCGGTTGGTCGGCGAGATCACCTTGCCGACCGTGGTGGACAGGTCGATCATCGCCCGGGCGTGCTTGCGACGCTCGACGTCGTAGGTGTCGAGCAGCTTCTCGCGCGCCTGCCCCTTGACCACCGCGGCCAGCTTCCAGCCGAGGTTGCCGGCGTCGCGGATGCCGCTGTTGTAGCCCTGGCCCTGCCACACCGGCATCAGATGGGCGGCGTCACCGGCGATCAGCAGGCGGCCCTTGCGGAACGATCCGGCGATCCGGGAGTGGTGGGTGTAGACCCGCCTGCGGATGATGTCGGCGCGGTCCGGGTACGGAATCAACTTCGAGAGCATCTCGGCGACGAAGGCGGGATCCTCGGCCTGCTCGTCAGATTCGTCGGCGTGGATCATGAACTCGAATCGCCGGATGCCGTGCGCGATCGAGATCGACACATAGGGCCGCGCCGGGTCGGCCCCGACCTCGCTGTTGGGATGCCCGAGCGGGTCGTTGGCGACGTCGACCACCAGCCACCGCGTCGAGGAGGTGGTCCCGTCGAACGAGACGCCCATCAAACGCCGTGTCGCGCTGCGCCCGCCGTCGCAGCCGACGACGTAGCGGGCCCGGACCTCACGCGTTCCGGAGGCGTGGTCCAATCCGACGGTGACACCGTCGGCGGTCTCGGTGATCGAGGTCATCGGGTGGCCCCAGGCCACCTCGACGTGGCCGAAACGGTCCAGGCCCTTGAGCAGTTCGGCATCGACGAGCGGCTGGACGAAGCCATTGCGTTTGGGCCAGCCGAACCGGGCGTCCGGCGGCGCCATCTCGGCAAGCAGCCGTCGCTTGCCGTCGAAGAACCGCAGGATCTGGTTGGGCACGGTGTGCGGCAGCACCGCATCGACCAGGCCGATTCCCTGGAAGGTGCGCAACGCCTCGTCGTCGAGGCCCACACCGCGTGGATAGTCGATCAACGCGTCGCGTTCATCGACCACCAGCGTTCGGACGCCCTGCAGCCCAAGCACATTGGCCAAGGTCAGGCCGACCGGCCCGGCACCGACCACCACGACGTCGACGTCGGTCGCCGAGCCGTTGCCGTTCGCGGACGTGGCCATGTTCACCGGCCCAGCAAGAAGTCGATGTGCAGACGGTTGAAGGTCTTGGGGTCCTCGTACTGCGGCCAGTGCCCGCACTCCTGCATCACTGCGAGCTTCCCGCCCGGGATGAGTTCGGCGATCCGCCTGCCCTCGTCGACCGGCCCTGAGGGGTCCTTCGTGGTCCACAGCACCAACGCCGGCACGCTCATCGACTTCAGGTCCTCGTCGGTGATCATGTTCCGTTTCCGGATCTCCGGGTTCTGCAACGCCATGTTCGCCTCGCAGGCCTGGAGCCAGTCGGGCTGCTGGAAGATCGCCTGCCGGGTCTTGATCAGATCGTTGGTGACCATGGTCGGGTCGGCCATCAACCACTCCAGGCGGGCCCGGACCCGTTCCCAGGACGGGTCCGTCGCCGCCTCCATGGACAGCGTG
>Ga0208851_1000842_pt1 | contig 11862 bp, 11 predicted proteins | sample NGESurshal092012_FD_184481 | JGI IMG/M metagenome (GOLD analysis project Ga0208851, IMG submission 184481) | Arctic peat soil microbial communities from Barrow, Alaska - NGEE Surface sample 415-2 shallow-092012 (SPAdes) | ecosystem: Environmental > Terrestrial > Soil > Wetlands > Peat ... | reverse complement strand
CCGGCACGAAGCCGGAACACCGCCGACCCTCAGATCACGACCGCGCCCGCGCCGAATTCCACGCAGAACTTCGGGCCGCGTGTACTAGCCACGGCCGTCCCGGCCCTCCGCGCGGACAGGTACCCTCGCGGCACGCGCCCGGGTGCTGGAACTGGAATACAGGATCGGCTCAAAACCGATTGCCCGTAAGGGATTGTGGGTTCGAATCCCACCCCGGGTATGTGGGTGACTGCGGGCTACGCGCCGGCGGGGAGGACGTAGTCGTCGCCCTCCTCGTCGGGCCAGCGCTCGACCTCGACGTTCCACTCCTGGCGGAAGCCGTACATCGCGGCGAAGAGGAGGATCGCCTGCACCGGGACGAGGATCGCTGCGACGGTGCCCAGCACGTTCGCGTCCAGCGCCGGCTGGTCGTAGCCGACGGCGTCACGGCTGAACCACGACGGCACGGCGATCGCCGCGAAGATCAGCATGATGATCGCGAGCGCGGCGACCACGGGCAGCACGCCGCGGTTCCAGCGCATCACGTAGTAGGCGAACAGCAGGTACAGCAGGATCCAGCCGATGTTGATGAAGACGACGCCCTGCAGCGAGCTCCAGCCGCCGAAGGTCACGATCGCGATCAGCGCGGCGGAGATCACCAGCAGGATCGCGACCACCACGCGCGTCGTCCTGCTCGAGGACTTCTCGCGGTTGGGGTGCTCGATGATCAGCCGACCCTGGTGTTCGACGGGCTTCGCCATGCGCGACGCGACCTTACAATGCGGCGCGGTCGCGCGCGAGCGCTCGTCGCAACGGGCGCCGGGCACGGCCGACCCGCGCGGGCGTGGTGGAATTGGCAGACACGCCGGCCTTAGGAGCCGGTGCCGCAAGGCTTGGGGGTTCGAGTCCCTCCGCCCGCATCGGATCGGATCGGATCAGCCGTTGCGCGCCGCGGCGACCGTGGCCACGAGCACGTCTGTGATCAGGGCCTGAATGCGCGCGTCGTCGCGGAGCCCGAGGTCGCGCCATTGCTCGGCCTGGGTGCTCGTGCCGTGCCGAGGTGGTTGCGCGCCGTGCCGGCGGCGATGCGCTCGCGTGCCGCGCTGATCGCGGTCGCGCGGATGTCGTCCTCCGCGCTGCAGGCATCGCCGCGCGCCACGCGATCGCGCCGCGGTCAGCGCGGCGCGCGGCGGGCGCCCTCGATGAACGCGGCGACCGCATCGAGCTGGCGCGCCGTCAGTCGGCCGGCGTACGAGGGCATCCCGTTGGCACCCTCGACGAGGGACGCGCGGATCTCGCGCAGATCGAGTCGCTCGCTCGTGTCGAGGTCCGGGCCGCTCGTGCCGTCGGTTCCCGCGGCGGCCATCGTGTGGCACCGCCCGCAGTGGCTCGCGAGGAACAGGCGCCGGCCCTCCGCCGGCGAGGCCCTCGCGCGGCTCGCGCCGCCCGAATCACCGCAGCCGCCCAGCGCGAGGACGAGCAGGAGCAGCCCCACCGAGCACAGCGCCGGACGTCGCAGGCCGCTCATCTGCGCTCACGATAGGTCGGCGTCGTGTACGTTGCGCCCCTCCCGCAGCCCCGAACCCGTGCGTCCCGTGCCGTCCGCCAGCCTCCGCCGTTCGATCGCCGCGCTCTGCGCCGCGGCGCTGCTGGGCGCCGGCCTTGCCGCGCCGGCCGCGCGGGCCACCGAGAATCCGTGCGTGCAGGCCGCCTGGCGGGGGCTGGACTGCCCGGACCTGGTGATGAAGCACCCGGCGGACCTGACGATCGACGACGTCTACGGGCGCAAGGTGCTGCGCAGCCGCTCGTCGATCGACAACATGGGCAAGGGCCCCGTCGAGCTGGACGGCCGGCGCTACGCCCCGTTCCTCATGCACGCGCGCCAGCGCATCCGCCTGCGCTCCGGCGGGTCGATCCTCGTCGACACGCCCGCGACGCTGCGCTTCAAGCTGATCCCCGGCCAGGGCGGCTACTGGAAGCTGCGCGACGCGGCGCGCATGGAGCTGTGGTCGCTCGGGCCGTCCGGCACGCAGCGGCGCCTCGTGCGCGTCAGCCCCAAGCTCCACTACTGCCTGCGCGACCTGCAGCGCACGCATCCCACGCTTCCGGGGTCGCCGCCCTCGGCCGTCTACCCGGGGTGCAACCAGGATCCCTCGATCACCCGTGTGCACCTGGGGACCTCCGTCGGCTGGTCGGACATCTACCCGGCGGGCTACTACGAGCAGTGGATCGACGTGACCGGGCTGCAGGGCCGCTTCGCGCTGGTCCACGTCGCCGACCCGGAGAACGTCATCTTCGAGTCCAACGAGACGAACAACGCCGCCCGCGTGATCGTCTCGCTGCCATCGGGCCGCGTCGTCGGCTGAGCTCAGCCGAAGCGCACGCGGTAGGCGGCGACCCAGTCACCGGCGATGAGCCGCTGCGCGCGACGCAGCCCGAGCGTCCCCGCGCAGACCTCGTCGTGCAGCGCGTTCTCGAGGCGGTCCTTGCGCTGCGCGCCCGCGCCCGCCGCCTGGGGCCAGAGGTTCGCGCGCGCGTTGGTCCCGCCGAGCTCGAGGCTGACGAGATGGTCGAGCTCGCCGTTCGTGCCGTCGAAGGCCGTGACGATGCCGTAGGCGCCGTAGACCGCGTCACGGCTCGTCTGCGTCACGTTGCGCACGCGTTGTGCGTACCCGGGGGTGCAGATCACCGACCGCGTGGCATGCGCGTAGCGGGTGCCCGGCGTGCATCCGGGGTCGGGCAGGTCGCCGTGGACGTGGCAGTCCGTGCGCCGGCGCAGCGGGCCGAGGCGGATCGTCGGGCCCAGGCGGTGGGCCCGCGCATGGTGGTGGGCTGCCGGGGGCCGGGCCCCGCCGGTCGAGCACGGGCAGGGGAGGGACTCGCAGTAGATGCCGTCGCCGTCCCCGTCGCGGGTGTTGGCGGCGTGCTGCGCGGCGGCCTGGTTGGGGAAGTCGGCGCAGGTCGCGGCGCTCGCGCCGGCCGGCGCCAGCGCACACCAGGCGGCGACCAGGGCGAGCGCGAGCAGCGGCGCCGCGGGCCGCACGCTCAGGTCCCCTGGATGTGCACGAGGTTCCCGACGTGCTCGTGGTCGACCTGGAGCGTCGTGTGCTCGATGCCGAAGCGGTCGTGGACCATGCGCTCGAGCTTGCGGCGGTGCTCGTGGCAGTCGCAGCCCTCGTGCACGAGCACGTGGGCCGAGAGGGCCGTGAAGCCGGAGGTGATCTCCCAGACGTGCAGGTCGTGGACCTCGACGACGTGCGGCTCGGCGGCCATCGCCGCGCCGACCTCAGCCGGGTCGAGCCCCTCCGGCGCGGCCTCGAGGAAGATGCGCGTGGTGCGCCGCACGAGCCGCGTCCCGCTCACCAGCATCGGGACGGCGATGATCAGCGAGGCGATCGGGTCGGCCCGCTCGAACCCGGTCGTCAGGATGATCAGCGCCGCTGCCATCGTGCCGAGCGATGCGTAGGCGTCCATGAGGTTGTGCTGGAAGGCGCCCTCGACGTTGAGGCTCTCGCGGTTGGCCCGCGCGAGCGCCCAGGCGGCGCCGGCGTTGATCAGCAGTCCGGCCGAGGCGACCACGAGCACGGGCCCCGCGTCGACGTGCCGCGGGTCGAGCAGCCGCTCGATGCCGCCGTAGACGATGAACGTCCCGAGGATCAGCAGCGTGAGGCCGTTGAACTGCGCCGAGAGGATCTCCGCGCGCTTGTAGCCGTAGGTCAGCGATCCCGCGGGCCCGCGCAGCGCCAGGCGCGCGGCGACGAGCGCCAGGCCGATCGCCACCGCGTCGGTGAGCATGTGCGCCGCATCGGAGAGCAGGGCCAGCGAGTTGGCCAGGATCCCGACGACGACCTCCACGACGAGGAACGCCAGGTTCAGCCCCAGGGCGACCGCGAGCATCCGCAGGTCGGTCTGGGCCCCGACGGCGTGGGAGTGGTCGTGGTGGTCGTGCGTCATGGGAAGCCCGTTGCCGACGGTAGCGGGCCGATCGGGGCCCGTGCATGGCGCGGGGCAGCGCCGGTGGTCCGGCGCCCGCTGCCGATACCATGGCTGTGCTCCATGGGGGAGTGAGTTAACGGCTATGCGCGCGGTCTCCAAAACCGTGAATCCGGGTTCGAATCCCGGCTCCCCCGCTGGCCCGGGCGCCGACTGCGCGCACGGCGTGCGATCCGCGCCGCGCGGCCTCAGGCGACGCGGCCGACCGCTGCGCCGAGCGGCGTCGCGCTGACCAGCCGTCCGGAGACGACGATCCGCTGCGCCGCGCTGTAGAGCGGGTGGCAGGCCGTGAGCACGATGCGCTCGGCGCCGGTTGCCCGGTTCAGGACGCCGACGTCGCTCGGGGGGACGATCTGCGTGCCCACGACGCGGTAGGTGAAGCGCCCGTAGGGCATCGTCATCACGATCGCGTCGCCCGGGCGCAGGGCATCGATGCTGCGGAACGGCTGCAGATGGGTGGTGCGGTGGCCGGCGAGGCCGAACGTGCCGCCCTCGCCGGGCAGGGCCGTCGGGACGTAGTGCCCGGGGCCGAAGCGCAGGTCGTGCGAGGCGGTGCCCTGGACGACGACGAAGCGCGCGCCGATCGACGGGATGCTGATGCGCCCGAGCGGGTCGCCCTGCCGCGTCGTCCTGGCGAGCGCGTGCGCGGCGACGTCCAGGCGCGCGCCGGTTGACAGTCGCGCCGGCAGCTCGTGCGCGAACGCCGCCGCGAACGTTCGGTCGAGCGTCGCGAGGCGGCGCTCCAGGCGCGGCTGGCCGCCGCGGTCCAGCAGCCACGTCACCGGCTCGCGCCAGGCGAGCGTCAGTGCGGCGTCGAGGATCAGCAGCGCGCCGAGCACCGCCAGTCCCGCGCCGAGCACGCGACGGGTCCGCATGCGCCCGAGTGTAGGGTCAGGACGCGGTGTCGCACTCCAGCCAGATCTTCGCCCCGGGCGTGCTCGGCGGCCGCGTCGTGCTCGTCACCGGCGGCGGGACGAACCTCGGCCGCCAGGCGGCGATCGAGCTGCATGCCGCGGGCGCGAGCGTCGTCATCGCCGGGCGCAGGGCCGAGATCCTGGAGGAGGCGGCGGCCGCCATCGGCGAGCGCTGCACGGTCGCGGTCGGGGACATCCGCGAGCCCGGGAGCGCCGCCGCGATCGTCGACGTGGTCCGCGCCCGCCACGGCCGGCTCGACACGCTCGTCAACAACGCGGGCGGCCAGTACCTCGTGCCCGCCGAGGACCTCAGCGCGAAGGGCTGGGCCGCCGTCTGGCGCCTCAACGTGGAGGGCACGCGCACGATGACGCTCGCCGCGGCCGAGCGCGGGTTCGGCGAAGACGGCGGCACGGTGCTCAACGTGACCGTCTCACCGCACGGCGGCTACCCGACGATGGCCCACACCGGTGCGGCGCGCGCGGCGGTCGAGGCCATGGGCCGTGAGCAGGCGGTGGCCTGGGCCAGCCGCGGCATCGTGGTCGTCTCGATCGCGATCGGCCGCTTCGCGACCGAGTCGCTGCGCAAGTACCCCGAGATCTTCCAGCGCGGCATCGCGGCGACGGTGCCGCTCCAGCGGCTCGGGACCCTCGACGAGTTCGCCTGGCTCGTGACGCTGCTGGCGACGCCGATGGGCCGCGAGCTCAGCGGGTCGACCGTCACGCTCGATGGGAGCCTGGACAACTTCGAAGGGGCATGGCCGCGGCCGAGCATGGTCGACGAGTCCGGCAACGTCCCGGCCGAGGAGCGCCGCCCGTGATCGGGCGCCGCCTGGCGCTCGCCGTCGTGCTCGCGCTCGCCGCGCTGACCGCGTTCGCGGGCCAGGCGTCGGCGACGACGGTCACCCGGGTCTTCACCTCCGAGCCGATCACCGTGGCCGGCTATTCGGTGCTGCAGGATCTGACCGTCAACATCCCGCGGCCGCAGGGCGCCGGCTTCATCACGCACATGGCGGCCGACGTCGTCGATCTGAGGACGGGCGCGCAGGTCCCGATCAACCGGATCATGCTCCACCACATCGTCTTCGCCGACATCGGCACGCCCGCGGCGCCGCTGCGCGAGGCCTTCTACGGCGACGGGGAGGAGCGCGACACGATGGATCTGCCGGCGGGGTACGGCTATCCGATGCCCGCCGACCACCGCTGGGCGATGATCTGGATGCTCATGAACCACCGGCTGCAGACCGACACGGTGCAGATCCGCTGGACGCTCACGTGGGACACCGACCCCGGGCTGCAGCCGGTCGTGCCGATGGTCTTCGACGCCTCGCACGGGCGTCAGGGACTCGTCTACGACGTGGCCGGCGGCGGCGCGGCCGGGGCGACCGACGTGCGCACCGACACACGGCCGTCGCCGGTCAGCGGACGGATCGTCGCGGGCCTCGGCCACGTCCACGGCGGGGCCGTCGGGCTGACCCTCTCGCAGCCGACGTGCGGGGACCGGGTCGTCTACCGCGCCCGGCCGACGTGGGGAACGGCCGCCAACCCCTTCTACCACGTGCGCCCGATCCTGCACGAGCCGGGCCCGATCAACATGAGCGAGATCCGCACGGCGCAGGGGATCCCAGTGATCGCCGGACAGCCGCTGACGCTCACCTCGGTCTACGACGCGACCCGCCCGCACACGCGGGTCATGGGACTGATGGTCGCCTACATCGCGCCGGATCCGACCATCCTCGACGGCTGTGGCGCGATGCCGACGGACGTGCAGAGCATCCGCACCACGACGCCCGGCCGCGCCGTCGCGCCGGTCTTCACCGTGCCGCTGACGGGCCTGGACGCGAGCGGTCACGCCGTCACGATCGCCCGCCCGCCCGGCGCGACCTTCGTCGCCGCGAGCGCCGCGACGGTCGACGTCGGTGACGTCTTCTACGCACGGCGGAACATCTCGATCCCGCAGGGCGGGAGCGTGACCTGGAGGTTCGGCGGTGAGCTCGCCCACGACGTCACGCTCGCCAGCGGTCCGCGCGGCTTCAGCTCCGACCAGCTCAAGGGCGGGGGGACCTGGAGCCGCCGGTTCAACGTCCCCGGTCGCTACCGGATCTTCTGCTCGCTGCACCCGGTCCAGATGACCGCGGTGATCACGGTTCGGCCCCGGCGCTGAGACCTATACTCCGCCCTCGCCCCGCGGGTGTGGTGTAACGGTTGCACAAGAGCCTTCCAAGCTCTCAGTGCCGGTTCGAGTCCGGTCGCCCGCTTCGAGCTACGATGGCCAGGTCACGGGGAGTGGCGCAGTCTGGTAGCGCACCCGGCTGGGGGCCGGGCGGTCGCAGGTTCAAATCCTGTCTCCCCGACTGCCGAGGGCCCCGTTCCACCGGGGCCCTCGGCGTTTCCGGATCCAGCGGGCGGGTCGCGATGTGGCTCGTGGTACCGCTCGTGGTACCAGCCCCGATTCGAGTCTGGTCTCACATCGACTCGCCTGACGCCGTCACGAGGCGCGAGGGGCGCGCAAGATCCTGATCGCCTCCTGGCACATCCTCTCCCGACACGAACCCTTCAAAGCGCCGACACGCCGGCGCCCCGATCCTGCCTCGGCAAGCTCCCGTTGCTTTCTGGCCGCCTGACGGCCCTGCATGGAATTGAGAAGCCGAGCCAGCTCCCACGAACACTCTGCGCCGACCCAAGCGCCGAAAGAGAAATGAGCACCACCTCGACAACCGGGAGCAACCTCGAAGGAGGCCACTTGACAGCACCCACCTGATCAAAGAGAAAGCGACACTGGTTGCTCAGTAGTTGGCGGCGGCGCTATCCGTGCAAACGGCCGTTGTGGCGTACTGCGGCGGGGCTCCACCATTCGACTCATGTTCCGTCCGCGTCGAGTCGTACTTGCTGCGTTGGCGATCTGCGCGTTCGCGGCTGGAGCGCAGCCGAGTGCGGCCTCGGCGTGGGGGCTGGACCGCGCGACTGCCTTCTATGTCGCCGACAGCGCCCAGGAGGATTCCGGGGTGTTCTGGGTGTGCGGCGAGGACGACGACTGCGTCAAAGCCGTCCGGGGGTGCTACTGGACTGGGCTGAGCCATCGCCGCATCGACTGCGTCGTGGGCTACAAGAACAGGGTGTGGTCCGACAACGGGCTCCATTCCAAGTGGCTGCGGATGCGCTGCGGTGTCGTTGTATCCGTCTTGCTGAAAGGAAATCGAATCTCCGAGGGCTCCTACTCATGCAAGAGCGAGTTGATGCACCCGGGCAGCCAATGGCGCTTTGTACGGCCCAGCCGACAAGTGCGGCGGAGGCGCTTTCACAATCATGGGTGGCTTCCTCGTCGGAACGTCTACGGCTTCCCGCGGTTCGATCCAAAGCACGACGTCTACGTTCCTTGACGGAACGAGTTGGGCGAATTCGTCCCGCTAGCCGCGGTGCTTTCCTGTTGCAACGGACGAGAAGCGACAGGCTGCCCCAGGGACGATTCACGCGATCACCAGCCGGGTCATTGGGAGCGGGACGCCCACGATCACTGGAGGATGCGTCCTGGGCCTGCAGGCGAGCGATCGCGAGCATGGATTGGGACCTGGAGTCGATCGAGTCGCATCGACTGGTTCTGCGAAGGCGCGGGACGTTTGCGCGCGACCCCTCGAAGATCGAAGTCCTCGTGTCGGACGCGGGTCCGGATGCCGCGACCGTCAGGCTCAACGGGGAGGATCCGTGGGGGATCGGGCCGTGGGACAGGCGGAACCTTCGCGGGCAGATCAACAGCCTTCGAAACGCAGTTGAGGTCGCAGCTCGCCGCTCGCCGAAGCAGGCTTAGCGCGTGTCGGCTTCGGCTTTCGCTGGCCGGAAGACCGGGGCCCAGCTCGACCAGTGGCGGCGGGAGCGGGACGCCGCTCCAGACCGGGACACGTTCGTCGTCATCCGGGAAGCCGGTGCGCCAGGACGTGGTTTCCGCGCGGGTCGATGCGTAGCGTCGGCGGATGTGCCGACCACGGGTGTGCGTAGCGTTGGCGGGCAAGCGATGCGGGAGGTCAGATCGTGCGGGTCTTCGTCCAGGTGGGATTGACGGCGGTCCCTGCGGCGATCGCGGCCGGGTTCCTGGCCTTGGCGGGCTCGGCGATTGCGCAGACACGTGTGCCGGTGAGCGCGCCGACGCCGATCGCCGCCTATGGGGGGCGGCTGGTCTGGAGTCGGCCGGACGGCGCCGGGGGCTTTGAGCTGGTGCAGCGTGTCGGTGACGGGCCGGTCACGCGCCTGCCCGTACCGTCGCGCAGCGTGCCGTTCGACGTGGATCTGGGGCCGACGAGCGGCGGTCGCGTGCTGGCCGTCTACGCACGCTGCGCGACCGAGCCGATGCTCACACAGGGTTCATCCATTCCCTTGTACGAGACGGGGCGGCGTTGCGATGTGTACAAGCTCGATCTGAACGGCGGGCGGGAGGAGCGCTACACAAAGGTCAACGCGAGCGACGCGACCGAGTTCTGGCCGACGTACTGGAAAGGCCGTGTGGGCTTCGCGCGTGTCTATGACAAAGGGCCGCGGGTCTCGTACCTGTACGTGAAGGACGTTGCGAGCTCGCGTCCCTCCGAGCGCCTGCCCGGCGGACCGGACGGCACGTGCGCTGTGCAGCCCGCCGACTGCATCGACGCGCTGCGACCGGTGCCGCTGCAGCTGGAGCTCTATGGCTCGCGGCTCGCGTTCACCTGGCCCCTCCCGGGCAACGAAGGGGACAGGTACGAGCTGCGGGTCGACACCGTCGGCACCAAGGACAGCGTCGTGCTGGACCGCGGCAGCAGCGGCCTGACCGCGCTTCAGGTCGCGTGGCCATCATTCGAGAACGGCCGCGCGTACTGGGCACACTCGTGCTCCGGCGACCCGCGCGGGTGCTCGCCTGCACGGGTGCGCCTCTCGACATCCACCTATACGGGCGACATCGTCGAGCTCGGGGCACCCTCACCGCACTGGGTGCTCTCACATGAGCGCGCCGCCGGGATCACCTGGGTCTTGCATAGCTCCCCGGCCCCGGACTTCCGGGAACCCAACGCCTGCCCCTGCGTCCTCGAGCCGCTGCGACCGTCCTACGCACTCCTCCGCTGAGGACCGGCCCTCACCACCCCAAACACCGTCTGCTGACTTGGACTGCAATGAAGGGTGGACCTCCTCGGTGGGACGCTTCACAGAGACGGAATGCGGGAGCCGCCGTCCAGCGCGCTCAGACCAGCGCGACTCGCGCCGTCGGTAGCGGGACCCCCTCCATCCAAGCGGGATGTTCCGAGGGGTCCACGAAGGGCAATTGATGCCCGGTGCCGCGACTACGGGCTTAAGACCGCTCTACGCGGGAAGACCGGGGCCTGGCTCGACTAGCAGCGGCCGGAGGCGGGACGCCGCTCCAAACCGGGACTTTGAGGAAGCGGGGAGACCATCCCGCTCCGCTTTGCATGGAGGCTGTCGCACAAGGCCTCGAAATCCGCTTACTTCGTACATGGTGGGAGAGCGTGGGGTGAGGGGTCCGGTAACGGGGGCGGTATCCCGCCAGCTGGCCGTCTTGAGAGAACGACATCTGATGGTGTCCCAAGGTGCATTGACGCGCCGGTCTTCTGAGTGGCTTGTGGGACAGCCTCCTTGCAAAGGAGGAGCGCGCGCTACTCGCGCAGACCGACCGTGAGCAGCACGATAAGAAGGCCAGCCACGAGCCCGAGGCCCACGGCCCAGCCCGGTCCGGCGACCGTCATCATGAGCGCTGCCAATAGGACTGCCAGGACCGCGCCGAATATCCAGTTCTGACGTCTTATCGCACGACCGTAACGAGCGGCGCCGACGACTCCACCGGGCTCACCCGCCTGCATTGGTCCGCCGGCAAGCAGGAGCGAGTCCGGCGCGCCTCCCTTGCATAGGAGGCAGGAGCCCGGGCCGTGGGTCAGCCTGCGTAGTTCAGTGCGGCGACCCCGCATGGACTGCGGATGCCGTGTTGGGGCGCGCGGCGTAGCTTCGCGGTAAAGGAACCCTCGGTTCAGGAGACGTGATGTCACGCGTTGTAGCGGTCTTGCTTGCGGTTGTCGTTGCCGGGTTGTTGGCGGTGGGGCCGGTTGGCGCGGCGCCCTTTGGGTTCACCGATCCCGTGCGAGTCGGAGACGCGCCTGTCGCGATCGACGTCGCTGCGGCCGGACCCGGCGGCACCGGTGTGGTGGCGTGGCTTGACGGCGCCGGACAGATTCACGCGGTACGGATTGGCGCCAACGGCGTCATCGGGACCGACCACACCCTTGCCCGGGGTCAGGGCTACGCGCGCGGCCTGCAGGCGGTCGTCACCGATCGTGGGGAGATCGTTCTGGTGTGGTCGTCGCTCTCAGGCGAACGCAACGCGGTCGCGCAGATCGCCGCCTCAGCGAACGGCGTGTGGGGCAAGCTCCACACGCTCGGCGTGGTCGGCAGCTACACGGCTGCCACGCCGCAGATCGCCGCACTGAGCGGCGGCACGGTCGCGGCGATCTGGCGCGACCGCCAAGCACCGAACGGCAGTGACACCGTGCGCTACGCCCGGCGTGCCCCGGGCCGCCTGTTCGGTGTCGGGCGCTCGCTGGGCCACGACGGCGTCTATCCACAAGTCGCGCCGACGGCGGAGGGCGGAGCGCTGCTGAGCTGGCAGCGCGGGCAGGTGGGCCGCCGCGTCGCGGTCATCGCGCGCGCCCGCCGTGGCGCCCCGCTGCCCGGTGCCGCCCAGGACGTCGCCGGACACCCGCGTCTCGCGGCCCCGCTCTTCGCCTCGGCCGACGGCACAGTCGCGCTCTCGTGGACCAGGAGGGAAGGCCCAAACACGAGCACGTTGCGCACCCGCGCGGTGGCGCCGAACGTCGGACCGGTCCGGGCTCTTGACGCGCAGGTGGTGTACCCGTTCGCGCCGGCCCAGTTGGCGGTCGGAGCCGGCAGAACGTCGATCGCCACGTGGCACGGCTACTCCGCGGGAGGCGCGCGCGTCTTCGCGGCCACCGCA
>Ga0208851_1000841_pt1 | contig 11869 bp, 12 predicted proteins | sample NGESurshal092012_FD_184481 | JGI IMG/M metagenome (GOLD analysis project Ga0208851, IMG submission 184481) | Arctic peat soil microbial communities from Barrow, Alaska - NGEE Surface sample 415-2 shallow-092012 (SPAdes) | ecosystem: Environmental > Terrestrial > Soil > Wetlands > Peat ... | reverse complement strand
TCGTCCCTCGGGTGACCGTCCGCAGCGGTCCTACGACGACCGTCCGCCGCGCACGTACGGTGACCGTCCGCAGGGCGACCGGCCCCAGCGTTCCTACGGCGACCGTCCGCAGGGTGATCGTCCGCAGCGTTCCTACGGCGACCGTCCGCAGGGTGGCCAGGGTCGTCCCTCCGGTGACCGGCCCCAGCGGTCGTTCTCCGATCGGCCCGACCGCAGCGGCCGCGGGCGCTACGACAACCAAGGCACCACGTCGCGCAGCGACCGGGACTCTCGTCCGGCGCGCCCCGTCGGCCCCTCGATCCCCGCGGACGTCACAGGCCAGGAGCTCGACAAGGCGATCCGCGGCGACCTGCGCACCCTCTCGCTGGAGGCGGCCGAGATCGTCTCGCGCCACCTCGTCATGACCGCGCGCCTGCTCGACGACCGGCCCGACCTGGCGTGGGAGCACGCCAAGGCCGCGGTCGCCCGCGGCGGCCGGCTCGCCGTCGTGCGCGAGGCCGCCGGCGTGGCGGCGTACACGGCAGGTGAGTACGCCGACGCGCTCGCGCAGTTCCGTGCGGCCCGGCGCATCTCGGGTTCGGACAGCTACTGGCCGCTCATGGCCGACTGCGAGCGCGGCCTCGGTCGTCCGGAGCGGGCCATCTCGATGGCCGGCGCGGACGAGGTCGACCGGCTCGACCGTGCCGGTCGCGTCGAGATGCGCATCGTGGCCTCCGGCGCGCGGCGCGACCTCGGTCAGCTCGAGGCCGCCGTGGTCACCTTGCAGTGTCCCGAGCTGTCCTCGTCGAGCACGGAGTCGTGGTCGGCGCGGCTGAAGTTCGCCTATGCGGACGCGTTGCTGGCCGCCGGTCGCGAGGACGAGGCACGCGAGTGGTTCGCCAAGACCGTCAACGTCGACGCCTCGGACGCGACGGACGCGGCCGAGCGCCTCGCCGACCTCGACGGCATCGTCTGGGTCGACACCCTCGAGGGGGAGGACGACGAGGAGGGCGACGACGATCGCACCGACGTCGACGACGAGGACCTCGCGGACTTCGAGGCCTTCGAGGACGACGACAACCTCGGTGAGTTCGCGCCGCCCGCTCTCGAGCCCGCGGATGAGTCCACCGTCGAGCGCGCGTCCGCTGATGAGGACGACGAGGACGACGAGGTGGTGGCCGGTGCGGAGCGCGCCGACCTCGACATCGACGACCTGGCGCTGGCGGGCGACGACCCCGCCGACTACGCGACCGTCGTCCGGGATCAGGACGTGCCGGACTCCAGCTCGGACTGACGGTCGAGCCAGCGCCAGATGCCGGCGACGTCGGCCTCGGTGCTGGAGAGCACCTCGATCTTGTGCTCCACCTCGGGAACGGACCGCAGGGCGTATCGCTCGGCGGTCCGTTCGCGTACCCGGGCCACGGCGTGGTCGAGGTCGAGGCCGTCGCCGCGGGCCTCACGGACCAGCTCGACCCACAGCCGGAGCTCCTCGACCGAGCGGTCGAGGGTGGCGTCGACGTCGGTCACGGGGCCGAAGTGGCTGAAGAGCAACCGGGTCGCACGACGCTCGCGCATGCGCTCCAGCGAGCCGAGCGCGGCGTCGAGGTCGAACTCCGGCGGCGGCGTCGCTGGTCGTAGATCGCCCGTCTCCGGCGTCCAGACGCCCGCGGCGTCGCCGGTGTAGAGGTCGCCGGTGAGCGAGTCCACCAGCCCGACGTGGTGGCGGGCGTGCCCGGGCGAGTCGAACGAGTCGAGGCGTCGTCCACCGCCGAGGTCGACCGTGGCTCCGTCGGTGAGCACGCGGATGCGCTCGGCGTCGGTCGGCCGGAGCTGGCCGAAGACCTCCTCGAGGACGTCGCCGAACACGCGGGCGGCACTGGCCATGAGCCTCGCCGGGTCGGCGAGATGGCGTGCTCCCGCCTCGTGCACGACGACGTCGGCCCGGGGGAAGGCGGCAGCCAGGTCCCCGACGCCACCGGCGTGGTCGAGGTGGATGTGGGTCACCACGATGGTCGCGAGATCCTCCGGCCCGACCCCCAGCGCCGCGAGGGCGCTGACCACGTCGGGCGCGGACCGGGCAGCGCCCGTCTCGACCAGGCAGGGCCGCTCGGCCCGGATCAGATAGCCGGCGGTGATGCCGTCGAACCCGCCCATGCGGGTGTCGACGAGCCAGACCTCGTCACCGAGGTCCACCGCAGGTGCGGGTGTCGCGTCCACAGCTGCGCCCCTCTCACGTGCTGTCCACAGCGGATCGGGTCCGGCCACCGCGAACGGTCGGCATCCCTGCCGCAGAGTACGGCCCACGCGGATGCCGTCGGGGCATCCCGGCCGAGGAGGACCAATGGCCACCACCACCGGGCGCCGACCCCGTGTGCCCGTCGACACGAGCCCGCTCAACGACGTCCACCTCCGCGGGAGGGTCTCGGCGACGCCGGTGGTGCGCGAGCTCCCCTCCGGCGACGCGATCCTGGTCTTCCGCCTCGTGGTCGACCGGCCTCCTCGCACTGCGACCGCGCCGACCTCGGCGCGGGTCGACACCCTGGACTGCACGGCCTTCAAGGCCGACCTGCGGCGCCGGTGCGCGGCCTGGGGACCGGGCGACGTCGTGGAGGTGCGCGGCAGCCTGCGTCGCAGGTTCTTCCGGGCGGGTGGAGCTCCGGCCTCGCGGTACGAGGTCGAGGTGCTGGCTGCGTCGCGGGTCGCCAAGTCGACCGCGACCGGGCGTGCGACCATGACGGGGTGACCGCAGCGACCGAGCGGCCGGACCCCCCTGCGGGTGACGCCTACGACTGGTTCCGACGCGGGTGCGCCCTGCTGGACGGCGGGAACCCGGCGGCCGCGGCGCACCTGCTCGCCTGGGCCGCTGCCGAGGAGCCGACCGCCCACTCGATCCGTGAGGCGCTCGCCCGTGCGTTGTTCGACGCGCGACGGTTCGGCGAGGCGGCCCGCGAGTTCGAGGTGCTGATCGATCTCGCGCCCGACGACGACTACGCGCGGTTCGGCCTCGGGATGTCCCTGTGGCGCCTGCGGCAGTTCCCCCGGGCCGCCGATCACCTCGCGATGGCCGTGGCGATGCGGCCCGACCGACCCGAGTACGCGGCCGCCCTGCGGCAGGTCCGTGCGACGCTCGCGGCGCGCGAGGAGGCCGGCCTGGACCGGGTCGGTCGGCCCGACGAGCGGCTGTCGTGACGGCGACCGGGGCGCAGGGCTGCCTGCTCGACGGTCACGACGCGCTGTTGCTGGACCTCGACGGAGTCGTCTACGTGGGGTCCCGCGCCGTGCCTCACGCCGTCACCGCTATCCGCGCCGCGCGTGCGCGGGGCGTGGTCACCGCCTATGTCACGAACAACGCCGCGCGCACTCCGGCCGTCGTCGCGGCGCACCTGACCGAGCTGGGCCTCGAGGTGGCGGAGCACGACGTCGTGACCTCGGCGCAGGCCGGTGCCCGTGAGGTCGCCGCTCGGGTCCCGCCGGGGAGCAGGGTCCTCGCGGTGGGCGGTCCGGGTGTGGCCGCAGCGCTGCGCGACCGCGGGCTCGACCCCGTGTCGCTCGCGTCCGACCACCCCGTGGCGGTGCTGATGGGCTACGGGCCCGACGTCGTGTGGCGCGACCTGGCACAGGCCTCCTACGCCGTCGGTCGAGGGGCGCTGTTCGTGGCCACCAACACCGACCTGACCATCCCGACGGCCGAGGGGATCGCCCCCGGCAACGGGGCCCTCGTGGGGGCGGTCGCGTCGGCCACCGGGCGCGACCCGCTCGTCGCCGGGAAGCCGCACGCACCCCTCATGCTCGAGTCGGTCGAGCGCGTCGGCGCGTCGCGGCCGCTCGTGGTGGGCGACCGACTCGACACCGACGTGGAGGCCGGCCACGTGAGCGGCATCCCGACGCTGCTGGTCCTCACCGGCGTCACCGACGTCGCGGCCCTGATCGCGGCCGAGCCGCAGCGGCGTCCGACGTACGTCGCCGCCGACCTGCGCGGTCTGCTGGCACCGGCCGGATCCCTGGCGCCGGTCGACGCGGGCGACACGCCAGATGACGGGCTCGGCGGTCTGCGCGCGGGCTGCCTGCGCGCGTGGCTCGCGCGTGACGAGGGCGCCCCGGACCCCACGACGGCCGGTGACCTCGCACGCTGGACGCGCGACGTCGCGCAGGCGCTGGCCCGCTGAACCGGCACGACCGACCGCACGACCGACCGGCCGATCCGGGACGTCAGAGGAACTTGCGCAGCTCGAGCACGTCGCGCAGCCGGGCGTCGACCCGGATCCGGCCCCTCGCCCAGCCGCTGCCGAAGTGCAGGCGCCCGGCGACGAGGTCGATGAGGTCGTCGCTCGAGAGGGTTAGCTTCAGCTGGGCGGCCGAGCGTTCGACCGGGTCGACCTCGAGCACGTCGACGAGCTCGCCGGAGGCCAGCCGACCGGTGAACGCGACGTCGAGGTCCTTGATCCAGGCCGAGACGGTGCGGTCCGGGATCTTGCGCCGGAAGTCCGGGTCGGCGCCTCCGAGGATCGTGCCGAGGCGGCCGATGGCCTCGCGGACCTCCTCGATGTCCGCCATGCGACCGGACCTCCCCTCCTGCCGTGCGGCGCTGACGTCGGGGACGCTATCGCAGGGTCGCGCGATAGCGTGGGCTTCGACGGTGCGCCCGCTTCGGCGCCAGTGACGGTGAATGGGGTGACGAGCGTGCTCGACGCGCTGCGCGGATACGTCCAGCTGGCCACGGGCCTGACCGAGGTGACCGTGGGCAAGGCCCGCGAGGCGGCCGCCGCGCTGCTCGCCGCGGGTCTCGACCTCACGAGCGTCCCCGACGTGCCGGGCAAGGACTCCGCGGTGAGCGCCGCAACCGTGGCCGCGTCCCAGGTGCAGGGCCTGGCCGACGACCTGCTCGAGACGAGCAAGCAGAACCGTGAGCTGCTCACCGGACTCGTGCGCACCGAGGTCGACCGCGCCGCCGGGCGGCTCGGGTTCGTCCGCGAGGAGGAGCTGGCCGCGGTGCGACGCCACGTCTCGCGCCTGGAGACCCAGCTCGCGGAGGTCCGGGCGCAGATTGGGTCCGGCACGCTGGTCCCCGCGGCGGCCGCTGCCCCGGTCCCGTCGGTCGCACCCGCGAAGAAGAAGGTCCCGGTCAAGAAGAAGGTCGCCCCGGCGGCACCGCCCGTCGAGCCCGTGGCCGACGCCCACGAGTCCGGGAACGGCGCGCAGTCATGAGCGACGGGGACGCGCACGACCTGGTGGCGACGTCGGACTCCGACGTCTCACCGGCCGAGCCCGGCGCCGCGGCGTCGTACGACACGGTCGGCGACGACGGGGTCCACGACACGGTCGCGGACGACGCGGGCCACGACGCCGACGTCGATGCCGAGCTCGAGCTGCTCGACGACGGCGGGAGCCTGGTCGGCTCGACCGCCACCGCGTCGGGGCCCCGGTCCGACGCGCTGCCGTTCGTGCTGACCTCGCGCGAGCACTTCGCCTCCGTCGGCGATATCGAGGTGACGGGGGAGGCTCGCGTCGACGCGGCGACCGCGCGGCTCGAGGAGATCCCGGACCTCCCCACCGCGGACCACGTCGCGGTCTACGACGACGTCCACCGCCGGCTGCAGGACACCCTGTCCGACGCCGACGTGCGCTGACCCGTCGTGGCGCGACGTCGGCTCGACGCCGAGCTCGTGCACCGCGGCCTGGCCCGCTCCCGCGAGCAGGCGCGTGACCTGGTGGACTCGGGACGGGTCGTGCTCGGCGGGGTGGTGGCGACCAAGCCGGCGACGCAGGTGGACCCGGCGGCGAGCATCGCGGTCCGGGACAACCCGGACGGGCCGGACTACGTCTCGCGCGGCGCGCACAAGCTCATCGGTGCGCTCGACGCCTTCTCGCTCGACGTGGCGGGGCGCCGAGCACTCGACGCCGGCGCGAGCACCGGCGGGTTCACCGACGTCCTGCTGCGCCGCGGGATCGCGGCTGTGCTGGCGGTCGACGTCGGCTATGGCCAGCTGGCCTGGCCGATCCGCTCCGACGACCGTGTGACGGTCCTCGAGCGCACCAACGTCCGCGACCTCACGGTGGACCTGCTGCCGTTCCGACCGGACCTGGTCGTGGGCGACCTGTCGTTCATCTCCCTCGCACTCGTGCTGCGACCCCTCGTGAGCGTCGCGACTGAGCAGGCCGACCTCGTCCTCATGGTCAAGCCGCAGTTCGAGGTGGGCAGGGAGCTCGTCGGCGCGGGCGGTGTGGTGCGCGATCCCGCGCTGCGGTCCGACGCCGTCCGTAGGATCGCAGCAGCGGCGTCCGACCTCGGGGTCGGCACCGCGGGCGTCGTCGCCTCGCCCCTCCCGGGACCGAGCGGCAACGTCGAGTACTTCCTGCACCTGCGCCGGGGCGCCGAGCCCCTCGACGAGTCCGACCTGGCCCGCGCGATCGAGGAGGGACCGCAGTGACCGAGCCCGCGGCGCACGTGCGTCGTGTCCTGCTCGTGACGCACGGTGGTCGTGCCGACGCCGTGACGCTCGCGCGCGAGGTCGCGCAGGAGCTGCGCGAGGCAGGTATCGAGGTGCGTGCCGAGGCCGAGGAGGCGGTGGCGCTCGCGCCGTGCGGCGTGGTCGCGGTCGACGCCGAGCACGCGGCGCAGGACTGCGAGCTCGTCGTCGTCCTCGGCGGCGACGGGACGATCCTGCGCGGCGCGGAGCTGGCCCGGCCCTACGACGTACCGCTGCTGGGGGTGAACCTCGGTCACGTCGGCTTCCTCGCGGAGGCCGAGGTCGAGGAGGTCAGCCGGGTCGTGCGCGCCGTCGTGGACCGCACGTGGTCGGTCGAGGAGCGCACGACCCTCGAGGTCGTCGTGTCCCTCGACGGCGCCGCGATCGCGCGCACCTGGGCGCTCAACGAGGCGTCGGTCGAGAAGAAGAGCCGCGAGCGGATGCTCGACGTGCTCGTCGAGGTCGACGACCGACCGCTGAGCCGATGGGGCTGCGACGGCGTCATCGCCGCGACACCGACGGGTTCCACGGCCTACGCCTTCTCCGCCGGGGGCCCGGTCGTGTGGCCCGAGGTGGAGGCCCTGCTCGTCGTGCCGATCTCCGCGCACGCCTTGTTCGCACGCCCGCTCGTGGTGTCGCCCGCGAGCCGCATCGCGGTCGAGGTGCTCTCGACCACCACCACCGGCGGCGTGCTGTGGTGCGACGGCCGACGTCTCGTCGAGCTGCCGCCGGGCTCGCGGGTCGAGATCACCCGCCACCCGACTCCCGTGCGTCTCGCGCGCGTCCAGCCGGCGCCCTTCACCGACCGGCTGGTGGCGAAGTTCGGCCTGCCGGTGGGGGGCTGGCGCGGAACGCGGCGTCGGGCGGACGACGGTCGGCCCACGTGATCGAGGAGATCCGGATCCGGGGGCTCGGCGTCATCGACGACGCCGTGCTCGAGCCGCACGCCGGGTTCACCGTCGTGACGGGCGAGACCGGTGCCGGCAAGACCATGGTGCTCACGGGCCTCGGCCTGCTGCTCGGCGGGCGGGCCGACGCGGGGAGCGTGCGCGCGGGCCATGCCCGCGCCGAGGTCGAGGGTCGCGTCTCGTCGGTGCCGCCAGCCCTCGTCGAACGCGTGCTCGAGGCGGGCGGCGACCTCGATGACGGAGCACTGCTCCTGGCCCGCACGGTCGCCGGCGAGGGGCGCAGCCGGGCCTTCCTCGGCGGTCGCTCGGTGCCGGCCTCGGTGCTGCTCGAGCTCGCGGACGACCTCGTGGCGGTGCACGGCCAGAGCGACCAGCAACGGCTGCTCGCCCCGTCGCGCCAGCGGGCCGCCCTCGACCGCTACGCCGGCGACGCGCTCGCGGCGCCGTTGACGGCCCATCGCGGCGCGTACGAGCGGCTGCGGGCCGTCGAGCGCGAGCTCGACCTGATCACGCGGCACGGTCGCGAGCGGGCGCAGGAGGCGGACCTGCTGCGCCACGGCCTCGAGGAGGTCGACTCGGTGGCGCCCGCGGTGGGGGAGTCCGAGGCGCTCGCGGTCGAGTCCGACCGGCTCTCCCACGCGGAGCAGCTGCGCGAGGCCGCAGCCGCGGCGCACTCCGCCCTGCGCGCGGACGACGCCGCCGAGTCCGACGTCGACGCGATCGGGCTGGTCGCTCAGGCACGTCGTCTGCTCGACGCGCAGAGTGCGCACGACGCCGAGCTCGGGCGGGTGGCCGAGCGCCTCGCTGATCTGGCAGCGATGCTCACCGACGTCTCCGCCGACCTCGCGTCCTACCTCGCGTCGGTGGACGCGGACCCGGCGCGACTCGCGGTCGTCGAGGAGCGTCGGGCGGCGCTCGGCTCGCTCACCCGCAAGTACGGCGCGACGATCGACGACGTGCTCGTGTGGTCCGAGCAGGCTGCCCGTCGCCTGCTCGAGCTCGGTGACGACGACGAGCGGCTCGCCTCGCTCACCGCGGAGCGAGCGTCGTTGCGCGACGACCTCGGGCGGCTGGCCACGCAGGTGCACGACGCGCGGGTCGCCGCGGGGGCCCGGTTCGCGGCGGCGGTCACCGCGGAGCTCGTCGACCTCGCGATGCCGCACGCCGTCCTGGCCGTCGAGCTGCGCCAGGCCGACTCCGCCGACGGTGTCGAGGTCACGTTGGGCGGGGAGCGCCGACGGCTGGCGTTCGGCGCCTCGGGCGTCGACGAGGTGGAGCTGATGCTCTCGCCGCACGCCGGCGCGCCGTCCCGACCCATCGCGAAGGGCGCCTCGGGCGGCGAGCTCTCGCGCGTCATGCTGGCCGTCGAGGTCGTCTTCGCGGGCGCGGACCCCGTGCCGACCCTCGTGTTCGACGAGGTGGACGCGGGCGTCGGCGGCAAGGCCGCGGTGGAAGTGGGCCGCAGGCTCGCGCGGCTCGCCCGCACCAGCCAGGTCCTCGTCGTCACCCACCTGCCGCAGGTGGCGGCGTTCGCCGACCGCCAGGTCGTCGTCGAGAAGACCGACGACGGTCGCGTCACCACGTCGGGGCTGCGGGTGCTCGAGGACGACGAGCGGGTCCGCGAGCTCGCCCGGATGCTCGCCGGGCTCGAGGACTCCGACTCCGCCGCAGCGCACGCCCAGGAGCTGCTCGATCTCGCGGCGGCGGACCGTGCGTCCGCCGCGGCGACCGGTCCCACCCGCCCGCCCCGTCGAAAGGCCGCCCGATGACCGCCGTGTTCGACCTCGCCAGCCGCATCGTCGACGAGAGCGCGGCGGCCCATCCGATCCTCGCCACGTACGAGGGGGTGCCCGGTCACGACCACCTCATGTCGGACTGGAGCCCAGCCGCCGAGGACGCCCGGCACGCTCAGGCGCTCGGCTGGCTGGCCGAGCTCGACACCCTGCCCGTCGTCGACGACCACGACCGTCTCGCCGCGGCGGTCATCCGCGAGCGGCTCGGCGCCCAGGTCGCGGAGTACGAGGTCGGGGAGCACCTGCGCGGCATCAACGTCCTCGGCAGCCCGGTGCAGCACGTGCGCAACGTCTTCACGGTCATGGCGGCGTCGACGGACGAGGCGTGGTCGACCATCGCCTCCCGGCTCGAGGCGCTCCCGTGGTCGTTGCAGACCCTCGTGGCGTCCTACCAGGGTGGCATGGCGGCGGGGCTGCTCCCGGCGCGGCGGCAGGTCCTCGGCGCTGCCGGTCAGGCGGCGGTGATCGCGGGGCTGGAGGCGGCGCCGGACGGCTCGACCGCGTCCTGGTTCGAGGCGTTCGTAGCGGGCTACCCCGGCGACGACGCGGCCCTCGTCGACCGGCTGCGGGCCGCGGCCTCCGGGGCGGCGACGGCGTACGCCGCCCTGGCGACCTGGCTCCGCGACGTGTACGCACCGGCTGCCGTGGAGGTCGACGCGGTCGGCCGGGACCGCTACGTCGTGATGGCGCGCACCTACCTCGGCGCCGACATCGACCCCGAGGAGACCTACGCCTGGGCCTGGCGCGACCTGGCCGCGATCAACCGTCGGATGGTCGAGTGCGCGGGACGCCTCTACGGCGGGGTCACGCCGCAGGAGGCGCAGGCCCGGCTCGACGTCGATCCTGCGCACACCATCGCCGACGCGGAGGAGACCCGGCTCTGGCTGCAGCGGGTCACCGACGAGACCACCGCGTCGTTCGACGGCACGTACTTCGACATCCCCGAGGCCATGCTCACCTGCGAGGCGCGCCTGGCTCCGGCCGGCTCCGCGGCCGCGCCGTACTACACCGGGCCGAGCGAGGACTTCAGCCGTCCGGGCCGCACCTGGCTGCCGGTGATGGGGGAGTCGAGGTTCCGCACCTGGTGGCTGCTGTCGGTGTGGCACCACGAGGCCGTCCCCGGTCACCACCTACAGATCGCCTACGCCAAGCTCCAGCGCGACAAGCTGTCCCGGTTCCAGCGGATGAGCGGCGTCTCCGGTCACGCCGAGGGCTGGGCGCTCTACGCCGAGCGCCTGATGGACGAGCTCGGCTACTACGCCGACCCGGCGGAGGAGCTCGGCTTCCTGTCCAACCAGGCGCTGCGCGCCGTCCGGGTCGTCGTCGACATCGGCCTGCACCTCGGCCTGGGGATCCCGGCGGACGCCGACCCCGCGCTGCTGGCGGGGGTCGGCGGCGCGGCCCAGGGCGTCGTGTGGGACCGCGAGCTGGCGCGCGAGTTCCTCCGAGTGCGGGGCCTGCAGACCGAGGGCTTCGCCTCGAGCGAGGTCGACCGCTACCTCGGCATCCCTGGCCAGGCGATCTGCTACAAGGTGGGCGAGCGGGAGTGGCTCGCCGCGCGCGAGGACGCCCGCACCGCAGCGGGGGAGGACTTCGACCTCAAGGCCTGGCACATGAAGGCCCTCGCCCTCGGCTCGGTCGGCCTCGGCGTGCTGCGTCAGGAGCTGGCGATCGCGTGACACCCCGGTGCGGGCCGACGTCTCGTGCCGCGACGCGACGTAGTGTCGACCGCATGGCACCGTCGCACGTCAGGAGGGCGACCGTGGCGGTCGCGGCCGCGCTGGTGGTCGCCCTCACGCCCTCGGTCGCGGCACGCGCGGCTGCGCCCGGGCCGGTGCCCGACGCCTCCGCACCGTCGGCCCGCACCGTCGACGACGTGGTGCGCGCCTGGAGGTCGGACGCCGCCGCGTCCGTGCTCGTGGGGCGCTCGGTGCTCGGTCGCTCGATCGTGGCCCACCGGCAGGGGCCGGCGGACGCGCCGTACGTCCTGCTCGTGCTGGGTCAGATGCACGGCAGCGAGCCGCGGGGGCGCGACGTCGTCCGGGCCATGGCCGCGATGGCACCGCCGGCCGGCGTGCAGGTCTGGACGATCAGCACGATGAACCCGGACGGGGCCGCGGCCGCGCGACGCACCAACGCCCACGGTGTCGACCCGAACCGCAACTTCCCGTTCGCCTGGAGCCCGCGCTACGCGAGCCGGGTCTACTACTACCCGGGTTCCGCGCCCGCCACCGAGCCCGAGGTCGTCGCCCTCATGGCGTTCCTGGACCAGCTGCGACCGGACCTCGTCGTGTCGATGCACCAGCACTACGACGCCGTGGATCTCGGCGGGGCGGGGAAGACCTGGTCCTGGGCGCACCGACTCTCGACGGCCATGCGCCTGCGCACGGCCGTCGTCCCCTGCAACATCGGAACCTGCACCGGCACGATGACCGCGTGGTTCAACCACACCCACCCGGGCGTCGCCATCACCGTGGAGCTGCCGGCGCGCGTGCCGACAGCGCTGGCCACCGCCTACGCGCGCGCGATCCTCGGGGTGGGGGCGCTCCTGGCGCCCCCGTCGCCGTGACGGGGACCAACACGCCTGCGTCGTCCTCGACCGGTGTCGGGCCCGGCTGTTATCCTGGACCCCCGTGAGCAACCCGCAGACGACCAAGCACCTGTTCGTCACCGGAGGAGTCGCCTCCTCCCTGGGCAAGGGGCTCACGGCCTCCTCGCTCGG
>Ga0208851_1000839_pt1 | contig 11874 bp, 10 predicted proteins | sample NGESurshal092012_FD_184481 | JGI IMG/M metagenome (GOLD analysis project Ga0208851, IMG submission 184481) | Arctic peat soil microbial communities from Barrow, Alaska - NGEE Surface sample 415-2 shallow-092012 (SPAdes) | ecosystem: Environmental > Terrestrial > Soil > Wetlands > Peat ... | reverse complement strand
GGGGTCGGGGCTCGGGCTCTCGATCAGCCGGCGCATCATCGAAGCCCACGGAGGCAAGCTCACCCTGAAGAGCGAGCTCGGGAAGGGCAGCACCTTCACCATTCATCTGCCGGCGGCCAAGGCGGCCGAGGCGTGAGCCAGGACACGCCGCGCGTGCTGGTGGTGGAGGACGACCTCTCCATCCTCACCGGCGTCTCGATGAACCTCCGCTTCGAGGGCTACGAGGTGCTCCAGGCGCAGGACGGAGCGCGGGGGCTGGAGATGGCGGTGAGCGAAGCGCCCGACCTCATCGTGCTCGACGTGATGATGCCGAAGCTGAACGGCTACGAGCTCCTGCGCGAGCTCCGGTCCCGCGGGGTGCGCACCCCGGTGCTGGTGCTGTCGGCCAAGGGGATGGAGCGCGACAAGGTGCTCGGGCTCGACCTCGGCGCCGACGACTACGTGGTGAAGCCCTTCGGCGTCGCCGAGCTGATGGCGCGGGTGAAGGCGGTGCTCCGCCGGCGCTGGGGCGACGACGGCCAGGTGCTCCGCTTCGGGGACGTGGCGGTGAACCTCACCACCAAGCAGGTGACCCGGGCCGCCGCACCGGTCGAGCTCACTGCCCAGGAATTCAAGCTCCTGGCGCACCTCGTCACGAACCCTGGACGCACCTTCGCCCGGGAAGAGCTGCTCTCGGGCGCATGGGGCATCGATTACGAGGGCACCCCGCGGACGGTGGACACCTTCGTCCGGCAGCTGCGGCAGAAGCTGGAGCCGGATCCGGATGTCCCCCGGTACATCCTGACGGCCCGGGGCCTCGGATACCGGTTCGAGCGCCCCCAGGCCTGACCCCGGAGAGACGCCATCGGCGGGCGGGAAGATCTGCCTCCCCGCGCGACTGTCCCTGGGGACATGAAAGACGCCGTCGCACAGCGCACGCACGCCTTGACCGTCGTTCCGGCGCGGTGGCACGGTCGCGCGATTCCGACGACGTCGAAGTTCCGCAGTCCAACGACATTGGATCCCACGCTGCGGACGGCCGTCGTCGCGCTCCGGCCGCTCCTGCTCTCGCTCGCGCGGAGGATGTGCGCCTCGGACGCGGACGCCGCCGACGTGGTGCATGACACGCTCGAGAGCGCGCTCCAGGCCGGTGACCGGCTGGGCGCCGTCGACAACCTGCAGGCCTGGCTGGTCACCATCCTCCACCGGCGAACGATCGACCTCTTCCGAAAGCGCGATCGCGAGCAGCTGGGGGACCCGCCGGAGGAGCCCGCGGTGACGCAGGACGCGCCTCCGTCGGACGCGCCGCTCTGGACCCGCATCGACGGTGCACAGCTGAGGGCCGCGGTGGAGCGGCTCGAGCCCGAGTTTCGCCAGGTGTTCACCCTGCACGCGTTCGAGCGCCGCTCATACAAGGACATCGCCCGGGCGCTGGACATCCCGCAGGCCACGGTTGGAACGCGCCTTCTCCGGGCGCGCCGGAAGCTCAGGGTGTTGCTCCTGGGCGGCCCGGAGGAGGTGGGGACATGATGCCCGAGGACCACAGCGGCGGACCGGTCCATTGTGACCAGCTCGGCCCGTTCGTCGACGGCGAGCTCGCCGGAATGGAAGCAGCGGCCTTCCGCCGGCATCTCGTTCTCTGCGCGCGCTGCCAGCAGGAGATGCACGGGCTCATGCAGCTGTCCGCGCTCGCCGAGCAGAGCCAGGGACGTGCCCCGGCGGCCCGCCCCGCGCCGGTTCCGGTCGCCGCGGCGGACCGGCGCGCCCGGCCCCGTCGCGCGGCGTGGTTGGGCGTGGTCGGAGTCGTGGCGATGGCCGCGGCGCTGGCGCTCGCGCTCAAGTCGCAGCGCACGGACCCTGACCTTCCGGTGCTCCTGGCGTCGCTCGATGCCCGGACCGTCTCGGGCTGGCCGAGCGCTGCGGGTTCCGGGCAGTACAAGCGATACGAGACGATGCGCGGCGGACCGGTGCCCATTCCACCCGCCCTCGCGCAGGCCGAGCTCCGGCTACAGGGGACCGACGACTGGCGGCGCCTCGGCACATTGGCCCTGCTCCGTCGCGACTTCGCGCAGGCCGACGGCTACCTCGCCCGGCTGCCCCCGACCGCGGATGTGCTCGCCGACCGCGGCCTCATCCGGCTCGAGGAGCAGCGCTACCCCGAGGCGCTCGAGTACCTCGACGCCGCGCTGAACGCGACCCCCGACTTCCTCCCCGCCCGCTTCAACCGGGCGCTCGCCCTTCGCTCGCTGCAGCTGCCCTTCGCCGCCGCGGCGGCCATGGGCCCCGTTGCGCAGAGCGCGGCCGGGGGCTGGGCCACCGAGGCGCAGCAGGACACCGCGTCGTTCGAGAGCGCCAAGAGCGAGCTCCGCGACGACGATTCGCGGTGGAAGGAGGCCCGCCGAGCGCTCATCGAGCGGCAGGAAGCACCGGCTGCCGCGTTGATCACCGGTCACCGCAGCCTGGCGCGGAGCGCGTTCTACCATGCGGTGGCCTCCGCCCCGACTCGGAGGGAGCTGGAGAAGCTGCGGCAATTCGCGCGGGAGCTGGATCGGGAGCTCGGCTCGCCCGTCCTCGAGCCCCGAATCGACATCGTCCTGCGCGCGTGGACGGCGGGCCGCCCGGAGCTCGCCGCGCGCTACCGTGACTACATCATCGATCTCTCCATCCCCCCGACGGACGTTCTCGATGCGCTGATCGCCGGCGCACGGCGAGCCGGACAGAAGGACATCCTCCAGCAGCTCTACGAGGGGTACCGGCCGTATGCCGTCGTCCCCGAGCGCGAGGCGCTGGTCCGGATGTTCCAGGACCCCTGGTTCGAGGCAACGCTCGCCGCGCGCACCGCGAACGCAGAGACCGACAGGGGTCAGCTCCGGGAGGCGGAGCGCCGGATCCGGCAGGCCCGTGAGCTCTGCTCTCCTGAGTCCATGCAGGCGCCCTGCTGGTACCTCACCGAGACGCTGGGAGATCTCTACCGGATGGTGGGCCGCTTCGCGGACGCGCAGCGCGAGTACCGGACGGTCGCTCCCCGGCTGAAGGCGGCGGGAATGTACCCATTCGAGCGGAAGGCACTGCTCGAGGCCGCGCGGGTGGCGGTGCAGGCGGACCAGCTCGCGCTCGCCCGCGCCAGCTACGAGGACCTCTCGCTCAGGGAGCCAGAACGGTGCCTGACCTGGGTCTGGTCGCGGGAGCTGCTGGCGAGTGGCTACGTGAGCCGGCGAGACGCGGAATCTGCCCGGAAGGTCCTCGCGGTGAAGGCGACGTGCAAGGGAACGCTCGACGCCGAGCCGTGGCGAGCGCGCTGGCGGCTGGAGCTCGGACAGCTCAGCCGAGACCGGGGGATGCTCGAGGACGCCAGGATCATGGCCGCCTCCATGGTGGGCAACGCCCGGACTGCACCGCGGGAGGTCGCCGCCGCCCGGGTGATCCAGAACATCGCTGCGATGGAGCTCGGAACCGACGGCTCGGAGAGGACGCTCACCGAGACCATCGCCGCGGTGGAGGCCGCGCCCGACGTCGAGGTGCGCTCCGCGGCCGCCGAGGGCCGGGAGGCGCTCGCCCTGCGTGCACTCGACCGGAAGGATGGGGCCGCCGCGCTCGGGGACCTGGCGCATCTCATCGGCGTCCCGCCGCCGGCGCGTTGTGCCGTCGGGCTCGCGGCCAACGTCGCGCGCGCCGGCTGGACCGTCTCCGACGCGAACGGCTCGATGGAGACCGGTCTCATCGATGCGCGGAACGGCGAGATCACGGTGCCGGGCGCGCTGGTCGAGCGGCTCCGGCCGTGCGCCCACGTCGTGGTGCTCTCGACGGGTCGCTTCCAGGGTCGACAGGGCATCCTCCCGGATGACATCCCCTGGTCGTACGCGGTGGGCGGCGCAGGACCCGCCGCTGGATCGGGAGCGGCCACTGCCCGCCTCCTGATCAGGGACGTCGTTCCTCCACGTGACCTCCAGCTGCCGCCGCTCTCGATCCAGCAACCGCCGGGTCGCGCAGGCACCGTGCTTTCCGGTGCGGAGGCCACGCCGGCCCGGGTCCTCGCGGCGCTGGGAGACGCCGATGTCGTCAACTTCGAGGTGCACGGCCTCATCGACCCGAGCGTCCCGGATGGAGCGGTGCTGGTGCTTTCCGAGGACGCGGACCACAGCTACTCCCTGTCCGCCACCCAGCTCGCGACGCTCCGGCTCTCCCGCCACCCGATCGTCATGCTCGGCGCGTGTCGCGCGGCCGCCCCGAGCACCTTCCGTTCGGAGCCGTGGAGCCTTCCGCGTTCCTTCGTGCAAGCCGGCGCCAGAGGGGTCTACGCTTCGCTCTCGGACTTGCCGGATCGCGACGTGGGTGAGTTCTTCCGCAACCTGGAGGGCCGACTCGAGGCGGGGACTGCTCCCGCCATCGCGCTCCGTGACGAGCGCCTCGCATGGCTCGGACGGGGCAAGACATGGGTCAGGGACGTGGTGCTGTTCGATTGAGCCGGGAGAACAAGATGAACGAGAGGACCGGACGTCGGTGGGGACTGCTGACCGCCGTGGTGCTGGCTGGGTGTGCAACCACCGAGACCCGCGGGAGCGGTGGAACGACGGGAGCGGACGCGCTCTTCGGGTGCGAGCGCATCAGCTTCTCCGGCCCGATGCCCCCACCCAAGCCGCCCACGGAGTGGCGGCCCAGCAAGGCGGAGCGCGGCTTCGTCCACCTCTACTTCTTCGTGGCGAAGGGTCAGGTGTTCGTCATCGGGGCTCCGGTGGTGGACCTCCGGCCCGGCGATCCCTTCTTCGTCGGACCCATGACGAACCTCGATGCCGCCTTCCCCGCGCAGCAGTCGCAGGAGTACCTGCGCAAGTACCCCGACTGGGGGGCGTTCTATCACCAGCTCTTCAAGGCCTACGGAGACTCCCGCCCACTTGCGCTGGTGTGCCCCGGCCCCGACTGCCCCAAGACACCCGAGGGCCCGCCGCCCTCGCTGTTCGGAGTGACCGCCAGCTACTCCAACACGGTGCCGCCCGGTGCGCTCGGGCCGACCGGCGACCTCCCCCGGTTCGCGGCGCTCGATGCGCAGGACGCCAGCAGGACCGCCACCGACGCGTCGACGTTCGCGGCCCAGGGACGCTCCGAGGAGGCTGAGCGACAGCTGCGGGCGCTCTTCTCGGACGTCGTCACCCGGGCGGTCTGCGCCGCCCGAGTCCTCACACCGTCCGCGAAGTGACGGGCTTGCCATGGGGCTGCCGCTCGCGTTCCCCCTCCTGCTGGGCGTGAGCGCCCCCTGCGAGACGCGCAGCGCGGACGTGCTCACGCCCCCGTCGAGCGTCTTCGCGTCGCTCGGCGCACCGGTCCTCTCCGCTCCTCCGCTGTGCCCCGAGGGACGAACTCCGACGCTCGCGCCGGAGCCCCCGGTCCCGGCCCTCCCGCCGAGGATGGTGCACGGCGAGGAGGAGCACCACTGTGCGCCGCAGGGCTGCTGGGCGTGGGTGGGATGGAACGACCGCCGCCCGATGCGTGGCGCAGGCGCGCGGCTGAGCATCGAGGCTCCGCGGGTCGAGAGCCCGGACCATTCGCTCGCCGAGGTGTCCCTGCAGTGGGGGGGCGAGGATTCGGAGATCGTCGAGGCGGGCTGGGAGGTCGCACCGCGCCGGCACGGGGACTCCGAGCCCCGTCTCTTCATTCACCGCTGGATGAAGGGGCGAGCCTGTGCAGCCCCCTGCGGCTTCCAGGGGTGGAGCAGGCGACTCGTTCCAGGAATGCGCCTCGGCGCATGGACAGGACGGGAGCTGGCGGTGGGCTGGCTCCTCTGGGAGGGGCGGGCGTGGGCCTGGGCAGATGGCGAGTGGCTGGGGTGGTTCGAGCTGCGCCCGGACCCGCCGCGGATCGCGCGGGTGGCCCAGTGGTTCGGGGAGGCCTTCTTCGTGCAGCCGCCTCCGCTCGTGGTGATGGGGAACGGCTGGACCGGTGAGACACCCGGCGCTGCCCGGGTGACCGGAGTGTGTGACGTGCCGGAGAGGGCGCTCGGTTGTGTCATCCGACCGGAGCGATTCCCGCGCGTGACGGAACCGAAGGTCTACACGCTGCAGACCGATTCGGACGGCGGCTTCCGGTACGGCGGCCCTGCGGCGCAGCTCAGACCGCGTCCACCACCTTCGTCAGCCAGCGGAGAAACGCCTTCGGCGACAGGAACGTTAGCGCCATCTCGCCCACGTTGATGCGACTGGCGCCCGCGAGCGCCGCGGCGGTGTTGGGCTGCAGCGGCACCCCGTCGACCAGCGTTCCATTGCGGCTCGCCGCATCCACCACGTGCCAGCGGGATATCTCTCCCGGATCCGGGGTGAAGTAGGCGTGGAAGCGCGAGACGCTCGCGTGGGGGAAGACGAGGTCGTTGTGCTCGGCGCGTCCGATGGTCACGCCAGCGCCGAAGGGGTTGGCCCGGCCCTGCACCTTCTTCACCAGGAAGACGACCGGGTTCTCCGGAGAGGGCGCGTGCTCGGGCGGCTTCGTCACCCAGTGCGCGTCGGCGAGGTCACCTTCCCAGACGACCACCGGCGTGCCCAGCGACGACTCGAGGCCACCCTCATCGTCGACCAGGCGGCGGACCCAGTCGGTGAGCGGGGCGCTGGAAGGGAGTTCCATCATTCTCGGAAAGGATTCCGCACCGCACGGTGTAGGTTCAAGTTTCCGTCCGGTGGCGATATGTGGGCACGCCATGTACCGCCGATATTCCGTGCATCGCGATGGAGACCTCCTGGTCGAGGACCTCGGCCCGGATGGTACGCCCATCGAACCCGAGCCCGTGCCGGCAGAGGACCGGCTCCCGGTGGAGCTGGTGCTGCTCGCGCCGGACACGGTCGATGCGCGGGCCCAGCTCCTGGACTTGCTCGAGCTGGCCTTCGAGATGGAGTCCACTCCGGACACCGAGCGGCCGCCGCCGAAGCCGCGCGCCTGAGCGAGCTCACCCCAGCTCGGGAGCCCGCGTGCCCTCGCCGCGCGCCTGCGCGACGATCACCATCCGGTCCGCCCCCGGCTCCCAGGGGTGGCCCTCGAAGTCCCGGTCGCGGGTGAGCGCCTCGAGCCCGGCGGCGGTGAGCGCGTGGTCGACCTCGCGGGCGGTGAAGTGACGGAGGAGCAGCCGGTGGAGCCCCGCGTGTCCCTGGCGCGTGCGACGGCCACGCAGGTGCGGGGTGAACACTGCCCGCTCCGGCTGCACGCCCTCGTGCGGATCGATCTCGTCGGGCACCAGCCAGCGGACCGGCGGCAGGGAGAGATCGAACGCGAAGCTCGCGCCAGGGCGCAGGTGCTCGGAGGCGGTCCGGAAGAGCGCCTCGAGATCGCCGCGCGTGGCGACCAGCGCCACCGCATCGCGCGGCGCGAACACCGCCGCGAACCGCTCGGCGAGCCGCAGCGACCGCAGATCGGCGCGCAGCAGCTGCATCCGTCCCTGCAGCTCGGGCGGGAGCTGCGAGCGCGTCTCCTCGGCGCGGGCGAGCATGCGTGGGCTCGGATCCACGCCAGTCACCGGAACGTCACGGCGAACGAGCGCCTCGGCCAGGCGTCCATCGGCGACGCCGAGCACCAGCACCGGGCCACCTCCCTCAGGCAGCAGCGACGCGTAGCGCGCCACCTCGCCCCGCGCTCCGCCCACCACCGTGAGCGATCTCCGCCGTTCTCCGCGCCCCATGTGTGCGAATCGCTCCGCAACGAGCGGAGTACCACAAGGACCACGACGCTGCTGTGCGCGAGGGTGTGTCGGGATGCGCCCGGAGCGCGGGGCCGGAGCTTTCGTTGCCGGCCGAACTCCGTACAATGTCCCTTCCCCGAATGACGACCGGTACCTCCGCGACCATTCCCGCTCACACCGTCCTGGGCCTGCGCGCCCAGAACGAGCGCCTCGGGTTCCAGGAGTTCAACCTGGTCCTGGTGAACACCGCAGGCGCGGGGAAGTCGTTCCCCATCACCGACAACTCGCTGAAGATCGGCAAGGCGCCGGACAACGACGTGGTCATCGACTCGCCCACCGTGAGCCGCAACCACCTGGTCATCCAGCGGCAGGGCGATCGCTTCCTGGTGCAGGACCTCCAGTCGACCAACGGCACCTTCATCGACGGGGCACAGATCCGCGAAGCGTTCCTCAAGCCCGGGCAGCTGCTCGAGCTCGGCGACGTGCAGCTGCGCTTCCAGTCCACCCTGACCCCGGTGCGCATCGCGCCGTCGGTCGAGGACCGGCTCGGCGAGCTGGTGGGCAAGAGCGTGCCCATGCGGCAGATCTTCGCCCTGCTCAAGCGGATCAGCTCCACCGACTCGACGCTCCTCCTGGTGGGCGAGACCGGGAGCGGCAAGGGCGCGGCGGCCAAGGCCATTCACCAGCTCTCGCCCCGGCGCGAGGGGCCGCTGGTGGTCTTCGACTGCGCCGCGGTGAGCGACAGCCTGATCGAGAGCGAGCTCTTCGGCCACGAGAAGGGCGCCTTCACCGGGGCGGTGAACCAGCGCCTCGGCTGCCTCGAGCGGGCGCACGGCGGCACGCTCTTCCTCGACGAGATCGACGACCTGGCGCTGGACCTCCAGCCCAAGCTGCTCCGCGCCATCGAGGACCGTGAGTTCCGCCGACTTGGCGCGAGCAGCTCGCCGATCGCCTTCGACGCCCGCATCGTCGCCGCCAGCAAGAAGGACCTCTGGGCCGAGACCCAGGCCGGCCGCTTCCGCGAGGACCTCTACTTCCGGCTCTCGGTGTTCACCGTCAGCCTGCCGCCGCTCCGTGACCGCAAGGAGGACATCCCGCTCCTGGTCGAGGCGTTCGCCGGAGAGCCGCTGTGGGAGCGGCTCCCTGGCCCGGTGCGCGACCAGTTTCTCGCCCATGCCTGGCCGGGCAACGTCCGCGAGCTGCGCAACGCGCTCGAGCGTGCCCGCCACATGGTGGACATCCCCGAGCTGTCGAGCGGCTCGCTCCTGCGCGAGTTCGCCCGGGACGTTTCGCCGGCCGGTGACTTCCTGCCGGCGAGCTACGACGGGCCGTTCAAGGAGTGCAAGGAGGCTCTGGTCCGCCAGTTCGAGCGCGAGTACCTGACCCGGCTCCTGGCCCGCTCCAAGGGCAACGTCGCCAAGGCTGCGCGCGAGGCCGAGCTGGACCGCAAGCACCTCTACTCGCTCCTGCACAAGTACGGACTGGTGCAGTCCGAGCCGGATTGAGCGAGCGCCGCACCTCGGCGCGCCGCCTCCGCCGGGCGCCCGCTGAGCCGTCCCCATCTGCGCGACCAGCCCGTGTGCAGCGTGGCGCCGTCCATCTCCGTTCGGCCTGGCTCGCCGGGAGCATCGCCCTGCTCGCCGTGGTCACCGCCGTCGCCTGGCAGACCCAGCTCCGCCGCCCCGAGCCGCGCCTCACCGACGTGGGTCCCCGGATGGTGAGCAACCAGACCTCGCAGCCGATCTCCCTGTACGGCGAGGCTCTCCGGCGGGGGACGAACCTCCGCCTCGGCCCGCCCTTCGATCGCACGGTGCCGATGACGGTGGTGGACGCACGGCACGCCTTCGCGCGCCTCCCGGCGGATCTCACCCTTCCGCCGGAGACGGCGCAGGTGACCACCGTGCTGTCCATCGAGGGGGCGCGGACGCGCTCCGAGGTCGGGCTCACGGTGGTGAACGATGCCGGCTTCGCCGACTACACACTGCTGGTCCGTGCGGGCGACGTGCTCTGGGCCGCCTCGCCGACGACCGACGCGCTGGTCAGGGTGGACCCCGGCACGGGGACGGTCACGCGGTTCCCCGGAGGGGACGGACCCTCGGCGCTCGCCGCCTGGAGCGAGCCCGATGGAGCGCCGCGCCTGGCGATCGCGCACGCCTGGGTCCCCGAGCTGTGGATCCTCGACGGCCGCACGGGCGCGGTGCTGCGCACCCTCGGCTCGCCGGCCTACGCCACCGGTCTGGTGGTCGAGCCCGGACGCCGCCTCGCCATCGTGGCGGAGACCGTGGAAAACACGGTGCGGGCGCTCTCGCTGGAGGACGGCCGGGAGGTGTGGCGCCGCGAGGTGCTGCCGGACCCGAAGCCGCTCGTGCTCGCGGGAGCGGCGGTGGTGGTGGGGAGCCAGGGCGGCGGCGAGCTGGAGGTGCTCTCGCTCGACGACGGACGCGTCATCGCATCGATCGGTCCGCGGCCAGGCACGCCCATCGTCGGCGGGCACACCGAGCCCCACGCCCGCGAGGTGATGGGGGGCAAGGCGCCGCGGGCACTGAGCTGGTCCGCGCGGCTGAACAAGGCCTTCGTCACCAGCATCGGGCCGAACATCGGACCCAACGCTCAGCGGATGGAAGTCTCGATGAACGGCGGCGTCGGGGTGGTGGACGTGGCCGGGGGGCGCTTCGACCGGCACCTGGGCTTCGGCGCCGGGGTGACGGAGGGAATGGCGCTCGACGACGAGACGGGGCGGCTCTACGTCGCCGACGCCGCACTCGGCCTGGTCCGCGCGCTGGACGCATCCGGGCTCGCCGGATCCGACGCAGGCGCACGGGGCGCCCAGCTGTGGCGCATCCCGGTGCTCCCGCCGCCGGGGTTTCCGCTGGCCCGCGACGCCGCAGACTACGGAGTGAACGGCCGGGCGGGCGTGGAGCTCCACTCGGGACCGCGGGCGCTCGCGCTCTCCGCGCCGGGCACCGAGCTCTACGTGCTCGATCGATTCACCGCGACCGTCGCGGTGATCGAGGATGTCCGGAGCGCGCACCCGCGGCTCGCGCGTCAGATTTCACTCGAGCCGTCCATCGGTCCGCGGGAGCGCCGGCTGGGCCAGGTGCTCTACTACGCCGACGTGGGCAAGAGCAGCATGAGCTGCGATGCCTGCCACCTCGAGGGACACGACGAAGGCATCTTCTTCGAGAAGACCCACCCCTTGCGCATTTACCGGAGCCCCACAGTCCGGGGCACGCGCGAGACGCCGCCGTACTTCACCCCGGCCAGCACGTTCAGCCTCGCCGAGACCGCGCGGATGGTGGGCGACCGGAACAGGTACATGAACCCCACGCTCACCGAGTCCGAGGTGAGGGAGCTCACGCTGTTCAGCGCGACCGTGACCGATCTGCCCAATCCGTACCGCGGACCGGACGGAGCGCCGCTTCGGAGCGTGGCGCTGCCGGGAGGAGGAACAGGGCGCCCGGCCGAGGGGATGAAGCTCTTCGACGGCAAGGCCGACTGCGTCCGCTGCCACCCGCCCCCGCTGTTCACCACGGACCAGGAGCTGTCGACGCGCGGCCACTTCATCGACGTGGGCACGCCGCGGGCGTTTCCCCTGCGAACCGAAGAACAAGAGACGGTGTTCCGCGGAGTGGGAGTGCCCTCCCTGCTCGGAAGCTGGGATGTGTTCCCCATGCTCACCACCGGTCTGGCGGGCTTCCGCGCCGAGGAGGGGCGGGCCGTCGTGTCCGACCGGGTGCCGCTGCGGGCGATGATCGAACGGTACGCCGCCCCGCCGCACGGGAACGCCGCCGCGCTCGACGCCCAGGAGAAGGCCGACCTCCTGGCGTACCTCCTGACGCTCTGACCCGCGCGCGGTGGAAGAACTGTGGGGAGGAGTCCCCGCGCTCGGTCCACACACCACGCGCCGGCCTCCTCGGCTGCAAGACGAACCAGCCTGAGTTCGGGCGCTTCCGCGGGCGCCTCGGGGTGGATCGACCATTGCTATGCGTCTGGATCAGGAGGTCGAACCATGACCCGTACTCTTGCAACTCTCGTTGCCGGCTTGGCCCTGCTGTGGGCCGTGCCGGTACTGGCGCAGAACAGTGACAACCCCGAATGTCTCGGCACCCAGTGCGGCACGCCGCAGGAACAAGGCGGTGGCTGCGGCTGCGGCTGTGGATGCGGCTGCTCGGTGTGGGTGAGCTACACCGACGACGGCAAGACGCTGTCGTACACCGACGACGCCGACGGTGACGGCAAGT
>Ga0208851_1000838_pt1 | contig 11896 bp, 11 predicted proteins | sample NGESurshal092012_FD_184481 | JGI IMG/M metagenome (GOLD analysis project Ga0208851, IMG submission 184481) | Arctic peat soil microbial communities from Barrow, Alaska - NGEE Surface sample 415-2 shallow-092012 (SPAdes) | ecosystem: Environmental > Terrestrial > Soil > Wetlands > Peat ... | reverse complement strand
GCGCTGCCCTGCCAGTCACTCCAGGCCAGTTCGAGCGAGTCCTTGATGCCCACTCGGCGCTGCTCGGGACTGTCGACCAGGAACAGGCCGCCGAACGACCAGAACGCCTGCCCGCCCAGGTTGGCGGCGTTCTCCTGATCGAGCAGCGCCACCTTCTTGCCGCGGCGGGTCGACTCGTGGGTGGCCACCAGCCCGGCCAGGCCGGCACCGACCACGATCACATCCGCGTCCATCCCGCAGTCCCTTCGACAGTCCCGACAGCACTACCGTGGATACGCCTAGCCGCGCACGACGAGGTCACGGCCGCGATGTCATCCGACAAGGTTCAGCGCCGGCCCCACGGCGCTAGTGCTGATCGACCTTCGTGGCCGCGAAAGACGCTGCCTGGTCGGCCATCCCGGACTGCACGTAGGAGACGTGGGCCAGCATGTTGGCACCCGGCGAGCAGATCGGGTCACCGTCCATGCACAGGTCAATCGTCTTGGCCGCGTAGGCCGGGCTGGTCGTCGGCAGCTGTTCGCCGCCGGCCAGCATGCTCGAGAACGCGCTCGACGGTGTGCCGAACAGCGCGACGGCGGCCACCCGGTCGGCGATCTGGGGCGGCATCGCCGCGGTGGCCATGTCGGTGACGGCCGCACCCTGCGAATAGCCACCGAGCACCACCTTGGTGTTCGGACAGCCGGCGGCGACGTCTTGGATGTGGGCCCGCGCGTCGTCGGATCCGTTCGCTGCGCTGCTGAGGTAGTTGTCGCTGGCGGGGTAGTTGACCGCATACACCCCGACCGACCGTCCGCCGACCTGTGAGCTGAGCGCGTCGACGAAGGCCTGGCCGACGATGCCGACACCAGGAGGCTCGTTCGTGCCCCGGGCGAAGACCACCTCGACGTCCGAGCACGGCTGCGCTGCGGCTTGGGTGGCGACGGGCAGGCTCACGACGGCCGCTGCCGAGACGAGTCCGGCCCCGGCGATGGCGGCGACGCGAATCCGATTCACCGTCCCATGCTAACGATCTACCCCCACCAGAACGAGGTGGCGATCGCTCCGTAGAGCGCGATGAGCGCGGCACCCTCGAACCAGTTGGACTCGCCGTCGAAGGTCACCAGGACCGCAACCAGAGCCGACATCACCATCGAGGCCAGCAGCAGCGGGGAGAGCACCAGGTCGAAACCAGGCTGCCCGAGCAGGCCCGCGGCAAGCACCACGATCGGCGCGATGGTGAGCGCAATCTGGACCGGCGATTGCAGGATCACCTGGACCGCGTAGTCCATCTGGTTCTTGGCGGCCAGCTGGATACCCACGACGTTCTCCACGGCGTTGCCCGCGATGGCCACGATCACCAGGCCGGCGAAGACCTCGTTGACCCCGGCGGCGTCCATGGCCGGCTGCAGGGCCGAGACGAACCACTCCGACACGAACGCCGCCCCGACACCGGTGACGGCGAGCATCCCGATCGCCATCGCCAGCGGCCATTCGCCGTGCATGGCCGCCTTGCTGGCCGCCGCGGCGGAGTCCGGGTTGGCCGCAATGGGCGAACCGTGGTTCTGCTTGGCCGAGCGGGACAGCGACGCCGGCAGCGACAACGCGAACAGCGCCAGCATGATGACCGACACCACGATCGAAACCGTGCGCTCGTGGGTGGCCGCCGGCGTGTGCAGAGCCGCAGTGAGAGAGGGAACCGCGAGGATGAACACCGCAAGGGTGAACATCAGCCCCAGGGTGCGCGAGTCGTCGGCAGCGAACCGCTGGCGGCCGTGCTTGAGCCCACCGACAACGAAGGCCGCGCCCAGCACCAGCAGGACGTTGGCCAGGATCGACCCGACCAAGGTGGCCTTCACCACCTCGAACAGCCCGGCCTTGAGCGCGAACAGGATGACGAACAACTCCGGCAGGTTGCCGAGCGCCGTCTGCAGGAGGCCGGTGGCGTTGGGCCCCAGCCGATCCCCCAGCGCCTCCACCGAACGGCCGACCAGAGACGCCAGCGCCGCAAGCGCGATCGCGGATACGACGAAGGCGACCAACGGGTTGGCGTGGGCGAAGTGCAGCGCTCCGGCGGCTACGGCCGCGACCACGGTCACCGCGATCATGATGCGGTCCCGGCGCGAGAACAACGGCAATCGCTCGGTGTCAGCGGTCGTCACAGGCCTCCCCTCGGTCGCGCCGAGTGTGCCAGAACCAGGACGCCCGGCGTCGGGGAATCGCGGCCCGGCGAACGTGCCTAACGGCCGGCGTTGCTCGCCAACTCGATGACGTACTGGCTGACGAAGGTGCCTGCCGAGGGTTCCCCGCGGTCGCATGATCCGTCGGATTCACCGACGCGCTTGACCCACAGGTAGGCGTCGGCGTGGGCGCCGGCGGTGTCCGTGGTGGGAGGGGTGCCCAGCGCGCGGCCGGCGGGGTTGCACCAACTCAGCGGGTGTTCGGGGGCCGGCCCGGCGCCGTTGCGCGACGTGTCGATCACGTAGTGGGCGCCGTTGGTGAGGCCCGAGATCGCCTCGCCGTAGCCGATCTCCTCGTCAGTGGAGTAGTAGTTCGTCGTGTTGAGGCTGAAACCCCGTGCGTGGTCCACCCCGACCTGGTTGAGCCGGGCGGCCATGGTGTCCGCACTCACCCAGCGCGAGTGGCCCGCGTCGACGTACACGGCGGCGGCCGGATCGCGGGTCAGCGTGTCGACGGCGTAGCGCATCAAGTCGAAGCGTTCCTGGCGCTGGTCGCCTGACAGGCAGTCGGCCATCGCGAGCGCATCCGGTTCGAGGATGATCGCCACCGGCGAGGAGCCCAGGCCGGACGCGATGCTGTCGATCCACTCGCGATAGCCCGCGCCCGTCGCGAACCCACCGGCGGCGAAGCTTCCGCAGTCACGGTGCGGGATCGCATACAGCGCCAGAATGGGCATGGCACCCGCGGCCTGCGCCGCGCCGGCGAGTTTGGACACCGTGCTGGCGACCGTCCCGGCCGGGAACGCCTGGTCGAGCCAGTACGCCTGCGGGGTGTTGGCGACCGCGGCCAGTTCGGCACTCGGCGGATTGGCGTTGCGCGCGGCGATCATCGCCTTCGACACCGGATCGACGTAGAACGCATGCCCGGCTAGCGGGTTGCCGTCATCGGCCAGGAGCGTCACCGGAGCCGAGCCGACGTGGAGGGGGACGACAAGAGCCGTGCAGGCGACGACCGAGACCGTCAGAAAGGGGAGGATCCACCGTGCGACTGCGCCAGCAGCTGAGGACATCACTCCAAGAAAATAGTGCGCCGCGTCAATACGCGGCAAGTCAAGCAGCAGAACACTTTTCATCGCCTCAAATGTCCCTTTTGACCCAATAGCCACACTCGGCACAAGACCGGTGGGCGTCAGGGCGCGACGCGACGGAATACTCGAGCGCCGCGCAGCGTTCAGCCCGACGTGACTGAGCACGCAGAGTTGAGCCCCACCGACTGGGTTCGCGAACAGACCCAACGCATTCTCGAGCAGGGAACGACGGACGGGGTGGAGATCCTCGACCGTCCCGTCGTCCTCTTCACCACCACCGGCGCGAAGTCGGGCAAGAAGCGCTACGTGCCGTTGATGCGCGTCGAGGAGAACGGGCGCTACGCGATGGTGGCCTCCAAGGGCGGCGACCCACAACACCCGTCCTGGTACCACAACGTCAAGGCCAATCCTCGGGTCACCGTGCAGGACGGTGACAAGATCGCCGAGCTGACCACCCGCGAACTCGACGGCGCCGAACGCGAGCACTGGTGGAACCTCGCCGTGCAGGCCTACCCGCCCTACGCCGAGTACCAGACCAAGACCAGCCGGCTGATTCCCGTCTTCGTCGTGGAGTAGCAGCTCACACGATTGGTTGTTTGGGGTCCGCGGCAAATAGCATCAACACCGCAATGACAGATTCTGACCTCGGCGTACGCCAGGCCCCGAGCGGGACAGCTGCCCATCGCCTGTCGGCTGAGGCTCAACGCCGGCGGACCTTCGCCGTGATCAGCCATCCCGACGCGGGCAAGTCCACGCTGACCGAGGCGCTGGTGCTGCACGCCAGAGTGATCACCGAGGCGGGTGCCATCCACGGCAAAGCCGGACGGCGCGCCACCGTGTCGGACTGGATGGAGATGGAACAGGCGCGCGGCATCTCCATCACCTCGACCGCACTGCAGTTCCCCTACCGCTCACCCAACGGGCAGGACTGCGTCATCAACCTGCTCGACACCCCCGGCCACGCCGACTTCTCCGAGGACACCTACCGGGTGCTCAGCGCCGTGGACTGCGCGGTGATGCTGATCGACGCGGCCAAGGGTCTGGAGCCGCAGACCCTCAAGCTGTTCCAGGTGTGCCGTTACCGCGGCATCCCGATCATCACCGTCATCAACAAGTGGGACCGCCCGGGCCGCTACGCACTCGACCTCCTCGACGAGATCCACAACCGCATCGGGCTGAAGCCCACGCCGTTGACGTGGCCGGTCGGTATCGCCGGAGACTTCAAGGGAGTGCTGGATCGCCGCACTGGCAACTTCATCCGGTTCACCCGTACCGCGGGCGGTGCCACGGCGGCCCCTGAAGAGCACATCCCGCCCGACCGCGCCCACGATGCCGCCGGCGCCGACTGGGACAACGCGGTCGAAGAGTGCGAACTGCTCAGCGCCGACGGCGGAGACTACGACCAGGAGGCCTTCCTGGCGGGCGAGGCCACGCCGGTCCTGTTCACTTCGGCGGCGCTGAACTTCGGGGTGAACCAGCTGCTGGACAACCTGGTGCGACTCGCGCCGCCGCCCCACGGACAGCTCGATGTCGACGGCAACCTGCGGCCGGTGGACTCGCCGTTCAGCGCGTTCGTGTTCAAGGTCCAGGCGGGCATGGACTCGGCGCATCGCGACCGCATCGCCTACGCGCGGGTCTGCTCGGGCACCTTCGAGCGTGGCGACGTGCTCACCCATGCCGCCACCGGCAAGCCGTTCGTCACCAAGTACGCGCAATCGGTGTTCGGCCAACAACGTTCGACCCTGGAAAACGCGTGGCCGGGCGATGTGATCGGTCTGGCCAACGCGGCGTCGTTGCGGCCGGGCGACACCCTTTTCCGTGATGCCCCCGTGCTTTTCCCGCCGATACCGAGCTTCTCGCCGGAGTATTTCGCGGTCGCCCGGGGCACCGACCCCAGTAAGCACAAGCAATTCCGGCGCGGCATAGAGCAACTCGAGCAGGAGGGTGTCGTGCAGGTCCTGCGGTCAGATCGACGTGGCGACCAGGCACCCGTGCTCGCCGCGGTCGGCCCGATGCAGTTCGAGGTCGCCAGCCATCGGATGGCGACGGAGTTCAACTCACCGATCTCGCTGGAATCGCTGCCCTACACCGTCGCCCGCGCCGTCGATCCCGAGGACGCGCCCTTCGTCGACAAGCAGGTGTCGACAGAGGTGCTCACCCGCACCGACGGCGTCATGCTCGCGTTGTTCACCACGAAGTGGCGGCTGCAGGGATTCCAGGAGGACAACCCCGGCGTGCGGTTGCGCTCGCTGGTGGCCGCGGGTGACAACTGAGCCCAGTTCAGCCCATCTCCTGACGGGCTGGCCCGAACAACGTCAGTCCCGGATCGGCCAGTAGCTCGATGGCCTCATATTTCAGTTCGAGGGGGCCGACCACCGGATGATGCTTGTGTTTGACGCCGGTGCGGTGCAGCCGCACGTTGTGCGCGGCCCACCTGGTGCGGAAATCCTCACTGCGGGTGGACAATTCGCCGACCAGCATGGTGAGTTTCTCGTCGAATGGGTTACGGCCTGCCGCCCCGCGTAGAGTGGCGACGATACTGTCCGCGATCTACTCCCAATCCGGGTAGAAGTCCAGCCGGTCGTTGTGCACCCAGGCCGGCGCTGCCGACACCGCGTCGAGCACTCGTTGCACGCTGGGCCGCACTGGGTCACGCGATGTGGCCGCCCGACCCTCGGAGATCGTAGGCCGACCGCGTCGGCGACGGACTGATAGCGGAAGCGGGTTAGTGTGCTTAGGTCGGCCTAAGCGAACGAGCCGATAGAAAAGTTGAGCAACTTGATGACTGCAGAAGCAGAGACGTCTGCACTCGAGGCGCGGGTCGGCCATTACTACCAGATGGACGGCACCTACCTCGTCGGCCGCGAGAAGCTGCGCGAATACGCTCGCGCGGTGCAGGACTATCACCCCGCGCACTGGGACGTCGCCGCTGCCGCGGAACTCGGCTATCCGGATCTGGTGGCGCCGCTGACGTTCACCTCGACGCCGGGCATGACCTGCAACCGCCGCATGTTCGAACAGGTGGTCGTCGGTTACGACACCTACATGCAGACCGAGGAAGTCTTCGAGCAGCACCGCCCGATCGTGGCCGGGGACGAACTGCACATCGACGTCGAGCTGACATCGGTGCGCAGGATCGCCGGCCGAGACCTCATCACAGTCACCAACACCTTCACCGACGCCGCGGGCGAGCGGGTGCACACCCTGCACACCACCGTCGTCGGGGTCACCGCCGAGGACCTCAATCCGGAGATCAAGACGGCCGTGCAGCACGCGATGATGCACGACGTCGACATCTTCGGAATCGGCGAAGAGGAGTACCACAAGACGGTGCGCCCCGAGGGCGAGGTCAGGATTTCCGACGGCGTCCTGACCCGCACCCCCGGCACACCGTCCTTCGAGGACGTGAAGGTCGGTGACGAGCTACCGCCGCACCACACCCGGCTCTCCCGCGGCGACCTGGTGAACTACGCCGGGGTGGCCGGCGACGCCAACCCGATCCACTGGGACGAGGACATCGCCAAGCTGGCCGGACTACCCGATGTGATCGCCCACGGAATGCTCACCATGGGGTTGGGCGCCGGATTCGCCTCGGCATGGACCGGTGACCCCGGTGCGGTCACCCGCTACGCGGTGCGGTTGTCCGCACCGGCGGTGGTGTCGGCCGCCGCGGGCACCGACATCGAGTTCAGTGGCCGGGTCAAGTCATTGAACCCGGAAACCCGCACCGGTGTTGTCGTCGTCGGTGCGAAGTCCGACGGCCGCAAGATCTTCGGCCTGGCGACGTTGGACGTCCGCTTCCGCTGAACGGGCCGGGCTAATCGGCCGGACGCACACCGAGATGGACGGTGGCGAACCCGGTGCTCAATGAGACGTGCCGGGCGTCGGCGAAGCCCGATTCGAGCATCAACGTGCGCAGCTCGTCCCGGGTCAGCCACGAGCGGATCGAATCGGCGGTGGGGCGCCAGGAACAGGTGTCCGCCGTCGTACCGATCGGCGATGGCCTGGGCGTTGAGCACTGGCGCAATCTCGTCGCATGGAAGTTCAGCCGGGGATGTCACCGCAGCACCTCCTCGACCCATGCGAAGCGCAACTCGTGCATCCGCGCGCCGGCGACGTCGACGAACGCGCCGGCCGAGACGAATCCCGCGGGATCGACCAGCACAGATTCTGTTGGGAGACCTTGACGCCGCTAATTCGGTAAGGGGGCGCTCGCCTCGTCATTGGTGGGCAGCGGACGCATGAGTGCGGATGTGACGAGATGACGGCGCATGCGCCAGCTTGACTCTCGGAAAAGACGGGCCATCGCCGCGACGTTGCTGCTGACATCGTCGCGGGCGGTGAGGTAGGCCCACCGGTCGGCGTCGGGCAGCGCGAAGAACTGCTCGAAGAAGCCGGGAACCTCGGCCGCAGGCATGCGCAGGAGCGCCTCCAGTCCGATCCGCCGAACGCGGTGGATCACTTTCGCGGCGGGTGGCCAGACAGTTTCGTGGGCTGCAGCGAGGGCGCGGTCCGGGTGGTCGGGCAGGTGCGCGGCGAGCGAACGGGCCACCTGAGGGGCGAGCTGTAGCGACGCGGCCAAGCTGAATCCGGTTGCCGGGTGAATCAGCGGTGCGGCCGCACCGAACCCGAGCACGCCGGGTCCGCCGTGTCGCGGATGGTCGACCCGGAACGAAACCTTTTCCGAACGTGCGGCTTTCGGAGGCACGATGCCGTGGCGGCCCAGCCGCGCATGGAGCCGGCGGCGCAGAGTCGCCAGCGGCAGCCCAAGCCGCCGCGCCAGTGAGGTCTCTTCCACGAGCACCTGGCCTTCGCCCAGAGGGACGACGTAGAGGAACGTCGGCCATCCGGACTCACCGTGATCGGCACGCCAATCCATGAACAGTGCATCGCCGGCGGCGACCAGCGGCGTGACCGATTCTTCGTCGAGGATCAACCCGTACGCCGTTTGTTCGGCCGGCACTCGACGCGACAGGTTGGCATCCAACGGGCGCCGTCCGCCTGCGGCGTCCACGACGACCGCGGCTCGCAGGGTCGAGCCATCGGCCAGCGCAACCACGCCGTGTTCCGGCGATCCGACCGCACGCCCGGCGTACAGGATCACCCCCGCCAACTGGTCGGCAAGATGGGCCCGAAGAGCGGCCACGTCGAGGACTGCGTACTCCCAGCCCAAACGGTGTTCGGTCAGCGCGATCGCCCGGCCGGCAGCTCTGGCCGCGACCACGGAAGCCGGCAGGTCGGCCGGCAGTTCCGGGCTCCACATCCCGTAGGTCGCCAACCACGGCCGATCCGGATTCGGATCCAGCAACCCGACGTTCATTCCGAGCTGCCCACACGCTGCCGCTAATGCCATACCGGCAGGTCCAGCCCCGACCACCAAGACGTCCATGTGATCCATCGTGCCCATTGATGCAAGAACCCATTGCATAGATCCCGCTGCGGAACCATTTCCTTACAGTCGACGCTGGCGCGGCATCAAGCAACTGGTCCCGCAGCTGCGGTCAGAACGCGCGTTCCTCCGCCCCGCTTCGGGGTGGGACTCGGCCGTGCCGTCACAGTGATCACCTATAACGGCCGACGTACCGGGCGGACCTTCACCATCCCGGTCGCATACCGGCGCAACGGTGAGTCGATCGACATCGCTGCGAAAATGCCCGACGCCAAGACCTGGTGGCGCAACTTTCTCGGTGACGGTGCACCGATCTCGCTGCGTCTCGGCGTCGAACGCACAGGCCATGCCGTCGCTCACCGCGACGAGAACGGGCGGGTCACAGTCAGGGTTCGTCCCGACGGGTCGGCGTGACGGCGGCCGTCATGGTCCGGCCACCCGGATTGAGGACTGCCCGCCGCTCAAGAACCCGTGACGTGGATGCCCCGGGTTGACGGCGAGGCGCAATGACCCCTTAGACGCGGGCTACCGTCGACCCTGTGATGGCGTTGCGCGTCGCTCGGGGTTGCACCATGGGAGCGGTCTTGCTGACCCTGGCTGTCGTCCCTTCGTGCGGCGGACAGCCGGCGCAAACGACGCCGGCCACCGGAAAGGTGGCAAAGACTGCGCCGGCAACCACAACCGCGCCGGCCGTGCCAGTGGTGCCCGCGGGTGACTTCACACCCGTCGCCCGGCTCGTCACTGATGCGATTGCGGCACCTCGGATGCCCGGCGCGGTTGTCCAGATCGGGCACGCCGGCAACGTCGTCTTCCGCCAGGCTTTCGGCGCGCGCAAGCTCCCCGGCGAGCCGGGCCTGGACGGATCTCCCGCACCCGCTGAGGCGATGACCGAGGATACGGTCTTCGATCTCGCGTCGTTGACGAAGAGCCTCGCGACGGCGACCGCCGTTCTCCAGCTCTACGAACAGGGCAAGGTTCGCATCGACGATTCCGTGCAGACGTACCTACCCGAATTCAACACCGCGAACGACCCCCGCCGAGCTCAGGTGACGCTACGCATGTTGCTCACCCACACCTCGGGCCTGGCGGGCGATCTCAGCATGGGCGGTCCGTGGGGGCTGGACAAGGCCGACAAAGCCGACGGTATCCGTCGGGCACTCACCACGCCGTTGGCATTCGATCCCGGTGAGGTGTTCCACTACTCCGACATCGGCTTCATCATCCTGGGCGTGCTTTTGGAGAAGGTCACCGGAGAGCCCGAAGACGTTTACGTTCAGCGTAACGTGTTCGAACCACTCGACATGAGGGACACCCGCTATCTTCCTGCGGCCAAAGCGTGCGGTCAGCACCGGATCATCGGCACTGCAATCGCTTTCGATCCGACCGCCCCCCTTGTTGACGAATGTCCGGCAGATACCTGGAGCACAGATCTCCTGGCCCGCATCGCGCCGACGGCACACGACGAAGACACTGCGGGCATCAACCCCGACTTTGACCGCCTGCTTCGCGGTACCGTGCACGACCCGACGTCACGCCGCATGGGTGGAGTGGCCGGCAGTGCCGGGGTGTTCTCGACCGTAAGGGACCTCGGCCTGTACGCGCAGGCCCTGCTCGATCAGCTCGCGGGCCGGCCGAGCAGGTTCCCGCTCACGCAATCGACCCTGGAGCTAATGACGAGTTCTCAGCAGCCCGGACACACCGGCGGCCAACTCGAAGCAGCGAACAACGCCGCCCAGGAAGCCCTCGAAGCGGCCGCCAATGCGACCAATCCCCTACTGGCTCCGCGTTATCCGGCAATCCCAGGACAAAACCTGCGCGGCCTCGGCTGGGACATCGATACAGCACTCTCCACGCCACGCGGCATGATCTTCCCCATCGGCAGCTTCGGCCAGGGCGGCTTCACCGGAACAACGCTGTGGATCGACCCGGGCTCAGACACCTACGTGATTGTCCTCGCCAACGTCATCCATCAGCGCGGCGGTCCACCGGTCGTGACGCTGAGTGGCGAAATCGCCACGGAGACAGCCCGTGCCCTCGGCCTTTACGGCAATTAGCCCGGTCGGGTCGCGAGGTAAATGGTCGCCGCTGACTGGCCTCTGGTGATGGGGTTGTCGAACCAGACCGTCTTGGCCTCGACGCCGGTGAATACGGCTTCCAGGAGCGCGGTGAAGTCGTCGTCTGGCGGATCGTCGGACCACATCGCGAATGCGCCACCCGGGGCCAGCTTGGTGGACGCGGAATGGAGGCCATCGTAGGTGTAGAAGTCTGCGTGTGGATCGTGTAGCAGGTGTCGCGGCGAGTGGTCGATGTCGAGCAGAATCGCGTCAAAGAGTCGGCCGGGGCTTTCCGGATCGAATCCCACCTCATCCATCGCGGCGGCGAAGAAGTCCGCGCACACGAGCGTGACGCGGCCGTCAGCGGCCAGACCGGCCGTGTCCGGTAACAGATCGCGTTGGTGCCAGTCGATGACGGCATCGGAGTATTCCATGATGGTGAGAGTTCGAATTCGATTGCATAGCAGGGCTTCTTGGGCGGTGTAGCCGAGCCCGAGGCCGCCAATGATCACATCCAACGCCGTGCCCGGAGCCCGCGCCGTTCCAAGCCGAGCCAACTCTTTTTCGGCGACGGTGAACAGGCTCGACATCACATGCTCGTCACCGAGCTTGACCTCGAACACATCGGCGCGCACCGACAGGTCGAATCGGCGCCGCAGGCTGATGACGCCCATCGGCGTCTGCTGCCAGCCCAGCTCCTCGAAACGTGCGCTCACCGACTGACAATAGCTGCCGCGCTCGAGGTTAGACCCGGCTGAGCGCCCCCGCCGTGATCCCGGCTCAGGCGCTTACGGACAGCGGGTCATCTTCGAGGTTTTGCCGCTGTTGGTCGATTCCATTGTCTGGGCGTCGATGACCGTGACGTTGACCTTGAAGTCAGGCTCGTCGGCGAAGCCGATTACGCCGTCGCTGTAAGACCAGTTGCCGAATGGGCCATCGCTGGTGCCGTCCGCCCGCAGGTCGATGGCCAGCGTGCAGTCACCATTGGTGCCCCACTTCCCGATCAGAAATTCTCTCGTCGGCTTGTCGCCCTTGGCTGGCGCGACCGGACTTGTGGTCGCGACCTCGCTCGGAGCGGCCACTGACGCGGGTGCAACTGATGTGGCGGACGCAACTGATGTATCTGCGGCGGGCTTGGTCTGGCCGCCACAAGCAGTGAGAGCAAGCGCGGCGATGAGGCCTAACGCGAATCGGACCTTCATGGAAATC
>Ga0208851_1000837_pt1 | contig 11900 bp, 13 predicted proteins | sample NGESurshal092012_FD_184481 | JGI IMG/M metagenome (GOLD analysis project Ga0208851, IMG submission 184481) | Arctic peat soil microbial communities from Barrow, Alaska - NGEE Surface sample 415-2 shallow-092012 (SPAdes) | ecosystem: Environmental > Terrestrial > Soil > Wetlands > Peat ... | reverse complement strand
CCATAACCGTCCGATGATTATTTCTTACGCCCTTTTTTCCAGATTTTTGTTCCTTTGGCAACCCTTATTGAGATTGGTGCAAGATCTGAGTTAACCAAAAATAGACCTGTGAAAACATCGATGAGTATCAATCCCAAGGAAGTACGAAGCATCGCCCGAGAAGCATACACCTACGGGTTTCCCCTCGTAGAAAGCTACAAAACGCTGTACAAACAGGCGATCGACACCAGTAGTTCAGATTTCAAAGCGCCCATCAACCAGATGGGTCGTGCTATCGGTGTCGCTACCCCGGATGACACGCAGTTTGTCACTCCCAACACCGACACGCCCTATTGCTATCTCTGGGCAGATCTGCGAACTGAACCGATCGTCGTTACCATGCCTGCGATCGAGCCAAACCGTTACTACACCGGGCAGTTGATTGATCTGTATACCCATAACTCTGCCTATCTGGGTACTCGCGTTTTCGGCAACGATGGGGGCAACTTCCTGATCGTGGAGCCTGGTTGGGAAGGTGAGCCACCGGAGAATATCCGGGCAGTCATTCGGTGCGAGACTGAATTGCTTTACGTCCTGTTCCGTGTCCAACTCTTTAATCCATCCGATCTGGAACAGGTGCAGACCATTCAGGCTGGCATTCAGGCGCAACCCCTGTCGCAGTTTGTGGGCAAACCCGCCCCGCCAGCGGCACCCGCGATCGCCTGGCCCCCGCTTGTGGAGGGCATGACGGAGACACCCGTGATCTTCAGTTATCTCAATTTTCTGCTGCAATTTGCCCCCACCCACCCGTCTGAAACTGAGTTGATGGCTCGATTTGCCCAGTTAGGCATTGGTGCAGGCAAGCCCTTTGATATCGGCACATTTCCCCCAGAAATTCAGCAGGCGATCGCAGACGGCATCACTGACTTCTGGCAGCAAGACTTTGCAGGGATTATGCAGCGCCTCAATGCGGGAGAAGTGGGCAGTGGCGATGTGTTCGGCACCCGCGAGTTTCTCCAGAACAACTACCTGTATCGCTTCCTGGCAGCCAAGCAGGGGATTTATGGCAATTCCCGTGAAGAAGCGATCTACCCGATTTACTTTGTCGATGCCGACAACAACAAGCTGGATACGTCGCAGCATCGCTACACCCTGCGGTTTGAGCCCAATCAACTGCCGCCCGCCGATGCGTTCTGGTCGCTCACGATGTACGACGGCCAGACCCAACGGCTTGTCCACAATCCGCTCCAGCGCTATGTCCTGAATTCCACCATGCTGGAGACATTCAAGTTTGGCGAAGACGGCTCCCTTACCCTCTATTTACAGAAGGATTCACCAGGATCTGATCTGGAACCCAATTGGTTGCCTGCACCCGATGGACCCTTCTACACGGCTATCCGCATCTACCTGCCCAAACCCGAAGTACTGAACGGCTCCTGGAAGCAACCCCCGCTCCAGCGCATTCAATAAAGGGCTGGGATTTCAGTCTGGAATTTCATGACCGTGCAGACGATTTGATTCTTTGAGGAGAACCTCATGCAGGACGATACAACCCAAGCGCAAACGCTACCGTTAACTGGCACCATCCACTCCCGCATCGGATCGTTGGACTTCGAGGGGGGCTACCCAACAGAGGAGAGCCTCGTCAAACTCTATGACGAACTCGACTTTCAGCGGGCCGTACAGACCTATCTTTGGGCCATTCCACTGGTTAGCTTTGCCTACTGGCAGGAAGTCGATGAAACCGTGTTTGGCATGCAGGATGGCGATCTGGTGCTGACTGCCAGCTTCCGCGATAAACTGGGGATTCTGACCGCAAATGACACCACGCCGTATCTCGTTGGTTTTCTGAACCTGCAACGGACGGGGCCAGTGGTGATCGATTACCCAAGCGGAAAAACTGCGGGTGGTGTTCTAGACTTCTGGCAGCGTTCAATCACAGATATGGGACTGACGGGGCCTGACCGGGGGGCAGGCAGCAAGTACCTGATGGTTGGACCAGGTCAGAATGTGCCACCGAATGTTGAAGACTATCAGCTTGTGCAGTCGCCCACGAACAATATCATGCATGGTCTGCGGGTGCTGACCCCCGACCCCCAGGAAGCCGAGGCGCTAACGGCCAGTTATCAGGTGTACCCCTACGCACAACGGGAAAATCCACGTCCGATCCGGATCATTTCTGTAGAAGGCAAACCGTGGAGTGGCTGGCCTCCGAGCAGTCTGGACTACTGGCGAGTTCTGGCAAAGATGCTCAATGAAGAGCCGGTGCATGAGCGCGATCGCATGATGATAGCGATGCTTAAACCACTGGGCATCGAAAAGGGTAAGTCGTTCCAACCCGATGCCCGACAGCAGAAAATTCTAGAACAGGGGGCTGTACTGGGCGAGGCAATGGCTCGCTGCCTCAGCTATGCCAAGCGTCAGCCAGAAGCCCACATCTGGCCCGGTACGCAGTGGAAAAATGCCGTCCTGCTGGAAGCCAATCAGGAAACCGAACATTACACTGCCCTGGATGAACGCACCGCCTGGTTTTACGAAGCCGTTACCCTGACCGCTGGGATGACCACCAAAACCCCCGGACAGGGTCAGCAGTATATCGGCATCCAGAAAGATAAAGATGGCAACTGGCTTCAGGGCGGCAACAGCTATACGCTGCATGTTCCACCCGATGTGCCCGTCAAACAGTTCTGGTCAATCACCCTCTATGACACGGAAACCCGTTGCTTTATCGACACCCCGCACAATATTGCGGGGGTGGATTCGCGCGGGAATTTAATCCAGAATGCCGATGGTTCCGTAGATCTCTATTTTGGTCCCACCGCCCCACCGGGCAAGGAAACAAACTGGGTACCCACACTACCAGGGCGAGGCTGGTTTGCCTACTTCCGGTTTTATGCACCGACCGAGCCGTACTTCGATCGCACCTGGTCACTTCCAGATATCGAAAAAGTCAAGTAATCGTCGAAGCTTGGCATGGAGTGATGCGATCCCTGAGCGGATAGGTTGGTTGCGGCACGACATGCAACCTCCACAGGTTTTAGGGTTTGGCGGGAGAGGTTTCCAGATGTGTGGTGGGGACGATAGCCGTAAAAGCGCCAGCTAACAACCCCAATGCACACCGACCGACGAGGGTTTATCTGTTGGAGTTCAGGGTTGTCTGCGGCGGGTGATTGGGAACGTTAGACAGCAATACCTGTTGGGTATTGTATGGGTTGTAGCCAGCGATAAGCTCGTTATCCCCAATACATTGGGTTAGTAGCAGCTTTAGGAGATTAGAGCATGGCGAAATGGGTCGATGATATTGTTACCGCACTTGCCAATCTTGGCGGTGTAGCTCCACTAGCTGATATTTACCAGGAAGTCAGACAAGTACGCCCATCTCCACACCCTGAAAGTTTAACTGCGATTGTTAGAGGAACAATTGAAGACCATTCCTCCGATTCAGCCAGGTATAAGGGGAAAGATTTATTTTTTTCTGTAAAAGGTCTTGGCAGTGGTGTCTGGGGATTAAGCTCACTTGTTACAAAAACCCCAAAGGCGGCTGATATAGACGAAAGAAGTGATGGTGAAAAAGATGGGGTTGGCAATCAAAATGATGACTTGGGCGATAATCAATCTCCTGGACGAAAACTGCAAGAGATTTATCGCATTCTTCGAGATACACAACTTGCCTGTCAAATAAAGCTTCTAAATCATCATCGCTGCCAGTTATGCGATACTTCCATTGTTCTAGCAGACGGCAAGAATTACTCGGAAGCGCACCATATCAAACCATTAGGTCGTCCACATCATGGTCCTGATATAGCAAGTAATATTATTGTGCTATGTCCCAACCATCATGTAACGCTTGATTATGGAGTGATTAGGCTCGATAGCAGTGAGATTCAAATGAATACTGGACATAGGATCAGCGAAGAATTCATTGAATACCACAATGAGAAGATATTTGGTACAAGCTACTAACTCCATACTTGCAGGCTTCGGGAGAAAAGCTGTCTAACAACTCTGGTGCAGCGGATTGACTGAAGTCGCTTGTGGTGTTGCAAAGACCCTGACAACCGCTGGCCAGAACCGTTAGGCTCACTTTTTGAACCATATTCTTGCCTATCATTTTTAGCTTGATCCCATTTTGGGAGCAGGGTATCATTGGTGTATGCGTATCCTGTCCCGCAGCACCCTCCGAACTTTCTGGGAAACTCATCCAGATGCTGAAGAGGCACTGAGGACTTGGTATTACGAGGCATCTCATGCCAATTGGCAAAGCCCAGGTAATGTCAAGACAGCTCATCGCAATGCCAGCATCATTGCAAATAATCGTGTTGTGTTTAACATCAAAGGAAATACATATCGCCTGATTGTTTCAATTCGCTATGACATCAGCATTATTTTTATCCGATTCATTGGAACTCATGCGGAATATGACAAAGTAGATGCAGAAACAGTTTGAAGAGAGGTATAAATATGGAACTTCGTCCAATTAGAACTGAGTCTGATTATCAAGCAGCTTTAAAAGAGATTGAAGTACTGTTTGATGCTCCACCTAATACGCCTGAATATGATCGATTAGACTTACTTAGCACATTGGTAGAAGCCTATGAGAAAGTCCATTATCCAATTGAAATGCCTGATCCAATTGAGGCAATTCTCTACTATATGGATACTCGTGGTTTATCTCGTCGAGACTTGGAGCCTTATCTTGGTAGTCGAGCAAGGGTATCAGAGGTACTGTCCCGAAAGCGCTCATTAACATTGGAGATGATTCGGAAGTTAAACCAAGAACTGGGTATTCCTGCCGAAGTCCTAATCCAGTCTTACGAATCTATGCAAACCTCTGCCTAACCAGCGCTTGCACCGGACGGTTGGTATATGCTGGTGCTAAATTATGCTTTATCTGCCGCCAGTGAAGCGCAAGCCGTTGGGCTTCCCAGAAATAGTGAGAGACTCAAAAAGTCTTTGAACGTGAACGTTCGCGTAAATTACCGTCAGATATTCAGCAAGTAGCGTTGCGAAAATTGCGGATGCTTAATCGTGCAGAAGCCCTTCAAGACCTCCGTGTCCCGCCAGCGAATCGCTTGGAGCGTCTGGTTGGTAATAGGGAAGGTCAATATAGCATTCGAATCAACGATCAATGGCGAATTTGCTTTGTATGGCAAGACGGTGATGCTTTAGACGTAGAAATCGTTGATTATCATTGAGGCGAAAGAATGAATGAAAACAAGTTGATGCCAATTCATCCTGGTGAGGTGCTTTTAGAGGAATTTCTCAAGCCAATGAACCTTAGTCAAAATCAATTAGCTCTGGCTCTTCGAGTTCCCGCACGACGTATTAACGAAATTATTCACGGAAAGCGACGTATTACAGCGGATACCGCTCTTCGTTTAGCCCATTATTTTAATATGTCGCCACGATTTTGGCTGGGATTACAAATGGATTACGATCTGGATGTGGTTGAGGATGAAGTGGGAGAGCGATTGAAAAAGGAGGTAGCTGTAATGACAAGTAAGGGAGAATAAACCTTCTAAGGCGACGAATTCATATTCATATTCATATCAATCTGGCGAGCCTGGGATGCAGAATCACGGGTATCCCACCGACGATAAATCTTGCCTTCGCGTAGAATGAACCACTCCATCGCCACCAGTTCATAGGATTTGCCCGTCGATTGAATGCCTCCACATACTACAAAACCACCTGTTTATTGGATTCGAGAGTAAGCATAATGTTTGCTTCAAAGTCAGTATAGATTAGGATACATTGACACAGCTTGAACAACGCGATCGCTGACGATGGGGGAATCAAAAATCTGTTCAACAACCCTCAGACTTATGAGAAAAATCAACCTTATCGGGCGCTGGTACTCCAGACAATTTCATGCCAAAACAACGGTCCCAACTAAAAATCCTCCTACTTCAGATTCGCGAAGACGAGATCACGCGCCTAGAAGAATTCGACGAATTTGTACGATATAGCCAGCTGGAACCTCAGCAGTTGGCAACCCTGAATGTGTTTGATATTCCTGACTTTGAGCCAACCTGCATCGAGGGGTATGATGCCCTCTTTGTAGGTGGGTCGAGCGATGCCTCAGTCATGCAACCGGACCTCTATCCTTTTGTAGAACCCAGCAAGCTCCTCATGGCCCACTGTTTGGAGGAAAGTATTCCGGTCTTTGCTTCCTGTTTTGGCTTTCAAGTGGCCGTCGAAGCTTTGGGCGGCAGCGTGATGGTTGACAAAGCCAACATGGAGATTGGAACCTATCCGATGTCGCTCACAGAAGCAGCCCGCGATGATGTTCTCTTCCACGATGTTGCGAATGGATTTTGGGCCGTTTGCGGTCACAAAGAAAGAGCTTTATCCCTACCCCAAGAGGCGATTCTACTAGCTGCATCCGAACTCTGTCCTTACCATGCCTTCAAAGTTTCTGACAAGCCGTTTTACGGGTTTCAATTTCATCCAGAACTAGATGCCAAAGACTTAGCGGCTCGAATCACCCGCTATCACAATCGATATCTAGACGATAGTGAAGTGCTCATCGACATTTTGAAGAATCTGCAAGAGACTACGATGGCCAATCAACTGATTGAGAAATTTGTGGACCGCATTCTGTTGGTTTGAATACCCTACTGCTCATGGTCATTGGAGTGGAACAAGCGGGTCGCATTCTGAATTTTAAATCAACCCACCGATTGCATCTGCCGTTCATACAGTTGACGATAAAGCCCAGAACGAATCGCCATTAGGTCTTGATGGTTGCCTGCTTCGATAATGTGGCCCCGTTCTATCACTAGAATCCGGTCTGCCTGCCGAATAGTGGAGAGTCGATGAGCGACTACCAGAACTGTTCTGCCGTTCATCAAGCGATTGAGGGCCTCTTGGACGAGTGCTTCTGACTCCGTATCCAATGCACTGGTTGCTTCATCTAGGATCAAGATTCTTGGATCGAGCAGAACGGCGCGGGCAATGGCAATCCGTTGACGCTGTCCTCCAGATAGATTCGTTCCGCGCTCTCCCAACATGGTTTGGTAGCCCTTAGGCAGGGCGAGAATAAAGTCATGGGCATTGGCAATACGGGCAGCTTGTTCCACTTCCTTCATATCGAAACTGTCCTGACCATAGGCAATATTTTCCGCCACGGTTCCAGAAAAGAGGATCGTTTCTTGAGGCACGATGCCAATCTGACGGCGTAAGCTTTCAAAGGTCACATCCCGCACATCGTTGCCATCTACCAGAACTTTCCCTGCTTGAGGGTCATAGAAACGGGGGACCATTCCCACTAGAGAAGACTTTCCCGAGCCAGAAGGACCAACCAAAGCCACTACTTCACCAGGATGGACTGTAAAGCTGACACCTTTTAAGACAGGTTGGCCAGTCTTATAACCAAAGAAAACATTTTCAAAATCAACTTTCCCTTCCAGCGCAGGTAGGGTTATGGCATTTGATCTTTCTACAAGAACAGGCTTCACATCGAGGAGTTCAAAAAGACGGTCTGCCGATGATTCTGCTTGCTTTAGTTCATTAAAGTTAGAAGTGGTAAGCGAGATCGGGTCCATCAGTAAGGCAATCCCCGTCAAAAAACTCAGGAATTGACCACCTGTCAGATTGCCTTGACCAATCTGGTACGTACCAAACCCGACCACCGCTAATATACCGCTCACTTGGAGTATGCCTACGACAGGATATTGAATGGCCTTGATGTACTCTGCTTGAAAGCGTGCAACCTGATTTTCTTCGGATAAGCGCTTAAACCGGCGAATCTCATAGTCTTCTGAAGCAAAGCCTCGAATCACCCGGATTCCAGCAAAAATTTCGGTGAGTAAACCAGCAAGATCTGAGGAGAGGTCTTGCCCTTGGCGGGAGAAGTTTTGCAGTTTTGAGCCGAACCAGCCCAGGGCAAGGGTGATCAGAGGAGCCACCAGGAGGGTAAGACAGGTAAGGACCCAGTTTAGGTAAAGGAGATAGGCCAGCAACGCAATAACGGTGAATACGCTGGGCACAAACTGGTTGAAAAACTTGCGGACCACATCGGTTAAACGGTCCACATCCTGGGTCAGCTTATAGGCCAAATCTCCAGACTTCTTTTCGTCAAAATAGCAGAGGTCTAGACTTTGAAGATGGGCAAAAAGATCAATGCGTAGATCTGTAACGGCTTGGAGGCTAGCCTTGGCCATGAGGGAGTCCTGACCAAATTGAAAGACCCCTCGAATGATGAATACGATAGCGGCTGCGATAAAAACTTGAGATAGCCCTCCCAAATTTCCTTTACTGACTGGTTCGGTTAAACTTCCGGCGAGTTGGGCTAGGAAAGGCGTGGAGCCTACAAAGCCCACCATGCAGACTATGGCACTTAGGAAAATCCACCGATGGGGCAGTAGATAGGGAGTGAGCTTACGGTAGCTGGATTTAAGCACAGCAACTCAATAGAAGATAAACCTCATTTTATCGAGTTCGCGGCACATTATTCTTGATTCTGCTTTTGTTGTGAGTTTACCACCAAAGCGCCGACTACCTGAACGACAGAATTTCCCAAAGCTTCCAGGTCATACCCGCCTTCTAAGCCAAGCAACAACTGGGGTGTAATCTGTAAACATCTTTCGGTGAGCGTGCCAAAATCCTCTGGTTCTAGGGCCATATTGGCTAGAGGGTCCGCTCGGGTGGCATCAAATCCAGCACTAACAATCAATAACTGCGGTTGGAATCTTTCGAGGAAAGGTCGAACTTCCTGGTCAAAAGCGGTTAGATATTCCAGCCTACTGCTGCGGGCAGGCAAGGGAATATTGAGCACATTTTGATAGGGGCCTTCTTCACTTCTGTCCCCCGTCCCTGGATAATTTCCAATTTCATGGATAGAACAATAAGCAATCCGTGGGTCTTGCTCCACGATCGACTGGGTGCCATTGCCATGATGCACATCCCAATCAAAAATAGCGACTCGGGAGAGTCCCTTCTCCCTAAGGGCATACTCGGCGGCTAAGGCAGCATTGGAGAATAGACAAAAACCCATGCCTCGCTGGCGTTCCGCATGATGACCGGGGGGACGCGCTAGCACAAAGGTAGAGGTGTAATGGTCTACCACTTGGTCTACCCCGACCAGCCAGCCTCCCGCACTGAGCAAGGCTATTTCATAGCTAGCAGGGCCTACGTAGGTATCGGCATCCAAATGACCACCCCCCCGCTGCGCCAAGGCTTGAATCAGTTCGATGTAGCTCGGACTATGCACCCATGAAAGTTCTTCTAGGGTGGCCATCCGGGGAGAAAGCCAGAGCAGTTGCTCATGGAAACTTGCTGCTTCTAGGTAGGCAGCGCAGACCGCCACCCGTTGGGGTTGTTCAGGATGGCCTGCCCCCATGTCATGTTCCAAGAATTTTGGGCTATAGACTACGGTGACGCTCATTATGCTTGCTATTCCGAAACAACGTCTAGGAGAGGGGACAACTGTGGTACAACAAAAGGGACACTACAGTAGCATGGCGATGTTTGAAACGATTCTGCTCCCTGTGGATGGTTCTCCCGAAAGTGAGCGTGCTGTCCCTTTTGCGATGGATGTAGCCCGGAAGTACCAAAGCAAAATTCTACTAGTTTCGGTGATTGATATTCCGACCGTTGTGCCCGGAGAACTCTCTGACGAACAGCAGCAGCAGTTCACAGAGGCTAAAACCAAGGTGGAGGCTAGGGCTCAAGGATTTATCGATAGTGCCCGCCAGTCTTTTGAAGCGGAATCCATTCCTGTGGAAGGGCGTATCGAAGAAGGCAAAGCCGCCTTTATTATTTGCGATGTGGCCGATGAGGTGGAGGCCGGATTGATTGTCATGGGGACGCGGGGCCTTGGCTTGATTGAAGGAGAAAAGAGCGTCAGCGACCAAGTGATCAATCTCGCTCCTTGCCCGGTGCTGATTGTTCCTTGAAAAGACGACCTTTACTGTTTAGCCTCCTTGCGTTGGGGGCTTGTGGTGGTCAGGAGCCCGTAGATCTGACGGTGGAGACGCTGGCCCAAGCTTGGCCTACGGGTGAAACGGAACGCTTTAAAGCCCGAACAGGCATCAGGGTCCAACCTTGGCTCAAAGGACGACCCGAAGAAACTTTTAAGGAGCTTAAGGCGCAATTTGAGCCGCCGCCCAAGCAAGATGATGTCTGGAAAGAACTCACCTATGAATTTTTCCCTCCGCCTGCGCCCACTGCTCCTCCTGGGGTCTATCTTTTAGGCGATGCTTGGTTAACTCAGGCGATTCCCTATCTGCAACCCCTAGACCCCAAGCGCTTGAAACGCCTGTCCAGTTTGGCTCCCCAATGGCAAAAGTGGGGTTGGATTGAGGACCGATGCTATGGCATCCCCTATCGCTTAGGGACCGCGATGGTTGCCTATAACCGTCAACGGGCTGCCCCGATCAAAAGCTGGGAAGCTCTATGGCAGGGACCGACTCGGAGAATCACGCTGCCGGACAGCCCTAGAGAAGTCTTTGCCATTGCCCTTAAGCGCTTAGGCTACTCTCTGAATAGCCCCAACCCCAATCACTGGCAGGAGGCGTATAAACTACTGCAGACCCTACAACCAAAATTACTGACCTATAGCTCCGACTATTTACCGATTCTCCTCACCGAAGACAGTTGGGTCGCGGTCGGTTGGTCTGCGGACCTCTACAGTGCAGCCCAGGATAACCCTGAGATTGGGGTGACCATACCCGAAGAAGGCACCAATCTGTGGGCTGATTTTTGGGTCTTGCCCCGCAAAGCTTCCACTGATCCGTTCTATCGTTTGGTGGACTATCTCTTAGAACCAGAAGTTTTAGGACGTTTGAGCACTCAGTTTTCTGTGATCAATCCCTATCCGAATAGCTACCCCCAAATTGCTGCTGAGGTACGCCAAGACCCGCTTATTTTTCCGCCCATGCTCGACCATTGTGAACTGATTCAGCCCTTATCTCCAGCCTTGGAACGCCAGGTCCAAGACCTTTGGAAAGCGCTGAGGAGGGGCTAAACCTCTCCCCTAGCCCCTCTCCGCACGCAGAGAGGGAGAGAAACCAAACAATTCCTAGTTCCAGTTCTCCTCTCCGTGGACGGAGAGGGGCTAGGGGAGAGGTTTCAAGAACTATGCGCTGCTACAACTACTTTGGGCGCTGGTTCTGGCACTTCTGATAAGTCCACGGTCCCGGCAAGCGCTTCTTTAAATCTGTAATAAATCAAGGTCGTGGTTTCAGCATCTTCCAGCGCGCGATGCTGAGTCGGTTGTGGCACGGATAGTCCCAGGGCTAAATGGCTCAAGCTTCTTCTGCGCCAATGGGGAAGCACATAGGGAGCCAAATCTACCGTGCAGACCGTGGGCAACTGCAAAAAAGTAGGAGGTTCCATCAGACAAATTTCGTAGGAATGGCGCACAATCGCCAAATCATTACTCAATCCATGACCGACGAGGACTTGTGCAGACTCAGCAAAATGACTAAATCCGGTGAGGACTCCTCGTAATTTTGGGGCATCTACCAAATCGTCTTGCTTGAGACCCGTTAGCTTGGTAACCATCGGGTTCAGTCTGCCTCGATAGCGCACTAAAGAGCTATAGCGACCTAAAACTTCTCCATCGGCCACCAATACAGCACCGATTTCAATCAAGGCATGGGGCGAGCCCCAACCACTCCCCTCCACATCCAGAACCAGCATGGGGTCTAAGGATAGAGCATGGCTGAGTTTGGGGGGAAGGGAAGGATTCATTAAGTTAAGCAATCTTAGGCAATCATGGATTTATCATCTTCAGGCGGTATTTTTTCCTCTCCCAACAACTGGAAACGGGAAAGAATTTGTGCCCTTTCTTCTCTAGATCTTTCGGCAAGGAATCGGAGGTCGAGCATCGGAGGCAAACTAAAATTGGCTGCTTCTTCCTCTTGGAAATTGCCAAAATTTGTGAATTCAGCCTCAGTTACATAATTCTGCTGTGC
>Ga0208851_1000836_pt1 | contig 11935 bp, 10 predicted proteins | sample NGESurshal092012_FD_184481 | JGI IMG/M metagenome (GOLD analysis project Ga0208851, IMG submission 184481) | Arctic peat soil microbial communities from Barrow, Alaska - NGEE Surface sample 415-2 shallow-092012 (SPAdes) | ecosystem: Environmental > Terrestrial > Soil > Wetlands > Peat ... | reverse complement strand
TATCCGGCGGATGCATCGTCGTTCGTGGCAAGGACGCAGGGAGGGGGCAATGCCGGCGGCATTGCCCCGACCGAGGACGACGCCACGGGCGGCGATGCGCCGCCGGGAACCCGCCGGACTTGCGGATGGGTCCGCTGGCACACGCAGAACGTACGGCCGGGTGTACTGGCGGCCGGCGACGGCTCAGGCGCCGCGCCCGCCTGCGGGCCACGGCTTGGAGACGTACCGGCTGCCGGCCTGTGAGAAGCGCCACGGCAGATCCGTCGCCTTCGTGATGCCGATGCGCGGGCCGGCGACGAGCCGGGGAGCCGCGAGGGCCGCCGGCGGCGGCTCGATGCGGACCGGCCCGCGGAGCAGGCTCGTGCCGTTGTGCTCGAGCACGACGCCGAGCGCCTGCGTGAGCTTGCCCGGGCCCGAACAGAGCGCCGCACCGTCCTGCAGGCCGCGCCGCGCGCGCATCGACTCCAGGCCCTCGAGCGGCTCGAGCGCGCGGATGAGGACGGCGGCCCCGGCCGCCTCGTCCTCGCAGACGGCGTTCAGCAGCGCGTGGATGCCGTACGAGCGGTAGACGTAGGCGATCCCCGGCGGGCCGAACAGGATCGCGGTGCGCGCGGTGCGCCCCGCGTAGGAATGGGAGGCCGGCTCGTCACTGTGGTAGGCCTCGGTCTCGACGATCCGGCCAGCCACGCCGCCGTGGCGCACGACGCACCCGACCAGGTCCCGCGCCACCTGCACCACCCCGCGTGCGAAGAACGCCTCGTCGATGACGACGGCGCCGGCCATCAGCCGCCTGGCAGCAGCCCCCGCGCCAGGGCGAGCTGCTCGCGCACGCGCGGCAGCGCGGTGCCGCCCTCGCTGACCTTCGACTCCAGCCAGGAGCGCTGCGCGAGGACGTCGTAGGTCTCGGCGTCGAGCTGCTCGGAGTGCGCGCGCAGCTCCTCCGGCGTGAAGTCCGACAGGTTGCGCCCCGTCTCGACGGCGTCGCGGACGAGCCCGGCGACGATGCCGTGGCACTCGCGGAACGGCACGCCGCGCTTGACGAGCAGGTCGGCGAGGTCGGTCGCCGCGATCAGCTCGTCGGAGGCCGCGGCGGCCATGCGCTCGCGCTGGAAGCGGGCGCCCCGGACCATCCCGGCGGCCGCGGCGAGGCTGAGGCGCAGCGTGTCGACCGCGTCGAACAGGTGCTCCTTGTCCTCCTGCATGTCCTTGTTGTAGGTCAGCGGCAGGGCGTGCATGACGCCGTGGAGGGCGCTCAGGTGGCCGACGACGCGCGGCGCCTTGGCACGCAGCAGCTCCGCGGCGTCGGGGTTCTTCTTCTGCGGCATGATCGACGAGCCGCTCGTCCACGCGTCGGCGAGGACGACGAAGCCGAACTCCTCGCTCGACCACAGCACGAGTTCGGCGCCCAGGCGCGAGAGGTGCGTCGAGCAGGTCGCCGCCGCGCTGAGGAAGTCCAGGACGAAGTCGCGGTTGCTGACGGCGTCCAGCGAGTTGGGAGCGACGCCCGCGAAGCCGAGCTCGCGCGCGACCATGGCGCGGTCGGTGTCGAAGTTGACGCCCGCCAGCGCGCCGGCACCGAGCGGCAGGTTCGCGACCTGTGCCTCGACGAACCGCAGGCGGTCGCGGTCGCGGGCGAGCATCCAGACGTAGGCCAGCAGGTGGTGGCCCAGGTACACGGGCTGGGCTCGTTGCAGATGCGTGTAGCCGGGCAGCGGCCAGTCCAGGTGCGCCTCGGCGGCGTCGATCAGCGCCGCCATCAGGTCCTCGACGCGCCCGACCGCCTCCTGCGCGGCCTCGCGCGTGAAGAGCGCGATGTCGGTCGCGACCTGGTCGTTGCGCGAGCGCGCGGTGTGGAGCTTGCCGCCGACCGGCCCCGCGAGCTCGGTCAGGCGCCGCTCGACCGCCATGTGGATGTCCTCGTCGTCCGCGCGGAACGGGAACGTCCCCGCGCGCAACTCCTCCTCGACGGCGTCGAGGCCGGCGAGCAGCGCGTCGCGGTCGTCCTCGCCGATGATGCCGCGGGCCGCGAGCATGCGCGCGTGGGCGCGCGACTGGGCGACGTCGTAGGGCCACAGGCGCCGATCGACGTCCAGCGACCGGTTGATCGCGGCGAAGTCGGGGTCCTGCGGCTCGGCGAAGCGCGACATCGGCGGCGGAGTCTACGGCCGATCAGGTCCGCGCCGGCTCGAGCACCGCGCGCAGCGCGCCGGCGACGCGCTCGACCTGCCCGTCGGTCATCTCCGGGAAGAACGGCAGCGCGACCGAGCGCGCGGCGACGTCCTCGCAGACCGGGAACTCGCCCTCGCGATGGCCGAAGCGCTCGCGGTAGAAGCTCATCAGGTGGATCGCGGGGAGGTAGGGCTTGCTCTGGACGCCGTGCGCGCGCAGTCCGCGGATCACGTCGTCGCGCTCCAGGCCGCGCGGCACCTGGACGACGAAGACGAACCAGCCGCGGCGGTCGCCACCGTGGTCCTCGCACGGCAGCCCAAGGCCCTCGATGCCGGCCAGCGCCTCGCGGTAGCGGGCCGCGACGCGCTCGCGGCCGGCGAGCATGCCGTCGAGCCGGTCGAGCTGGGCGAGGCCGATCGCCGAGGCGATGTCGCTGAGGCGGTAGTTGAACCCCAGGCGGTCGTGGTCGAGCCAGCCCATGTCGCGCGCGCGGCCCTGGTTGCGCTCGGAGTCGATGCGCTCCTTCAGCGCGCCGCCCGAGAGCGTGATCATCCCGCCCTCGCCCGTCGTGAGCTGCTTGTTGGCGTAGAAGCCGAACACGGCCGGGTTGCCGCGGCCCCCGACCGCCGTGCCGCCGGCGTGCACGGCGCCGAGCGCCTCGCAGGCGTCCTCGACGATCGGCAGGCCCATGCGCTCGAACGCCGGGAGGTCGGCGGGGAAGCCGAAGATGTGGACCGGCAGCAGCGCCGTGGTGCGGTCGGTGACGGCGGCCGCGGCGGCCGCCGGGTCGAGGTTCAGCGTCAGCGGGTCGATGTCGGCGAAGACGGGCCGCGCGCGCTCGTAGAGGCAGACGTTCGCGCTGGCGACGAACGAGAACGGGCTCGTGATCACCTCGTCGCCGTCGCTGACGCCGACGGCGCGCAGGCACAGGTGCAGGCCGGTCGTGCCGCTGGAGACCGCGCTCGCATGCGGGACGCCGATGCGCGCCGCGAACGCCTCCTCGAACGCCGGGACGCGCGGGCCCAGCGAGAGCTGGCCCGAGCGCAGCACCGCGATGACGGCGGCCTCCTCGGCCTCGCCCAGGACCGGCCGGGCGAGCGGGATCTCCTCAGCGCCCGTCACGGGGCGCCGGCGGCCTGGCTGCGCGCCGCCGCCGCGCGCTCGCGGCGCAGGCCCTGCTCGGGGTACTCGAGCGAGTCGACGAGCGCCTGCCACGAGGCCGCGATGACGTTCTCGCCGACGCCGATCGTCCCCCACACGTCGGCGCCGTCGGAGGCGTCGATCAGCACGCGCGTGATCGCGCCGGTGCCGTGGCTCTCGTCGAGGATGCGCACCTTGTAGTTCACGAGCTCGATCTCGGTCAGGTGCGGGTGGATCTCGCAGATCGCGCTGCGCAGCGCGCTGTCGAGCGCGTTGACGGGGCCGTTGCCCTCCGCCGTGCGCACGTAGCGCTCGCCGTCGATCCAGATGCGGATCGTCGCCTCGGTCTCGACCTTGCCCTCCGCCCGCTGCTCGACGATCACGCGCCAGCTCTCGAGCTGGAAGAGCGGCTCGTACTCCCCCGTCTCCTTCCGCATCAGCAGCTCGAACGAGCCGTCCGCAGCCTCGAACTGGTACCCGAGGTGCTCGAGCTGCTTGACGCGCTCGACGATCCGCGCGCCCGTCTGCTCGTCGACGTCGATGCCGGCGGCCCGGGCCTTCTCGACGACCGTGCCGCGGCCGGACAGCTCGGAGACCAGGACGTCGCGCCGGTTGCCGACGCGCGCCGGGTCGATGTGCTCGAACGTCGCGGCATCGGCGCGGATGCCGGCCGCGTGGAGCCCCGCCTTGTGGGCGAACGCGTGCTTGCCGACGTACGGCTGAGCCGGGTCGGGGCTGCGGTTGAGCAGCTCGTCGACGAAGTGCGCCGTCGGCGTCAGCAGCGCGAGCTGCTCGGCGCTCAGGACGTCGATCCCCATCTTCAGCTGCAGGTCGGCGATGATCGTCACGAGGTTCGCGTTGCCGGTGCGCTCGCCGATCCCGTTGATCGTCCCCTGCACCTGGGTCGCCCCGGCCTCGACGGCGACGAGCGTGTTCGCCACGGCACAACCGCCGTCGTCGTGGGTGTGGATGCCGAGCTCGACACCGGGCAGGGCCGCGGCGACGGCGCTCACGGCGCTCGTCACCTGTGAGGGCAGCGATCCGCCGTTCGTGTCGCACAGGACGACGCGCTCTGCCCCCGCTTCAGCCGCGGCGCGCACGCACGCCAGCGCGTACCGCGGGTCGTCGCGCCAGCCGTCGAAGAAGTGCTCGGCGTCCAGCAGCGCGCGCTTGCCCCGCGCGACGAGGAAGGCGATCGACTCGGCGATCATCGCGAGGTTCTCCTCGCGCGAGACGCGCACGACCTTCTCGACGTGCAGCACCGAGCTCTTGCCGACGAGCGTCACGACCGGCGCGAAGCTGTCGGCGAGGATCCGCAGGCCCTCGTCGGCCTCCGCGGCGACGCCGCGCCTGCGCGTCATGCCGAAGCCGACGACCTCCGCGTGCTCGAAGCGCTCGCCGGCGAGCAGCTCGAAGAGCTCCTGCTCCTTGGGATTCGAGGACGGGAAGCCCGCCTCGATGAGGTCGATGCCGAGCTCGTCCAGGCGGTGGACGACCCGGACCTTCTCCTGCGCGGTGAGGCTCATGCCGCCGCCGCCCATCCCGTCGCGGAGGGTGGCGTCGTAGAGCTGGACCCGGCGGCTCATGCGCTGCTCATGCGACGCCGGTCCGGTCCGCGGGCGTGGCCGGAGCCGCGACGGGGACGGGATCCAGCCAGTCGCGGTAGCGCTCGGCGCGCCCGTGGAGGGCGTCCTCGAACGTCGCCTGCACGGCACGCGTGATCTCGCCCGGGCGCCCGTCGCCGATGCGGTGGTCGTCGATCTCGCGCACCGGCACGAGCTCGGCGGCCGTCCCGGACAGGAAGACCTCGTCGGCCAGGTAGAGCTCGGCGCGCGCGACGTCGCGCTCGACGACCGTGAACCCGAGATCCGCGGCGATCTGGATGATCGAGCGGCGGTTGATGCCGTCGAGGATCGAGGCGGTCTGCGGCGGCGTGTGGATCACGCCGTCCTGCACGACGTAGATGTTCTCGCCCGAGCCCTCGCACACGTGGCCGTGGTCGTCGAGCAGGATCGCCTCGTCGTAGCCGGCCTTGTGGGTCTCGATCTTCGCGAGCACGCTGTTGAGGTACTGCCCGCCGGCCTTGGCGTGCGGGATCAGCGACTCGGGGCTGATGCGCCGCCACGAGCTGACCTTCGCGCGGATGCCCTCGCGCTTGCCCTGCTCGCCGAGGTAGGCCCCCCACTCCCAGACGGCGACCGCGACATCGACCCGCGCGTCGAGCGGGAACAGCCCCATGGTGCCGTAGCCGCGGTAGACGAGCGGGCGGATGTAGCACGAGCGCAGGCCGTTGCGGGCGACCGTCTCGAGCGTCGCCTGGCGAATCTGCTCGCGCTCGAAGGGGATGTCCATGTAGTAGAGCGCGGCCGACTTGTAGAGGCGGTCGACGTGATCGGTGTGGCGAAAGATCGCCGGCCCGATCTCCGTGTCGTAGCAGCGCACGCCCTCGAACACCGAGGTCCCGTAGTGCAGCGCGTGGGTCAGGACGTGCACCTGCGCGTCCTCCCAGGCGACGAACTCGCCGTTCATCCAGATGAGATCGCTCGGCTCCACGTCAGCACTCGCTTTTCGGTCTACGACAGGTGGGACAGGACCGCCGCGGTGGCCGCGGCCGTCGTGGCCGTGCCTCCGAGGTCGCGGGTGCGAAGGCCGTCCTCCAGCGCCCGGTCCACCGCCGATTCTACGGAGGTCGCCTCTGTTTCCCAATTGAACGCGTGGCGCAGCATCAGCGCCGCCGAGAGGAACATCGCCAGCGGGTTCGCGATCCCCTGCCCTGCGATGTCGGGCGCGGAGCCATGGACGGGCTCGAACAGGCCGGGCCCGTCGGGGTTCCCGAGGCTCGCGCTCGGCAGCATCCCGATCGAGCCGGTGATCATCGCGGCCTCGTCGCTGAGGATGTCCCCGAACAGGTTCTCGGTGACGATCACGTCGAACTCTGAGGGGTTGGAGACGAGCTGCATCGCGGCGTTGTCGACGAGCAGGTGCTCGAGCGTCACGTCCGCGAACTCCTCGGCGTGGACGCGCATGACGACCTCGCGCCACAGCCGGCTCGTCTCCAGGACGTTCGCTTTGTCGACGCTCGTGACCTTGCGCCGCGCCGCGCGGAAGGCGACGCGCGCGATGCGCTCGACCTCGGCGACCGAGTACTCGCACAGGTCGCTGGCGAGCTCGGCGGTGCGGCGCTTCTCGCCGAAGTAGATGCCGCCGGTCAGCTCGCGCACGACGAGCAGGTCGGTGCCCGTGATGCGCTCCTCGCGCAGCGGGCTGGCGTCGATCAGGGCGTCGATCGCGCGGACCGGCCGCAGGTTGGCGAACAGTCCCAGGCCCTTGCGCAGGCCCAGCAGACCCTGCTCGGGGCGCGGCCTGTCCGGGTCGGTCGTGTCCCACTTCGGTCCGCCGACGGCGGCGAGCAGGACGGCGTCGGCCGCGCGGCAGGCTGCGAGCGTGGCGTCGGTCATCGCGACGCCGTGCTCGTCGATCGAGATGCCGCCGAAGAGGTGCTCGGTGCAGGCCAGGCGGCCCGGGACGACGGCGTCCAGGACGCGGACGGCGGCGGCCGCGACCTCGGGGCCGATCCCGTCGCCGGGCAGGAGGGCGATCTGCTTGATCTCGGACATCGGCGTCAGAGGCCCCTCGTATTCGGTCCCGCCCACCCCTGCCGCTCGCGCTCGTGCTCGTAGAAGTCGATCGCCTCGCTCATGTTCAGCGTCATGGCGACGTCGTCCAGACCGTGCAGCAGGCGGTGCTTGATCTGCGGGTCGATCTCGAACCGCGCGACCTGCCCGTCGCCGTAGCGGACCTCCTGGGCCTCGAGGTCGACGCTCGCGCTGCCGGCCTGCGCGATCGCGCGGCACTCGTCCTCGCTGACGGCGACCGGCAGCAGGCCGATCTTCGTCGAGTTGGACTTGAAGATGTCCGCGAACGACGGCGCGATCACCGAGCGGAACCCGTAGTCCTCCAGCGCCCACGGCGCGTGCTCGCGTGAGGAACCGCAGCCGAAGTTGCGCCCGGCGACGAGGATCGGGTTCTTCGGCAGGTCCCAGCCGGGCTCCTTGGCCCAGTCGTAGAAGAGGAACTCGCCGAAGCCGGTGCGCTCGACGCGCTTGAGGAACTGCTTGGGGATGATCTGATCGGTGTCGACGTCGTCCCTGGCCAGGACGGACACGTCGCCCTCGATGGTGCTGATCGGCTCCATGCTCAGGCCTCCTTGTGGTTCTGCTCGGAATGTCGGATCTCGAAGGCCGCGGTGGCGGCGCCGCCAGGCCAGGACGCAGGATCGGTGCACTGCCGATGGCATTGCCCGATCCGAGGACGCCGCATGGCGGTGATCGCCATCCGGTATTCGAGGTCGGGCGTTTCGGGGAGGGCCACTAGTTCCAGTCGCGGATGTCGACGAAGCGGCCCTCGATGGCCGCGGCTGCGGCCATCTGCGGGCTGACCAGATGCGTCCGGCCGCCGCGCCCCTGGCGCCCCTCGAAGTTGCGGTTCGACGTCGATGCGCAGCGCTCGCCGGGCTTCAGCGTGTCGGGGTTCATCCCCAGGCACATCGAGCAGCCCGCGCCGCGCCAGTCGAAGCCGGCCGCGCGGAAGACCTCGTCGAGGCCCTCCTGCTCGGCCTGGCGCTTGACCTGCACCGAGCCCGGCACGACCATCGCGTAGACGTCGCCGGAGACCCTGCGGCCCTTGACGACCTCGGCGGCGGCGCGCAGGTCGCCGATCCGCGAGTTCGTGCACGAGCCGATGAAGACGCGGTCCAGGCGGATCTCCTCGATCGGCGTCCCGGCCTGAAGGCCCATGTACTCCAGCGCGCGCTCGTCGCCGTCGCTGCGCGGCTGCGGGACGGCCTCACCGACGCCGACGACCATCTCGGGGTTCGTGCCCCAGGTCACCTGCGGGCTGACGGCGCTCGCGTCGACGACGATCTCCTTGTCGAACGTCGCGTCCTCGTCGGTGCGCAGCGCGCGCCAGCGCGCGACGCGCGCGTCCCAGCCGGTGCCGGCCGGCGCCCCCGGGCGGGGTGGGTGGGAGTCGGTGAACCAGGCGATCGTCGTCTCGTCCGGGGCGATCATCCCGGCGCGGCCGCCGCCCTCGATCGTCATGTTGCAGATCGTCATGCGGCCCTCCATCGAGAGCGCCTCGATCGCCGGGCCCGAGAACTCGACGACGTGGCCGGTCGCGCCCTCGACGCCCATCTGGCCGATCGTCGCGAGGATCAGGTCCTTGGCGGTGACGCCGAAGCCGGGGGTGCCCTCGTAGCGGATGCGCATCGACCTGGGCTTGCGCTGCACGAGCGTCTGTGTGGCGAGCACGTGCTCGACCTCGCTCGTGCCGATGCCGAAGGCGAGCGCGCCGAACGCGCCGTGCGTGGCCGTGTGGCTGTCGCCGCAGACGATCGTCGTCCCGGGCTGGGTGATGCCGAGCTCCGGCCCGATCACATGGACGATCCCCTGGCGGTCGGACCCCAGCGAGTACACGGGGATGCCGAACTCCGCGCAGTTGCGCTCGAGCGTCTCGACCTGCACGCGGCTGAGCTCGTCCTTGATCCGCGCGGCGACCGGCGTGCCGTCGGTCGGGACGTTGTGGTCGGCGGTCGCGATCGTGCGGTCCGGGCGCCGGACCGGGCGACCGGCGAGCCGCAGCCCGTCGAACGCCTGCGGGCTGGTCACCTCGTGCACGAGGTGCAGATCGATGTACAGGAGGCCGTCCGCGACCTCGTGATCGGCCCAGATCTTGTCGAACAGCGTTGTCGGCTGGCTCATGTGGTGCTCTACCTAGCTCCGTCGGAGGCCCGCGCTGAGGACGGCGAGGATCGCCACCTCCCCCGGGCCCGGGTTCTCGAAGTGGTGCGACAGGTCGGCGTCGAAGGTCACGGTGTCGCCTGTGTCCAGCGCGTGACGCTGGCCGTCGATCAGCAGGACGACCGGCCCCTGCTCGACGAGCGCGATCTCGCGCGCGCCCGGCTCGTGCATCGGCGGGTCACCGGGGCCGCCGGTCTGCGCACCGGCGCTCAGGACGTGGCGCGAGAGCTCGACGCGCTGGCCGGGAAGCGGCGGCGTCAGGACCTCGAAGCGGTGCCCGCGGCGTGCGGACCCGCCGCCGCGCCGTTCGGCGGCGCGCACGACGGTCACGCTCCCCGACTCGTCCAGGCGCAGCAGCTGCGAGAGGCGCAGGTCCAGGCCGGAGGCGATGCGGCTGGCGACCGCCAGCGTCGGGCTCGTCTCACCGCGCTCGACCTGGCTGAGCATCGGCGCGCTGACGCCCGAACGCTCGGCGAGGTCGCGCAGCGAGAGGCCGCCGGCCTCGCGCAGCGCCCTGACGCGCGGGCCGATCGAGAGGACCTCTGGGCTGTCGTGGATCGCGGTCGTCATCGAAGACAGGCGTACGTTATCACGTACGCCTGTCTGTCACTCGGGCCGGCTACGGCGCCGGCGTGGACACCGGCTCGGGCATCTCGGGCTTGGGCTTCTCGAGCCCGGCGGCGACCTTCGCCTCGACGAGTCCGAGCGCCCGCAGGTAGGCGCGTGCGGAGGCGTCGATGATGTCCGTCGAGACGCCCTGGCCGGAGGCCGTCCTGCCGTCGAGCTCGAGCACGACGCTGACGTCGCCGAGCGCATCCTGGCCCTCGGAGACCGCATCGACGCGGTACTCGCGCAGCCGCGCGTCGACGCCGGTGGCGGCGTTGATCGCGTGGAAGACGGCGTCGACGGGGCCGTCGCCGGTGAACGAGCCCTCCGCCAGCCGGCCGTCCGGCAGGCGCACGGCGACGGTCGCATGCGGCGGGCGCTTGGAGGAGGCCTCCACGTCGAAGCCCTCCATCGCGTAGCCGCGCTCCTCGCGCAGCTCGTCGGTCACGAGCGCCTCGAGGTCCATCGCGCTGACCTGCTTCTTCTTGTCCGCGATCTCCTTGAAGCGCCTGAACGCCGCGTTCAGCGCCTGCCCCTCGACGCGGTAGCCGAGCTCCTCGAGCGCCTGGCGCAGCGCGTGGCGCCCGGAGTGCTTGCCGAGCACGAGCTGGTTGGTCTCCAGCCCGACGCTCGTCGCGTCCATGATCTCGAACGTCGTGCGCTCCTTCAGCACGCCGTCCTGGTGGATGCCGGACTCGTGCGCGAAGGCGTTGCGCCCGACGACCGCCTTGTTGGGCTGCACGAGGTAGCCGGTCAGTCGTGAGACGAGCCGGCTCGTGCGGGCGAGCTCGGTCGTGACGATGCCGGTGTGCAGCCCGCCGAGGTCGGCGCTGCGCGTCCCGATCAGCATCACGATCTCCTCCAGCGCCGCGTTCCCGGCGCGCTCGCCGATGCCGTTGATCGCGCACTCGACCTGTCGCGCCCCGGCCTGGACGCCCGCGAACGAGTTCGCGACGGCGAGCCCCAGGTCGTCGTGGCAGTGCGTGGAGAGGACGACGTCGTGCAGCCCCGGGAGGAGCTCGTAGAGCCGCGTCAGGAACCGGGCGTACTCGTCGGGCATCGCATAGCCGACGGTGTCCGGGATGTTGATCGTCGTCGCGCCCTCGTCGAGGGCGATCTGCAGCACCTCGGCGGTGAACTCGGGGTCCGAGCGCGTGGCGTCCATCGGCGAGAACTCGACGTCGTCGCAGTAGGACTTCGCCTGGGCGACCGCCGCGCGCGCCAGCCCGAGCACGTCGGCGCGCGTGTTCTGCATCTGGAACTCGATGTGGATGTCCGAGGTCGAGACGAACGTGTGGATGCGCGGGCGCTCGGAGTCGCGCACGGCGTTCCACGCCGCGTCGATGTCGGAGCTGTTGGCGCGCGCGAGGCCTGCGATGACCGGTCCCTGGACCTGGCGGGCGATGGCCTCGACGGCCTCGAAGTCGCCGGGCGAGGCGATCGGGAAGCCCGCCTCGATGATGTCCACGCCCAGGCGCGAGAGCTGCTGGGCGATCTCGAGCTTCTCGCCCGTGTTCAGCGAGATGCCGGGCGACTGCTCACCGTCGCGCAGCGTGGTGTCGAAGATCAGTACTCGGTTGGGATCCATGTCGCTGACGTCCTTCTCTCTCGGCTCGTTCCTGCGGGCTTCTTCACGGTGTGTTCGCGGCTACGCGGCCGCCAGCGCGCTATTCCCCCCGAGGGGGGAGGAGAAGAAGTCGGAGATCGAGCACGAACGACATGCCGGCCCAGCGTACCAACCGCTCCCGGCGCCGTGCAACGGGACGGCGTCTAATGCAGCGTGAGGCTCGTGCGCGTCGCGATGCCGAGGCGATCGCGCGAGATGACCGTCACGGCGGGCAGCGTCCCGCCGGCGACCAGCGCGGCGGCGCGCGGGCCGAAGCGCAGGCGCACGTTGACGGTCCGGCCGCCGTCGGCGTCGAAGGACGCGGAGGCCAGGCGCACGCCGACGGTGGTGCGGGCGCGCACGACCCCGTCGCAGAGGCCGGCCGCCTTGGGGCACTGCAGGCTGACGACGAGCGTGCGCTTCTGCATGAGCGTCTTGACGATGCGCACGGCATGCCCGGTCGAGACGTTCGCGGCGTTCGTGCCGTCGGCGCCGTTCCTGCCGGCCGGCCCGGCGGCTCCGGGCGTGCCGGGAGTCCCGGGCGCGCCCGCCGCGCCCGCCTCGCCCTGCGCGCCGGCGGGACCGGCGGGGCCGGTCGCCCCGGCGGAGCCCGGAG
>Ga0208851_1000834_pt1 | contig 11950 bp, 9 predicted proteins | sample NGESurshal092012_FD_184481 | JGI IMG/M metagenome (GOLD analysis project Ga0208851, IMG submission 184481) | Arctic peat soil microbial communities from Barrow, Alaska - NGEE Surface sample 415-2 shallow-092012 (SPAdes) | ecosystem: Environmental > Terrestrial > Soil > Wetlands > Peat ... | reverse complement strand
AAGCACGGTCAACGCACCATTCTCGCTTTTGGCGAGCGCCTGCGCCCATGCCCGGCCAGTCAGATCAGGTCACGTCCTGCGGTTGTAGTGTTAAGCGGGACTCAGAAGGCCGACTGTCGAGCCACCGGGGCTCTGACCTGGGCTTTTGTGCGCCATCAGGGACTCGAACCCCGAACCCGCTGATTAAGAGTCAGCTGCTCTGCCAATTGAGCTAATGGCGCGTGGTCCTACCCCGGGGAGGACCGGCGATGACTCTACATGCTGCCCACCGCCAGGCCGAAACCCGCAGGTCAGGAACCTGCACGGCATCCGGGGTAGGGTGAGCAGCGTCACTGTGGGCGCGACGAGGACGCCGCCGCTCGCGTCGTTGAGGAAGGTGGCTGCCATCATTTCCGGAGTCGCTGCGCCGCGCCCTGGATGTGGACGACGGTGACGGAAACCCCGACCGCCGCCGGCCCCTTCCTGGCGCTGCCCAGCGGCGCCAGTCCGCGGATCCATCGCGGCCACCTCGAGCGGGCCTACGATGCGTTCATCTCCACCGGTTCGGTCGCCACCCTGCGCCCGGTGGTCGCCGACTCGTGGCGGCTGTCGCGTGCCAGTGGAGTGAGCCCGGACGGCGTGCTACCGGCGGTGGACATGCTGGACGCCGAGCTGGAGGCGTACCGCGCCGCGCACCCGCTGGCCGCGGTGATGCCGCTGATCCGCCGGCTGCTGATCGACGAAACCGAGGACGCCGGCGCGATAGTAGTCGTCGCGGACGCCGACGCAAGGCTGCTGTGGGTCGAAGGCGACCAGGCCCTGCGCAAGCTGGCGGAGCGGATGAACTGGGTGGCCGGGTCCCGGTGGGACGAGCGGACCACCGGCACCAACGCACCGGCCGCGGCCATGCGGCTCGACCACGCGCTGCAGGTCTTCGCCCGCGAGCACTACGCCAGCAATGTGGCCGCCTGGTCGTGCACCGCGGCGCCCATTCACGACCCGATGACCGGACGCGTGCTCGGGGCCCTGGACATCACCGGCCGGGACGACGTGGCTGCGCCCGCCGTTCTCGGCCTGGTGCGTGCGGCGGTCGCAGCCGCCGAGTCAGAGCTGCGGATTCGTGCCATGTACCGGTCACCCGCCCGCACGGCAGCCGACAGGCGGACCGCCCGGGTGGTCGCCGCGCTGTCGGCACCGGAGCCATTCCTCGCGGTCCTCGGCAGGGACCGGGCCGTGCTGGCGATCGCCGGGGCGGATCGGCTCGGCAACGAGCTGTCCGTCAGGCATTCCGAGCTGCTCTTCCTGCTCGCCCAGCATCCAGAGGGCTACACCGCGGATCAGCTGGCCGTCGCCCTGCACGAGCGGGACATTCCCGCGGTCACCGTCCGGGCCGAGCTGAGTCGGCTGCGCGCCTCGCTGCCCGGCCTCGCGTTGTCCGGGCGGCCGTATCGCATCGCCGCGGGCGTGCACACCGATGTTGCCAGGGTGCGGGCGCTGCTGGCCAAGGGAGAGGTCGCGGGCGCCGTCGCCGCCTACCCGGGACCCATCCTGCCGTCATCGGGATCTCCCGAGGTGCAGGCCGAACGCGAGTTGCTGCACCGTGAGATCCGTTCTGCTGTAATGCGATCCGACGATCCGACGGTCGTCCTGACTTTCGCGAACGGCGCCAGCAACCGGGATGACGTCCTGGTCTGGCGGCATGCCGTCCAGCTGGCCGACCCGGCCACCAGGCCGGTGCTGCTCGAGCAACTCCGCCGGCTCGAGCGCGAACTCGGGCTGTTGCGCCCACCGGGTCGGTAAATCGACACCCAGCCCGTTGCGGGTTCACCCGAATCCCTTGCGCCCGAGGCGCGTCTGTGACATAAGGCGAACGCGCGGTGACGGTGACCCGCGTCACGGCTCGCAACGTTGGCGCAACTGTCTGCTTCGTAGGTTGAATCCACTGCGGTCCTCAGGGGTCCGCACATCGACAAGGAGGTCGAATTGACGGTCTACGTCCCGCCGGGTCAGCCAGGCAGTGTTGTCAGCTACGAAGCCCGCTACGACAACTGGATCGGCGGCGAGCGCGTTGCCCCGGTCAAGGGCATGTACTTCGAGAACGTCACCCCGGTCAACGGTCAGCCGTTCTGCGAGGTCGCCCGGTCGACCAAGGAAGATGTCGAACTCGCCCTGGACGCCGCGCATCAAGCCGCCCCGGCCTGGGGCAAGACCGCTCCCGCCGAGCGCGCGGTGATCCTGAACAAGATCGCCGACCGCATCGAGCAGAACCTCGAGAAGATCGCCGTCGCCGAGAGCTGGGACAACGGCAAGCCGGTCCGCGAGACCATCAACGCCGACATTCCCTTGGCCATCGACCATTTCCGCTACTTCGCCGGCGTGATCAGGGCCCAGGAGGGCTCGCTGTCGCAGATCGACGAGGACACGGTCGCCTACCACTTCTACGAGCCGCTGGGCGTCGTCGGGCAGATCATTCCCTGGAACTTCCCGATCCTGATGGCCGTCTGGAAGCTCGCCCCAGCACTCGCCGCCGGCAACGCGATCGTGCTCAAGCCGGCCGAGCAGACCCCGGCGTCGATCATGCTGCTCATCGACATCATCGGTGACCTGCTGCCCCCGGGCGTGCTGAACATCGTCAACGGCTTCGGCGTGGAATGTGGGAAGCCGCTGGCCTCGTCCAACCGGATCCGCAAGATCGCCTTCACCGGGGAGACCACCACCGGCCGGCTGATCATGCAGTACGCGTCGGAGAACCTGATCCCGGTGACCCTGGAGCTCGGCGGGAAGTCGGCCAACGTCTTCTTCGCCGACGTGCTCCGCGAGCGGGATTCGTTCTACGACAAGGCACTCGAGGGCTTCAACCTGTTCGCGTTCAACCAGGGTGAGGTCTGCACCTGCCCGTCCCGCGCGCTGGTCCAGTCCTCGATGTACTCCGAGTTCATGACGGACGCGGTCGCCCGCACCGAGAAGATCATCCAGGGCAACCCGCTGGACACCACCACCATGATCGGTGCGCAGGCGTCCAACGACCAGCTCGAGAAGATCTTGTCCTACATCGAGATCGGCAAGGCCGAGGGCGCGAAGGTGCTGACCGGCGGCCACCGCGCCGAGATGTCGGGCGACCTCGCCGGCGGGTACTACGTGACCCCGACGATCTTCGAGGGCGACAACTCGATGCGGATCTTCCAGGAGGAGATCTTCGGGCCCGTGCTGGCGGTGACCTCGTTCGACGACGCTGCCGACGCGCTCAAGATCGCCAACGACACCCTGTACGGGCTCGGCGCGGGTCTGTGGACCCGCGACAACGCCACCGCTTACAACATGGGCCGGGGCATCGAGGCGGGCCGGGTCTGGACGAACTGCTACCACGCCTACCCGGCGCACGCCGCGTTCGGCGGCTACAAGCAGTCCGGCATCGGTCGGGAGAACCACAAGATGATGCTGGATCACTACCAGCAAACGAAGAACCTGCTGGTGTCCTACTCGCAGAATGCCCTCGGCTTCTTCTGATGCCGGAAGAGGTCGACGCCGAGCGGATCGCGCGAGTGGAACTGTCGGAGAAGGCCATCGCCTTGCTGACGGAACTGACCGATATCCACGGGCCGCTGATGTTTCACCAGTCCGGTGGGTGCTGTGACGGGTCGTCACCCATGTGCTACCCGGATGGCGAGTTCCGTATCGGGGCGGTCGATGTCCGGCTCGCCGATCTGGATGCCGGCCTGCCGCAACGTATTCCGTTTTGGATGTCGGAGTCGCAGTTCGCGTACTGGAGCCATACCCACCTGACGGTGGACGTGGTGCCGGGCCGGGGGAGTGGATTCAGCGTGGAATCGCCTACCGGGCAACGCTTTCTGATCCGATCGAGGCTGTTCACCGACGACGAGTCAGAGCGGCTCGTCGAGGTGAAGCGGGGCGGCTGAGCCGCCCGCTGCGAGACCCGACCGCACCGCCATGGTCTCGCCGCCGTGGCGGTGCGGTCGACCCACGTGGGCCGGGCGCTGTCGCCGCTCGGGGGCGGCGACAGCTGCCTGCTCTCACTCCCGTCGACCGAATTTTCGCTGTCGTCGGCCGGTCGCCATGGGCTAGCATATACCGCATGGGATCCCGGTCACTTCCGACCTCGCGCCTTTCCTGGTGGCGGACCGCCTGACGGCGTTCCGCGATGTCCCCTGACCTCCGGCCGCCGACGAGCGGCCGGGTCAGCACCTGACTATCGCTCCCGTTCTGGGATCGCGGCCGCGCGCAGCGGTCGCCCCCACCCGAGGAGCCACCCATGACCGGCATCATCAGCACCGTCAGCCCCGCCCAGCACCGTGCCGTGATCGGCAGCGGCGCAACCGATCTCGCGTCACTCCCGGCGCACATCCGGCGCGACCCCGGCGCGCACCGGGTCGTCACCGGCGACCGGCCGACCGGTCCACTGCACCTTGGCCACTACATCGGCACCCTGGCGAACCGGGTCCGGCTGCAGAATCTGGGCGTTCCGGTGACAGTGATCGTTGCGGACTACCAGGTGATCACCGACCGGGAGGAGACCGGGCCGCTGCGGGACCGGGTCCGCACCCTGATCGCCGAATATCTCGCGGCCGGGATCGACCCGCGGCGGTCGGTGATCGTCGCGCATTCGTCCGTCCCGGCGCTCAATCAGCTGATGCTGCCGTTCCTCTCGCTGGTGACCGATGCCGAACTGCACCGCAATCCCACGGTGAAGGCCGAATCGCTGGCCTCCCGCCGGTCGCTGAGCGGGTTGCTGCTCACCTATCCCGTGCACCAGGCGGCCGACATCCTCGGCCTGCGGGGTGATGTCGTCCCGGTCGGCCGCGACCAGCTCCCGCACGTCGAGGTGGCCCGAACGATCGCCCGGCGGTTCAACGCCCGCTACGGACCGGTCTTCGTCGAGCCCGACGCCCTGCTGACGGCCACCCCGGCGGTGCTGGGGGTGGACGGGGCCAAGATGTCCAAGACTCGCGGGAACACCATCCTGCTCGGCGCCGGCGAGGACGAGACTGCCGCGGCGATCCGTGGCGCCCGCACGGATGGCCTGCGGCACATCACCTTTGACCCGCACAGTCGTCCGCAGGTGGCGAACCTGCTGTCGATCGTCGGTGCGCTTGTCCACCGCGACCCCTGCGACGTCGCCGAACAGATCGGCGACGGCGGTGCGGCGGCGCTCAAGGACCTGACGATCGAAACAGTCAACGAATCGCTGCGTGACCTTCGGCGCCGGCGAGGTGACCTGCTCGCCGATCCCGGCTACCTGGACGAGGTGCTGCTCGCGGGCACGACCAGCGCCCTTGCCACCTGTTGCGATGTCCTGCAACAGGTTCGCCGGGCCATGGCCATGGGCATGGACTACCTGCAGGCGTGATACCGGCCGGGTGCCGGTGCCGGATCAGCGCCCCGCCCGCCGCGCCAGCGTTGCCGATGCGGCGGCGGAGCGCCGGGCCAGCTCATCGATGTCTGCGCGCACGAGCCGTCCGTGCTGCACCACCGGGCTGCCGCCGACCAGCAGCAGTTCCAGCGGGGAGCGGGTGCCGAACACGAGAGTGCAGACAGGGTCGGCGATGTCGGCGCCCGCGACGGTGTCCACCCGCCACAGCGCGACGTCGGCGAGCTTGCCGACCTCCAGCGACCCCAGGTCGTCCTGCCTGCCCAGCACCCGTGCTCCGCCGATCGTCGCCATCGACAGCACCTGACGAGCGCTCATCGAGGTGGACCCGCCGCGCAGCCTGGCCACCAGCAGCGCCTGGTGCAGTTCCTCATCCATCCGTCCCGATTCGTTGGACGCCGACCCGTCGACCCCCAGCCCGACCGGCACACCGGCCGCCAGCAGGTCGGCGATCGGCGCGATCCCGGAGCCGAGCCGGCCGTTGGAGGTCGGGCAGTGCGCGACCGCCGTCCCGCTGGCGGCGAACCGGGCGATGTCCGCCGTCAAGGGGTGCACGACGTGCGCGAACCACACATCCGGGCCCAACCAGCCCAGATCCTCGACGTACTCGCCCGGCGTGCGGCCGTACTTCTCCCGGCAGAAGGCCTCCTCGTCGAGCGTCTCGCACAGGTGGGTGTGCAACCGGACCTGCCGGGCGCGGGCCAGCTCAGCGGCGCCGATCATCAGCTCCCTGGTCACCGAGAACGGCGAGCACGGCGCGACGGCGATCTGCAGCAGGGAGTCCGGCGCCGGGTCATGCCAACGGTCGACGGCCGCCTCCGTCGCGGCCAGGGCGACATCGGTGTCCTCCACCACCGAATCCGGCGGCAGCCCGCCGGACGACTCGCCCAGGTCCATCGAGCCGCGGGTCGGGTAGAAGCGCAGGCCGACGGTCCGGGCGCCGGCGATGGTGGCGCCGAGGACGTCACCGCCTGATCGGGGGAACACGTAGTGGTGGTCAGTGGTCAGGGTGCACCCGGAGAGCGCCAGCCAACCCAGGTTGGCCGTGGCGGCGGCCTCCACCGTTTCCTCGTCGATGCCGGCCCACACCGGGTACAGCGCTGTCAGCCAGCCGAACAGCGTCTCGTCCTGTGCGTAGCCGCGGGTGATCCACTGGTACAGGTGATGGTGCGTGTTCACCAACCCGGGCGTGGCGAGCAGGCCCGCGCCGTCGACCCACCGATCCGCACGCTGCCGCCAGCTCGGATCGGCCGGTCCGGGGCCGACCCCGACGATCCGGCTGCCCTCGATCACCAGGTGCCCGAGCGGGTGCTCGGTCCCGGTCGGGTCGACGGTGGCGAGCGCGCAGCCGGAGATGACGGTGACCGGCGGGGCGGGCAGGACCATCGGAGTTCTCCTCGTCGACGTCCGGGCCCGACCTCTCCGGGCGCTCCTGGCCAGCGATTCTGCCGGACCCCGGCGGCCGGTGTTGTCGCAGCCGTGCCGGCAACGCCGCACGCCGATCGACCGGACTGCGCGGGGCCCGACATACGTCAGGCCCCCGACCGAGGTCGGGGGCCTGACGACTGTGGGTGAGCGACGGGGCTCGAACCCGCGACCACCGGCACCACAAGCCGGAGCTCTACCAGCTGAGCTACGCCCACCATGCCGTCGCTCGCTGGCCAGGTGCAGCGGCGCGCGGACCGAGGAAGTCTAACCGATGCTCGCTGTTGGGTTGTCCGCTGCGAGCCGGCCGCCCGTCAGAGCCGTCAGGCCTGGTAGCGCGCGGTCACCTCGGTGGCGACGGCCTGCACCTGGTCGGTGTTCGGTCCGGGCAGCGGCACGAACGCGGTGCCCCGGTAGTAGGCGAGTTCCCTGATCGATTCGGTGATGTCGGCCAGCGCCCGATGGGTCATCTCCTTGGGCGGCTGCCCGAAGTAGATCCGCGGGTACCACCGGCGGCACAGCTCCTTGATGCTCGACACGTCGATCATCCGGTAGTGCAGGTGGTTGTCCAGGGTGGGCATGTCGCGGGTGATGAAGCCCCGATCGGTGGCGATGGAGTTCCCGGCGAGCGGAGCGACGTTGGATTCCGGCACGTGCTCGCGGATGTAGGCCAGCACCAACTCCTCGGCCTGCTGCACCGTCACGGTCGACTCCCGGACCCGGTTGGTCAGCCCGGACTTGGCGTGCATGGCGACCACCACTTCCGGCATTCCGGCCAGGTCCGCCTCGCTGGCGTGGATCACCACGTCGACACCGTCACCCAGGATGTTCAGCTCGCTGTCGGTAACCAGCGCCGCGATCTCGATCAGCTTGTCCGTCCCGAGGTTCAGCCCGGTCATCTCACAGTCCACCCACACCACGCGGTCATTCACGGGTCGGACCCTAGTCGCCCGCTCCGACATCGGTCGATGCGACGGTTCCGGCAGTCCGGTCACAGCTCCGTTCTGCGCGCTGCCCCTGGTCTCTGGCTCGCTGTCGGGCTGGGTGGTTACGCTGCCCGGAACGCACTGCTTGGGGGACCCACATGACCACGCCACCGCCGGTGACCGGCGGCATCGACGCCGCTCAGCGCATCGCCCGCGGGTACGACAGCACCGCCGCGAGTGTCGTCCTCGGATCGGTGGTGGTCGACGGCACCGCCGATCCCGGCGCGCTGGTCAGGATTCCGCTGGCGATGTTCAACCGGCACGGGCTCGTCGCAGGCGCCACCGGGACCGGCAAGACCAAGACGCTGCAGGTGATCGCCGAACAGCTGTCGGCGGCCGGAGTCCCGGTGCTGATCCCCGACGTCAAAGGGGATCTGACCGGGCTGTTCGCGCCGGGTGAGCCGGCGGACCGGACCACCCAGCGCGCCGCGGAGACCGGCGACGACTGGTCGCCCGCTGCCTTCCCGGTCGAGTTCCTCAGCCTCGCCGGGCAGGGCAGCGCGATCCCGATCCGGGCGGCCATCGACTCGTTCGGGCCGATCCTGTTGTCAAAGGTGTTGGGCCTCAACGACACCCAGGAATCGACGCTGGGGCTGATCTTCCACTGGGCCGACGCCAGAACGCTGCCGCTGCTGGACCTGAAGGACCTGCGGGCGGTGATCATGCATCTGACCGGCGACGAGGGCAAGGGAGACCTGCGCGAGCTCGGTGGGGTGTCGAAGGCCACCGCCGGCGTCATCCTGCGGGCGGTGACCAACCTGGACGCGCAGGGTGGCAACCGGTTCTTCGGCGAGCCCGAACTCGACGTGGCCGATCTGTTCAGGCTGACGCCGGACGGCCGCGGCGTGATCACCCTGTTCGAGGTCGCGGAGCTGCAGATCAACCCGGTGCTGTTCTCCACCTTCCTGATGTGGTTGCTGGCCGAACTGTTCGAGGAACTGCCCGAGGTCGGAGACCTCGACAAGCCCAAGCTGGTGTTCCTGTTCGATGAGGCGCATCTACTGTTCGCCGATGGGTCCAAGGCATTCCTGCAGGCTGTGCAGCAGACGGTGAAGCTGATTCGGTCCAAGGGTGTCGGGGTGTTCTTCAGCACCCAGCTGCCCACCGATGTGCCCGGTCCGGTGCTCTCCCAGCTGGGCGCCCGCATCCAGCACGCCCTGCGGGCGTTCACCCCGGACGACCAGAAGGCGCTCTCCGCGACGGTGAAAACCTACCCGATCACGGAGGACTACACGCTGTCCACCGCGCTCACCAGCCTGGGGACCGGGGAGGCGATCGTGACCGTGCTCTCGGAGAAGGGCGCGCCGACCCCGGTGGCCTGGACCAGGATCCGCGCCCCGCGGTCACTGATGGCGCCCGCGCCCGCGGCGGAAGTGGCGGCCGCCGTGGCGTCATCGGCCCTGATGTCGAAATACGGGCAGGACGTCGACCGGCAATCCGCCTACGAGATGCTCACCGCGCGGGTTGCGCCGACGGCAGCACCGGGCGCCGCGCCGGTGACCATCCCGACCGTGCCCACTGGGCCGACCGCGCCGACCGTGGGAGCGGACGGCTGGCCCTCGCTCACCCCGGAGCCCTACAACCCGTACCTGGACGAGACGACCGCCCCGCCGCCACGCGCTCCGGCGCCAAGCGGCTCGGCTCCCAAGCCGCGCGGGACGGCGACCGGGTCACAGAACTCCGGCGGCATCGGCGAGGTGCTGAACAACCCCGTCGTCACCTCGTTCATGAAATCCCTGGGCACCTCACTCGGTGGCGCCCTGGGGCGGTCGATGTTCGGCACCCGCAAACGGCGACGTTGACGGTCGTCGAAGAGGGTTGCCGACCCGCCGATCGTCAGCGTCGGTGGCCCAGCAGACAGCACGCCGGGTGGAACGATCCCGCCGGGCATCTCGTTCACTGAAAGGCGGCAGGCGCGCCGCGAGATCGTCATCGGATTTCGGAAGGGAAGACCAGTGGACACGCTCCTGTGGATCGTGATCGTCGCCGCCATCGTGGTTGCCGGCCTGTACTACCTGCGTCAGCGGGGGGTGAGCGCCGCCAGGTCGTTGGAGGATGCGCAAGCCGAGGCCCGACGGTGGGTCGAGCGCCTCGGCGGGCAGGTGTACGCGTTGGACCCCAAGGACGACCCGGCCGCTCGACAGGCGCTGTCCGATGCATCGGAGCGGTTCACCGCCGCCGGCTCGCAGGTCGAGCAGGCGAAGTCGGCGCAGCAGTACCGGTTGGCTCAGCAGACCGCCTACGAAGGCCTGTACTACGTGCGGGCGGCGCGCACCTCGCTGGGGCTCGATCCCGGACCCGAGCTGCCCGCGATCCCCGGCCAGCAGCAGGCCGGCAAGGTCTCCGAGGACCGCTCCGTCACCGTCGAGGGCCACGACTACGAGGCCTCGCCCCAGCCGGGCGCTCGCACCCAGCACTACTACCCGGGGGGCATGGTCGCCGGAAGGCCGGTGCCGCAGGGCTGGTACTCCGAGCCCTGGTGGCGGCCTGCGCTGGTGGCCGGCGCCTGGGGTGTCGGCAGCTACCTGGTCGCCTCCACGCTGTTCACCGGCATGGTCGGTATGGGCGGCGGCTGGGACGGTGGCTACGACGCCGGGATGGCCGACGCGGGGGATGGCTCCTCCGGCGATGGCGGCGGTGACTACTCCAGCGGCGGCGGTGACGCTGGCGGTGGTGATTTCGGCGGTGGTGGTGATTTCGGCGGTGGTGGTGATTTCGGCGGTGGTGGTGATTTCGGCGGTGGTGGCGACTTCGGCTTCTGATCGCGACCGCTGACGCGCTGCCCGCCCTGCCCGCCCTGACCGCTCGTCTGCCGCGGGTAACACGCCGCGGTTAGGGTCGACCGGTCGAGGCGACCCACCGGGGGCCGTCGCAGTGCCTAACGGACGGTTCGGACCACATGAGCGAACAGATCGCCGGACGGCCCTGGTACGTCCCGATGCGGGCGCGACGACCTGACGAACATCACCGGGTCTCGACGCCGCTCGAATTGCTGTTTGACCTGTGCTTCGTGGTGGCAGTCGCGCAGGCAGCGGCCGGCCTGGACCACGCAATCGTGGAGGACCACGCCGGCACCGGCGTCCTGCAGTACGTGATGGTGTTCTTCGCTATCTGGTGGGCCTGGATTAACTTCACCTGGTTCGCCTCCGCCTACGACACCGACGACGTCCCGTACCGGCTGACCGTGCTCGTCCAGATCGCCGGGTCGCTGGTGTTGGCGGCGGGCATCCCGAGGGCGTTCGCGGGCGACGACTACCTGGTGATCGTCATCGGTTACGTGATCATGCGGTTGGCCATGGTGACCCAGTGGCTGCGGGCGGCCGCCGCCGATCCGCCCCGGCGCCGAACAGCAATCCGTTACGCCGTCGGTGTTTCGGTGGTCCAGCTCTTCTGGCTGATGTTGTTGTTCGTGCCCAAGGAGGTGTACTTCGTCGGGTTCTTCATCGCCGTCATTGCTGAACTGGCGGTTCCGGTGATCGCCGAACGCGCCACCATGACGACGCCCCACCCGCATCACATCGCCGAGCGTTACGGCCTGTTCACGGTGATCGTGCTCGGCGAATCGGTGACCGCGGCCACCCTCGCCTTCCAGTCGGCGCTGGACGAGAAGAAGGACAGCGGCAGCCTGATCGGGCTGGCTGTGGCGGGGATCATCACCTTGTTCTGTCTGTGGTGGATCTACTTCGACCACGAGTCCAACCCGCGGCTGGACACCGCGCGGTCATCGTTCATCTGGGGGTACGGCCACTACTTCGTCTTTGCCGCTGCGGCCGCCGTCGGCACCGGGCTGGTCGTCGCCGTCGCCTTTCAGCGGGGACTCACCGAGGGCATCGGGTACGTCGGCGCGAGCATGGCGACGACCGTCCCGGTGGCCGTCTACCTGGTCGCGGTCGGCGCTCTGCACGCACATCCCGGCCGGCCGCGCATCATCCCCTGGTCGATCGGCATCGCGGCGGTGCTGGTGCTCGCGGGTTCGTTCATCCCCGCGCCGCTGTTCGTCACTGCCGGTGTGCTGTGCGTGCTGGTCGCCGTGGTCGCGGTGCCCAACCGGACCCGGACACAGACGACCCGGTCAGCGCGCCCGGCAGGATTCGAACCTGCGACCTGAGGATTAGAAGTCCCCTGCTCTATCCAGCTGAGCTACGAGCGCCGATGGCGTCGCCGAGCCTAGCGA
>Ga0208851_1000832_pt1 | contig 11979 bp, 6 predicted proteins | sample NGESurshal092012_FD_184481 | JGI IMG/M metagenome (GOLD analysis project Ga0208851, IMG submission 184481) | Arctic peat soil microbial communities from Barrow, Alaska - NGEE Surface sample 415-2 shallow-092012 (SPAdes) | ecosystem: Environmental > Terrestrial > Soil > Wetlands > Peat ... | reverse complement strand
CTCCGCGTCGGACGCCTCGTCCGCGCTCTCCTGTTCCTCGGCATTACGTGCAATGGCTAACAGTGTGTCGCCCTCGCCCAGGTTCATCAAGCGAACGCCCTTTGTCTGGCGTCCGGCCTTGCGGACCTGGCGGGCCGCGGTGCGGATGACACCGCCGCCCGAGGTGATGGCGAACACCTCACTGTCGTCATCGACCACCAAGGCGCCGACCAGACTGCCGCGGCGGCGGTCGTACTGGATGGTGAGGATGCCCTTGCCGCCGCGGCCCTGGGCGGTGTACTCCTCGATCGCGGTGCGCTTGGCGTACCCGCCGGCCGTCGCGACCAGCAGGTATGTGCCTTCCCGGACCACGTTGAGCGACAGCAGTTGGTCGTCTGCGTTGAACCGCATGCCCTGTACACCCGAGGTCGCCCGGCCCATCGGGCGCAGCGCTTCGTCGGTGGCTGAGAACCGGATGGACTGGCCGTTGGCGCTGACCAGCAGCAGGTCCTCCTCGGCCGAGCACAGCACCGCGCCGACCAGCTCGTCGCCGTCACGCAGGTTGATCGCCACGATGCCGCCCGAGCGATTGGAGTCGAAGTCGGTCAGCTTCGACTTCTTCACCAGCCCGTTGCGGGTGGCCAGCACCAGGTAGGGCGCGTCCTCGTAGCTCTTGATCTGGATGACCTGGGCGATGCGCTCCTCGGGCTGGAACGCCAGCAGGTTGGCCACGTGCTGGCCGCGCGCATTGCGCTGGGCTTCGGGCAATTCGTAGGCCTTGGCGCGGTAGACCCGGCCCTGCGTGGTGAAGAACAGGATCCAGTCGTGGGTCGAGCACACGAAGAAGTGCCGCACGATGTCGTCCTGCTTGAGCGCGGCGCCCTGCACACCTTTGCCGCCGCGTTTCTGGCTGCGGTAGAGGTCGGTCTTGGTGCGTTTGGCGTAGCCGGTCTCGGTGATCGTCACGACCACGTCCTCGCGGGCGATCAGATCCTCGTCGGACACCTCGCCGTCGGCGGCGACGATGCGGGTGCGCCGGTCATCGCCGTACTTGTCGACGATCTCCCTGAGCTCGTCGCGCACGATCAGGCGCTGTCGCTCCGGCTTGGCCAGGATGTCTTCGAGGTCGGCGATCTCGGCTTCGATCTTGGCCAGGTCGTCGATGATCCGCTGACGTTCCAGGGCGGCAAGGCGGCGCAGCTGCATGTCCAGGATCGCCTGGGCCTGGATCTCGTCGATGTTGAGCAGCTCGATCAGGCCCGCTCGGGCGATGTCGACGGTCTCCGAGGCCCGGATCAGCGCGATCACCTCGTCGAGCGCGTCGAGCGCCTTGACCAGGCCGCGCAGGATGTGGGCCCGCTCGTTCGCCTTGCGCAGCCGGTAGGTGGTACGCCGGACGATGACGTCGAGTTGGTGATTGACGTAGTAGCGGATCATTTGGTCCAGGCGCAGCGTGCGCGGCACCCCGTCGACGATCGACAGCATGTTGCAACCGAAGCTCGTCTGCAGCTGGGTGTGCTTGTAGAGGTTGTTCAGCACCACCTTGGCCACGGCGTCGCGCTTGATCTCCACGACGATGCGCAGACCCACCCGGTCGCTGGACTGGTCCTCGATGTTGGAGATGCCGGCCAGCTTGCCGTCGCGGACCTGCTCGGCGATCGAGGTGATGAAGTTGTCGTGGTTGACCTGATACGGCAACTCGGTGATGACGATGCCGGTGCGGCCGCGGCTGTCCTCTTCGATCTCGACGACACCGCGCATCCGGACCGAGCCCCGGCCGGTGCGGTAGGCGTCCAGGATGCCCTGGTTTCCGACGATGAGACCGTGCGTGGGGAAGTCCGGGCCCTTGACCCGCTCGATGACCGCCTCGAGGGTGGCCTCCTCGTCGGCTTCGAAGTTCTCCAGGCACCAGTAGACGGCCTCGGCCAGCTCGCGCAGGTTGTGCGGCGGGATGTTGGTGGCCATGCCCACCGCGATGCCGCCGGAGCCGTTTGCGAGCAGGTTCGGGAACCGGCTGGGCAGAACCGTCGGCTCCTGCACCCGGCCGTCGTAGTTCGGGATGAAATCGACTGTCTCCTCGTCGATTTCACGTAGCATCTCCATGGCCAGCGGGGTTAGGCGAGCTTCTGTGTTGTGGCTGACGAATCCGTTGGTGATGAACGAGTGATCGTCGGTCTGGACCCGAAGGCTGTACACCGGCTGGACCCCGGCGTCGAGAACCGCCGCCACCGCGGCGTAGTAGAAGCGCCCGTCCGTCAATTCGGATGCGACGGCACGCACGTCGGGGTCGGCAATGTGGCTGAGAATTTCAGCACCCGAACGCTGCCACCGAGAAAGGCGGTCGACGTTGTGCTTGCGCAGCCACTCTTTGTCGGTCCAGCGTCCACCGCTGTGGGATCGGATGAAGGCCGCCAGACCGGGGACGTGGTCGCCGTCAAGGCCGGCCGCCACGTCGGGCAGATCGCTGAGGATCTTGGTTAACTTTTCCTGCTTGGCACCGCCGAAGCCGATCTGAGTCACGAACGCCTCGGCATGCCCTCGATTGGTGATGACGACCTTGTGCTCGCCGGTGGCGTGTAGGTACCGGCGAGAGATGATGCCGAATTCCAGCAGGAGCTGTTGGACATCCTTCGCCAGTCGTTCGCTTCGGGTCGAGTAGGCGATTTGAATCGTGTTGCGCGGCAGGGCCGAGCAAGATCCATCACCTTCGAAAAGGGCCTGCAGGAAGACGCGCTTGACTGGAGCCGGCGAGTTCCAGATGCGATCCGGTACGAACCTCGCTGCGGATCGCTGGTTCATCAGTTCGGCAAGCGGACTCTCGGCGAGCGCGCGAAGGTTCTGTACATCCAGCTCAAGCAGCGTCGAACCCGAAGCGATCCGACGCTCCGACACGTAGCGCTGGCCGCCGACAACCGCGTCGTAGGCCGCCACCACATTGTGGAAGTAGTCACGGTCGAGGTTATTGAAACCGGCTCGACCCTCGCTGACGAATCCCTCGCTTATGAATGCGCCGAGAAGGAGAGCGGTGAGTGTGTCCTCCCAATCGGCACAACCGATCTCCGCGGGGGGAGTTCGCTGGAGGACGACACAGTCTCCTGGCTCGATCTCGTCGACGAGTTTCCAGAGCAGCGTCGGGACGCCACCGACGTCGACCAGACACAGAAGGGGGTGGTTCCCCGTACCGGTGACGCTGAAGCCTTCAGTCGTCGTCACCGTGTACGTCTGATGCTCACCTGAGTGAAACAGGCGATCGGCGGTCACGGGATTGCCGTGCCGATCCAAGACCTTCAAGTCGACGATCGCGTCGGAATTCGGCTTGGCGGATGCAATATCCGCAATTCGCACCGTCTGCCCCAGCGGCAGCCGCACCAGAGCATCCGCTGTCAGGCAGTACCTCATGGCGGCCGGTGGGTCGTTACCCGGCGAGCCGAAGTTGCCCTGCCCGTCGACCAGCGGGTAGCGCAGCGACCACGGCTGGGCCATCCGGACCAGGGTGTCGTAGATCGAGGCGTCGCCGTGCGGATGGTAGTTGCCCATCGTCTCGGCCACCGACCGCGCCGACTTGGCGTGGCTGCGGTCGGGCCGGAAGCCGGAGTCGTACATCGCATAGAGCACCCGGCGGTGCACCGGCTTGAGGCCGTCGCGCACCTCCGGCAGGGCGCGGCCGACGATGACGCTCATCGCGTAGTCGATGTAGCTGCGCTGCATCTCCTGCTGGATGTCGACCGGCTCGATACGGTCTCCTGCGGCGTCGCCGGGCGGCAACGTGGTGTCAGTCATGTGATCCTCTTTGTCCCTGGGACGGCTTAAACGTCAAGGAAGCGAACGTCTTTGGCATTACGGGTGATGAAGCTGCGGCGCGCCTCGACGTCCTCGCCCATCAGGATGGAGAACAGTTCGTCAGCGGCAGCGGCGTCGTCGAGGGTGACCTGGCGCAAAACGCGCACCGACGGGTCCATCGTGGTCTCCCACAGCTCCTTGGCGTTCATCTCGCCCAGACCCTTGTAGCGCTGGATGCCGTCGTCCTTGTTGATCTTCTTGCCGGCCTTGAGCCCGGCCTCGAGCATCGCGTCGCGCTCGCGGTCGGAGTAGACGAACTCGTGCTCGCTGCGCTGCCACTTGAGTTTGTACAACGGCGGCTGCGCGAGGAAGACGTGGCCGTGCTCGATCAGCGGGCGCATGAACCGGAACAGCAGCGTGAGCAGCAGTGTCGAAATGTGTTGGCCGTCAACGTCGGCATCGGCCATCAACACGATCTTGTGATAGCGCAACTTGGCCAGGTCGAACTCGTCGTGGATGCCGGTGCCCAGCGCGGTGATGATGGCCTGGACTTCGGTGTTCTTCAGCACCCGGTCGATGCGGGCCTTCTCGACGTTGATGATCTTGCCGCGCAGCGGCAGGATCGCCTGGAACATCGAGTCGCGCCCGCTCTTGGCCGAGCCACCGGCCGAGTCACCCTCCACCACATACAGTTCCGACTTGCGCGGGTCGGTGGAGCGGCAGTCGGCCAGCTTGCCGGGCAGCCCACCGATGTCAGTGGCGCTCTTGCGGCGCACCAGTTCGCGGGCCTTGCGTGCGGCGATGCGCGCTTGGGCCGACGAAACTGCTTTGTTGACTACGGTTTTCGCATCAGACGGGTTGGCTTCGAACCAGTGGCCGAGTTGCTCGTTGCAGACCTTCTGGACGAACGACTTGACCTCGGTGTTGCCGAGCTTGGTCTTGGTCTGTCCTTCGAACTGCGGTTGGGCCACCTTCACCGAGATGACGGCGGCCAGACCTTCGCGGATGTCATCTCCGGTGAGGTTGGTGTCCTTCTCCTTGAGCAGCTTCTTGTCCTTGGCGTACTTGTTGACCACGGTGGTCAGTGCCGCACGGAAGCCTTCTTCGTGGGTGCCGCCCTCGTGGGTGTTTATGGTGTTGGCGAAGGTGTGCACCGATTCGGAGTAGCCTGCGTTCCACTGCATCGCGACCTCGACCTCATGGCCCTCGCCCTTACCGGAGAAGTCGACGATGCTGCTGTGGATCGGCTGCTTGGTGCGATTGATGTGCTTGATGTAATCGACCAATCCGCCCGGGTAGTGGAAGGTTCGGTGTTTCACCTTGTGCGGGGCCGCCTTCTCGGCTGCCTTCTCCTCGGCGGACTTCGGCGCCTCCGCGGTGTCACTGACCACCTCGTCGACGACCTCTTCGGCGGTGACCCGCTCGTCAGTCAGGTTGATGGTCAGGCCCTTGTTGAGGAAGGCCATCTCCTGGAGCCGGCGCGCCACCGTCTCGAAGTCGTAGGTGGTGGTCTCGAAGATGTTGGGATCAGCCCAGAACCGGATGGTCGTGCCGGTCTTGCGGCTCGCCTCACCCTGCTTGAGGGTGCCGGGCACGGAATGGTCGTAGGTCTGGAACCATTCGTAGCCGTCGCGGCAGATGTCGGCCTCGAGGCGACTGGACAGGGCGTTGACCACCGAGACGCCGACGCCGTGCAGTCCACCGGAGACCGTGTAGGCGCCCTCCTCGAACTTGCCGCCGGCGTGCAACACCGTCATGACGACGTCGACGGTGGGGACACCGGAGTCGTGCATGGCCACCGGGATTCCGCGGCCATCGTCGATGACCTCGACACCGCTGTCTTCGAGCAGGCGGACGTCGACCTTGGTGGCATAGCCGGCCATCGCCTCGTCGACGGCGTTGTCAACCACCTCCCACACCAGGTGGTGCAGACCGCGCTCACCGGTGGAGCCGATGTACATGCCGGGACGTTTGCGGACAGCTTCGAGGCCCTCGAGGATTTTGATCGAGCCGGCACCGTAGGAGTCTTGGTCTTTCTTCTTCTGGGCAGCCACGGTCGGACAGGTCTCCTTGGGGTTCACAGGCGGTCGGCTCAGAGGCCGTCCACTGGTCTTGTAACAGTCTACCGTCAACCACCGACCGGACCGATTCTGCGGCGGCGTTTCTACACACCTAGTTGAGCCGTGCGCGGAATTTCTTGGGTCGGTATACGTGATGACGCTTGACACGCCCATCGATGACCTTCACGCGGCCGTCAGCCGACTGTGGTAGTGGACGTCACCCGTAGGTGTCGCGAGGCCCTCGCCCGGAGATGTGCAACGGACCCTTCCGCCACGACGGCGCCGTCGGTCCGGTGATCCTCAGGGCAGTCACCACACCGTCCCCGACGGCCGCAGCGATCTTGGCCAGCAGCTGCGCCTGCACCATCCGCAGCTGGGTGGCCCACGCCGTCGACTCGGCGGTGACACTGAGTACTCCGTCGCGCAGCGCGGTCGGTTCGGCGTGCTCGGCGATCTGTTCGCCGACGACGGTCGTCCACCGCGCGAACACCGCTCCTTCGGCGACGTGCGGGGTCCACCCGCGGGTCTTGGCCAGGTCAGCGGCCGCCGTGCCCAGCGGCTGCGGGTCGCGGCGATCCGGTCCCGGTCCCGACCAGGCGCGGCCGCCGCCGCGCCGGACTGTGCGCCGCGGACCGGGGGAGCGCCCGCCGCGGCCGACCTCCTTACCCTGACCGCGTGCCGCGCCGCGGGCTTCCTCCAGCGCGCGGCGCACCAGGTCCATCCCGGCCAGACCGCTCAGGTGTTCCGGCGGTCCGGTGACGGCATCGTCGTCCGACTCGGTCACGGGATCACCACCGACATCCGGCCATTGTCGTCGTCCTGCAGAGCGATGCCGACGCGGGTGGCGTCCCAGTCCTCCGGGATGTCCTCCCCGACGGCGGCGGTGACCAGGACCTGCTCGGCCGTGGCGGCCACCTCGGCCAGCGCCCGGCGCCGGGCGGTGTCCAGTTCGGCGAACACGTCGTCGAGGATCAGCACCGGTTCGCTGCCCTCGGTGCGTAACAACTCGTAAGCCGCCAGCCGCAACGACAGCGCCATCGACCACGACTCACCGTGGCTGGCGAAGCCTTTCGCCGGCTGGTCGCCCAGCCGCAGCTCCAGATCGTCGCGGTGCGGGCCGACGAGGCACATACCGCGTTCCAGTTCGGCGTCCCGCCGGCGAGCCAGACCGGCCAGCAGCGCGGCCTCGAGGAACTCCACGTCCTCGCCGTCGTCCGGCGCCAACTCCACGCTGCTGCGGTAGCTGATGGCCGCCGGCCGCGAGGCCGGCGCCAGCAGCTGGTAGGCCTTCTCGACTTCCGGGGCGAGCAGGTTGACCAACTCGATGCGCGCGGCCATCAGTTCGGCGCCGTGCGCGGCCAGGTGGCCGTCCCACACGTCAAGGGTCTCCAGCACCCCGCGGTCACCGCGAAAGCGGCCTCCGACAGCCGATTTCAACAACGCGTTGCGCTGTTTGAGCACCTTCTCGTAGTCGGCGCGCACCGCCGCGATGCGGGGCCGGCGGACGGTGGCCAGTTCGTCGAGATACCGGCGGCGCTCTCCCGGATCCCCACGGACCAGCGCGAGGTCCTCCGGCGCGAACAGCACCGCGCGAACCACGCCCACGACCTCGCGGGTGGAGCGCACCGGTGACCTGTTCAGCCGCGCCTTGTTGGCCCGGCCCGCGGTGATCTCGATGTCGACGGCCAGTTCCCGACCCTCGTTGACGACGATCGCCGAGACCACCGCCCGCTCGGCGCCGGCACGGATCAGCGGAGCGTCGGTGGCGACCCGATGTGATCCCAGGGTCGCGCAATACCACAGTGCCTCAACGAGATTCGTTTTGCCGTAACCGTTGGATCCGACGAAGACGGTCCGCCCGGGCGCCAACTCGAGGTCGACGTGGGCCCACGACCTGAAGTCGCGCAGGGCCAGTTGCCGGACGTACATGAGCGCTGCTATCCGGACAACCGGACTCGTTTGACCGCGTGTCCACCGAATTGGTTGCGCAGTGCCGAGACCGCCTTCATGGTGGGTGAATCGTCCTGCCGGGAGGCGAACCGGGCGAACAGCGATGCCGCGATCACCGGCGTCGGCACCCGGTGGTGGATGGCTTCTTCGACGGTCCACCGGCCCTCGCCGGAATCCTCGGTGTAGCCGGAGATGTCGGTGAAGTTCGGGTCTTCTTTGAGCGCCTTGGCCAGCAGCTGCTGCAACCAGGAGCGGACGACGGTGCCGTTGGTCCAGGCCTGGATGACCGCCTGGGTGTCCTTGATCAGCGGTTCGGCGGCCAACAGTTCGTAGCCTTCGGCGTAGGCCATCATCAGCCCGTACTCGATGCCGTTGTGCACCATCTTGGCGTAGTGCCCGGCGCCGACCGGGCCGGCGTGGACGAAGCCGTCCGCCAACTCACCGGGCGGACGCAGGGTGTCAAAGACCGGCATGACCCGGGCCACGTCCTCGTCGCTGCCGCCGACCATCAGGCCGTAGCCTTCGGTCAACCCCCACACACCACCGGATACACCGGCGTCGACGAACGAAATCCCTTTGTCGTCAAGCAGTTCGGCATGCGGACCATCCTCGGTGAACCGTGAGTTGCCGCCGTCGACCACCAGATCGCCGGGGCTGAGGACCTCCGACAGCGAGACGATGGTCTCGTCGGTGATCGGCCCCGAGGGCACCATCACCCACACCACCCGTGGCGCGGTCAGGGCGTCGGCCAACGCCCCCAGGGTCGGAATGTCGCTGACTTCTGGACGAGGGTCGTATCCGATGACCTCGTGGCCTCCCTCACGCAGCCGCTGGCGCATGTTGAAGCCCATCTTGCCGAGGCCGACCAAACCCAGTTCCATGTGTGCCTCTTTCGTCGCGGCGATCAGCCGGGCAGGCGCACCGGCATCAGTAGATATACGTAGTCGGTCTGAACGGCAGGGAACGGGCCCCTGCCGTCCACCTGATCCTCCCCGGTCGGCCGCAACACGGCAGGACGGCTCGGTGTGGTGAATCCGAACGTCACCCGATCCGAGTGCAGCGAGCCCAGACCGTCGGTCAGGTAGGTCGGGTTGAACGCAATGGTCAGCGGCTCACCGGCGAAGTCGACCGGCAGATCCTCTTCGGCGCGCCCGACGTCGTCGGCGCCGGCCGACAGGTGCAGCACGCTGTCGCCGAACTCCATCCGGATCTGGGCGCCGCGATCGGCGACGAGCGCCACCCGCTTGATCGCGTCGGTAAGCTCGGCCACGCCGATGGTGGCGATCGCGGTGTGCTCGCTGGGCAGCAGCTGCCGGAACTTCGGGAACTCGGCATCGAGCAGACGGGTGGTGCTGCGCTTGCCGGCGCTGCGGATACCGAGCAGGCCTTCTTTGCCCACCGCCGAACCCGCACCCAACGCCAAGTGCACCTCAGAACCCGAGGTGCCGGCCTTGGCGGCTTCGGCCAGCGTCTTGGCGGGCACCAGCACCGCTGCCTCCAGACTCGGCGACGACGTCGACCACGTCAGTTCGCGGACGGCCAGCCGGAACCGATCGGTGGCGGCCAAAACGACTGTCTCACCGGAAATCTCGACCCGGATACCAGTCAGCATCGGCAGGGTGTCGTCCTTGCCGGCAGCGACCGCGACCTGGCCGATGGCCTCGGCGAACAAGTCGGCGGAGATGACGCCGGTCTCCTCGGGCAGCGCCGGCAACGCCGGATAGTCCTCGACGGCCATGGTGGGCAGCGAGAACCTGGCGTTGCCGCAGACCAGCGACACCCGGGTACCCTCGACGCTGACATCGACTGGCTTGGCCGGCAACGCCCTGGTGATGTCGGACAGCAGCCGACCGGATACCAAAACGCTTCCGGGAGAGGCTATCTCGGCGGGAACCTGAACCTCCGCCGACACCTCGTAGTCGAAACCGGAGATGGTCAGCCCGTCCTCGGTACCGGTGAGCAACACACCGGCCAGCACCGGCACCGTCGGCCGGGTCGGCAGGTTACGAGCAACCCACGCCACCGCATCGGCGAAGTCTTCGCGCACCAGGCGGACCTTCAAGTCGGAGCCAACCGTCGTCGTCGCCACGTCCATAGTGTCCCTTCATCACCCAAACCCTCAGACCAGAGCGCACTGACGTGCCTAGGCACGAAAGCTGGCTCTGATCGGTGAGCGACAGCCGCGGAACGGCAGTCAGAACAACAACCGTAGAGCGTCGGACGCCATCTTGAAAGCTAATCGATCGGGGTGACAGAACCGTCATCGCCGAGCCCGGCGGGTGCTGTGAATGGCGTATTCCCCAGGCCCTTTTTTCAAAGGAGATTCCAGGGATAGAGATAAGCAACAGTATTAGGGGGTGTGCATCTTGTGGATGACACCCATGACGACCTGCTCGGAGGTGGTGGGGGCATGTGAGTACGTTGTGGATGGGTGGTGGTGATTCGGCGCGGCGATGTGGATACGACCGGATTGTTCATGACCATCCCAGGTTGGCCGGCGCCTATGCCAGAGGTTGTGCACAGCGGTGTGCACACTCTGGGGTGTTACTGGTGATACCGCTGCGCCCAAAGTTTTTTGACGGCAGTGAAAGAAATCGCCCGGATTCAGCGCTTGGAGCGCTGACGGATGCGGGTGGTGAGTTCCTTGACGGTGTCGAACACCTCGCGTCGGTACGCCATTTCGTTGAGGATTTTCTTCTGGGCGTACATAACGGTGGTGTGATCGCGGCCGAACGCCTGCCCGATCTTGGGCAGTGACAGGTCAGTCAACTCACGGCACAGGTACATGGCGATCTGGCGGGACTGAGCCAGGGCGCGGGTCTTGCCCGGCCCGCGTAACTCCTCGACGGTGGTGTCGAAGTATTCGGCGGTGGCGGCCATGATCGTCGCGGCGCTGATCTGCATCGTGCCGGCATCGGCGATCAGGTCGCGCAGCACGATCTCGGCCAGCGCCTTGTCGATGGGCTGCTTGTTCAGCGAGGCGAAGGCGGTGACCCGGATCAGTGCGCCCTCGAGTTCACGGATGTTGCGCTCGATGCTGCTGGCGATCAGTTCCAGAACATCGTCGGGAACATCGAGACGCTCCATCTGCGCCTTCTTGCGCAAGATGGCGATGCGGGTTTCCAGCTCGGGAGGCTGGACGTCGGTGATCAGTCCCCACTCGAACCGGGTCCGCAACCGGTCCTCGAGTGTGGCCAGCTGCTTGGGCGGCCGGTCCGAGGAGATCACGATCTGCTTGTTGGCGTTGTGCAGCGTGTTGAAGGTGTGGAAGAACTCCTCCTGGATGCCTTCCTTGCCTTCGATGAACTGAATGTCGTCGACGAGCAGCACGTCGATGTCGCGGTAGCTGCGCTTGAACGCCACCTTGCGGTCGTCACGCAGCGAGTTGATGAAGTCGTTGGTGAATTCCTCGGTGGAGACGTACTTCACCCGCATGCCGGGAAACAGTCGCTGGGCGTAGTTGCCGGCGGCGTGCAACAGGTGGGTCTTGCCCAGCCCGGATTCACCCCAGATGAACAACGGGTTGTAGGCGCGGGCCGGCGCCTCAGCAATCGCCAGGGCCGCGGCGTGAGCGAAGCGATTCGACGCCCCGATGACGAAAGTGTCAAAGGTGTACCGGCGGTTGAGACTCGTGCCGGGGGAGTCCGCCGAGGTGTTGCTGCGCGGCCGCTCAGTGAAGTAGGTCGGCCAGCTCTCGTGGGCACTGGCGAGGGCTTCCCGGTCTTCGTCGACCTCGTCGAGATCGGACTCCGGGGCCGGCAGATCCGGGCTCGCGCCATCCTCGTCGTCAGCGGAGTCCGGCGGCGCGATCCGGACGCCGAGTTCCACCCGCTGGCCGAGTCGACGGCTGAGTGCGTCGACGATCTGGGTGCGCAGATGCCGTTCGATCTCGTTCTGCACGAAGCTGCTGGGCACCGACAACAATGCGAAGCCCTCGACGATGGTTATCGGCTGGACCAGCTTCAACCAGGCTCTTTGTTGCGGAGTGAGGCGGGAATCGGCGGCCGAGCCGTTGCTGCCGGGGGAATCACCGTCGCCGTCGCCGTTGAGTTCGGCAACCACGGAACTCCACACCGAGGCGAATGCTGAACCGGGGTCATCGGTCAACGACAGATCCCCCTGGTCCGAGGTCGGGTAGGAAACAAACGAGACGACGACAAACTGTCCACATAGTTATCCACAGGTGTGGACAGGACAGTCGCCCTCGCCT
>Ga0208851_1000831_pt1 | contig 11992 bp, 13 predicted proteins | sample NGESurshal092012_FD_184481 | JGI IMG/M metagenome (GOLD analysis project Ga0208851, IMG submission 184481) | Arctic peat soil microbial communities from Barrow, Alaska - NGEE Surface sample 415-2 shallow-092012 (SPAdes) | ecosystem: Environmental > Terrestrial > Soil > Wetlands > Peat ... | reverse complement strand
CGTGCACGACCGCACCACCGCCAGCACCACCGACGACGACTCGTTCGACACCGCCCGTTGACCGTTCCGGAGGGACTTCGACCATGAACCAGCACCCTGTCGAGAGCATCGACCACCAGTCGGTCGTCGGGCACCCTCGCACTGCTGGGACGCGTCGTCCGGTCAACTACGACCAGCGCCCCATGCTCGTGTTCTGGGAGACCACGCGCGCCTGCCTGCTCGCGTGCAAGCACTGCCGCGCGAGCGCCACCCCCGGCGCCCTGCCCGGAGAGCTCACCCACGACGAGGGCATCGCCTTCATCGACTCCATCGCCGGCTTCGGCCGGCCGCACCCGATCCTCGTGCTCACCGGCGGCGACTGCCTCCTGCGCCCCGACATCTTCGAGCTCGTCGAGCACGCCACGTCACTGGGCATCCCGACCGCCCTGTCCCCGTCGGTCACCCCGATGCTCACGCCCGAGGCGATCGACAAGATCGTCGCCTCCGGCGTCAAGGCGGTGTCGATCAGCCTCGACGGCGCCGCGGCCGAGACGCACGAGGGCGTGCGCGGCATCCCAGGCCACTTCCCCGCGACCGTCGCCGCGATCCGCCAGCTCAAGCTCGCCGGGCTCACCGTGCAGATCAACACCACCGTGATGGCCGGCAACGTCCACGAGATGCCCGACATCGCAGCGCTGCTCGCCGCCATGGACGTGGACGTCTGGGAGGTCTTCTTCCTGGTGCACGTCGGGCGCGGCGTGGCCGAGGGGGCACTCGACGCCTCCGAGCACGAGGACGTCTGCCACCTGCTCTACGACGCCTCGCAGCACGGCTTCATCGTCCGGACCGTCGAGGCGCCGTTCTTCCGCAGGGTCGTCGCGTCCCGCCGCGAGGGCGGTCCGACGCCGGACACCGACCTCTACCGCGAGCTGTCCCTGCGCATGACCGACCTGATGGGCCCGGCCACGCACAAGGTGAGCGCCCACACCGCCGCGACGCGCGACGGCAAGGGCATCGTCTTCGTCGCCCACGACGGCGACGTCTACCCCGCCGGCTTCCTCCCGCTGAAGCTCGGCAACGTGCGCGAGACGCCGCTCGCCGACATCTACCGCGACCACCCCGACCTCAAGGCCATCCGCGCGGCGACCTTCTCCGGCCGTTGCGGCGTGTGCCAGTTCGCCGACATGTGCGGCGGCTCGAGGGCTCGTGCGTGGGCCGCGACCGGCGACGTCCTGGCCGAGGACCCGGCCTGCGCCTTCCTGACCGACGACATGACGGCCCTCGCGCTCGGAGGCGCGCGGTGACCATCGTCTCGGTGGGGTGGTCGCACCGCAGCGCCTCGCTCGACCTGCTCGAGCGGGTCGCCGTCGCAGGTGCCGACGTACCCGCGCTCATCGCCGCGTGCTCGGAGCCGCCGGTCACCGGGGTGCTCGTGCTCTCGACCTGCAACCGCCTGGAGCTCTACGCCGACGTGTCGTCGTTCCACCCGGGCATGGAGGCGCTGCTGCGCGCGGTCGCCTGGACGAGCGGGGTCGAGGTCCCCGAGCTCGCCGCCACCGCCGTCGTACGCCATGACCACGCGGCTGTCTCGCACCTGCTCACCGTGGCCTGCGGGCTCGAGTCGATCGCGGTCGGCGAGGTCCAGATCATCGGTCAGCTGCGCACGTCGCTGCGGACGAGTCAGGACGCGGGACGGGCCAGCGGACCTCTCGTCTCGCTCGCGACGCGCGCCCTGCGCGTCGCCAAGCACGCGCACTCCGACACCGACCTCGACCACGTGAGCCCCGGGCTGGTCGACGCGGGCCTCGCGCGCGTGCACGAGCGTCTCGGCGACCCTGCGGTGCTGCGCCACGTCGTCGTCGGCGCCGGGTCGATGAACGGCGTCACCGTCGCGACGCTCATGCGCGCCGGTGCGGAGCAGGTCACGGTGATCAACCGCAGCGCCGAGCGGGCGCGGCACCTCGCCGAGTCCTACGGCGTCGACTCGGCCGACTGGTCGGACCTCCAGCACCTCGTCGCCACCGCCGACGTCGTCTGGACCGCCACCGGCGCACCGGACTACGTCGTGACCCGGGAGACCCTCGGCACGCTCGGACGCCCGCGCGTCCTCGTCGACCTCGCGATGCCGCGCGACGTCGACCCGGCGTGCGCGGAGCTCCCCGGAGTCGACGTCGTCGACCTCGACGGACTCTCCGGCGTCCTGGCCCGTCTCGGGCACGGCAGCCTCGCCGACGTCCGGTCGATGGTCTCCAGCGAGGTCGACGGGTGGATGGTGGAGCAGCGCGAGCGCTCGATCGCCCCGACCGTCACCGCGTTGCGCTCGCGCGCGGACGAGATCGTGGAGATCGAGCTCATGCGGCTGCGGGCCAGGCTCGGCGCCGACGGCGCGCTGGCCGCGGCCGAGGCGGAGCGCATGGTGCACCGCGTGGTCGACAAGCTGCTGCACACGCCGACCGTCCGGGTGCGCGAGCTCGTGGACGCTCCCGCGGAGTCGATGAGCGACGCGCTGCGGCTGCTGTTCGATCTCGGCCCGACCGACGTCCTCGAGCTCCCGGACGAGCTCGTCGACGCGACCGTCTGACGGCGTTCCCGTCGGGGCGGCCCTACCGGCCGGTCGTCCGGTCAGACGTCGGTGACGCGCAGGCCCGCGTGGGCCTTGTAGCGCCGGTTCACCGAGATGAGGTTGGCCGTCATCGCCTCGACCTGGTGCGCGTTGCGCAGGCGACCGGCGTAGACCCCACGCATGCCGGGGATGCGAGCGGCGAGCGCCTGCGCGATGTCGGTGGCACCTCGATCGTCGCCGACCACGAGGATGTCGGTGTCGAGGGTCTCGATCGCCTCGTCGAGCAGGAGCACGGCCGAGACGTGGTGGAACGCGCCGACGACGCGCGCTCCGGGGAGCACCGACTCGGCCTGCTGCGCAGCGGAGCCCTCCTCGACGGCGAGCGCGAACGCTCCCTGCTTGTCGAAGCCGAGCGGGTTCACGCAGTCGATCACGACCTTGCCGTCGAGGACCGGCGCCAGCGACACGAGCAGGTCGCGGTGCCCGTCGTAGGGCACGGCCACGATGAGGACGTCGGACGCTGCGGCGCACGCGGCGTTGCCGGCGCCGGTCACACCCCGACCGATCTCCGCCGCCGCCGACTGGGCGCGTTCGGCGACACGTGACCCGATGACCACCTGCTGACCGGCCGCGGCGAGCCGGACCGCCAGCCCACGTCCCTGTTCACCGGTACCGCCGAGAACTCCGACGACCAGACCTGAGACGTCCGGGAGGTCGTGCGGCGACGGGACGGAAGGCTGCGGCGCGCTGCTCTCGCTCATGGGGGGATCCAACCAGCACGGCGTCCGGTGCGGCACGATGGCCCTGTGGACTCATCGAGGGTGAACCTGCTGCGCGACGTGCTGTCGAGCACCGGCTGGGTCGACCGCACCCGGGGCTTCGCCCGCTCGCTGCGCCGCTCGACCGAGGACGGCGACGGCCTGCTGCTGGTCGGCACGCCGACGCAGGAGCCATGGCACCTCGCGGCGCACCTCGACGACGAGTCGCGCTACGCCGGCATCCCGACCCTGTCGCCGACGCTCGTCCGATGGGCTCCCCCGCCCGGCGCACCAGCCCACCTCGCCGTGGGCCTCGAGCGGCTCGAGGCCGCGCGCCGCGGGGAGACGCTGTTCGTGGTGGCACCCGACGACCCGACCGAAGGGCTGCTGGAGCGGCTCGCCGACGCCCGACGGGTCGGCGCGACCCTGCTCACGATCGACACCGGCGACAGCGACCTCGCCGGGCTGGCGCACGAGCAGCTCGTGGTCCCGTCGCGCGGGCTCACCGCACCGGGTGAGCCGTCGGGTCTCGCCCTGAGCCTGCAGCTGTCCGGACTGACCGACATCGACCTCGCACTGCCCGAGGTCTCCTTCGACACGGTGCAGCATCTCGTGTCCGCGGCCGCCGGGGACTCCCAGCTGCTCCTCGCGGCGGGCAGCGCGGCGAGCCGACGAGGGTTCCGGGACCGCCTCGCGAAGGCGCTGGAGGGCATCTCCGGGTCGGTGCCGTCCGACGAGTGGTGACCCCGACGGCGAAACCCGCGCGCGCGGGCGGCGCCGCGTGACGGACACTCGGCTCCTGTGACCGACAGCGACGCGCCGCGGCTGCGCATCGACGTCTCCCCGTTGCGCTCCTCGCGCGACTTCCGGCTGCTCTTCTCCGCCGGCGTCGTGAGCTACCTCGGCTCGATGTTCACCTTCGTCGCCGTCCCGTTGCAGGCACAGCAGCTCACCGGGTCGTTCGTGGTCGTCGGTCTCCTCGGCCTCGTGGAGGTCGCCCCGATCGTCGTCTTCGGGCTCTGGGGCGGCGCGATCGCCGACCACTGGGACCGGCGACGCGTCATCGTCGCCGCCGAGTCCGGGTCGGCGATCTGCTCGCTGCTGCTGCTGGCCAACGCGTTGCTCGCCCGGCCGCACGTGTGGGTCCTGTTCGCCGTCGGCGCGCTCGCCGCGACGTGCGAGTCGCTCCAGCGCCCGTCGCTCGAGGCGCTCGTGCCGCAGACCGTCGCCCACGACCGGCTAGCCGGCGCCGCAGCGCTCATGTCTCTGCGCTCGAGCGCAGGTTTCATCTTCGGCACCGCGGTCGCGGGGATCGTGGCGAGCTCGTTCGGAGTCGCCGTGGCCTACGCCGTCGACGTCGTCTCCTTCGTCGTGTCGATCGCGCTGCTGCTCGGTCTGCGCAGCCGTGGTCGGATGTCGCAGGAGGGCGGACCCAGCATCACGGTCGTCGCAGAAGGACTTCGCTACGCGTGGAGCCGCAAGGACCTGCTCGGCACCTATGCGGTCGACACGCTCGCGATGGTGCTCGCGTTCCCCTACGCCGTCTTCCCGTTCGTCGCCGAGAAGTACGGCGCACCCTGGGCCCTCGGACTCCTCTACGGCGCACCCGCAGTCGGCGACGCGATCGCGTCGCTCACGAGCGGATGGACGTCGCGCGTGCATCACCACGGCCGCGCGATCGTTGTCGCAGCATCGGCGTACGGGATCGCGATCGCATGCTTCGGCTTGTCGCCGACTCTCGCTCTCGCACTCACCTTCCTTGCCGTGTCGGGCGCGTTTGACATGGTGAGCGCCATCTTCCGACAACTGATCTGGAACCAGTCGATCCCCGACGAGCTGCGTGGTCGGATGGCCGGCATCGAGATGTTGTCGTACGCCATCGGTCCGCAGCTCGGCAACGCTCGCGTGTCGTTGATCGCGCAGGCGCGAGGGCTGGGCACGTCGATCGCAACCGGTGGAATCCTTTGCACTGCAGGCGTTGTCGCGCTTGCGGCCTCGTTGCCGTCGCTCTGGAACTACGACGTTCGCACGTCGGTCCACGTCGCCGAAGTGCGACGCGCACGTCTCGGGGATGCGACGCGCGACGACGTGTGAACTCATGTCGACGAGCTCGTGGTCGCTAGCAGATGCGCGACACGAATTCGCGGTCCGACTCGTACATCCGCCAACTTTCTGTCACGCTCTGACACAGTTCGAATGAAGGCTTCCGGCACCAGGCTCGGAAGACGACTCAGGGAGGCATCGTGGCGGTTGCCGCGAAGAAGGCTCCGGCCAAGAAGGCCGCAGCGAAGAAGGCTCCGGCCAAGAAGGCTGTAGCGAAGAAGGCCCCGGCCAAGAAGGCGCCGGCCCGCAAGGTCGCCGCCAAGAAGGCTCCGGCGAAGAAGGCCGTGGCGAAGAAGGCTCCGGCCCGCAAGGCCGCCGCCAAGAAGGCTCCGGCGAAGAAGGCTCCGGCGAAGAAGGCCGTGGCGAAGAAGGCTCCGGCCAAGAAGGCTCCGGCGAAGAGGGCTGTGGCGAAGAAGGCTCCGGCCCGCAAGGCCGCCGCGAAGAAGGCCCCGGCCAAGAAGGCCGTCGCGAAGAAGGCTCCGGCCCGCAAGGCCCCCGCCAAGAAGGCACCGGCCAAGCGCGTCGCCAAGAAGGCCTGACGCACTGACGACGACTGAAGGCCCGGCACCTCACGGTGCCGGGCCTTCAGTCGTTCCAAGCCGCCTCGGTCGCGGCGGATCGGCCTCAGTCGTCCTCGGCGTCGAACGTCTCGTTGCGTGCATGGATCCGCGCGAGGACTCCTTCCGCCTCCTCTCGCGTGGCATACGGGCCGAGACGTTCGGAGTTCGGGTCGCCCGCTCCGACCTCGACCTGCTGGGTGCGCAGGTTGAACCACCACTGCTCAAGCGTCATCGCTCCTCCTCGTCGCACGTCGTCGGCGCGAGCCGCTTCGTCGTTCTGCTCCTAGACTGACCACCATGCCACTTCAGCCCGGTGTCATCAGCCCGATGCGTTCGGTGCCGCCGCACATCCCCCGTCCCGAGTACGTTGGCCAGAAGCGCGCGGCGCGTCACACCGGCCCGGAGGTCAAGGACGCCGAGACCATCGAGCGGATGCGCCTGTCCGGGCGGTTGGCAGCCCAGGCCCTCGCCGCCGTCGGCGAGGCGATCGTGCCCGGCGTCACCACCGACGAGCTCGACCGCGTCGGTCACGAGTTCCTCTGCGACCACGACGCCTACCCCTCGACGCTCGGCTACCCCGGGGGCGGTCGCGGACCGGTCTACACCAAGTCGCTGTGCACCTCGCTCAACGAGGTCATCTGCCACGGAATCCCCGACTCCACCGTCCTGTGCGACGGCGACATCTGCAACATCGACATCACCGCGTTCAAGTACGGCGTGCACGGCGACACCAACGCCACCTTCCTCGTCGGCGACGTCGACGGGGAGTCGCGGCTGCTCGTCGAGCGCACCCGCGAGGCGACGATGCGCGGCATCAACGCCGTGGCGCCGGGGCGCCAGCTCAACGTCGTCGGTCGCGTCATCGAGTCCTACGCCCGCCGGTTCGGCTACGGCGTCGTCCGCGACTTTACTGGTCACGGCATCGGTACGGCGTTCCACAGCGGCCTCGTCGTCCCGCACTACGACGATCCGAGCGCGACGACCGTCCTCGAGACCGGCATGACGTTCACGATCGAGCCGATGATCAACCTCGGCACGCACGAGTGGACGATGTGGGCGGACGGCTGGACGGTCCTCACGGCCGACCTGCGTCGCTCGGCGCAGTTCGAGCACACCGTGCTCGTCACCGAGTCCGGCGTCGAGATCCTCACCCTGCCGTGAGACCCGGAGGGTGGTCGGCGCGGTCGGTCGCGCCTTCGCGGGCCTCGCTCCCCTAGCCTGGCCGTATGACCCGCTCCACCACGCTGCTGGCCTGGCCGCACGACGTGCGCACCCTTGCGATCGACATCGGCGGGAGCGGCTTCAAGGCGGCGATCCTCGATCCGATGGGCGTCATGCTCACCGAGCGGGTGCGCGTCGACACGCCGTATCCCTGCCCGCCGCACACGCTCGTCGAGTCGCTGAGGGCTCTCGTCGACGGGCTCGGCGACCACCACCGGGTGTCGGTCGGCTTCCCCGGGCTCGTGCGCGCTGGACGGGTGCGCAACATCCCATCGCTGACGCGGGCGTCCTACGACGGCGACTCCGACCCGGACCTCGAGAAGGCCTGGCAGGACTTCGACCTCGCCGGCGCGCTGTCCGACGCGTTCGGTGTCCCGGTCAAGGTCGCCAACGACGCCGACGTCCAGGGCTGCGCCGTCGTCAGCGGCGAGGGCTTCGAGTTCGTGATGACGCTCGGCACCGGCGTCGGCACGGCTCTGTTCCTCGACGGCCGGCTGCTGCCGCACCTCGAAGGCGGTCACGCCCCGTTCCGCAAGGGCGAGACGTTCGAGGACCAGCTCGGCAACGTGGCGCGCCAGGAGGTCGGCAACACCCGGTGGGGTCGCCGCGTGGTCAAGGCGATCGCCGCGTACGAGAGCTTCCTGTTCTTCGACACGATCCACATCGGCGGGGGAAACGCCAAGCACCTCGACGCCTCGACCCTGCCGCCGCACGCGCGCATCGTCAGCAACACCGCGGGGATCATCGGCGGGGTCCGGCTCTGGGACCTCGACCAGTGATCGACGCCGAGCAGTTGTACGACTTTCAATCACCTTCGCGGATCGGTAGTGTGAGCCCGTGACCCCGTGGCTGACGCACGAACAGCAGCAGCACTGGCGCGCGTACATCGCCGCCACGACGCTGCTCGGTGAGCGGCTCTCGCGCGAGCTGCAGGCCGAGCACGGGCTCAGCATGGCCGACTACGAGATCCTGGTCCGGCTCTCCGAGGCACCCGAGCGGCGGATGCGGATGAGCCAGCTCGCGGAGTTCACCCTGGCCAGCCGCAGCCGGCTGTCGCACCAAGTCGACCGGCTCGAGAAGGTCGGTCTCGTCGAGCGCACCCCGTGCGCCGAGGACCGTCGCGGGGCGAACGCGGTGCTCACCGAGCAGGGCTGGAACCTTCTGGTGCAGGCCGCACCGACCCACGTCGAGGGAGTGCGCGCACACCTCGTGGACCAGCTGACCCCCGAGCAGTTCGCCGCGCTCGGCGACGCGCTCTCCGTCGTCGCACAGCACCTGCAGGGCATGGCACCGGACTGCGAGACGAGCGACGCCGGCGTCCTCACCGACTGACGCTGACGCAGCGTCATCTCCGCCCGGCTTCGCACCACGGCCCGGGCACGGGTCGAGGGTCGCACCCGAACCTCGGCAACATCCATCCCGGCGCGACCCTCGGTCCCACAGCATTCGCCGCTCCCGAGCCGGTGTCTCGCTGAGCTTCGGATGACGTCCCGACGAGCCGGCTTGCCGACGGGACAGCGTTACTTCTGCGCGACTAGCGTGCTGTGCATGGAGACGATCTACGTGTTCGTCGGGGGCTCACGCGACGGTCAGACGATGCGGAGCGAGGGCGAGCTGATCACCCTGGTCCGGTCGGGGCTCGAGGTGTTCGCCCTCGACGACCCCCCGGACGAGGTGATGGCGGGCAGTGGCTTCACCTACGTTCTGCGCCTCGTCGAGGACCCGTTGCCCGAGGCGCGCTGGTCCACCGTCTAGGGCCTGCCCGAAGTTGGTAGGGACTGGTGCCGGTCCACCTTCACGGTTGCGCGTCGGAACGGAACGTCTCGGCAGCGTCGAGCGCGCCCATCCGTACTAACGCGGCGCGGCGGCAGGCTGAGCTGGCGCGGGGTCGGGGTGTGCAGACGAGCCGGTCTGTAAGCCGGATTCTGTCCCGGTCGCGAGCGACCGGGGGCGACCATCCATCTGGGGCCGTCGTCTCCGACGACCTCGGTGCGGTCTACCCGCAGGCTCGGACGGGCCGTCCTCGAACGCCTGCGCAGGTGGCCGGAGCCACCCTTCTTGACCTTGCTCCGGGTGGGGTTTGCCGAGCCGTGACGGTCACCCGCCACGCTGGTGGTCTCTTACACCACCGTTTCACCCTTACCGCCGTTGCCGGCGGCGGTCTGTTCTCTGTGGCACTGTCCCGCGGGTCACCCCGGGTGGGTGTTACCCACCACCCTGCCCTCTGGAGTCCGGACTTTCCTCAGCGGGAGTCCCGAGGGACTCCCACCGCGGCCGCCCGACCGACTCGTCTGCACCGTCAGGGTACCGCGGTCCCTCCGGTCCTTGTGCCGATCCACGGCTCAGGCGGGGGCGAACTCGACCCGGCGGCGCGACGGGTCGGCGCTGAGCAGCCGTACCGTCACACGCCTGCCGAGCCCGAGGCCACCGCCTCTCACGTGTGTCCGGACCGCGGGCCAGTGCAGCTGCACGACGTCGTAGTCCTTGCGCTCGTCGACGACGACCGCCTGGTACTCCTCGCCGACATGGGACTCGAGCAGCACCGACTCGACGAGGTCGACGCAGGCGCGGTCGAGCGCGCGTGCCCGCTGGTCGGCTGCGCGCATCTCGTCGGGCAGCGCGGGCAGCCCGTCGAGGACCCAGTCCGGCGCGGGGGTCCCCGCGGCGATCGAGAGGCAGCACTCGGCGGCGTATCGGTCGACGAGCCGCCTCAGCGGTGCCGTCACGTGGGCGTACGCCGCCCCCACCGCCGCGTGCCTCAGCACGTCCGGCTCGTCGTCACCCGCGGGACGCAGCACCTGCGTGTAGCCCGCGGAGCGCAGCAGGATCGTGACGAGGTTGAGGAAGGCCGCGTGCGCCGGCGTGCGCGGGTCGAGGTCGCGGACGAGCTCGGCGTACGACGTCTCCGCGGGCCAGTCGATCCCGAGCGCCACCGCGGTGCGTCGCAGCCGCTCGTAGTCGTCGTTGGCGGGCGGTGGCATCGTGCGCACGATGCCGACCCCGGCGTCGAGCATCATCCGCGCCGCGCTCATCCCCGTGAGCAGGGAGATCTGCGCGTTCCACGACTCGACCGGGTGCGGTGCCCGCATCGCGAGGCGGTAGCCCGGGCCGTCGTCCTCGATCTCCTGGTCGGGCACGCGCACGTCGATCCCGCCGCGGGCGACCTCGAGCTCCTGCCGGAGCAGCCCCACCTCGCGCAGGCAGACGAGGGAGTCGTCGGCGGTGCCGGCGTCGATCGCGCGCTGCACCTGGCCGTAGGACAGCTTCGCGACGCTGTGCACGAGCGCGCGCTCGAGGTCGACCTCGACCGCCTGACCCGCCGAGTCCAGGTCGAGACGCCACAGCAACGTCGGCCGCACGACGTCGGGCAGCAGGCTCGCCACGCCCTCGGACAGGACCGGCGGGTGCAGCGAGGTACGCAGGTCGGGGCTGTAGAGCGTGACACCTCGGCGGTGCGCCTCGAGGTCGAGCCAACCGCCGGGCCGCACGAAGGTCGCGACGTCGGCGATGGCGTAGTGCACGCGGTAGCCGGTGCCACGCCGTTCGATGAACACGGCCTGGTCGAGGTCGGTGGACCCCGTGGGGTCGATCGTGACGAACGGCAGGTCGGTGACGTCACGTCGCACCGACGAGTCCGGGGTGGGCGGTGGCTGGGTCCCCGCGGAGATCGCCTCCGCCTCCGCGAGCACGTCGTCCGGGAAGGTCGTCGGAACGCCCTGCTCGTCCCGGACCGCCTGGAAGCCGGCGCGGAGCACGTCGCCCTGCCTGGCCTGCGCGCGCAGCCAACGACGGGTCACCCGGCAAACCTACGGTCCGAACGCCGGCTCAGCAGCCGGATACGACCCGCGGTCGCGGCGCGTCGTCACGTGGGACAGGATCGGCGGGTGCTCGTGCTGCTGCCGCCCTCGGAGGGCAAGACCGCGGCGCGGTGCGGGAAGCCGCTCGACCTCGCCGGGCTGTCCTTCCCCGGGCTCACCGCCACCCGCGAGACCGTCCTCGAGACGGTCGTCGCGCTCGCCCGACGCGATCCGCAGCAGGCTCTGGCCGTGCTCGGGCTCTCGCGGCGCCAGCTCGACGAGGTCGCGCGCGACGCAGTCCTCGAGACGGCGCCGACCGCGCCGGCGTCGAAGGTCTACTCCGGGGTGCTCTACGAGGCCCTCGACCTGGCGTCGCTGGACCCGACCGCGAAGCGCCGCGCGCAGCGACAGCTCGTCGTCTCGAGCGCGCTGTTCGGCGCCTTGCGCGTCGGCGACCGGATCCCGGCGTACCGGCTCTCGGGCGACACCAGCCTGCCCGGCATCGGTCCCGTCTCGTCGCTCTGGCGCGACCCGCTCGCGTCCGCGATGAGCGAGGCCAGCGGTCGGTCGCTCGTCGTCGACCTGCGTTCCGGGGTCTACGCCGCCATGTGGCGGCCCACGGGCGACGTCGCGTCGCGCACCGTCGCGGTGCGCGTGCTGCAGGAGCTGCCCGACGGCAGCCGCAAGGTCGTGAGCCACTTCAACAAGGCGACGAAGGGCCGACTGGTCCGACAGTGGCTGCAGGACGGCGCCGACCCTCGCGACGCCGACGACCTCGCCGACGCCTGCGAGAAGGCCGGCGTCATCGCCGAGCTCGGTCCGCGACCTCGCAGCGGAGCGGTCCGCGGGCTCGACGTCGTCGTCTCGGACCTCTGAGCCCGCAGGGTCGCGCCGACACATCGCTCGCCAGCGCGTGAGGGCGCGCATCCCCACCCCGGAGCCGGGCAGGATCAGCGCGTGCCGCCCCTCGTCCTCGACGCCCCCGCCGGCCTCGAGCCGCTGCGGGACCGC
>Ga0208851_1000830_pt1 | contig 12006 bp, 13 predicted proteins | sample NGESurshal092012_FD_184481 | JGI IMG/M metagenome (GOLD analysis project Ga0208851, IMG submission 184481) | Arctic peat soil microbial communities from Barrow, Alaska - NGEE Surface sample 415-2 shallow-092012 (SPAdes) | ecosystem: Environmental > Terrestrial > Soil > Wetlands > Peat ... | reverse complement strand
CGTGGTGACCCGGGACGGGGCGGAGTTCCGCGGCTGGCCGCCACCCCCCGAGCCGGACCCGGGACCGGCCGAGCCCAGTGCAGGATAAAGGGCATTATCCTGCATTCTTGGCCTGTTGGCTCGCCGGCGCCGCATTCGCCGCTTCCTACCCGCGACCAAGCCGCGCTGAGGGCGTCTCCTTTCAGACATGAGTGCATGTGCGACAACCCTGACAGTCGGGTTCTCTAATGTGTCGACCCATTCCGGGTTTAGGGATCTTCTCGTCGACGGCCTGCCCATCCCGACGACTTGAGACAGCTTGAGCCCGGTGGTCACGAACACGGCGTTGAGGCGGTGGCGTGCACCGAATTGGACGGCCGCCCGGTCACGGCTTGGGCGCACGCTTCGCCGACATCGACCTGAACAACGTCGCCACCGGCCCCACACCTTTCTCTGCACTCATCGCTCCGGCGATCCCGGACTTCACGAAGCACATCCGGGAACAGTTGACGTCGGCGATGCCTGACCTCACCGACCTCAACACGAGGATCTTCCCGGCCATCTCGATGGCGGCGGTTATGCCGGCGCTGGATGCGGTCCGACGCTAGATGTCGACACCATCGACGTCGATGTGGACGTGGTCGATGTGGACGTGGTCGACGGCGTTGCGGACCCTGGAGCCCACACGGCCACCATTACTCCTACGCCGTGACTTCATCGGGTGATACCGAGTCCGACGGCGTCTGCTACGGCTTGGACCCGTTCGATGCTGACGTAGGTGGTGGCCTCGTACCGATGGACCTGGTGCTCGGCAAACACCCAGCCGTTCGGACAGCCACCTTCTGCATGAAGGCTGACAGCGATCCGCTCCTCGATCAGGGCGGGGAAGCAGGTCAAGCACCGAGGTCGGTGTCCTGGGCGGATTGATGCCTTGAACCTTTTCGGTGGAGGTCGCACGGCTGTGGGAGCAACACCCACCGGACCAACTGGGTCTCCGGCAGACGGGCAATATCACACGGGATAACGCACCGAATCCCGTGCGATACGGCGCCGACGAGACGTTGTAGGACGTCACGGCGGATGCACACGGAGTGGACGTTCAAGGGCGATCGTGTCCATTCCTCGATCCGTGCTCGCTTTGTCGCCGCTGAGGAGGAGAACCGATCTTGACGCCCTGCTCGGCGGTGATCACGATCGCTGGCGAGGGATCGCCCTTTCGGTGCCACGTTGAGCGTCGTCCGATCGTCATCGGGAGCGTTAGTCGAGCGCAGCGCACAGGGATGCCAGCGCCGACGAATCGCCGTTGAAGTATGCGACGAACGGGTGGTGTGCGGACACCTTGACGAGCTCGCCCGTGGAGTCGTCCGCGATCAAAATCCCGGCGTCAATCTGGATGGTGCGTCCATCTGGCAGCCAGGCTCGTGTAATCAGTCCACTGACGTGTTCGGTGCCGGTGGCCGTATTACCTGGGACGGCCAGGTTGTGGATGACGGTGTCGTGCTGTGTCCAGAACGCGAACAGTCCCGTGTCGGGATTGCGGAACGTCCCGTCGAGGGACTCGCGGAAGTGTCGCTGCAGCAGGTTCCCGTCGGCGTCGTAGGTCCGCTTCCCCACCACGGCGCGCGTCTGAGAGACCAGCAGCTCGGTGCCGCCGCAGATGATGCCGGAGGGCTCCTCTACGACGTCGGGATCGCTGAATGCCAGGTCGCAGGTGATGTGGCTGCCGTCGCGGTAACAAACGGCGTTGAAAGATTCCGGTGGTGCTGGGTTCAGCGTGCTGGGATCCACCGGCGTCCGAGCCGACGCGGGCAGGGCCAGCGCCACGGTTAGTACCAGACCGCTTGTCACAGCGATGATCAGCCGGCGCACATTCATACTCACGTTCACCTTAAGTCTCCCTCTGTCGGCGTAAGCACGGAGAACTCGGGGCGCCGGCTCGACACCAACCCGGCCGCCGGGTAGACCTGACCACGCAGGCCGACCTGGAGAACTCCGGTTCCCGAATCTCTTGGTACCGGTTTAGCGCTCATGCCCCGCTCGCGCTCGCCCTCACAGCTAAAGTCACCGAGCATTTCCAGCAGCTGGCCGCATCCGACCCGGCCGCCTACGAACCCGCCCTCGCGCAGTCGCTGAACAACCTCTCGAACCGGCTCGGTGATAGCGGCCGACTGGACGAAGGCATGACCGCGATCCAGGACGCCGTCGCCATCAACCGCCGGCTGGCCGCCGCCAACCCGGCCGCCTACGAACCCGCCCTCGCGCAGTCGCTGAACAACCTAGGATCTGGTCTGGTCGGCCCGGGAACAGATCGACGGCAGCGGGCAACGCGTCCGGGTTGACGTCGATGACAGTGAGCACTCGGCTCAGGGCCTCGGCCGCGGTGGGGGTTCCCAACAGCAGGTCCAGTTTGGTGTGACTCGCGGCCTGCCCGATCGCCGCCCGGCACAGCATCCCCTTTCGTTACGGCCGATGTCCCCAGGACTTTGCAAGCCCCACCCCTAGCCGCGGACATGGCACGCCCGATTCCTGCGCTCAGGCTCGGTGCCAACCGGGTCAACGGCCCCCCATGCTGGTTTCAACACCTGACCCCAGGAGCTATTCGCATCGGTGAGATACGCAACGGTGCCAGTAACGACCCGCGGATCGCACCGGATGCGCTACCCGCGCCGGTACCCCTACGCGCCGTGTCTGCAACCCCCGATGCGAAGGCGCGGCCTCGGTCCGCAGCGCGTCGCCCACCGGACGGCGGCGGTGGGCGTAGCTGCTCGGGGCGATCTGCATGTTGTGCTCGGTGAGCGCCCGCGGCAGATCGGCTCGACCCCGAACCGGGTCCCTGTACCGGTCGATGTAGGCGCAGATCACTTCAGTCGGCGGTCGAGCTCCTCCGCTGCGAAAACGCCCGACGCCGTCTTGAGAATCTCGTTGGCACGGCGCAGTTCTCCCACCTCACGACGCAGCCGGATCAGGCTCTCGGGCTGCTCGTCAGTGGTCGTGCCCGGCCGGGCACCGGCGTCTACCTCTGCGCGTTCGACCCATAGCCGCGGATCGTTTCGGAGTTGACGTCGATCAACGGCCCGATCTGCCGGCGGGACTCGATCGCCGACTCCCGCGGATGGCGGCCGCACGGCGTTCGAGGAACATCCTCACCGCCCGGTCGCCGGGGTCTCCTGGTCGTACTTGCGGGGTGCAGGCATGACTTGATCCCTTGGGAGATCAGAGCCTCCACCAGAGCCAGGACACCTCACCAAGCCGTCACGTTGCCGAAGAAACAAGGAAAATCGATCTGCATCCTCGACGAATTCTTCGTCGGCAAAATCAGCGACGCTCAACAGCCCCAATCGGCGGCGTGAAACCGTGAGTGTGCGCCCTACTTGCCTGAAGTCGCCAAGGTTCGCAAACAGTTGACGCCACCGCCAGTGCTGTTGTCCCGCAGGCGGAACCAAGTGCGGGACAACAGCATGTCAACGCCGCGCCGTTGCCGGCTCATTCCACAACCCGGGGTCGGGTGGTTGTTTGCAGAACCGAGGGATTTGATGAATGCGCAAGATCAACACAAAAAAGGGCGGGCCGCGCGATCACACGATGATGAGCCGCTCGCTTCCCTTGTCCGGATCGTCAATCACAATCGACCCACCTTTACGCTGAGCTTCAATGATCATGCGATAGATCTGCACCGCCCGATTGACGATCGTGGTCTTGTTCAATTCCTCTTCAGCGACCAGCCAGGCCAAGTCGGAAGCGGTCCGGCGGTTCACCTCCACGACCAGTCGCTTAGCCACCTCTAGCTCCGGCGGCGGCGGGTTAGCCGGTGGTGTGTGGTGTGCGGTGCGAGATGACTGTCGCGGTTTCGTGGCAGTTGCCATTTCGATCACTCCTTCTGTCGGTGCATCCAAGCCGTTGACTGGGGCCGCGCGCTTGAGCGGCGGGCCCGTTCAAGCGTGCTCCCTTATTGCAGGTCTTCCCTTCGTCGATCGTTGCCGGACGATGCCAAGAACCGTGACATCCATTGTTGCGACGGCAGTTCAGGGTGGACGCTCAGCCAGGTGTGAAGGGGCGGCAGTGCCGGGCGGCAAGAACGTTTTCCTTGTCTAGCACGGTCTCATACTAGGGCGCCGTGCCCTAGTATGTCAAGAACTGTACCCCCTGGGGGTGCAGTAATAGATGTACTGCGAGGCGAGGTGTGTGCACTCGGAAGTGCCCTACCAGTGACATCCCGGTGACATCCTGGTACAGTGTGATTTGGCTCGGAGCTGAGTCGTGTACCGGATAGCCCTCGAACCTCTAAGGAGTGGCCGTATGCAGCGCGCCAGCATGTTCGGCTATGCCACCACCCGGTGGTGCTCCCTCGATGGGAACGGAGATCACCGGTGCAACCAGATCCCGAAGTAGGGGGCAGCGACCCTGCCGCCATCGAAGATGGCGGCAGGCTCCAGGAGCCGCGCGACATCGTGCGCACCAAAGCCAGTGCGTCGATTCCTGGTGCTTCGATCGATACGGAGTGGACCGGCCCTGCTAAGTACGTCATCCTCTGGGTCTTAGTGATTAGCGAGATCATCGTCGGCGGCACTTGGATCATGAGCAACTGGGTCGCAGGAGTCTGCGTCGAAGTCATGGCACTGATCGTCATTGGGATCTGGTTCGCCACGGAAAGACGCCCTCCTGATACGCGCCGACGAGGTTGAGGCCGCTTGGCGCTGGAAAGCATGCCGTGGGGCGACGTCGTCCTGTGCGTCTAGCAGCAGCCGAGGCACGGCCCGCACATAGATGACCATGCCGATGACCTCGACCAGGGTTTGGGTGTCGGGCCGCGACGCTGTCTCGTCGGGTGGCTACCCTGCCTGTGCCGAGGACCCAGCGGAATCGACGGTCACCGCACTTACCCCTGCCTCGACTGCCGCGTCACCGTCTACGTCCCCGACTGTCTGGCCCTCGATCAGACCACCGCTGAACAGCAAGGACTCCGGTCACCAGGCGCCAGGAGGCCGCAGCCGTCCCAAGCGCCGAGCGAGGTCGCGAGGTGATGCCACGGCATCAGGTGGGGGGTGGAGCTGGTTCGTCGGCCGGGTCGTCGCCCAACTTGTCGAACACCTCGAAGAACTCGTCCGGATGCGAGTACGGCATCACCCGCATCTGCAGGTCCATCGTCGAGTCCTCCCGTTCAGGAGGCAGATCCTTCATCCGGGTGTGATCAGAGATCAGCAGCATCTCCGCCACCTGCGCCGCTCGGATGAGTGCTAACCGCATGTCTCCGACCTCGGCCCCGACCGGGGTGGTGATGGTATGGCCGGCCCGGTCGACGTAGAAGCCCGCCTGCTTCTGAAGGTTGAGCACCCCAGCCTGAGCCCCTCGGTCCAGGTCCTTCTTCCGGAACCAATCTCCCAAGTCGTCGGTCTCAACATCGAAGTCGTCGTAGGCGGAGTGGTCGCCCCAGAACGGATCAAGATCCTCATCGGCCTCGATCGATGCCGTGATCTTGGGGTTGTGCATCCTCTCAAGCCCCACGAACCGCGCGTCGAGCGCGACCATCTCCCGGCCCTCGGACCAGGCACTGGAGGCCAGGTCGTAGAGCTTGCTGGCCTTACCTGTCTCCTCGCGAGCCAGGATCAACAAGGATCGAGCGCGAGCTGGCGAGTTCTCGACCAAACAGGCCGCGTCCTCGATCAGCGAGATGGCGTTCTCCACCAGCGCCCGCCAATACTGGCGCGCAACAGCGGCCGGGACATCCTCCGGCGGCTGAGACTTTGCCATCCGATCATGCTGCCACGAGCTGATCTGCTCGACCGTCGACCGATGTCAGCCAGCGTGCCAGCGTGTCCTCAGCAACTACCGGATCGCCAACGGGCCTGGTGGGTTTGCTTCGATCGAGAGCCGTGCCGGCTCACGCATCCCGTCGGTCCCAACAGCAGGGACCGACGCCTTCGGCGGCCCGACCAAGGCCGGAAGCTATGGGGCCGCTCCGAGGCTCCGGGCCCGATGAACCCGACTCGTCCGCCCGGGTGAACCTCTCCGCCGCTGCGCTCCCCCGAGGTCCATTCGCTTCGCCCCGACCGGACGAGTCGGAACCCCCGCACCGCCGGGCTCCGCTGGCCCTCTCCGACGGCGGCCCGATCACTGCGTGATCGGGCCGCCGAAAAAGCGGAGGTCCAACAACACGGCAGGGAGCTACCTTCATGGCCGACAACCTGTCCGATCAGTTCGACCGAGTCATCGAGGCCGAGGTCCAGGCGCCCGTCGCCGAGCACATCCCTAGCGACGAGGAGTACGTCCTTGAGCTTGGCTGCCGGGCACACCGAGAAGAAGTCGATCGAACTCAACCTGCGTCTTGAGTCGTGAGCAGGTCGACGCCATCTGCAATGTCTTGGGCGCCGGAGACGAGGAGTAGGCCACCTGGCCCTGGTCGCCGTGGCGGGCGGCCAGAACTACCTCCTGGCCCGGTTGGCTAGGGTCGGCCTGTGGCGACGACGGTGCAGGACATGCTGGGCGACTTTGAAGCTGCGATCCAACGTCTGCGGGACGCCGACGATACGACCGAGGAGCGGCGGGCGCTTAACGAGGCGATCAACTGCCTCTACATGCTGCGGTCCCACTTCGAGGGCAAGACCAAGCAGGAGAAAGACGCCTACTACGCAACTGCCGACGCTTCAACCGACGGTCGCGTCTCGGAGGGCCTGTCTCTCCTTCGGGGCAGGATGGTCCATGATTTTACATCGCCGTTGACCCCCAAAGCCACGCCACTTGTCCCCGGAAAGCACCTGTACACGAGCCCGGATCTATTGACGGGGGAGAACTTGTCGTGGCTGCGCGGCGACTCCGATGTTGAGGACGAACTCGTCGACAAAACTCGCTCAAGCTATAAGTACGATGTCGTTCGATTCTCGTACTACAAGCCACTGGTAGGAGGCCATCCGGTCTTGCAGTCACTCGGCCAGGCGCTGGACTTCTTCAAGAGTCTCGCCTAGCACATGCCCTGAGCGGGAACCCTGATGTGCCCGTCAAGGAAGTGGCTTGGTGGCCGCACTTGCTAGCGGTTGTCGGGGTGGATGGCAGCTGCAGCAAGCTGCTCAAGCTCGACCTTCGTCAGGCGCCCGAACCGGCGCGTGAGCCGGCGCTGCTCCCGATTCCGATACTCGGCCAGCATCCGCGAGTAAGTACCTCGCATCGGCAGGTGGGAGTTCCCACGGTCACCTTTGTGGACGAAATCCATCTGCTCCGCCCATCGGTCCTCCGTGACGAGGTGGCGAACGTAGGCGCCCATGTGGCCCTCCGTCGGGTCGTTGAAGTCGAACCCGTGGAACGTCAGAGCGTGCACTTGGTCGTCGGTGAGTTGTTCGTTCTCCTCGCTCAAAGCCTCCATGCTCCATTTTGCGATCTGGAACATGCTGAGGACGTCGACGACGAACTCGCACTGAGCGATCGACAGCTCCCCGGACAGCACTTGGAACTCGGTGCTGTAGTCCCCGGTGAAACCTTGTTCTAGGACGGACGCCCGCTCGAGCTGATAGGTCTCGTCCCCGTCCTCGTCGTTGGCGTCATCTGGCAACACTCGCGCGAGGATCCGGTGCAGCAGAGCCAAGGTTTGACGCTCGACAAGCGTCAAGGACTCGATCCTCCTGGACGGGCGTCGTTCTGTCCGCTCGGGGGACTCGATGACCGCGTCCTGGAGATGGTCCCGAACGAAATCGCTCAGGGTCTGATGTGCCGCTTCCGCTTTCGCCTGCAGAGCATCCCGGATCTCGTCCGGGATGCGCACCGTAATCGTGGCCATGATGCCTCCTGTCATGTGACTACCTGTCTGACAGTATGCCCTACGCGTAGGACACGCACTACGCGTCTGACAGCAACACGCGCTGGCGCCTCGCTCGCCCCGCGCGTTCAGCAGGCAAGTCGGTGAACGATCGTCTGCGTTGCAACCCGGACCCAGGTGCCATCACCGCAGGTCACGGTTGTAGAGCAACCCGTGTAGACAACTACGTCAGGCCTTCCCCTGTTCGCGTTCGTCGTCCGGATCGGATGGCGGCTGGGCCGCCTCTACGGGGTCGGTGCAGCTCATCAGGCCGAGACCGGTTGATCAAATCCGCGGGTGGGGCAGCATTGAGGCGTAGGGACTGGGCGAGCCGGCCGTGGCTGCGAGGGCCCTGGCAGTCCCTGCGACCTACCGAGCCGGGGTGATTGGCGGCTGCGACGCAGCCTTCCGGCCCGGCCGCATCGTCGTCTTTGTTCGCGGTGCGGCGCGCGGAGCGACCATCGACTGAAGTTGCTGAGCGACGGCGCGTCCGAGCGTTGCCAATGCGGTCCCCCCTTGCAGGGGCTGTTGGGCCCGCGGCCCGCAAAAGACGTGCTCGTCCTCGAAACCCTGGATCCGGGCGGCTTCCCTGACACTGATGGTGCGGTCCAAGGTGGGGTGTACTGGGAGCGCTCGATGGCCCGCGACGATTGTTCTGGCCTGGTCGTGGTGAAGGCGACGGTAGGAGATTGGCCCCTTTCCAGGCTCTATTTGACCTATCTTGGCGATGACCTGCTGTGAGTGCCTCATCGTGCTGCCGTTGATCAATACCAAGTCCTCTTCTTCGCGGTACTCCGCGTCCTCACCGGAATGGAGCAACGGGAGGGTCGCGAGGACCTCGTCGACGGTCGGTGTGGGTGTCAGCCCGCACAGCGAACCTGCGGTGCTGCCGCATCCATACGCGCAATGGGTGCCTGGGCAGTGGGTCGCAACTGGCGCGGGCGGTACGGGGCCCTTGCCGCGCAGCTGAGCGAGGAACATTATGCGGTGGCGCAGCTCCGAAATCGCATGCACGCAGGAGGTACTCGCTGCCGTCATACCCGCTGGTCATGAGCTCATGGAGCACGGCCTTCGTAAAGCTGACGCCACCGACGGCCCGCAGGCCGGGTACGTTCTCGATCACGACAAAGCGGGGCCGAAGCTCACGGGCCAGACGTGTCACCTCGAGGTCTGACGGTCTCCCTAGCGAGCCTGGCGGACGCGCAGGAGTACGTGCGGGGGGACATCGACGTCGACGAACTCGGCCGACGGGTCCGCGCCCGCTACGGCGTTGCCTGATCGCAGAGGACCTGACCCGGAGGATCTGCGGGAGCAGGCCCGCACCCTGCTGGACCCCTACCTCGACCCGTTCCAGCAGATCCTGCGGAACAAGGTGCACGCACGGACCGCGTCGGAACTGGCGGCCGCCGAGACGCAGCTGGTGTGGGCGAGGTCGTTGGAAGCTCACCGAGCGCCCGATCGGCGGCCGGTACGACCTGACCCACCTGCGGGCCCTGCACCGGCACCTGTTCCAGACCGGTCATGGCTGCTCAGGATCTCTCGGTCGTGTCTGGGCGACTCATGACCTGAAGGTGTTGGACGCCGCCTTGATTGATCACGTCAGTGGCGAGCTCGCGCACTTGGTCGAGATACGTGACCGAGTCGACGTCGTTGCGGATGCTGGTGGTGACCGGTGTGTAGTGCGGTAGTGGGATCGATCCGAGGTCGTACGGGGAGCCGTGGGTGTCGACCGTCTGGATGATGAGTGGTTCGTTGCCGGCCCACTCGATTCCGATCCGCACCTCGTAGTCTGCGGTTCCGAGCGAGACGCTTGTTTGACGAAGCAGACCCATGAGATCGGCGACGCAACATTCCAGATGCGAGGAGCTGAGCTTATGGCCTGGCAGGTAGTCGTGGCTGCTGGCTGGATGCCCGCCGGCCGAGGACGCGACGGTGACCGATCCGTCGTCGTGGATGCTCACCCACGATTCTTTCCACCGCTCGCGATCGGCGGTCGCGGTGTTCGCTGCGATCCAACGTCGGAGTCCAATCCGGGGATTGAGTCGATCGACACTTTCCAGCGGATGGATACCACCGCGCCCGGCGAAGACCAGTGCCAGCCCGCGGCCCTTGCTGAAGATCTCGCGCGCCTGCTCGCGGCTCATGCGGCGCCCGATCAGCTGGACCCGGGGCCGTGCTACGCCGATCAGCCACGCCCGACTGCCGGTGTCGCGGCCGGCCGCTACCTCGTCGTAAAGGTCAATGAGGGCGCCTTGGGATCTCATGCGCTCGTCGAGGCGGGCTCGATACAGCGACTCCAAGTGCCGCTCCCTCATCCATTCGGTGTCCGCATTGTTACGGATCGGGGCGCCGAAGTAGTCGCCGCGATAGAGGAGGTGCGGGACATCAATGCTGGCCGGCACTACGACCGCTAGCGCTCGCGTCGGTTCGACACCGAGTCGAAATACCTCCAGACCAAAGACCGGCGGGTGGATTCCACTGACCGCGACGCGCCGCAACGTCCGCTCGTACGATTCGGTCACCTCACCGGCGTCGGTACGCTGGCTCGCCTTCTTCTGGTTCTCGTCGACCCCGAACACGATCAACCCGCCACCGGAGTTGGCCATCGCCGCGATGTCCTTCACGGTGTCGCTGTGCGCGAGGTCTTTTTCGGCTGGCAGCTGCGTCTTCCAATCGAGGTCGTCGCTCTCCGCAAGTTGCAGGGCAACCGCCGCAGTCAGCATCTCGTCCGTGAGTGCGCTGGGTGGACGGCCGAGGAGCCGATGCAATGCTGTGAAATCCACAAGCGGAAGATACCGAGCGGCGCCGACACGTCGTCCCAGAATGGGCAAGCGGCCTGCGCGAGGCAGTCATGAGACCCAGGCGCCCTCAGCGCACGCTGACGGAAACCGTTCAATGACCCCACCTCCAAGCGGCCACTGTGGCCTTCAGCCACGGAGATCGACCCGACCCCGTGGCTGCTTCGCGTGCTCTATTCGGGCAAGTAGGTTTCGTGTTCGATAGCGGCCCCGGCTTCTTCAACGGGTATGTCACGGTGGTCGCGGCGTTCGCGGACGGGGACGTGGTAGGCGATCGGGGTGATGGCCAGGACCCGGTTGATCAGGGCGGCGAAGAACTGCGCCGGTTGCACGTCTTCGGGCACGAGGTCTGGTTGGGCGGTCACCACCGGGTGGTCTGCGGTGTTGTCCCAGTCGACCAGGATGAGGGCGGTGGCGGTGTAGCCGTTGGTGTCGCCCTGGTCGCGGAGTTTGCGGATCATGTCGACGCTGCGTTCGAAGGCGTCCGGTTCGGTGGTGCGGATGGTGGCGCGTTGCACGAAGAAGTATCCGACGGCGGCGAGCGGGTAGCGGCTGCGGAGATTCCCAGCGTCTCCGTAGGACTCCTCGAACCGGTTGGGCAGGTTCTTGGCGAACGCGGAAAGTTGGGCCTTGGTACTGACAAGCACCTCGGGGCCGCGGTCCCATCGTGCGATGACGACGTCGACCTGTTTTTCGTAGGCGCGGCCAAGGACCCGCGCATCGACCGGTGCGACCGCGGGCAGATTTCCCAGCCGCAGCGCAACCTCGGCTCGCAGCGCCGCGGGCAGTTTGGTCAGCAGGACGGCGATGTCCCGCGGTAACACTCGGGGGCGGACGGGACGGGGCCAAACTTCGTCGGGATGGAATCCGGCTCGACGGAGCTCGGCGGCGATCCACGCGTCGATGCCGTTGGCGAAGCTGCCGCTCTCGGACACCGCGCCAGCACCAACCGGCACTGTCAGCAGCCGACCGAGCAGGTCATAGTCCGGTTGGTACCGGGGGACCTCCCGCTCGGGGGGGCGATTCCACGGGTTGGTGACCGCTTGCCCAGCTAACAACGTGTCGTAGGGCGAGAACGAGTCGGTCCGAGTCACGACGGCTGGTGGGATTTCAAGGTCGCGCCGCGGGCGACCCTACGGGCGGTCATCAGGGCGTGGGCGGCGACCAGTTCGGCGTGCTGTCCTTCGTTGATCTTCAGGTGGTCGCGCAACAGGACCTGGTCGACGATGCGGACCGCTGCCTGAAGGTCGCCCCGGCGGAGCGCCTCCCGGATCGCCGGGCGACGGGCCTGCAGTGCAGGGCCGGCGGCCTGGACGACCGCGGGGGTCGGTACCGGCAATTCGTCGGCTTCCCGGGGTTCGAGTTTGAGCATGCCTCCGCCGTAGGCCCGGCCCACCAGTTCAGCACCTAGCAGAGTGAGGCTGTTCAGGCTCGCCATCGGGAGAA
>Ga0208851_1000827_pt1 | contig 12053 bp, 11 predicted proteins | sample NGESurshal092012_FD_184481 | JGI IMG/M metagenome (GOLD analysis project Ga0208851, IMG submission 184481) | Arctic peat soil microbial communities from Barrow, Alaska - NGEE Surface sample 415-2 shallow-092012 (SPAdes) | ecosystem: Environmental > Terrestrial > Soil > Wetlands > Peat ... | reverse complement strand
CCCTGGGCATCCGAACCGCCGTAGTACGCCTTCACCGCACCGCTGCGCGGATCGATGGACACCACCGCCGCGCGCATCTCGGGCATCTGGCCGTCGAGGTTTTCCGACACCGCGTCTTCGGCGGCCTTCTGGGCCTGGGGGTCGATGGTCGTGGTGATCTGCAGGCCCTGAGTGTTCAGGGTCTGCTGGTCGATGTTGAACAGGTCGAGCAGTTCCTTGGTGACCTGCCGTTCGATCAGCCCGTTGGGGCCGGTGGTCACGTTCTCCGAGCTGGCCTGGTCCGGTGGCACCGTCGCCGGGAAGACCTGCTGGTCGCGTTCTTCTTTGGGGAGCGCGCCCATCGACACCATGCCGTCGAGAACCCAGTTCCAGCGCGCGGCGGCGCCCTCGGGATCGACCGCGGGGTCCAGCGTCGACGGTCGCTGGATCAGCGCCGCCAGCAGTGCGCCCTCGGCGACGGTCAGCTGTTCGACCGGTTTGTTGAAGTAGGCCTTGGAGGCGGCCGAGATGCCGTAGGCGCCGCGGCCGAAGTAGATGATGTTCAGGTAGGCCTGCAGCACTTGGTCTTTGGACCATTCCCGCGACATCTTGGTGGAGATGACGAGTTCCTTGGCCTTGCGGATCAGACCGCCGAGACCGGATCGCGCGTCGCCGACGAGCGCGTTCTTGACGTACTGCTGGGTGATCGTCGAGCCGCCCTGCAGGTCACCGCCGAAGAGGTTGTTCTTGATCGCGCGGGCGAACCCGGACAGCGAGAAGCCGGGGTTTGTGTAGAAGTCGCGGTCCTCGGCGGCCATCACGGCGTTGCGAACGTGCACCGGCACCTGGTCGATGTTGACGTCCACCCGGTTGCCTTCGGGCGGAACGATTTTCGCCAACTCCGAGCCGTCGCTGGCCAGGATGGTCGACACCTGGTTGGTGCGGATGTCACCGGGCTGCGGCACATCGACGATCAGATATGCCATGCCGAAGGTCAGGATCGGCAGCACGATGAGCACGACCGCCGCCAGAACGGCCGACCGGCGCACCCACTTCCAGGAGATCTGCTGGGAGAGCCGCGGCGGCTTGGGTGGAGGGGTACCACCCGGTCCCCCACCCGTGGGCGGAGGCGGCGGTGGCGGTGGCGGCTTCGGCGGGGGTGTCCCGTCCAGCGCCGCCTTGACGAGGTCGATCGGGTCGCGCGGCAGGGGCTCGGTGTCGTCGCGCACCGGTTCGATCAGCGTGGTCAGCCGGTCGTCGGGGGAAACCTGGCGGCGCGGTGGGTTCAGCGAGGACGCCGACTCGGCGGCAGCCGGTGTGGCCGAACTGTCGGAGACCGGAATCTTCGTCGTCGGCGTATCAGCCCGGTGCCGGGGGCCGGCGGACGCACCGTCGCCCCCTGAACCCGCATGGGTTTCGGTGGCTGGCCGGTCCTGACGCCCTTCGCTATTCACTGGCCGTGCGCGCGCCGGAGCGCGCCGTCTGGGTGCCGCGCCGGCCACGCCCGTTGGCGGGCCTGGGCGCTCCGAGCACATAGGACTTGACCAAGTGATTCCATTCGCAGGTCCGGCATACCTCCACCACGTGTACCGAGAACTCGTCGAACTTGGTAGCCAGCAGTACCAGCTCCTCGGCGCTGCGCGCCGAGCCGGACACCGCGCCCAGATGATCGCCGAACACCCACGACACCAGGGTCAGGGGTTCCTTGCGGCAGATCGGGCACGGGACCGTACTGGTCTTGCCGTGAAACTTCGCCGCGCGCAGCAGGTAGGGGTTGGCGTCGCACACCTCGGTGACCCCGGTGCGCCCGGAATACACCTCGGCCAGCAGGGAACGTCGCCGGAGGGCGTAGTCCACCACCTGTCGCTGCAGTCGCACGGAGACCAGAGTACGTCGGCCAACTGAGCACCGGCGTGCAACCGCTCCCACGGGTCGGACGGATTGCCGGTCTGGTCTGCGGTCTTGGCGCCCGAACTTCTACGATCGTCCCCGTGGCGACCTCCCAGACCGCGAGCACCCGGGCCAAGGACAGCGACCGCAACGACATCTGCCAGATTCTGGACACCGCGCTGTCCGAGGGACAGCTGTCGATGAGCGAACACGAGCAGCGGGTCAAGGCCGCCACCACCGCCACCACGCTCGGCGACCTGCGGGCGCTGGTGTCCGACCTGCAGACCGGAAACGCCCCGGTGCAGCTGGCGGCCTTGAAGAAGCCTCGGCTGAACGTCTCGTCGGCCGGCGGCGGCTGGGGAATCCGCGCCGCCGTGGCGGGGGTGCTGGTGCTGCTGGGCATCGGGATCGGCTGGGGGCTCTACGGCAACACCCCGTCGCCGCTGAACTTCACCTCCGACCCCGGCGCCAAGTCCGACGGCGTGGCACCGGTGGTGCTGACCCCGCCGCGGCAACTCCACTCGCTGGGCGGAATCACCGGGCTCCTCAAGCAGATGAAGAAGCGGTTCGGTGACACCAACGGCTACCGGCTGGTGATCTACCCGGACTATGCGTCGGTGGACCGCGCTGACCCGAACGACGACCGGCGCGTGCTCGACTACACCTACCGCGGCGGGTGGGGCGATCCGAGCACGTCGCCGAAGAGCAGCGACGCGACCCTCGTGGACCTGGCCAAGTTCGATGCCAAGGCCGTGGTCGGGGTGCTGCGGGGAGCGCCGGAGACGCTGAACATCAAGCCCTCGGACGTCAAGAGCACCTACCTGATCATCGAGCCGACCCGCGACCCGACCGCACCGGGCACGCTGTCGATCTCGATCTACGTCTCCAGCGACTTCGGCAGCGGCTACATCCACCTCGGCCCCGACGGCACCGTCAAGCAGGTCAACTACCCCTGACCGCCGGCCTCGACTCTCAGTGTGACGCTCGTCGGGCTCGAAACAGGTCCGGATCGTCACCTCGAATTGGCGCAGAATATATCGGCCCGATACAATTGCGGGACGTGTCGACGCACCGTACCGGTTGAGCAAAGGAGGTGACCCGATGCTGGAGCTTGCCATCCTGGGTCTTCTCCTCGAGTCACCCATGCACGGCTATGAGCTGCGCAAAAGGCTGACCGGCCTGCTCGGGGCGTTCCGCGCCTTCTCCTACGGCTCGCTGTACCCGGCCCTGCGCCGGATGCAGGCCGACGGTCTGATCGCCGAGGACGCCGCGCCCGCCGGGACCCCGGTGTTACGCCGCGCACGACGGGTCTACCAGCTGACCGATGCCGGTCGGCAGCGGTTCTCCGAACTCGTCGCGGACACCGGTCCGCAGAACTACACCGACGACGGCTTCGGTGTGCACCTGGCCTTCTTCAACCGCACGCCGGCCGAGGCGCGGATGCGCATCCTCGAAGGCCGTCGTCGGCAGGTCGAGGAGCGCCGCGAGGGCCTGCGTGAAGCAGTTGCACGGGCCAGCAACTCGTTCGACCGATACACCCGGCAACTGCATCAGCTGGGTTTGGAGTCCAGCGAGCGGGAAGTCAAGTGGCTCAACGAGCTGATCGCCGCGGAACGGGTCGCACAGCCGCACCCGGACCAGGCGTGAAGCCACGGAACCCGACCAGCAGCAAGAAGAAAAAAAGCACAAGAAGGAGAACGTCCATGACTGAGCACAACGCGCCAGGAACATCGACGGATGTGCGGGTCGCCATTGTCGGCGTCGGCAACTGCGCGTCGTCGCTCGTCCAGGGCGTCCAGTACTACAAGGATGCCGACCCGAACGCCTCGGTCCCCGGCCTGATGCACGTCAAGCTCGGGCCGTACCACGTGCGCGACGTGAAGTTCGTCGCCGCGTTCGACGTCGACGCCAAGAAGGTCGGCTTCGACCTGTCCGAGGCGATCTACGCGTCGGAGAACAACACCATCAAGATCGCCGACGTGCCGCCGACCGACGTCGTGGTGCAGCGCGGCCCGACCCTCGACGGCATCGGCAAGTACTACGCCGAGACCATCGAGCTGTCCGACGACGAGCCGGTCGACGTGGTCAAGATCCTCAAGGACAACAAGGTCGACGTGATGGTGTCCTACCTGCCGGTGGGCTCGGAGCAGGCCGACAAGTTCTACGCCCAGTGCGCCATCGACGCGGGTGTGGCGTTCGTCAACGCGCTGCCGGTGTTCATCGCCTCGGACCCGGTGTGGGCCAAGAAGTTCGAGGATGCCGGCGTGCCGATCGTCGGCGACGACATCAAGAGCCAGGTCGGCGCGACCATCACCCACCGCGTGATGGCCAAGCTGTTCGAGGACCGCGGCGTCGCGCTGGACCGCACCTACCAGCTGAACGTCGGCGGCAACATGGACTTCAAGAACATGCTCGAGCGTGAGCGCCTGGAGTCCAAGAAGGTCTCCAAGACCCAGGCCGTGACGTCCAACCTGACCGGCTCGCTGGCCGGCAAGATCGACGACAAGAACGTCCACATCGGCCCGTCGGACCACGTCGCGTGGCTCGACGACCGCAAGTGGGCCTACGTGCGCCTGGAAGGCCGCGCCTTCGGCGATGTGCCGCTGAGCCTGGAGTACAAGCTCGAGGTGTGGGACTCGCCGAACTCGGCCGGCATCATCATCGACGCGGTGCGCGCGGCCAAGATCGCCAAGGACCGCGGCATCGGTGGCCCGATCATCCCGGCGTCGGCCTACCTGATGAAGAGCCCGCCGAAGCAACTGGCCGACGACGTCGCGCGGGAGCAGCTCGAAGAGTTCATCGAGGGCTAGAAGCCTTTTCGCCGAGACTGCGGTCAGATCGGATTTCCTACCGGAATCGCGATCTGGCCGCAGTTTCGCGTTAGATGAAGACGTGATCTCCGATGACGAACTGATCGGACTCGACGAGTTCGCATTGCTGCCCGAGAACGCCGCGCAAGCCGGTGTCGATGGGCCACTGCCCAGCGTTGCGCGCATCGAACGCGGCCCGATCAGCGCCCTGCGCTGGGGCACTCAACCGGTGCGGGTGGTGTTCCTGCACGGCGGCGGACAGAACGCGCACACCTGGGACACCGTGATCCTCGGGTTGGGTGAACCGGCGCTCGCCATCGACCTGCCCGGTCACGGCCGCTCCGCCTGGCGCGAGGACGGTGACTACGGGCCCAAGCTCAACGCCGTCGCCATCGAACCGGTGGTGCGTGAGCTCGCCCCCGACGCCGACCTGGTGGTCGGCATGTCGCTGGGTGGCCTGACCGCGATGCGGCTGGCGGTGAGCGCATCGGAGTTGGTGCGCAAACTGGTCATGGTGGACGTCACCCCCTCGGCTCCGGAGCGCCACGAGCAGATGACCAAGGCCCAGATGGGTGCGGTCGCACTCGTCCAGGGCGAGCGCACCTTCGCCAGCTTCGCCTACATGCTCGACGTCACCGTCGCCGCCGCACCGCACCGCGATCGAGAGTCGTTGCGGCGCGGCGTGTTCCACAACTCCAAACGGCTCGGCGACGGCAGCTGGACCTGGCGCTACGACTCGTTCCGCAAAGGCGAGGGCTTCGAGGGCCTCTGGGACGACGCCCCCCGGCTGACGGCCCCGACCACCCTTGTGCGCGGCGCCAAGTCGTTCTTCGTCAACGACGACGACGCCGACGAATTCGCCCGCACCGCACCGGGATTCCAGACCGTGCACGTCGTGGCGGACTCAGGTCACTCGGTCCAGGGCGATCAGCCGCGCGCTCTGGTTCAGATCCTGCGGGGCGTACTCGACGGCTGAGGTTTCCCAGCTGTTCACCAACTGACCGTAGTTTCCGGGCATGGCTGTGCTGCCCCTGAACCTGCTGGTCACCCACAACGGTCGATCGTCACGTCAGCACGTCACCTGCCGCTACAAATGTGGTGATGCATGCTCGTATCCCGCGCCCAACACCAGCGACAACGAATACTTCGGCGATGTCGTGCGCCAAGCGCTGTCCCGACGATCCATGCTCAGAGCCTCCGGGGTCGCGGTCCTGGCGGTCGCCGGAAGCTCAGCGCTGGCAGCCTGTGCGACCGGGACCAAGACTGCCGGCGAGGCGAGCTCGTCGGCCGCGCCAACCCCTGCCCCACCGGGAATGAACTTCGCCGTAGTCGCCCCCAACAAGGAAGACGCCGTCGTCATCCCTGACGGCTACAAGCAGTCCGTCGTGATCAGCTGGGGAGACCCGGTGCTGCCCGGGGCACCGGCCTTCGACGTCAAGGACCAAAGCGCCGCGGCTCAACGACAGCAATTCGGGTTCAACAACGACTTCGCCGGGCTGTTGCCGATCGAGGGCACACCCGATCACTACCTACTCGTGGTCAACCACGAGTACACCACCGAGCGATTCATGTTCCCCGGCTACGACAAGAAGAAGCCCACCCGCGACCAGTACGAGACCGCGCTTGCCGCGCACGGGTTGTCGGTCATCGAGGTGCAACGCACGCCGCGGGGCCTCAAACCGGTCATGGGCGGCTACAACCGTCGCATAACCGGCGACTCGACCTTCACCCTGACAGGGCCTGCCGCAGGTGGCGAATTCGTCAAGACGGCCGCTGATCCGACCGGACGCACCGTGACAGGATCGTTCAACAACTGCTCCGGTGGAGTCACGCCGTGGGGCACGGTGCTGTCCGGTGAAGAGAACTTCAACTCATACTTCGGATCGCCGGAGGGCGCCGAGGCGCCGACGCCGGTCGACGCCGACCGCTGGAAGCGATACGGCATCAAGCTCAAGCCCAGCGAGCGTAAGTGGGAGACCTTCGACGCGCGGTTCGACCCCACCAAGACACCGAACGAGGTCAACCGGTTCGGCTATGTCGTCGAGATCAATCCTTGGGATCCGAAGTCCGTTCCGGTCAAGCACTCTGCAATGGGCCGTTTCAAGCACGAGGCGGCCAACGTCTACCTCACGCCAGACGGAACGGTCGTGGCTTACAGCGGTGACGACGAGCGGTTCGACTACATGTACAAGTTCGTTTCCAGCAAGAAGATTCAGCCCGGCCGCGACGTGGCGACGATGGCACACAACCTGACCATCCTCGACGAGGGCACCCTCTACGTGGCGAAGCTGTCCAGCGACATCCCGGCCGGCGAGATCGACGGCTCGGGCACGCTCCCGCGGCAGGGGGCGTTCCGCGGATCCGGCACCTGGATTCCGCTGCTGCGCTCGGGTCCCGACGGCGCGGCCGAATCTCTGGTCGACGGAATGTCGGCTCAGGAGGTCGCTGTGTTCACCCGATTCGCCGGCGACAAAGCCGGCGCCACCAAGATGGACCGCCCGGAGGACTTCGAGGCCAACCCCACCACCGGCAAGCTCTACGTCGCGCTGACCAACAACGACGAGCGCGGGGCGCCCGGCAAGGCTGCGGCTGACGCGGCGAATCCCCGCAACGACAACAAGAACGGGCAAATCCTCGAGATCACCGACGACCACGCCGGCGCCTCGTTCACCTGGAACCTGTTGCTGGTGTGCGGGGATCCCGCGGCCGCAGACACCTACTACGGCGGGTTCGACAAGTCGAAGGTCAGCCCCATCTCCTGCCCGGACAACCTCGCCTTCGACAAACACGGCAACTTGTGGATCGCCACCGACGGCAACGCCCTCGGGTCCAACGACGGCCTGTTCGCCGTGGCTTTGGACGGCCCCGGCCGGGGCGAGACCCGACAGTTCCTCACGGTCCCAATCGGTGCCGAGACGTGCGGGCCGATCGTGCTCGACGACCTTGTCACGGTGTCGGTCCAACACCCCGGGGAGCACGACGACAACAGCATCGACGACCCCCTGTCGAACTGGCCCGAGGGCGGTAACGGTACCGCTCGCCCGTCGATCGTGGCCGTGTGGAAGGACGGCGGGAATATCGGAGTCTGATCCGACGTACGGTTCAGTTGTGACCTTTCCCATTCGTATCGGTGTCCAGCTGCAGCCTCAGCATTCCGACGACTACGCCCAGATCCGCGACGCGGTGCGCCGATGCGAGGACATCGGTGTCGACGTCGTCTTCAACTGGGACCACTTCTTCCCGCTCTACGGCGACCCCGAGGGCGCTCACTACGAGTGCTGGACCATGCTGGGCGCCTGGGCCGAACAGACCTCACGCGTCGAGATCGGGGCGTTGGTCACCTGCAACTCCTACCGCAACCCCGAGCTGCTGGCCGACATGGCCCGCACCGTCGACCACATCTCCGGCGGCCGGCTGATCGTGGGCATCGGGTCGGGCTGGAAGCAGAAGGACTACGACGAGTACGGCTACGAGTTCGGCACTGCGGGCAGCCGGCTCGCGGACCTCGCCGAGGCACTGCCGCGGATCAAGTCCCGGCTGGCCAAGCTGAACCCGGCGCCGACGCGCGACATCCCGATCCTCATCGGCGGTCAGGGCGAGCGCAAGACGCTTCGGCTGGTCGCCGAGCACGCCGACCAGTGGCACAGCTTCACCAACGCCGACACCTACCCGGGGAAGGCCCAGGCGCTGGCCGACCATTGTAAGGCGGTCGGTCGCGATCCGGCGACCATCGAGCGTTCGTCGGGAGTCGAGGGCCGCGACGCCGAGAGCCTGGTCGCCAATGCCGAGGCGCTGGCCGGTTTGGGCGTGACGTTGATGACCGTCGGCTGCGACGGGCCCGACTACAACCTGGGCCCGGCCGAGACGCTGGTCCGCTGGCGCGACGGCCGCTGAGTCAGCAGGGCTCGAACTCCAGGGGCAACGACTGCAGGCCCAAAGTGCCTGCGGGCCACAAGGTGTGCGCCTCGCCGGTCAGCCGGTAGTCCGGGATTCGGGCGTGGAACTCCTCGATGGTCAGCCGCAATTCCCGGCGGGCCAGGTGCGAGCCGAGGCAGCGGTGGATTCCGCCGCCGAAGCCCAGATGGGTGGGCTTGCCGGTCAGGTTCATCTCGTGGGGTGCGTCAGCGGCGGCGGGCACTTCGCGGTTGGCCGTGCCGAGCATCAGCATCACCGCCGAACCGGCCGGGATGGTGACGCCCTCGACCTCGACGTCGGCGGTGGTCAGTCGCGGCACGCCGGGAACTGGGCCGTCGAGGCGCAGCACCTCTTCGACGAACGGGCCGATCAGCGCCGGGTCGGCGATCAGCCGTTGCCGCAGTTCGGGATTGGTGGCCAGGTTGAGCAGTGAGTAGCCGATCGCTCCGGTGACCGTGTCCAGCCCGGCCAGCACGATCAGGAAGCACAGGCCGAGGATCTCGACATCGGTCCACGCGTCGTCGCCGTCGAGGGCCAGGATGGAGCTCAGCATGTCGTTGCCGGGTTGGCTGCGCTTGGCCTCGAGCTGCTCGGCGAGGAAGCCGAAAAGCGCCATGCTGCAGTCGATCACGCGCTGGGGCGGCTCCTGGCCAAGGTTGGTCACGTTGGCGTCCTTGATGATGCCGGTGGCCCAGTCCAGGAACTGCGGCAGGTGTTCGACGGGTAGCCCGAACAGGGTCAGGATCGCCTGGGTGGGGAACTTGTAGGACAGGTCGGCCACGGCGTCGCACCGGCCGAGTGGGGCGAAGGCGTCGATGTGCGAACGGACCTGAGCACGCAGGTCGGGTTCCATGGCGTCGATGCGTTTGGGCCCGAACATCGGGTCGAGCACCCGGCGGTAGTCCGCGTGCTTGGGGGGATCGATGGCCAGCGGGATCATCTTGATGGCGTTGGCCACCATGTCGAACGCCCTGGCCGAGGAGAACAGCTCGGGGTGTTTCTGTGCGAAGCGCACCCCGTCGTAACTCGTGATCAGCCAGGTGCTGCCCACCCGGTACACCGGGCCCGGCCGGCGGAGGTACTCCATGGCGGCGGTTCGGCTGCCTTCCAACGGTGCGGCCGCGTAGTAGTCGTCGGGCAGTTCCGTCGTTGTCATGTCCGGAGCCTAACGAGACTGGCAGTCTTGTTTCCCGGGATTGCCCGAATCCCCTTTGCGACGTGTGGCGAACCGGGGAGGATTGCCGATGCGTCCCCATTGCCTGTCCCGGGACCGACTGAGGAACATGGATCACGGCAAGGTCGTCGAGTCCGGTGCGCCGGACAACATGTTCACCGCGGCCGAGACCGATCGTCTGCAGCGGTTCCTGTCGCAGGTTCTTTAGTTCGGTTCGTCAAAAACGGTGCAACCTGCTAGTTGACCGGCCCGGACAGGTTAGACTAGCGAACTATGATTGAGGCCGAACCGCAGGTCACCAACCTGTCTGGGGACCTGCAACGGGTCCTCTCGAAGCTGTTCTCGGTCTTGCGCCGCGGCGATCCCCGCAGCACCACCGGTGGTGATCTCACGCTGGCCCAGTTGTCGATCCTGCTCACCCTGCTCGATCAGGGTCCGATCCGGATGACCGAGCTCGCCGCCCGTGAGCGGGTGCGCACACCTACGACGACGGTCGCCATCCGGCGACTGGAGAAGCTCGGCCTGGTCAAGCGGTCCCGCGACCCGTCGGATCTTCGGGCCGTTCTGGTGGAGGTCACTCCCGAGGGTCTGGTGCAGCACCGCGAGGCGCTGGCTCACCGGCGCGCGCATCTGGCCTCCCTGCTGTCCAAGCTCAGCGACGAGGAGCGGGAGACCCTGGCCCGGGCCCTTCGGCCGCTGGAACGCCTGACCGATCAGCCCGAGAATCAGAACTAGCCAAGCCAGTCGAGCACCGCGGCGGCCGTCCAGGACTGTTGCATACTGCCCAGCGGTTCGCCGGTGAACGGCTCGTAGTACTCGGCGAACGTGCCGTCGCTGGCCTGCCGCAAGCCTTCTCGGCGCAGCATCAGGGACCGCTCGGACCACCCGCGGCGGGCGAACGCCCAGGAGAACAGCCAGGTCAGCACCGGCCATACCGGCCCGCGCCAGTACTCGCGCGGCCGAAAGTCCTTGGAAACCGGGGATGTTGACGGGATGAGCGTGTATTTCAGATCCGGGTGTCCGCAGAACCGCGGGCCCTCCAGGATCCGCAGCAACGCCCGCTCCTGCTCGTGCGGCAGTCCGCCGCAGAGCAGCGGCGCGAACTGGGCGGCCGTCTCGGTTGAGATCCACCTCTCGGCGCGGACGTCGAAATCCCTTGCCGCGCCGGTTCGTTCGTCGGTGGTGTCGATGACCCCGGCGCGGAAGCGCTCGGCCCAGGAGTACAGGTCGCGAACGTCGGCGTTGGGCCGCTTGTAGTCCTCGCCGATGTTGGCCAGCACGTCGCAGGCCACCGCGAATATCGACGAGAAGAACACGTCCTCCACCGCGAAGCTCATCACCTTCGGCAGCAACTCGTCGTCGTAGCGGGCGGCCTTCATCTCTTCCAGCAGCCACAGATAGCGGTCGTACTCGGTGTCGGATGGACGCTGGCTGGCGTCGGTGACGATGTGGTTGTCCGCGCGCTGATACTCGGGGACGTTGCCGGGAATCACGTTGGCGTAAGCCGAATCCCACCGCGGCGAGTTGTCCATTCCGGATTCCCAGCCGTGGTAGAGGGTGATCCGGCCGCGTTCGTTCTGGTCTCGCGCCTCGGCCAGCCAGCGATGCCAGCGCACCAGATCGGACCAGCGCCGGTCCAGGAAGGCCTCGGCGACCGCGCGGGTAGACCGGCCCCGCACGCGGGCCCGGTCCAGGATGCGCTGCACGGCGATCGCGTGCACCGGCGGCTGGGTGATCCCGGAGGTGTGCCGGCTGCGCGGCGCGTTGGCCGCCAGCGCAGAGCAGGCCCAGCGCGCCGGGCCCGGGAAGTATCCGTCGACGCCGTGGGCGAAGACGATGTGCGGGATCATGCCGTTGGTCCACTGCGCCGACAACAAGGTGTCGAGCTCGACGACGGCTCGTTCCACGCTCAGCGGCGCCAGGCCCACGGCCACAAAGGCGGCATCCCAGCTCCACATGTGCGGGTAGAGCTGGGGGGCCGCCGAGGTCATCCCGCCCAAGTCATTGCCGCGCAATAGGTAGGCCGCGCGGGCCGCCAACTGCGTCTGGCTGAAGCTCGGGTCGAATGCCACGCGTTCATTCTGCGTCGCGCTGGTGCGAAACGCAGATCGGTAGGGTTGCGGGCATGTCTTCCGGCGGGCTGCTCACAGCGTTGATCACCGGGGCAAGCGGCGGCATCGGATCCGCGATCGCCGAGGCCCTGGCGCCCGACCTCGTCCCGGACCCGATCGGCGTACGGCCCGTCGTCCGCACCGACCAGCAGCAGGTGCGCGTCGGGATGGGTC
>Ga0208851_1000826_pt1 | contig 12058 bp, 14 predicted proteins | sample NGESurshal092012_FD_184481 | JGI IMG/M metagenome (GOLD analysis project Ga0208851, IMG submission 184481) | Arctic peat soil microbial communities from Barrow, Alaska - NGEE Surface sample 415-2 shallow-092012 (SPAdes) | ecosystem: Environmental > Terrestrial > Soil > Wetlands > Peat ... | reverse complement strand
GCCGGTAGCCGCCGGCGAGCAGCAGCCGGTCCGGGCCGGGCACCGGCCGGGCGCCGCCGACCCGGGCGACGGCCAGCCCCAGCAGGGTGGCCCCGGTGGCCAGGTTGACGACCTCGCGCGCCCTCCCGGGCGTCATGCGACGGGGGTGGCCGCGTACTCGGGCACGCTGACCATGGGCGGTCGCTCCGGACGCTCGACGTCGTACGTGGTGACGACCAGCCGGTCGCCGTCGCGGCCGAACTGGGCCAGCGTCGGGCCCAGCGGCCCGCGCAGCCGCAGCCGGCCCTGCTGGTCCAGCCGGGCCAGCGCCGTCCGCCAGATCTCGCTGGCCATCCGGCCCAGCGCCGCGTCGTCCTGGTGCCGGTGGTGGCGCACCCCGAGGTCGACCTGGGCGATCGCGTCCAGGCCGAGCCGGTCGAAGGTGTCCACCAGCAGCCCCAGCTCCACGCCGTACCCGGTGGGGAACGGCAGCTGCTCCAGCAGCGACCGTCGGGCCGCGTACTCCCCGGCCAGCGGCTGCACCACCCCGGCCAGCTCGGGCCAGTGCAGGTTGAGCAGCGGGCGGGCGACCAGCTCGGTCACCCGGCCGCCCCCGGGCAGCACCAGCCCGCCCTCGCGCAGCGGCCGCTCGTAGACCGCCTTGACCAGCGCCACCCGAGGCTCGGTGAGCAACGGGCCGAGCAGACCCCGCACGTACGCCGAGCTGAACTCCTCCAGGTCGGCGTCGACGAACACGACCAGGTCGCCGCTCGTCGCGGCCAGCGACCGCCACAGCACCTCGCCCTTGCCGGGCAGCACCGGCAGACGCGGCAGCACGTCCCCCCGGAGCACCACCCGCGCCCCGGCGGCGGCGGCCACCTCGGCGGTGCGGTCGGTGCTGCCGGAGTCCATGACCACGAGCTCGTCGACCAGCGGGTGCGGCCCCCCGACCAGGTCGCGGCGGATCGCCTCGACGATCGGCCCGACCGTCGTCGCCTCGTCCAGCGCCGGCAGCACGACGCTCACCGTGGATGCGCCCTTGGCCGCGAGCAGCCGGGGGAACGGCCAGTCGGCGGCTGCCGAGGTGCGCAGCTCCAGCCAGCGCGCGACGTCGGGGCGCATGCCCCCAGTCTCGGTCCCCGGCCACGGCGGTGGCAAAGCGCGGACCGGGGCGTCGACCCGTTCGGCGGCAAATCGGTCCGAGGTTGTTCCCAGCGGGCCGCTCGATCGCTAGCCTCGGTCATCGCGATCCGCCGTCCGGTGGGATCAACGGGTCCAGCACAACAGGAGCGCACGATGCCGCAGGGCACAGTCAAGTGGTTCAACGCCGAGAAGGGCTACGGCTTCATCGCCATCGACGGCGGCGAGGACGTGTTCGTCCACTACAGCGCCATCGACATGGAGGGCTACAAGTCCCTCGAGGAGGGCGACCGGGTCGACTTCGAGGTCTCGCAGGGCCAGCGCGGACCGCAGGCGGACGGCGTCCACAAGGTCTGAGCGACCAGCCGATCAAGCCCGATCGACGGCCCGGCACCCCCACCAGGGTGCCGGGCCGTCGAGCTGGGCGGCGTCAGCGGTCGTCCGGGTCCTCCGGCAGGTGGTCGTCCTCGACCGCCTCGGCGATGAGCTGGTCGGTCTCGTCGATCACGTGCACCGCCGACTCCTCCGCACTCAGCCACCGCGTGTCGCCCTGGGCCAGGTGGGCGACCGACTCGGAGGTGGTGTCCTCGTGCGCCCCCTCGTCGTCCTCGACCAGCCGGCCCTCCGGCAGGGTCGGATCCCGGGGGCCGAACTGCTCGTCGTAGTTCTCGTCGTCCTCGGCCTCGACGGGACCAGCTTCCGGGTCGAGATACCAGGTGCCCTCGCCCATCGCGCACCTCCCGGTGTCCGTTCCCGGGACCGGTTTCCGCCCGGGAGATCCATCCTGCCCCGTTGGTGCCGGTCACGGCGAGGACCTTCGTCCCGGGCTGCCCCGTGGGCCCGGCGCGGGACCTTTCGCCTCATGCACACCCCCCGGCCGGCGTGGTGGTGTGGCTACCAGAGCGTGACGGACGCCGGGAGGTCGGCATGAGCTGGGAGACCATCCACAAGACCGAGAAGCCCGTGCTGGCTCCCCTGCTGGCCGACTACGAGGCGGTGCGGGCGACCTTCAGCTGGGCGGCCGAACGGGCCGCGCTCGACGGGCTCCCGGACGGCGGCCTGAACGCCGCCCACGAGGCCGTCGACCGGCACCTGCACGACGGCCACGCGGACCGGGTCGCGCTGCGGTTCCTCAGCGGGGACGGCGTCGACGAGGAGCTCAGCTACGCCGAGCTGGCCGAGCGGACCACCCGGTTCGCTGACCTGCTGGCCCGGCTCGGGGTGCGCGAGGGGGACCGCGTGTTCGGCCTGCTCGGCCGGGTCCCGGCGCTGTACGTCGCGCTGCTCGGCACCCTCAAGCGGGGCGCGGTGTTCTCCCCGCTGTTCAGCGCGTTCGGGCCGGAGCCGGTCGGGCAGCGGCTGGCCCTGGGCGGCGGCCGGGTGCTGGTGACCACGCCGTCGTTCTACCGGCGCAAGGTGGCCCCGGTCCGTGACCAGCTGCCCGCCCTGGAGCACGTGCTGCTCGTCGGCTCCGGGCCGGGGGCGGCCGACGTGCCGGGCGGGCACGACCTCGCGGAGCTGCTGGCCCAGGCCGACCCGCGGCGCCCGCTGGCGGCCACCCGCCCCGAGGACCCGATGCTGCTGCACTTCACCAGCGGCACCACGGGCGCCCCCAAGGGCGCCGTGCACGTGCACGACGCGGTGGTGGCCCACCACGCCACGGCCCGCTACGTGCTCGACCTGCACGACGAGGACGTGTTCTGGTGCACCGCCGACCCCGGCTGGGTCACCGGCACCTCCTACGGCGTGCTGGCGCCGCTGACCTGCGGGGTCACCTGTGTGGTCGACGAGGAGGAGTACGACACCGACCGCTGGTACCGGATCCTCGAGGAGCAGCGGGTCACCGTCTGGTACACCGCGCCCACCGCGCTGCGGATGCTCATGAAGGCCGGCACGGAGCACGCCCGCGGCCACGACCTCACCGCGCTGCGGCACGTGGCCAGCGTGGGCGAGCCGCTCAACCCCGAGGTGGTCGTGTGGGGGCAGGAGGCGTTCGGCCGGCCGGTGCACGACACCTGGTGGCAGACCGAGACCGGCGCCATCATGATCGCCAACTACGCCAGCGCGGAGATCCGGCCCGGGTCGATGGGCCGCCCGGTGCCCGGCATCGAGGCCGCCATCGTCGCCAGGGACGTGCACGGCGACCCGGTCACCGGGCCGGACGGCGAGCCGGTCATGGTCACCGAACCGGGCGCCGACGGCGAGCTGGCCCTGCACGCCCCGTGGCCGTCGCTCATGCGCACCTATCTCAACGACGACACCCGCTACCGCAAGGCGTTCATCGGCTCCTGGTACCTCACCGGCGACCTGGCCCGCCGCGACGCCGACGGCTGGTTCTGGTTCGTCGGCCGTGGCGACGACGTCATCAAGTCGGCCGGGCACCTGATCGGGCCGTTCGAGGTGGAGAGCGCGCTCATGGAGCACCCCGCGGTCGCCGAGGCCGGCGTGATCGGCGTCCCCGACCCGATGGCCGGCGAGGTGGTCAAGGCGTTCGTGGCGCTGCGGCCGCCGTACGAGCCGACCGACGAGCTGCGGCTGGAGCTCATCGGCTTCGCCCGCAAGCGGCTCGGCGCCGCGGTGGCGCCGCGCGAGATCAGCTTCTCCCAGGACCTGCCCAAGACCCGCAGCGGAAAGATCATGCGCCGGCTGCTCAAGGCCCGTGAGCTCGGCCTGCCGGAAGGCGACCTGTCGACCCTCGAGGGAGGCCCCCGATGACCACGATGACGGCGGTGGACCGGGAGACCGGCCTGGCCCTGTACCGGGCGATGCTGCGGGTGCGCCGTTTCGAGGAGCGGTGCGTGCAGCTGTACAGCGCGGCCCGCATCCGCGGGTTCTTGCACCTGTACATCGGCGAGGAGGCGGTCGCCGTCGGGGTGCTGCCGCACCTGCGGGACGACGACGCCGTCGTGGCCACCTACCGGGAGCACGGGCAGGCGCTGGTCCGCGGCGTCCCGATGGACTCGATCATGGCCGAGATGTTCGGCAAGGTCGAAGGCTGCAGCCGGGGCCGGGGTGGCTCCATGCACCTGTTCGACGCCGACCACCGGTTCTACGGCGGCAACGGGATCGTCGGCGGCGGGCTGCCGCTGGCCGTGGGGCTGGCCCTGGCCGACCGGATGCAGGGCCGCGACCGGGTCACCGTGTGCTTCTTCGGCGAGGGCGCCATGGCCGAGGGCGAGTTCCACGAGTCGCTGAACCTGGCCGCGCTGTGGAAGCTGCCGGTGCTGTTCCTGTGCGAGAACAACCTGTACGCCATGGGCACCGCGCTGGAGCGGTCGGAGTCGGAGACCAACCTGCCGCTCAAGGCCGCTTCCTACGAGGTGCCGGCCTGGACGGTGGACGGCATGGACGTGCTGGCCGTGAACGAGGCGGCCGCGCGGGCCGTCGAGCTGGTGCGCGACGGCGGCGGACCGGTGTTCCTCGAGGCCCGCACCTACCGGTTCCGGGCGCACTCCATGTACGACCCGGACCGCTACCGGGAGAAGGCCGAGATCGAACAGTGGCGGCAGCGCGACCCGATCCTGCTGCTCGGCGAGCGGCTGACCGCCGACGGGCTGCTCACCGACGCCGACATCGAGGCGGCCGAGCAGGACATCACCACGGAGATCGACGCCGCCGTCGCGTTCGCAGAGGCGGGGACCGACGAGCCGGTGGACCAGCTGCTCCGGTTCGTGCACACCGAGCGGGAGCAGTCATGACCGCCGCGCCGGCACCGGCCCAGCAGGTGAAGACCACCTACCGGGAGGCGCTGCGGGCCGCGATCCGGGACGCGATGACCCGCGACGAGCGGGTGTTCCTCATGGGCGAGGACGTCGGCCCCTACGGCGGCGGCTTCGGGGTGAGCCTGGGGCTGTACGAGGAGTTCGGCCCCGAGCGGATCCGGGACACCCCGCTGTCGGAGTCCGCGTTCGTCGGCGCCGGCATCGGTGCGGCGCTGGGCGGGATGCGGCCGATCGTGGAGATCATGACGGTCAACTTCTCGATGCTGGCGCTGGACCAGATCGTCAACACGGCCGCTTCGCTGCTGCACATGAGCGGCGGGCAGTTCAACGTGCCGCTGGTGATCCGGATGACCACCGGCGCCGGGCGGCAGCTGGCCGCGCAGCACTCGCACTCGCTGGAGAACTGGTACGCGCACGTGCCCGGGCTGCGGGTGCTCGCCCCGGCCACGCTGGAGGACGCGCGCGGCATGCTCTGGCCGGCGCTGCTCGACCCCGACCCGGTCGTCATCTTCGAGCACGGCTCGCTGTACAACGAGGGCGGTGAGCTGGCCGCCGACGCGGGGGACGTCGACATCGAACGGGCCGCCGTCCGCCGGGCCGGGGACGACGTCACGGTGGTCACCTACAGCGGGTCGCTGCCCAAGGCACTCGAGGCCGCCGACCAGCTCGCGGCCGACGGCGTCGCTGCGGAGGTCATCGACCTGCGGGTGCTGCGCCCGCTGGACGACGCGGCGCTGCTGGCCTCGGTCCGCCGCACCCACCGGATGGTCGTGGTGGACGAGGGCTGGCGGTCCGGCTCGCTGGCCGGCGAGATCGCCGCGCGGGTGACCGAGGAGGCGTTCTACGACCTCGAGGTGCCGGTCGCCCGGGTGTGCAGCGCCGAGGTGCCGATCCCGTACGCCCGGCACCTGGAGCTGGCCGCGATCCCGTCGGTCGAGCGGATCGTGGCCGCGGTCCGCGAGGTGGTGCACGGCCATGGCTGAGTTCAAGATGCCCTCCCTCGGCGCGGACATGGACGAGGGGACCGTCATCGAGTGGCTGGTCAAGCCCGGCGACCCGGTGCACCGCGGCGACGTGGTCGCAGTCGTCGACACGGCGAAGTCGGCCATCGAGGTGGAGATCTTCGAGGACGGCGTGATCGCCGAGCTGCTGGTCCCGTTGGGGTCGACGGTGCCCGTGGGCACCCCGCTCGCGCGCCTCGCCCCGGCGGGAGCCGCACCGGCCGCACCGGAGGAGCCCGCGGCTGAGCCATCGTCAGAGCCGGCGGCAGAGCCGGCCGCCGAGCACGTCGTCGAGCCGGCGGCCAGTCCGCTGGTCCGACACCTGGCGCACGAGCGCGGCATCGACCTGGCCGCCGTCCCGGCCAGCGGCCAGGGCGGGACCGTGACCAGGGCCGACCTCGAGCACGCGACCCCAGCGCCGGCAACGCCGTCCCCGGCCGCGCCTGCCTCGGCCGAGCCCCCGGTCGGGCGGCCGTTCGCGCGGGCGGTGCCCCGGGCCCGGGCGCGGGCCGCCGAGCTGGGCATCGACCTGTCCGCGCTGACCGGCACCGGGCCGGACGGCGCGGTCACGGTGGCCGACGTCCAGGCCGCTGCGGCAGGGCAGCCGGTCGAGAAGCCGGCGGCCGGTGAGGAGTTGGCGGCCGGTGAGAAGCCGGCGTCCAGCGACAAGGTCGCCGCCAGCGACAAGGCGGCCGCCATGCGCGCCGCGATCGCGGCGCTGATGGCCCGGTCCAAGAAGGAGATCCCGCACTACTACCTGCAGGCCACCGTCGACCTGTCGCACGCCCTGGGCTGGGTGCGCGAGCGCAACGAGGGACGCGGGGTCGCCGACCGGCTGGTGCCGGCCGCGGTGCTGCTCAAGGCGACTGCGCTCGCGGTGCGCCGGGTGCCCGAGGTGAACGGGTTCTTCGTCGACGGCGGCTTCCAGCCCAGCGAGCACGTGCACCTGGGCGTGGCCGTGGCCCTGCGTGGCGGCGGGCTGGTCGCGCCCGCCATCCACGACGCCGACACGCTGCCGATGGACGACCTGATGGCGGCGCTGAAGGACCTGGTGGCCCGGGCCCGGGCCGGTCGGCTGCGCGGCTCGGAGATGAGCGACCCCACGATCACCGTGACCAACCTGGGCGACCAGGGGGTGGAGCTGGTGCACGGGGTGATCTACCCACCGCAGGTGGCCCTTGTCGGGTTCGGCCGGGTGGGCGAGCGGCCGTGGGCGGTGGACGGCATGCTGACCGTCCGGCCGGTGCTCACGGCCACCCTGGCGGCCGACCACCGGGTCACCGACGGGCACCGCGGCGGGCTGTTCCTCGCCGCCATCGAGACCCTGCTGCAGAAGCCGGAGGAGCTATGACGCACGACGACGCGGTCGCCGCGGTGGCCAAGGTCATGGGCCAGGTGGCCCCGGAGGCCGAGCTGGACCTGGTCGACCCTGCGGCCGACCTGCGGGCCGAGCTGGACCTCGACTCGATGGACTTCCTCAACCTGGTCGAGGGGCTCAAGGAGGAGACCGGCGTCGACATCCCGGAGTCCGCCTATGCCCAGGTGCGCAGCCTGGACGGTCTGGCCGACTATCTGATGGCCCACGCCTGAATACTGTGGCTCCCCGTCGAAACCTCCGATGAGAGGGGGAGTTCATAGCCCAGGAGGTGCCCGACGGCCCGGTCCCGTCGCCTGCTCGGCGGGGCCGCGGCGGTGGCGTTCGTGCTGGGCCTCGGCCTGCTCGTGGGCCCGGCTCCGTCCGCCGACGCCGCAACGGCCCGCGGCCCGGTGCCGGGGACGGGGGCCAAGCCGATCGGCCGGGTCCACCTGGAGGCGTTCGAGAACGTCAACATCCTGCAGGTGGTGGACGCGAGCAACCGGATCGCGCGGCGCATCCAGTTCGCCGGCAACCCCGACGTGCGCAAGCCCGACCTGTGCCACACCCAGGGCGGCTCCCGGTGAGCTGGGACTGCACCCTGGTGGGGCGGCTGAACGACTTCACCCGGCTGTGCCCCGGCCGCGGCATCGGCACCTTCGCCGTGGTGGCCACCAGCGCCGCCGGCTCGTCCCCGGCGTCCGCCTGGTCCAAGCCGGTGACCCCGCTCGCGCCACCGGCCGCGCCCGAGGGCCTCACGGCGCTGCCGCAGGGCCTGGACGCCGTCCAGGTCGGCTGGCTGCCCGCCGCGGCCAGCGGCGCCCCGGTGGCCGGCTACCTGGTCACGGTGGGGGCCGTCACCGTGGCGGCGGCGGCCGACGCCACCTCGGTGGTCGTCACCGGGCTGCCCTCGGACCAGCCGCTGCGGGTCAGCGTGGCCGCGACCAGCGCGGTCGGTCGCGGGGCCGCCGCAGTGACCGACCTGCCGCGGCTGGACCGGCTCCCGTCGACGCCGTAGACCCGGGACGGCTTGCACTCGCAGGGGTCGAGTGCTAATCATTGGGTTGGCACTCCGACCACGAGAGTGACAAAGACCGAGGACCGAGGGGTCGAGGTCCGGGCGGTGCGGGGCTCAGCCTCGCCGGTTCCGGAGCTGGCGTCCCCGCGCTCCTGACCTGCAACCGTTCCAGGAGGACGGACACCACATGGCCAAGATCATCGCGTTCGACGAGGAGGCCCGCCGCGGCCTCGAGCGCGGCATGAACCAGCTGGCGGACGCCGTCCGCGTGACCCTCGGCCCGCGTGGCCGCAACGTCGTGCTCGAGAAGAAGTGGGGCGCCCCCACGATCACCAACGATGGTGTGTCCATCGCCAAGGAGATCGAGCTCGAGGACCCCTACGAGAAGATCGGCGCGGAGCTCGTCAAGGAGGTCGCCAAGAAGACCGACGACGTCGCCGGTGACGGCACCACCACCGCGACCGTGCTGGCCCAGGCCCTAGTCAAGGAGGGCCTGCGCAACGTGGCCGCCGGCGCCAACCCGATGGCCCTCAAGCGGGGCATCGAGCAGGCCGTCGAGGCCGTGAGCGCCCAGCTGCTGGCGATGTCGAAGGAGGTCGAGACCAAGGAGGAGATCGCCTCCACCGCCTCGATCTCGGCCGCTGACCCGCAGATCGGCGAGATGATCGCCGAGGCGATGGACAAGGTCGGCAAGGAAGGCGTCATCACCGTCGAGGAGAGCAACACCTTCGGCCTGGAGCTCGAGCTCACCGAGGGCATGCGCTTCGACAAGGGCTACATCTCGCCGTACTTCGTCACCGACGCCGAGCGCATGGAAGCCGTGATGGAGGACGCCTACCTGCTCATCGCCAACTCCAAGATCTCCGCAGTGAAGGACCTGCTGCCGATCCTGGAGAAGGTCATGCAGGCCGGCAAGCCGCTGGTCATCCTGGCCGAGGACGTCGAGGGCGAGGCCCTGGCCACCCTGGTCGTCAACAAGATCCGTGGCACCTTCCGCTCGGCCGCCGTCAAGGCCCCGGGCTTCGGTGACCGCCGCAAGGCCATGCTGCAGGACATCGCGATCCTCACCGGCGCCCAGGTCATCTCCGAGGAGGTCGGCCTGAAGCTGGAGAACACCGGCGTCGAGCTGCTCGGCAAGGCCCGCAAGATCGTCATCACCAAGGACGAGACCACGATCGTCGAGGGTGCTGGCGACTCGGAGCAGATCGCCGGCCGGGTCAACCAGATCCGCGCCGAGATCGAGAAGTCGGACTCCGACTACGACCGCGAGAAGCTGCAGGAGCGGCTGGCCAAGCTGGCCGGCGGCGTGGCCGTCATCAAGGCCGGCGCGGCGACCGAGGTCGAGCTCAAGGAGCGCAAGCACCGCATCGAGGACGCCGTGCGCAACGCGAAGGCGGCCGTCGAGGAGGGCATCGTCGCCGGTGGCGGCGTGGCCCTCATCCAGGCCGGTGCCAAGGCGTTCGACAAGCTCGAGCTCACCGGTGACGAGGCGACCGGGGCGAACATCGTCCGCGTCGCGCTCGACGCCCCGCTCAAGCAGATCGCCATCAACGCCGGCCTCGAGGGCGGGGTCGTGGCCGAGAAGGTCCGCAACCTCGAGCCGGGCTTCGGGCTGAACGCGGCCACCGGCGAGTACGTCGACATGATCAAGTCGGGCATCATCGACCCGGCGAAGGTCACCCGGTCGGCGCTGCAGAACGCGGCCTCCATCGCCGCGCTCTTCCTCACCACCGAGGTGGTCATCGCCGACAAGCCGGAGAAGGCTGCGGCCCCCATGGGCGGCGGCGACGGCGGCATGGGCGGCATGGACTTCTAAGTCCACCCCTCGCTTCACCTGTCAGGGTGAGGACGGCGTCTCCGCCGTCCTCACCCTGACAACTTTTTGGGGTCAGCCCAACAGCCAGCCGTAGACCTCGTCGAGCTGGTTGAGCACGCCCAGGTGTCCCATGCCCACGGTGACGTGGCCCTCCGCGCCGGGGATCACCGAGGTCAGCCAGCCGGCGTGGCCGACCGGCACCAGGACGTCGTCGGTGCCGTGCCACACCCCGACCGGGACGGCGACATCGGCCGGGTCGAAGCCCCACGGCCGGGTGAACGCGAGGTCGTCGTCGGCCCAACCGTCGATGCCGGGGCGCAGCGCCTCGCTGAACACCTCGGCGAGCAGCTGCTCGAAGTCGGGCCGGCGGACCAGGTCGGCGTCCACCGGCGGCAGGCCGGCCGCGAACGCGGCGAGGAACGCGCCGACGTCGTCGGTCACGGCCGCGGCGATCGGGTCCAGCAGCGCCTCCAGCGCGGCCCGGCCGGACAGTGCGGCGTCGAACTCCTCGACGTTCTCCTCCGCCATGCCGGCGAAGAAGTCCAGCCCCGGGCCGTCGAGCGGACCCACCGAGGCGAGCAGCGCGCATCGGGTGACCCGCTCGGGCAGCAGCGCCGCGGTGGCCAGCGCGTGCGGCCCGCCGCCGGACCAGCCGACCACCGCGAACTGGTGCACTCCGAACGCGTCGGCCACCGCGGCGGTGTCGCCCGCGGCGTCGGTGACCCGGCGGCCGGGCCGCGGCTGGCTGCCGCCGTACCCGGCCCGGTCGAAGCCGATCAGCCGCACGCCCAGCCGGTCCAGCAGCCCGGGGTCCGGCGGGGTCAGCAGCCGAGACCCGGGGGTGCCGTGGTGGGAGATCACCGGATGGCCGTCGTGGGGACCGAACGCGGCGGCGGTGAGCAGCCGCCCGTCGGGGGTGTTCACCGGGAGCCGGGTCTCGTCCATGCCCGGCAGCCTAGGGTGCCACCCTGCCGCCGTTGCAGGCAGCACGGTGCCTGGGCCAGCCCTGGTGCCTGCAACGATGGCGGTGTGGCTGTGCTCGTGGACCGCGCGGTGTGGCCGGGGCACGGCCGGATGTGGTGCCACCTGGTCAGTGACCACTCGCTGGAGGAGCTGCACGCGTTCGCCGCCCGGGTGGGCCTGCCGCCGCGCGCCTTCGAGCGGGACCACTACGACGTGCCGGCCGAGCGGCGCCCGGCCGTGGTGGCCGCCGGCGCCCTCGAGGTGTCCAGCCGCGAGCTGGTCGCCCGGCTCACCGCTGCGGGTCTGCGTCGGCGCAAGCACCCGCGCTAGCGCCGTCAGCCCTCCAGGGCGGCCAGCTCCGCCGAGACGTTGGCCCGCGCGGCCGCCTCCCAGCGGTCCCGGCCCAGCGCGGTCGCGAACAGGAACGGCCGGTCGAGCAGCCCCCGCAGGACGGCAGCCCGCCCGACCCGCCACTCGTCGTCCGACAGGTGCCCGTACTCGCACCGCACGGCGGCGACGTACGCCGCGTACCCGACCGGGTCGAGGGCCAGCACCGCGAGGTCGGCGTCGCACAGCACCGCGCCGTCCCGGTCGTCGGGGCCGGGGGCGTGCCCGGCGGTCAGCCGGACCAGCCGGGCGACCTCCGCCACGACCGAGGGCGCCACCCGGAGCCGCCGCAGCACGTCGGTGGCCAGCTCGGCGCTGCGGTCCTCGTTGTCTCCGGCCGTCGGGTCGTAGACGGCGTCGTGGAACCAGGCCGCGAGCCGCACCACGTCGAGGTCGACGGCCACGTCGGCCAGCTCATCCACCCGGGTGAGCACGTCGGCCAGGTGGTCCAGCGAGTGGTAGCGCCGGGCCGGCCCGGCGTAGGCGGCGACCAGCCGGGCGCCGGCCCCGGCGACGTCGTGCCTCGCGCCCAGCGCCCGGCCGGCCGCCAGCCAGGCCGCGGGCAGGTCAGCGGTGCGCACCCCCCCAACCTACGCAGCAGTGCTGACCCAGCCCCATTGCCACGACAAGATCACCACGGTTCAATCGGACGCGCCTCGGGCGTGATCACTTCGATGT
>Ga0208851_1000824_pt1 | contig 12063 bp, 13 predicted proteins | sample NGESurshal092012_FD_184481 | JGI IMG/M metagenome (GOLD analysis project Ga0208851, IMG submission 184481) | Arctic peat soil microbial communities from Barrow, Alaska - NGEE Surface sample 415-2 shallow-092012 (SPAdes) | ecosystem: Environmental > Terrestrial > Soil > Wetlands > Peat ... | reverse complement strand
CTGTAATGGCCGCTACGCCACGCTGAACACCATTTAATCAAATCATCAGGCCCGGAACTCCCAAGTAACTCACGCATTCCTTAACTGAACGGCATTGGTCTTAGGCCCGGTCTTCTCCGGCGGGCTGGCGGTGTGCGGGCCGCGCGCCGCCACCCCGGCCGCGATGGTGGCGATGGCGATGGTGACCAGCGCCCCGAGGATCAGCGCCGGAGCTTCCCCCGGACCGAGAAGATTGAGCTGGGTGGCCAGCGTGGCCGCCGCCACGGGGACGCCGAGCTGCGCGCAGGCCAGCGCCCCGATCGACAGCGGCTGGCCGGTGAACCGCGTCACGACGTGCGCCAGCAATGCCCCCAACCCGAGTAGTAGCCCGAGCAGGATCAGCGAGGGATGGCTGGCCAGGTCCCGGACGTCGAGGGAGGCGCCCAGCCAGACGAAGAACAGCGGCCCCAGGAACCCCTCGGTCAGCGCGAACAGCTGCTTGGCCAGCCGGCGCGGTTGGCCGATCGCGGAGACCACGATGCCCAGCGAGAACCCGGCCAGCATGATGGAGACGTGCGTGCCCACGGCCACCGCCGCCAGCGCGAACAGGATGGCCAGGCTGACTCGCAGCTCGACGGTGAACTTGCGACGCTCGGACATCCGGTGCACCCGTCGCCGGACCCCCGAGCGCTCGAACTGGCGCAGCGCGAGGTACAGCGCGGTCGCGCAGCCGATCACCGCGACCGCGCCCAGGGCGGCCCGCCCGGCGTGCGCGGGATCGATGACCAGCGGCAGCGCGACGATGCACGCGGCGTCGGCCACCGCGACCTGCGGCAGCAGCTGCAACACCGCTGGGCCGCCCAGCTGCAGCGAATCGACGATGGGCAGGATCAGCGCCGCCGACGACGACGCCATCAGCACTGCGTACAGCGCGGCGTTGCCGGTGTTGAACAGCCCGGAAATGCCGGCGCCGAGCAGTGCGGCGACCAGTCCGACGATCACCGCCCGGAGCGTACCGGGGACAATTCCCTTGCGCAGCAACGGATCCCGAACGGGAACGTGAGTGCCGGCGACGAACATCACCAGCGCGAAGCCGATGTCGGCCATGAAGGTGAAAGTCGGATCGTCTGAGTGCAGGACGTCGAAACCGCTCACCCCGAGCGCCATCCCGGCTGCGAGTTCGCCGAGCACGATCGGGATGTTCCAGCCCGATCGCAGGGACAACAAGGGACCGATCAAACCGGCCGCGGCGATGATCGCCAGCGTCGCGAAGCCCATGGGATCCTCCTTCGGCCGGGGGCCGCGGCGATGTGACCCCAGGCGCACACTATGCCGATGGAACTGGATCTCACGCTCGCCTTCGCCGCCGGGAACGACCGCACGGTGCTCTCCACCCGGCGTCAGGACGGTCGGCCACAGATGTCGCCGGTCAATTCCGGGGTCATCGACGGTGCTGTCTGCATTTCCAGTCGGGTCCCGCACGCGAAGGTGCGGAACATCCGGCGCGATCCGGCGGTGTCGGTGCTGATCTTCACCACTGCCTTCTTCGGATCCTGGGTGCAGATCGACGGCCGGGCCGAGATCGTCGATCAGCCAGCAGCCCTCGACCTGTTGGTCACCGTCTATCGGGCGATAGCGGGCGAACATCCCGATTGGGCCGAGTACCGTCGAGCGATGGTCCGTGACGAGCGCGTCGTGATTCGGATTCATCCCGAGAGAGCGTCCGGTCAGCTGACATGAGGCAAGGTGGAACGGGCGATGACAGGCACGACACCGGGCAATCCGGACGGCAGTGATGCGGTGCGGCGCCGCGATGACGGGCTGGTCATCCCCCCGGGCGCCGATGACGACCTGGTTCTGAGCCTGCGCTCGCTGGCCACCCTGGCCAGCGGCCGTCTGGCCCTGGAAGACACGTTGACCCAGGTGGCCGGGTTTGCCGTGCAAGCCATTCCGGGAGCCGACGGGGCGGGATTGACCCTGCTCGAGGACGACCGGGCGGACACCATCGTGGCCAGCGCCGCCTTCGTCTCCGCGGTCGACGCCATTCAGTACTCACTCGGCGAGGGCCCGTGCATCAGCGCTGCCAGAGAGCAGCGCACCTTCACGTCCGGGTCGTTGGGCGGCGAGGCCCGCTGGCCCAGGTTCGGTGCCCGGGTGGCCAGGTTGGGCGTCCACAGCGTGCTGTCCCTGCCGCTGCTGACGCCCGACGGGGTGTTCGGCGCGATGAACATCTATGCGCACGACAAGGACGCCTTCGACGGCCGGGCCGTCAAGCTGGGTGAGCTGTTCGCAGTGCCGGCGGCCATCGCCGTACAGAACGCCCAGGTGCTGGCCCAGGCGCAGCGGCTGGCCGCGAACCTCAAGTCCGCGCTGACCAGTCGGGCGGTGATCGACCAGGCGCTGGGCATCATCATGAGCCGGACGGGCTGCACCGCCGACGAGGCTTTCGATCGGCTGCGGACCCGGAGCCAGGCCGAACACGCCAAGGTCGCCCTCGTCGCGCAATCGGTGGTGAACGCCGCCGTCGCGCGGGCCAAGGCTCGCCGCGCCATCGAAGATCCGCCCCGGGTCCGGCCGTAGCGCTTGTCCGTCGAACCCGTTGCGCAGTTGCGCCAGGGTCCAGTCAACTCCCGTCGCTTCGACCCCTGCGGCCGGTGGATTCTGGTCGGCCCGCCGGCTTCTCGCTAGCAGCTAGCGCCGATCCACGCTCCGCCGGGTGACCAGGTTGATCACCAGGAGCAGACCCAGGGCGCCCAGGCACGCGACGCCGAAGCTGGCCCAGTCCCAGCCGAAGTTCCACGGCACGCCGGTTGCCCAGCGGTAGATGAAGCCGGCCAGCACGGCGCCGAGAATGCCGGTGACCATGTTCGTCAGGCAGCCGCGCTGTTTGTCCCGCAGCACCAGCGAGGCCACCCAGCCGGCGAGGGCGCCGAAGATGATCCAGGACAGCCAACTCATCGCGCGGGCCCCTCGGTGCTGGTGATACTCGTGCCGGTGCTGGATCCGCCGGCCGCTGCGGCGTCGTCCGGGGCCGGCAGCAAGGCGGTCACCGCCGCCAGCGCGGCCGACGGGCTCTGCCCGCGGCCGACCGCGACGCCGACCAGGTAGCAGGTCAACGGTCCGGCAACCCGCGCGACACCGTGCGCCACATCCCGGGTCAGGTCCAGCAACTCGGACTGAAGGTCCGCCGACATGGAGTCCGCGGGCACGTCGAGGGCGCGGGACGCCTGCATGATCCAGTCATCGAGGGTGCTCATGGCCCCGACGGTAACCGTCCGCCGTTGGCGTCGGCATCGGGGATCCCCCTGACCGCCCGCGGCGCGAGCCGCGCGGGTCAACCAACGTCATGTGCGCGGCTCAACTCGTTGACTTCTGCCCCACGGTCCCCAAAACCGCGACGTTCCGCCGCGCGGGCGAAGTTGATCCGCGCGGGGCAGGCAGGTCACGGTGTGCCCGTGGCTCACCGCCCGCGCGGCCAGTACGCGGCCGAGCCAGGCGGTGCCGCCGAGGATCAGGATGTCCATGCGGGTGCGGCGGTCAGGCGTGGTCCTCGTGGTTGCCGCGCAGGTGGTGGTCGTGCTCGGTGTAGCTGTTGCCCGACCCGCCGGGGCGCGACCAGGTTGCCGGTTGTACCGGGTAACGCAGCGTCGCCGGGTCCGGGCGGGTGCCGGGCCGGGTGACCGCTCCGCCGGCCTGCTCCCGCTTCTTGGTGGCCAGCGCACCGAGCGTCTCCAGCACCACCCGGTGGGCTGCGTTGACCGTGGTCTCCGCGTTGTCGTAGGGCGGCGACACCTCGACGACGTCCAGGGCGACCAGCGGGGTTTCCAGAGCGATCGACCGAACGGCGCGCAGCAGGTCGGCCGGGTTCATCCCGCCCGGTTCGGGGGTGCCGGTGCCCGGCGCGAAACCCGGTTCCAGCACATCGATGTCGACCGAGAGGTACAGCCAGTCGCAGCCGTCACCGGCGCGGGCGATGGCGTCCGCGATCACCGGGCGCAGGCCGCGGTCCCACACGTCATGCATCAGGTGCCAGGTCATCTCGTGCTCGCACATCCAGTCGAAGACGGCCGGCGGTGGCCAGTAGCCGCGCAGCCCGACCTGGACGAAATTGCGGCCGCGAATGGCGCCGGATTCGATGAGCCGGCGCATCGGCGTGCCGTGCGAGTGCAGGTTGCCCTCGATGCTGTCCGCGGTGTCGGCGTGCGCGTCGAAGTGCAACAATCCGACCTTGCCCCAGCCGTACTTCGCGGCCACCGCGGTCGCCGCCGGGTAGGTGATCGAGTGGTCGCCGCCGATGATCACCGGGAAGGCGTCGGCCTTCAGCACGTCGGAGACCTTGGCCTCGATGTTGCGGTGCGACCGCGCGGACTGGCCGTGCGGGCAGTAGGCATCGCCGGCGTCCACCACGTCCAGCCACTCGTAGAGGTCCAGCCCGAGATCCAGGTGATAGGTGCCTGGGTCGTAGGCGGCCGACCGCAGCGCGCGCGGACCGAACCGCGCGCCGGCCCGGTAGGTGGTGTTGATGTCGAACGGCGCACCGACGATCGCCACGTCCGGGCGCCGCTCGGCGAGCCCGGCCGCAGAGGCCACCCAGTCCCGCGAGCTGAAGGTGGGCAGACCGTAGTCGTCGTTCTCGGCGCCGTCACCGCTCGGCGGGTCTGCCTTGCTCATGTCGCTCTCCCAGGGCCGGACCGGGCGTCGTCGCCCGCCTCGTGCTGCGCGATCACCGTAGCTCCGGTGGAGTGCACCGGCTGGGTCATCTTCCGGTCGCCGGGCAACCCGGCGCCGGGCCCGCGCGTCCCCGCACGGTGAGCCCCCAGACAATGCCCCTCTCCCGGATCAGCGCCGCGCAGCAGGCCCCCGAGCGGCCGGTGCGGCGTCGCAGCAGGCGTGGGCTGGGCACCGCGGTGCTCGCGCTGGGCCTCGCGGCCGGCATCGGTGTCTCCCGTTGGATCCCGTCGCTGAACGGCGTCGGCGCGGCCTGGACCAGCTTCCTGCCGTGGACCGCCGTGCTGATCGTGCTGCTCGGCGCGATCGCGGCGATCCGGCGGGCCTGGTGGGGGTTGTCCGTGGTGCTGGTCGCCGCGATGGTGTGGTCCGGGGTCTTCGTCCCGCAGTTCATCCCGACTGCCGTGCCGACCGGCGCACCGGACCTGACGGTCGCCACGCAGAACATCGGTGCCACCAACACCGACCCGACGGCGGCCGCGCAGGCGCTGGCGGCCACCGGGGCCGGGATCCTCGCCGTCCAGGAAATCGTGGGATCGGCCGGCGACGCCACCGCCGTGCTGGACGCCGGATACGGCTATCACGCCAGGGTGAGCACTGTCGGGCTGTGGGCGCAGTGGCCGGTGGCTGACCCGCAGCCGTTGGAGCTGGGGCTGAGCTGGGCGCGGGCGTTCCGGGCGGTCGTGCACCATCCGTCCGGCGACATCGCCGTCTACGCCGTGCATCTGCCATCGGTGCGGCCCGGCGACACCGCCGCCCGGGACCAGGCGGTCAGCCAGCTGGCCGCGTTGGTGGCCGCCGACCCGGCCGGCCGGGTCCTGGTGATGGGCGACCTGAACACTGCGGGCACCGACCCGGTGATGACCGCGCTGACCGCGCGACTTTCTGATTCCCGGCAGACCGTCCGCGGCGGCTTCGGCTTCACCTGGCCCGACGCCTTCCCTGCGACCAGGCCGGACCACGTCCTCGGCCGCGGCGTCACCGTGCTGTCCGACCAGGTGCTGGCTGCGGGCGGCAGCGATCATCGCGCGGTGCTGGTGGGGCTGGACCTGCCAGGCTGAGCCCGGTTCGCCGGCGCGCCAGGGCGATCATCACCCATTCGGGCAGCTGAACCCTTACAGAGAGGAGCCACTACTGCAGCGTTCGGTGATGGTGGTGACATCCCTCCTCGTTCCGCGCAAGGTCAGGCCGATCGCCCACCGGTCGTAGGTCATGACGTCTGCTGAGGGATCATTGCTGCCCGTGGGCCTGCGCCGATGAGGTGTCATCGACGGCCGCAGGGTCGGCGGCGATCGACCCGAAGGCGGTCAGGGTGTCGTGGAACCGCACGGCGTCCTGCGGCATCGGCCAGCTGGAGAGCTTGACGCCCACGGTCCGGGTGGCCTGGTCGACGTAGAGCATCTGACCGTGGATGCCCAACGCCAGCAGGACGCGGCCGTGCGGGAAAGGCACCCACAATTGGTGGCGGTAGTGCCCGCCCGGCATGCCGGACTCGAAACTGCTGGTGGCGGCGAAGGCGTCCTTGCCGTCGTGCGCGCCGGCGAGCACGTCTCGGGTCCAGTCCGCCGGCAGCACCTGATCGCCGGAGAAGGCCCGGCCGTCGTCCAGCAGCAGTTGCCCGAACCGGGCGACATCCCTTGCGGTCGCGCACAGCCCGCCGTCGTGCACCGCAGTGCCCGACGGGTCGACCGCGATGTACCCGTCGTTCTCCATGCCCAGCTTCTGCCAGATCAGCTGGGACAGCAGGGTGGCCATGTCCGTGCCGCCGGCCCGTTCGCACACCCAGCCCAGCCGGTCCGTCTCGCAGGACCGGTACCGGAATCCACTGCCGTGCGGACCCGCGGCGCGCAACCCGCACAGGTACTCGTAGGTCGACAGTGGGTGCCCGCGGGCGGGCCGCCAACTCGCGGCGTGCTCGAGGATCCGAACCTCGGCGTGCGGGTTCTGGTACTCCTCCGAGAAGGCAATTCCCGAGCGCATGTCGAGCAGGTGCCGGACGGTGACCCCCTCGTACCCGTGCCCGATCACCTCCGGGACAAAGGTGGTCACCGGCCCGTCGAGGTCGAGAATGCCCCGCTCGGCGAGGATTCTGGTGACGGCACCGATGAAGGATTTCGTGATGGACAACAGCAGGTGCGGGGAATTCTCACCCGTCGCGCCGGGTGTAGCTCTCGTGCACCACAGCGCCGTGCTGCAGTACCAGAAACGCATCCGTCTCGGTGTCCCGCAGCACATCGCCGATCGGCGACACCGCGCCGGACCCGCGGAGCGTCGGCAGGTGCAGGATGTCGCGTTCGGCGGCGGCGAACCGCTGGACCGGAGCGCCCAGACGCTGCACGCCAACGGTGGGCAGCACCTGGTCGACGTGCAGGAAGGCCCACCTGTCGAACGGCGGATCCTGCCAGTTGGTCAGGGTGGTGATCTTTCCCAGGTCTTGCATCGACGGTCCTTCTACTCGATGACGCAGAGCGATCTCAGTGGCGCACAGACGGTTTCGGTCGACGGGCCCGGGCTGACAGCCGGGACCGTCTCACGGCACAGCGGCCGAGAAGTTGCTGCTGCCGGGCAGCGGGATCGGTGATCGTGAGCGCCAGCACGAGCCCTTGGACAGGGTGACGGGAGTACCGGCCATGCCTTCTCTCCTTACCCGCTGACGAGGTGGAACGTCGCAGAGTCATTCCTGCGCCGGCGATGTCACGGCGCGCAACGGTCAGTGCCAAGGGTGAGAAGGAGATGACGGGACCAGTGCGCAGCTGGTCGACGCTGACCGGCTGCCACGCCACGGCGGGCAGCTGGTCCTTAGCCAAGCGTGCGAATGGAGCGCGGAGAAGGGGAGAAGGTCCCGACAATGCTCCGGTCGCGACGTGGCCGCAGATGGTGACACCCAGCCGCCGGGACGATCATCCCAGCTGCGGACCGGCCGGCCGCCGCGGGACCGCACCTACGCCGGCTGGCAGTACGGGCACCAGAACAGGTTCCGGCCGATCATCACCTCCGTCCGGATCTCGGTACCGCAGATCCGGCAGGGCTCACCGGCCCGCCGGTAGACGTAGAACGAGTCCTCCCGCCGGGCCCGCCCACGGGGCCGGTCGGCCGGCCGGGTGGTGACGATCCGGCCGGCCCGCACGCCCTCCCGGAGCAGCACGCACAGGTCCAGCCAGATCGCGTCCCAATCGACCCGACGCAGCAGCCTGCCCTCCCGGTAGGGGTTGATCGCGTGCCGGAACAGCACCTCGGCCCGGTAGACATTGCCGATGCCGGACAGCACGTCCTGGGACATCAACAGCGCCCCGATCGCCACCTTCGAGCGGGAGATGCGGGCCCACGCCCGGTCCGGGTCGGCGTCCGAGCGGAGCGGGTCCGGACCCAGCCGGGCCAGGATCACCTCCCGCTCGACCGGCGAGACCAGTTCGCAGGCCGTCGGTCCGCGCAGGTCGGCCCAGCGCTCCTCGTTCTCCAGTCGCAGCCGGAGCGCCCCGCGCGGCTCGAGCGCGGGCGCCGTCGCGATCGGGAACTTACCGTACAGGCCCAGGTGCACATGCAGGCAGCGGTCCGCCGGTCGCTGGGCCCGGAACGTCAGGAACAGGTGCTTGCCGTGTGCGTCGGCGCGGGTCAGGGTGGCGCCGTCCAGCTGGGCGGCGCCGCCATCGAACCGCGGTTGCAGCGTTGACGCTGCGACGGGCCGGCGGCCGAACGCCCGGTAGAGGTCGCGGGCGAGTCGGTGGATGGTGTGGCCTTCCGGCACGCGGGTCCTTCCGGTGATAGGTCTGCCAGTGGTGGTGCCGCTGCTGCGAAGCGGACGGTCGAACTGTCGTCCAGCCGCTGGGGCGGGGCCGCGTGGTTCAGCCCAGCAACCAGACCTCGACCTCGGCGCCGGCGTCCAGGTGGCTGACGTCCTCGTCGATGATGATCATGCAGTCGGCCCCGGCCAGCCAGGACAGCAGATGCGACCCCGGCCCACCCCAGGGCGCCACCGCCCCGGCGAGGGTGTCCAGCTGGCCGCGGCGGAACTGCCGTTTGCCCGCTGGGGAGTCGATCGCGGTGGTCAGCGGTGCGCGCACGATCGGCCGGGTGATGTCCGGATGGCCCATCGCGGCGCGGATCGCCGGCCGCAGGAACACCTCAAAGGAGATGTAGGAGCTCACCGGGTTGCCGGGCAAGGTGACGATCGGAACCCCGGCGTACCGGCCCGCGCCCTGTGGCATGCCCGGTTGCATCGCGACCTTCGCGAACTCGATGCCCTGGCCGGTCAACGCGTCCTTGACCACCTCGTAGGCGCCGGCCGACACGCCGCCGGAGGTGACGATCAGGTCGACGTCTGCCGCGGCCCCGGTCAGCACCGACCGGAGCTGCTCCACCTCGTCGGCCACGAAGTGCTCCACCCTGGCCTCGGCGCCGACAGCGGTCAGGCCGGCGGCCAGCATCGGTGCATTCGACTCGTAGATCTGGCCCGGCCGAAGCGGCCTGCCCGGTTCGACGAGCTCGCTGCCGGTGGACAGCACCAGCACCCGCAGCGGCCGGCGCAGCGGCAGGTGCGAGAACCCCAGGGCGGCGGCCACTCCGACCTGCGGCGGGCCGATCACGGTGCCTGCGCGCAGCACCGTGGCGCCGGTCATGACGTCCTCGCCGCGGGTCCGGACATGCACGCCAGGAGGCGGGGCACCGTCGATCCGCACCCGTTCGACGCCGCCGTCGGTGCGCTCGACCGCGACGATCACGTCCGCACCCGGCGGGAGCGGGGCGCCGGTCATGATCCGGGCGGCGGTCCCCGGCGCCAGCGGGCCGGTATCGGTGCGGCCGGCCGGAATGTCCTGCGAGACCGGGAGCGTCACCGGCAACTCCTGCACGTCGGCCGCGCGCACCGCGTAGCCGTCCATGGCCGAGTTCGCGAACGGCGGCAGGTCGATGGTGGCGACGAGATCCTCGCCGAGCACCAGGCCGACCGCCCGGCCCAGCGCGATCTGTTCGACGGGGGTGGAGCTCAGCAGGCCGGTGATGATCCGGGCGTGCTCCTGGACGGTGCGCATGATCGTCATCCTGCCTGTTGGTCGCCGGGAGCGACCACACACAGCTACCTCCCCCTCGAGATCCACCCGATCGACACGCGAGATTCCCCCCCGCTCGCCGGGGCAAGACGACGTGGCTGAGGTACGGTCTTCTCGGCGCCGACGGCAGTCTTCCGCCGCGCTCCTGGGGAGGTTCACTGATGAGTCCTCTGCACTATTCACTGTGCAGCACAGCCGGTCTGCAGGTCGTGACCGACACGCCGGACACGGCAGCGGCCGCGTTGGTCCGTCATCTCTCCGAGGCCGGTTGTCGAGGCGCCGCGGTCGACTGGATGATCAGCGGACCGCAGGGTCGGATCCATCACGGCCGGTTCGATCCGCCCGCTGATCTGCCCCGTTCCCTGGCGGTTGCCGAACACGTGGACGCCGTCCACGGCAGGTTGCTGCGGGACGCCGCCCGGTTGATGTGCGACCGGGTCTGACTCGCTGATCCGCGGCCGGCCGGTCCGGGTCAGCCCTTGATCTCAGCCGGCGTGCGGTGTCACCCGCTGTGCGACCTCGTCGGTGGTCATCTCCGCACCGCCGCGCCGGGCGATCTCCCCCGCCATCTCCGCCCGCTGTTCCAGCGCGCACACCGCGACCGCCGAACCCGCTGGCAGCGGCGGCGACGCCTGGTCGAGCAGGTGGATCAGCCCCGACAACTCATCTGGTGACTCCTCGACCAGCACGACGCCCGCCTCGGCCGCGCCGGCCCGCCAGATCTCCTCCATCTCGCCGGGTTCGCGGCCGCGTTGGTACTTGATCCGGTGCGCCACCACCAGCCGGTCGGCGATCTGCGCGGCCATCGCGCCCATGGCGTGGATCGCCTCGTCGGTGCGGTCGCCGGCGGTGCCGAGCACGACGGCCAGTTCGCCGCCGGGCAGCGTCAACGCGCCGGCCACCTCGAGCAGCGACGCGAGTGACGCCTCGTTGTGTGCGAGATCGAGCAGCACGGCGACCGTGCAGAGCCGGTAGACGTTCAGCCGGCCGGCGTTGTGCTCGGCGCCGGAGGTAAAGGTGGCCAGCCCCGACCGGACGGCACCCAGCGGCACCCCGATGGCGATGGCCGCCGCAGTCGCGGCGAGCACGTTGGAGACGTTCACCGTGGACACCCCGGCCAGCGTCAGCGGGACGTCGACGACGTCGATGACGACTGTCGGGTCGTGGCCCCGGCCCAGGATCACGATCCGCCCGTCGACCACGGTGATCGCCCGGCCGCCGGCCTCCAACGCCTCGTCCAGATACGGGTTGTCCGGGTCGGGGGAGTACAGCCACGGCCGAGCCCGCGACACCGACCGCATGCCCCTGACCAGCGGGTCGTCGGCGTTGAGCACGGTCCAGCCACTCGGCTTGGTGATCCGCGCGACCACCGACTTCACCTCGGCCAGCTGTTCGACGGTGTGCACGCCCAGCAGGCCAAGGTGGTCCGGGCTGATGTTCGTGACCACCGAGACGTCGTTGACCGCGGTCCCGACCCCGCGCAGCAGGATGCCGCCGCGCGCCGTTTCGGTGACAGCCACCTGGACCCTCGGGTCCGCCAGCACCCTGGCCGCACCGCCCGGGCCGGACCAGTCGCCGGTCTCCACCTCCTCGCCGTCGATGAAGATGCCGTCGGTGGACGACCAGCCCGGGGTCCGGCCGCCGGCCTTGACCAGGTGGGCGATCAGCCGGGTGGTGGTGGTCTTGCCGTTCGTCCCGGTCACCGCGACGACCGGGATCGACGGGCGGAGCGGCCGTACAGTCTCCCCGGGGTCGTGACCGGCCAGCGCGGCCGGGACCTCGCCGAGGGCGACGACGGGGTCCATGCCGGCCTCGGTGATCTCGGCGAAGGCGCGCGCGGCGGCCAGCGCGAACAGCTTCGCGGTGCCCCGGTGCCGGAACGGGAAGGCCACCACCACGGTGTCGTCGTCACCGGGCCGGGCGACCGCCGCCACCCGGGTCCGCAGGGTGCCGGCCGCCCGCCGGACCACCGCGGCTGCCAGTTCCGCGGCGGCCAGCGCCCTGGCCGGTGAGTGCGGCAGCCCGACCGTCGGATTGCGCACCCGCAGCGCTCGCTGCCAGGCCACCACGGCGGCCGGGTCCGCGCTCAGCACGCCCTCGGCGGCGAGTGTCAGCTTCACGGCCGGCCTGGGGAAATAGAGATTCGGCCCGGTCAATACGCGCAGTTCGACAGGTTGAGCGGGGTCCTGCGCGTCCGGCTGCATGCCGTTGACCCTGACACGAAAATTCAGGTGACCACAACTTGGTGACCACTTTGGTTTGTGACGTGTTTGTCCGCCGCGGATGGTGAGGCCGCGGTGATAGTTGTGGG
>Ga0208851_1000820_pt1 | contig 12098 bp, 7 predicted proteins | sample NGESurshal092012_FD_184481 | JGI IMG/M metagenome (GOLD analysis project Ga0208851, IMG submission 184481) | Arctic peat soil microbial communities from Barrow, Alaska - NGEE Surface sample 415-2 shallow-092012 (SPAdes) | ecosystem: Environmental > Terrestrial > Soil > Wetlands > Peat ... | reverse complement strand
CGGACCGGACTCACACCGGCTGGCTGCCCTGAACTTGACGCCCGGTTACATCCGAACCTCCTTTCCTGCCCGGATGCCCGGACTGCTGGACGTACGCCGTGGAGCATCTGGCGAGCCGCCGAACCCGGAGGCAGAGAGTTCCGATGGGTATAACCCACCGAACCTTCCTGGAGGACGCCGGGTCGTCGATCCATGAGACACTCCGATTTCTGCCGGCTGGAGCGGAGGAATTGCCCGATCAGGCGTTCTGGACGCCCGCTGGCCTCGAATTACGGCGACAGGAACCGACCGCCTTTCGCGGGGACGCGCTTAGGGCTCAGCTGTCCTCCTACGGCGACCGCCTCGCCGGGTTCTTGAACTTAGGTCGGCGGCTGTCGGTCATCGAGGTGATCCTGGCGCTCGTGGCAGTGATCGCGACCTTCGCCGCCACGGTTTTGAGCGGGCCAAGCTGGATAGCCCTAGTGGCGTTCGCCGCGTGGTTTACATGGTCCATAGCGCAAGGCGCGCTTGCTTATGCACGGGTACGACGGATCTGGAAGCGCTGGGGCCGCCCAGCAAGCGGGAGACGGCGACCACCTGGGTCGACGAACAGCAGATACTTGTTTTGAGGTGTGCGGCTCGGCCTGGACGCCGTGGTTGCCCGAGGCTACGTCGAAGCCCTGGGCTAGCCAGATCGGTCCGCTGTCGGCCCGCTCCACCAACGAAGGGGAAGCCATGGAAAAGCTCGAAGATGCGGTAGCTCAATACGTTACATCAGTACACGGGATGCGCCGTGGCGTGAACCGAGCAGAGAAGACGCTGGGTCGGCTTCATCGTGAGACCCTGACGATGAAGGCTGTTTTAGCGGAGAAGTACACGGAACTTGGCCGGATCGATGAGGCGATCGCGCTGTACGAGGAGGTGGTTTCCGGGAGGATGCAGATTCTGGATCCACAACGTGACGGCCTCGCTCGCGCGGACCTGAAAGATCCCACACCATCCTCTTCGCTCCTACAGGTGAACCGAGCGAGACAACACCTTGCAAAGCTTTACCTCCTGGTGGGGCGAAGTCGTGACGCCATACCGTTGTTGGAACTTGCCCTGCAGTTCTTTCACAACTGCGACAAACCGAATGTCGACGTGGACATGCCCAATGCGGCGGAGGGCGTGCGTCGTCTTCTGATAACGGCCTACAACAACGAGGGCCGAAAACGGGACACGCTGCCACTCTACGAGCAAACGATTGCATATTTTGAGAACGTCTGTGGCCCGGACGAGAACGTCTTCGCCCCCGAGTACTTATACCTACAAATCACCCGGTCTACCTACCTGGTCGTGCAAGCCACCCTCCGCGTACAACAGGAGACGGCCTCCTTGGCGGCAACATCCGAACCCCGCACCTTTTGAACCGAGACGGGTTTGGAGGTCCCCCCTGCGGACTACTATGGGGCCTCCGTCACCATGAGGGCTCGCGCCCGACAGGTGATCTCGCGTTCGTCTCTGACATACTTGACGCGTCACTTAGGCGTCCCTTTCGTCTCCTTCAATTCCCTCGCTGGGCATCGTCCCGTGCCGGTTTCGGGCGTCTTTCCGACGCCGGTTTCGGGCGTCTTTCCGGCGGATGCGACTTTCCATCACTGGAGTGTAGGCTTTAGGCTTTAGGCTTTAGGCAATCCAGGTGCACCGTCCCTTACGCCTGGGACCCGGTCACCGGTTTTCTGGCATGCTACGGTCCCTTTGGCCTTTCGGTTCCAGGTAAGCCATTAGACCCAGGAATATCCTCCAAATCCCTCCAATTTGTCGTGGGTTCTATGTCAGAGCGCCTCGCGACGCAGGCGAGGCGTGGTACGGGGATGGGCGCCGGGCCCCGCCGAGACCGCGTTCCACGACCCTGACCAGGTGTGGATGTCCCGCGCGGTGATCGGATCGGGTTGCTGACCGAACACCCACCTCTACCTGATGCTGCCCCGGCGCCACGCAGGTGACCTGCGACGCCCCTGCAGCTCATCTCGTGTTGGTCACTGGGCGCGTTCGTCTGTGTCGATGCTGCTTCGTAGCCAGGACAGCACGGCTAGGACTCGCCTGTTATCTCGGGGGGCGGCGTGTAGTCCGAGTTTGGTGAAGACGGTGGCGGCGTGCGCCTCGACGGTTTTCACGCTGAGGAAGAGTTGTTCGCTGATTCCGGTGTTGGAACGGCCCTCGGCCATCAGTCGCAGGACTTCCCGTTCCCGGTCGGTGAGTGCGTTGAGTTCGTGCAGGCGGTTGTGGCGGGTCAGCAGCCGAGTCACGATGTCCGGGTCGACAACGGATTCCCGGCGGGTGAGCCGTTCGAGGGCCGCGCGCAGGGTACCGACGTCGTCGACGCGGTCTTTCAGCAGGTATCCCATTCCGGCGGAGCCGTGATCCAGTAATCGCAGTGCGTATTGGGTTTGGGTGTAGGTGGACAGCAGCAGGATCCCGACGGCGGGGTGGGTTTGTTGGAGTTGTTCGGCGGCGGCGATGCCTTCCTCGGTGAATGTGGGCGGCATCCGGATGTCCAGGATGGCGACATCCGGTGGATCCTGGTCGACCCAGTCGATGAGTTCGGTGGCGGTGCGGGCCTCGCAGATGACGTCGACGCCGCTGGCCCGCAGCAACGCGGCCAGGCCACGGCGGAACAGCGTCGAATCGTCGGCGAGGGCTACTCGCATGGCAGTACTGCCTGTAGCAGCGTGCCACCGGCGGGACGGGTCTTGACGGTGAGATCGCCGCCGATCGCGCGGGCCCGGTCGGCCAGCCCGGCCAGTCCGGTACCACGGCTCGGGTCGGCGCCGCCGCGTCCGTTATCAGTAACTTCCAGGCGCAGTTCGTTGTCCGAGGAGCTGATCCGCACCCCCGCGTGTTCGGCGGTGGCGTGTTTGACGACGTTGGCCAGGCCCTCGCAGGCGATGAAGTAAGCGGTGGTTTCCACCCACGGCGGCCATCGCCCCGGCGCCACGTCGAGGTCGACGGTCAACGGCAATCGCTCGACCACGTCGTCCAGCGCCGGCTGTAGACCCCCTTGGGCAAGCATGGCGGGCAGCACACCATGAGCGACGTCCCGTAACTCCTGCAACGCGATGTGCATCTCGGTGCGCATCATTTCCACGACCTTCAGGACAGCGGGATCGTCGGTGCTGGCACGGACCTGGGCCAGGGTCAGGGTGAGCGCCAGCAGGCGTTGCTGGAGCCCGTCGTGCAGATCGCGTTCGATCCTTCGACGCTCGGCGACACCGGCCTCCGCTATGCGTCTTCGAGAGGCGTGCACCTGGTCGAGTTGAGCCCGGAGCTCGGCCTGGAGCCTGGCGTTCCGCAACGCCAGTCCGCTGGCACCGACCGCGGCGTTAACGAGGCCCTGATGCCGAGCCAGCGCCGGATCGGCCACCACGACGCCGATCCGGCCTACCGGGTGATCTCGCGGACAGAGTTCCTCCACCCCGGCACACCACGCCCCATCGATGGGGACAACCATCCGTCCCTCACCCGGGTCGGCCGCCGGTTGTCCTGTCTCGTCGACATAACACTGGGTCTGTTCCACCCAGAACAGCACCTGCAACGTGGGATCGCGCAACGCGGTCCGCAGATTAGCGGTCACGCTCACCTCGGAGTGTGGTCTGACCAGCTCGACGACGATGTCGGCGACCGCCGTGTGGGTGAGCCGACGACGCACGATCGCCGCAAGGAGTGCGGCCGGCATGGCGAGCAGCGCCAGCGACGTCAGCATCGACTGCATCTGCTGCCACCACTCCGTGAGCGGGGCGATCGCACGCATCACCACCGTCATCCCGGCGGCGAAGATCGAAGCGATCATCGGAGCGAGGACCCAGTGGTCGACGCCGCCGAGCCGGCGCAGCCGGAGAACCACCAACGTGAGGTAGAACAGCGCCACCATGCCATCAACGATTAGGACGACAATCCAAAGGTGGACGTACAGGTCACGGTCTGCGACCACGGTCGGCCACCAAACCGACTGCGGCCACTGGGTCCAACTCGGGTCGTAGAACAACGAAACCAAGCCGTGGCCACCTCCGACGCATATCCCCGCGACCACCAGGAACACTCGTTCGCTGCGAGTGGCCACCTTGCGCTCGGGGTAACGCAGGAGCGCCCAGGCGGTGAAGAACCAGAACAGCGGCAGAACCAGCGCACCGACGAACGGCACCGGACCGGGCAGCGACACGCTAATCGAACCGACCAGCCAGCAACCACCCCCCAAAGCGAGCAGCACCGCCGTCATCCGTTGCGCCGGCTCACGGATCAAAAGCGCGGCAGCGAAGATGAACAGCAAACCCGCAGCCACATCGACAACCCGCTGCAGCAGCCACTCACCCTGCACCGGAGCTTGAAGCGACGGGAACAACACGGCCACCGACGCCGCAACCACGACCGCCGTGGCGACCGCCGATCGCAGATACGCGCGGCGCAACCCATCGCCATCCGGGACATGAGCCGCAAACATGGAGATATTGAAAGGCATCCGCTTCTGTCTCGTCGAGGTGGTTCCACCGCGACGATTTACTCCAGCGAGCCCGCGGCCGAATTGAGTGATCGGCTTGGCCTCCGTCCGGTCCATCATCGCACGCTCCCGACGATGTCGGCGATCTGTTCGACCGATGTCCTTACCCTGTCAACGACCGGGTCGCGATGGCCTCGGTGTTTCCCCCCGAGGTCGGCAGGGTTTCCCCTCGATCCTTTCCTCAAGCCCGAGAATAGACCTGGACCGTGACGGATCGGCGGCTGCATCCTTTGGACGATGGTGAGCGAGTTTGCCCTCGTCGGACCGGACAGGACCGTCATGCGGGTCAACCAACTGCAGCGCAACGTTCGAGACAATGATCGCGTCTCTCGGTGAAGGCCGGTGTCGGCGGATCGGCCACCCGCGGCGCAAGAAATGTCTCGACGACTCTCAGCTGCGGTGTCTCCTCGGGTCGACCCCGCGAGCCATGCCGGTCCGTAGATTCGTGTTCCAGCGGAAGAGCAGATCTCACAGCCTCGGGCCCAGGCGATGCGTACTGGGTCGACTGGTTGAACGTCAACGCTGCTGGTACCGCGCATCTCACATCATGTGATTCAACAGGTCTCCTCACAAGGAGTGACCACCGCCGACCCCTGGTGAATACTTGAGAGATCCAGCTTGACGACCACGGTTTGGCGCGATGCCTTATGGCGATACATCGGGAAAACCCTGAAGATCAAGCGGGTTCGCCCTCGTGACTGTCGATTCAGCTTCCGGCACAGTCCAATCGCAGAGCATAACCAACTCAAGCGGTAGGGACGTCTTGATGTCAGAATCTAGTTACCGGGCAGAGCCTCAAACCCGTGTGAGCCCGACACATCAACCCACCTTCAGGGTCTCTCGTGTGACTACCGAGCAGAGTCTGGGCGCGTTCCACTTTGCCCGCCAGGGTCTAGCCCGGTATTGGTCGTTGCCTTTGTGCTGGTCGCATGGTCGTCGCCGCTCGCCCTCGTCCTCGACGTCGCTCTGGTAAAGATGACTGGCATGCGGTCCCCAGGTTGTGTGGCGCGGGCTTGGCGTTCTTGCGGGTCGGGGCGCATTCACCGTCTTGGACTGCGACAGTTCCTTGCGAAAGCGGATGGTCTGCGCCTGGTGCCTCACGCACCGGCAACATCTCCGGGCGTCGGCTGCAGCAGCGACCCCATACAAGCTGTGCGAGGAGCGAATCGAAATGATCAATCCTGCAACTACTCCCAGCAACCGTTCACGCTCGTGCGCTAAACCCGGTCCCCGTTTGGCCCAAGGGGGGTTGGTGAGTTGAAAAGGGGTATGCACGGCAACTCTTTTGGCGCTACCACTTGAGTATTGCCGCCTCCCAAGATCGAGGGTGGAACCGGAATTGAAGTCAGAGACCTGCGGATCCCATTGCGGGACAAGGTCTTCCAACGACAAGCCGATTCGTAATACTTAGTGGGAGGGGCCAATGTCGCTGCAATCGTGGTTCCAGGACCGTCGAATTCGGCGTCTCCGGGATCGTCTGGACTCGGCGGTGGCCGAATTGGAGGCTGTCGCGCGGAGACCGTCGGGGGAGGCGGATCTGAGCCGCACGGCGAAGGTGTACGGCCGGGCGATGCGGCTGGCGTTGCAGGTCGACCCAGGTAGGGCGGTTGCCATTCTCGGCTCGTTTGATCATGTTGTCCCGGACGAGCAGTACGGCAGGGCCTTCCAGCCGTCGGATGCGGATTGGCTCCGGTTTGTCGGCGCCGATGACCCGGACGGGCTGACGGCGGTGTTCGAGGTGGCGACCCGGCTGCGCGCGGTGACCCTGCAGCGTGACACGTCCGATCGGCTACTGCGGGTGCTGTCCCAGGGCAGCGACACCGCGCGGCTGGTCACCTTCCTGCAACGGCTGCAGCGGCTGGAGTTGCTCCCGCCCGACCGACTCACCGCGGCGCTGACCGAGTTCGTGAGGCATGCCTCGTTCGATCATGACGGAGCGTTGTGGACCTCGTTCTTCGACACGGTCCCGGAATCGTCCCTGCCGCGGATCTTCGATGTGCTGCTGTTCCTGGGCCGCGGCCAGGACGCCGCGGCCCTGGCCGACACGGCGGAGCGGAAGGAGCGGGCGTTGCGGTGCTGCCTGGGGTCGCGGCGGATGGTCGATGTCGACGCCGCGGACCGGTTGGCGCAGGAGCTGTCCGACCCCGGCGCCCTGCGGATGGCCCGGGAACGGCGCGGCGATCTGCTGGTCGAGGCCGGTCGGGACGAGGAGGCGCTGGAGTCCTACCGGCTCGCCGACAGGCCGGACCGGATGAGCGAATGTTACGAGCGGCTCGGGCGGCTGACCGATGCTCTGCGAACCTGCCCGGCAGATGCCGCGGACCGGCTCGCCCACCTCGCCCACGCCGCGCACCGCGAGATCGACGCCTTGGTCGAGGGCCGCGACTTCATCGGGGCCGCCGCGGGAACTGCCGCGCTGGTCGAACACCTCGACAGACCGGCGGGGACCGAATCGGTGCTGGCCGCGCGGGAATCCGCCGCGGCCCTGCTCGCCGCGGTCCTGGTGGCGGGTCGGGACCACTTCGCGCAGCTGGTTGCTACCGCAGAGCCCGACGGGCGCGCGGCGATCCGGCTGGAGTGGAGCCACTTCGAGGAGGCCGCCGGTGATCAGGTGCGAGCCGCGCAGCTGGCGGCCGAGGCGGGCGACCGGTACCGCGCGCACCGGCTGTTCCGTGCCGCGGGCCGGTTCGGTGACGCCGTCCGAACCCTCGAGGGCGACCAGTCGACCGACAGCCTGCAGGCCAGGGCCCGGGCCAGCGCCGACGGTGGCGACCCGGGCGGCGCGGCCCGGCTGCATGAACGCGCCGGCCACTACCAACCGGCCGCGCAGGAATACGAACTGGCCGGAGAATTCGCTGCGGCGGCGCGCTGCTGGCGGCGCCATCTCGGCGAGGATGCGGTCAAGTTGGTCGGGTCGGTCGAGTTCGTCCGGTGCCTTCGCCGGGCCCGTGCGTACGGGGAGTTGGTCGAGGTGTGCGCCGAGGCGATCCAGCGCAGGGGACGACAGTCGCCAGCGGTCACGCACCTCACCGAACTGCTGCGGGTCGAGGCGGACTCGCTCGACCCGGATGTCGAACAGGCCGCCAGGGCCGCCCTGGACTCGGTGTCCTCGCAGGACCGCGTGGTCTTCGAGCAACGCGCCCCGATCTGGGTGGAACGGGCCCGGACCGACGTCGACCACCGGTACGCCGGGGTCTGGGGCCTCGACCTGGGCACCACGACCTCGGTCGCCGCGATCTACGACAGCGTGCTCGGCCGCGCCGTGTGCTGCCCCTGGAACGGACAGGAGCAGTTCGCCTCGACGCTCAGCCTGGTAGGTGATGTCCGACGCCCGGACACCGAGTACACCGAGGTGATCGGACTGGCCGGCGAGGAGACCCTCGGAAAGAACATTGTCGGACACATCAGCGGCGCGAAACGCCGATTAGGCAGCAGCACCACCTACCGCATCCGTGACCGCTCCTACCGTCCGGAGGACATCGCTGGCCGGGTGATCCGACATGCCGCCCGCCGCGTCGTCGAGGGGTTCCTGCGCGGCCAGGTGCGGGAGCGGGTCGCCGAGCTGGCCCGGGCCGAGCTGGCCAACGTCCCGGACCGGTGGCTGGACTGGGTCGATCAGCAGCACGACCTGCGGATCACCCGCTCCCGCGTGGTCATCACGGTGCCCGCCTTCTTCGAGAACAACCAGAAGAACGCCGCCCGCGACGCCGGTGAGATCGCCGGGGTCGAGGTGCGGCGCCTGATCCACGAACCGACGGCGGCGTGCATCGCAGTGCACCGGGAGCGCCGTCTGGAACAGAACGTCGTGGTCGTGGACCTCGGGGCGGGCACGCTCGACCTGAGCCTGATCGACCTCGGTGACGGGGACGGCCTGTACGACGTCCAGCAGGTCGACGGCGACACCAGGTACGGCGGCCGCGACTTCGACACGATCATCTCCGGGGCGCTCGCCGAAGAGCTCGCCGCCCGCGCCCAGGGGATCGTCGTCGGGGAGACGGGCAGCCGGCGCCGGCGGCTGGATGTGGCCGCCGAGCATTTGAAGATCGCGTTGTCGTCCCAGCACACCGCCGAGTACGTCCTGACAGGCTTCGACGACGCCCACGAGAACGTCACCCTGACGCTGGGTCGTGACGAGTTGGAGGGACTGCTCGCCGACTCCCTGCAACCGCTCCGGGATACCTGCACCCGGTTCCGCGAAAACGCGATCAGGCGGACCGGTGCGGCGATGGAGGGGTCGTGCAGCCTCGTCCTGGTCGGCGGTCCAATGCTCACCCCTGCCGTGCGCCGAGTGGTCGAGGAAGCGTTCCGCCTCACCGCTGTGGGGGTCAACCACCCGCGGACGGCGGTGGCCTGCGGGGCCGCGTTGCAGGGCGCGGTCCTGGACAACGCTCTCCAAGGGATCGTCCTGCTCGACGTGACCCCACTGGCGCTCGGGATCGAAACGAAGAACGAGGGGTTCACCACCCTGATCGAGGCGAACACCACCATCCCCACCCAGGTGACGAAAATGTTCACCACGACACAGGACTACCAGTCGGAGGTGAAGATCCAGGTCTACCAGGGGAGTCTCACGTCCAAGATCGGACAATTCCGGCTCGAGGGCATCCTGCCGGCCCCGGCGGGAACGCCGCATATCGACGTGACGTTCTCGATCGACGCGAACTGCGTGCTGACGGTCACCGCCCGTACGGAAACCGGCGCGTCCAAATCGATCACGGTGACCGACACCACCCTGTTGTCCCCGCGCGAACGGCAACGCCTGGCCACCAAACTCGCTGAGCAGCAAGAACGGCAGGGAGTGCGGGCCGATGCGCAGCGTCTGCTCGCCGCCGCCGCCGAGCGACTCGCCGACACCGACGACCTGGTCAGAACGTGGCGTGGCCGGCTCGACGGCTACCGCCCGTCGACGGCGGATCCCGACCCGACCATCCGCGCGGCGCTGACCGAGATGTTCACCACCGGTACCGAGGTCGAGTCCGAGCTGGTCTCCATTGAACTGGTGCTCCGCGATCTCGTCGCCAACCTCCGCGCCCACCTGGAACGCTCCGGCCACGACTTCGATGTGGCGACGACCCGGAACCTCTGCGAGCAGCTCGAGACCAACCTGAACCGTTACCTCGAGCTGCGCAACAAAATCGGGGGGTGGAACGCCATGCTGATCCGCGCCGCGGGCGCCCAAACCGACCCGCTGGCGAACTTCCTGACCTGGCACGCCGCGGGTGACCACGTCCGGGCGCTGGAAGCGCTGGCACGGTACGGCGTGCCGCTGGTCGACCTCGACCACATCCGCAAACACCTCGACTCACTGGCGAACGTGGGTGATGCCACCGGCTACGACGCGCTGCTCCGCGAACACGCCACGCAGCTCGGAGCCGTGCCCGTCGATGCCGCCGACCCCAGTGCCTTCCTCGCTTGGGCCCGGACCGCGGTCGCGCTGATCCGGGCACCGAGCGGGCCCACCGGAGCGGGCTTCGTCCGCACCGATCGACTGGTGCTGGCCAATCGACGGCTCGTCGTTCCTCGAGTCGACGGCAGCGACGTCCCGACCGATCCCGGCGACCTCGACGTCCTGATCGACGGACGGGCCCGGCCCGCGCACCGGATCATCACCTCACCTCGAGCCGAAATGCTCGCCCTGATAGAACTCGATGAGTCCGTCGAAACGAAGACGCTTCGCGTCGGTCACTCAGGCCTGATCCGGGTCGGCGACCCGGTGCACGCCGTGGAAATCGACGCACACGGAGTCCCCAACATGATCAGCGGGACCGTCCAGGGGCTCGACCGGTACTCCGAGCAGAACCCGCTGGTCCTCCGGGTGGAACTACCCGCCGGCAGCCGCCCCAGCGATTGCGCGCTGTTCAACGCGGCGGGAGAGGCGATCGCCGTGCCGGGCGTCGTCCCGACCACCAAAGATGGCGGCCCGACCACCAAAGATGACAGCATCTCGTTCGCCATAACACTCGACAGTGCCGACCAGCTGCTGTCCATGGCGAGGCCGGAGTAGCGCCCATCGGCGCCATCAAAGGTGCTTTGCTTTGCCAACCCGACCAGGGGCTACTCCACCACCGCATCCCCTTGCTCAAAACGAGAGGTCGATACCGGCATGAACGGATCACATTGGGTGGTACACCTGCTGATCCTCCCCGCAATAGCTGCTCTCTGCATAGTCGCGGAGCTGATATTGGTGTTGTACTGTTTGGTGAATTGGGTAATGGCGAAATTACGTCGAAAGCGATGGGCCTACGGTCCATTTCAGCTGCCTGTAATTACTGCGTCAGGCGTGACACTCGCCGTCGCAGTGGTCCTGTTCTACCCTTTCGACAGCGAGCACTATCAATGGCACCCCATTGATAGTGTTGTTCAGAAGGTAGTAGCACAATACGTGGTAACACCACCCCTCAGCAACGGCGTGATTTACAGCTTCATGCAATACGAGTTCTGGATAAATGGTACTCTCTACCCAATTGACAATGAGTTAAGAGCGGAGGCCGTCCCGCGACCAGGTGATTCTATCCACCTAGATTGCGCCCGAACTATGAAACGCGCAGGCGGCCTGGCGCAACGGCGAGTGCGACGTCCGCAGATGGACCAGCTCAGATCCTCACCGATTGTGGTTGTCCCGGACGCGCTGGCCGGGGACGGTCGGTCATGAGCGCCCTGCGCGTCCTGGACAGTGCTGCCCCGCCGGTGTTCGTCGTTGGCCTCGTGCTCTACGTGCAGGGCGCTATCAGCGGATCCTGGGCCCAGTATCTGGGCATCGTCATGGTGGGCATCGCCATGGGCTGGTTCTCCGCACGGCTGCCACGGATGCCGTCATGAACGTCCCCGCAACCTTGGATCGATTGGCCACCGCTGGTCGCCATTGCCGGGCTGGTGGTCACCCTGGAGGGCCTGCTCCACCGGTCGCTGATCGCGCTGCCGGGCATGGTCGCCGCCGCGCTGGCGCTGGGCTGGATGAACGAGCGTCAGTGATGACATCGGCTCATCGCGTTGACCTACGGGTGGCTCGGATCTGTGGAGATACGACCGAGGTGGAGGTCAAGGATGACGTCCCGTACTCCCGGGGCGCCTGAATGGTCGAGGAACTTTCGCCGGGTAGCCGGCTCGGCGGGGTCGCTGCCGCCGGGCTGTGGGACACGTCCCCGGCCGCACTCGCGGCTCGCCCGGCAAACGGCGGAATTTGGGATGACCTTGACTATTTCTCAACACGCCGACGTAAGTTCGGTCTAACCAGCTGTACCTCGAGCAGTTCGGTACTCCCCCACCTGCAAAGACGTCCAAACGTCTCTCTGTGAGTCAACGACCCGGTCGCCCCGACGTTCGCCTGCCAGGTGATGGTCCAGGTCGCGGTCGCCGTGAGCGGCCACGCGGCTGTCCCGTTGGTTCGCTTTGACAACGATCGCCATCGGTAGTTGTAGCCATAAGTCGGCCAGGCCGGCTCATACCCAACCTCCAACTGAACCGCAGCGAGTGCTGGATCTGCTTGATGCCCGATCCCGCCATTCGTAGAAACCCGCGCGGGACACCTTCGCCCAAACGCACATCTTGTAGATCGGGTAGTTGCCTTCTTCGCCGGCGATGAACG
>Ga0208851_1000819_pt1 | contig 12100 bp, 11 predicted proteins | sample NGESurshal092012_FD_184481 | JGI IMG/M metagenome (GOLD analysis project Ga0208851, IMG submission 184481) | Arctic peat soil microbial communities from Barrow, Alaska - NGEE Surface sample 415-2 shallow-092012 (SPAdes) | ecosystem: Environmental > Terrestrial > Soil > Wetlands > Peat ... | reverse complement strand
GGCCGCCGTCGGCCTGGGCCTCGTCGTCCTCGCCGAGGCCGGGCGCCGTCCGATCGACAACCCGGACACCCACCTCGAGCTCACGATGGTCCACGAGGGCCCGACGCTGGAGTACGCCGGCCGCGACCTGGCACTGCTGCACTGGACGGCGGCGGCGCGCACCTGGGCGGTGCTCGTCCTCGCCGCCGAGGTCCTCGTCCCGCACCCGGGCCCGTTCGCCGTCCAGCTGCTCTGGCTCGTCGGGTGGATGGCGCTCTTCGTCGTCCTGCTCGCCGTCGTGGAGACGACCCAGCCGAAGCTGCGGTTGCTGCGCGTCCCCGTCCTGCTCTACGGGGGTGCGGTCGTCGCCATGCTCGGCCTCGCCGGTCGCCTGCTCGGGGTCTCGGCATGAGCGTCCTGTTCGTCATCGTCGTGACCGCGCTCGCGCTCGCGATCGTGGTCGCCCGGCGGCGCACCGCGGCCGTCGCGCTCGTCGCCGTGCAGTCGGTGGCGCTCGGCGTCTACGCGCTGGTGCACGGGTTCGGCGAGTCCTCGGCGTTCCTGGTCGGCGGCGTACTGCTGGTCGGCAAGGGCATCCTCCTGCCGCTGGGCCTGGCCTGGCTCGTGCGACGCACGCGCGAGCCACGGCTGATCGCCGGCGAGCTTCCGCCGCTCACGCGCGTGACCGTCGCGGCCGCGATCACGCTCGCGGCCGTCGCGCTCATCCCATCGCTCGGCCTGGACAGCCGGGCCGCCGATCAGGGCGCGGTGGCGCTCGTGGTCCTCGGGGTCGTGATCGCCGTCCTGCGCAGATCCGCGGTGTTCCAGGCCGTCGGATTCCTGGTCGCCGAGAACGGCGTCTACCTCGCCGCGCTCGCCGCGCCCGGCGGCCTGCCGGCGATCGTCGAGATCGGCGTCCTCTTCGACCTGGTCATCGTCGTCGCCGTCGCGGCCGCCTTCACCAGGCGCATCCACGACGAGTTCGGCACCGGGGACACGACCGTGCTGGGGAGCCTGCGTGACTGAGGCGCTTGTGATCGCCGCGCCGGCGTGCGCGCTGCTGACGGGCGCGGCGACGTGGCTCGCGCGCACCGCGCGCCAGGCCGACCTGCTCAACAGCGCCGGAGCCGTGCTCACGGCGCTGCTCACGCTCGCCCTGGCGGGCATCGCGCTCACGGACGCCTCCCACCCGCGGCACGGAGCCTGGTGGATGCTCGACGCCGCCGGCGGCGTCTTCCTCGCGGTGATCGCCGTCATCGGACTGCTCAGCGCGCTGGTGGCGCCATCGCAGCTCGCCTCGTCGGGCCGCGGGCTCGTCCGCGCAGCCCGCGGGCGGGGGATGTACTACGCGGCCTACCACACGTTCTGGGCCGCGCTGATCGTGGTGCCGCTCGTGGACAACCTCGGCCTCGCCTGGCTGCTCGTCGAGGCCACGACCGGGGCGTCGGCGCTGCTCGTCGCCTACAGCGGGACGCGCGGCGCGCTGGAGGCCGGCTGGAAGTACCTCGTCCTCACGACGTTCGGCCTGGCGATCGCGATGCTCGGGATCATCGTCCTGTACGTGGCGATCGCGCCCGGCGACGGCACGCTGGGGACGCTGGACTGGCAGTCGATCGCGCGCGCTGCGCCCGGGCTGCGCGGCGGCCCCGCCGTCGTCGCATTCGTGCTGATCGTGGCCGGGCTGGCGACGAAGGTGGGCTGGGCGCCGGTCCACAACTGGCTCCCCGACGCGCACAGCGAGGCTCCCCCGCCCGTGAGCGCGCTGCTCTCGGCGGCGCTGCTGCCGACCGTCGTCCTCGTGACGTGGCGGGTCCTGATCGCGCTCGGCCCGGCGCTGACCCCCGGAACCGCGAGCGCGCTGGTGCTCGCGTTCGGCCTGGTCTCGCTCGCCGTCGCGGTGCCGTTCCTGTGGCGCTCGATGGCGTGGAAGCGCCTGCTCGCGTACTCGAGCCTGGAGCACATGGGCATCCTGGCGGTCGGCATCGGGTTCGCCACGCCGCTGGCGACCGCCGGCGTCGTCGTGCACGTCGCCGGCCACGCGCTGGCCAAGTCGCTCGGCTTCTACGCCGCGGCGCCGCTCCTGCGGCACGCGCCGCGCGCACACGACCGCGCCGTGCGCGGCCTGGCGTTCGCGAACCCCTCGACGGCCGGCGCGGTCGGCGTGAGCCTCGGGGCGCTGGCGGCGATGCCGCCGTCGCCACTGTTCATCAGCGAGCTGCTGATCCTGCTCGGCGGGGTGGCGGCGCACGAGATCGCCGTCACCGTCGCCGCGGCGCTGCTGCTGGCCCTCGGATTCCTCGGGCTCGCGCAGGCGCTCGTCGACGGGCTCGTCGGCGAGCCCCGCGTCAGGCGCTGGCGCTCGGGGCGCTCCGGCGTGCGGATGCGGCGCCTGACACTCGTCTGCGGCACGCTGCTGCTCGCGCTCACCGCCGTCGCGTGCCTGCTCCCCGGCTCGGGCGTCGTGACCCATCTGATGGCGGGAATCGCATGAGCGGCGTCCTCGAGGTCGAGCATGTGGAGACCGGCCGGTGGCGCTCGGCGGTCGCGGCGGCGATCGACGGCGGCGCCGAGTTCGACGGCCTGTACGCGGCGCCGACGGGGCACGATCCTGCGGTCCGGCTGGTGCTGCGCCAGGGCGCGGCGCGCCGCATGCTGACCGCGCGGGCCGCCGAGTCGCGCCTCGCGACGGTCGTCGATCTCCTCCCCGCGGCGGAGTGGGACGAACGCGAGGCGCACGACACCCACGGGGTCGTCTTCGACGGACACGAGCCGCTGCGCGCGCTCGTCGCCCATCCGGCGGACCGGGCCGGCTGGATCACGCCCGTCGAGGGCCCCGACGTCCACGAGGTCGCCGTCGGCCCGATCCACGCGGGCGTGATCGAGTCCGGGCACTTCCGCTTCCACGTCGTCGGCGAGCGGGTGCTCCACCTCGACCTGCGCCTCTTCTACAAGCACCGCGGGCTCGAGCGCGCCGCGGAGGGCGTCACGCTCGCGGGCGGCCTCGCGGTCGCGCGGCGCGCCTGCGCGGCATGTGCCGCGGCCAACGCGGTCGCGTACGCCCAGGCGGTGGAGTCCCTGCTGGGCCTCGAGCCCGATGAGGACCTGCGCCGCAGCCGCACGGTGATCCTGGAGCTCGAGCGCCTCTACAACCACCTCCACGACCTCTCGGCGCTCTGCGCCGGCGTCGGCTTCGACCCCGGCACCATGACGTTCGCGGCGCTCAAGGAGCGCGCCCAGCGCGTCAACGAGCGCGTCACGGGCCACCGGTTCCTGTTCGGCGCCGTCCGCATCGGCGAGGGGGCCGGGGACGTGGATGCCGGGACTGCGGCGGAGGTCCGCCGCGAGATCGAGGCGATCGGGTCAGATGCCGCCGCCGCGTGGCGGACGCTGACGTTCATGGAGGCGGTGCAGGACCGCCTGCGGGGCGTCGGGCCGCTGAGCCGGGAGGACGCCGAGCGCTGGGGCGCGGTCGGCCCCGTGGCGCGCGCGAGTGGCGTGCATCGCGATGCCCGCACCGAAAACCCCGGCCTGCTCTGGTACCCGGACCTGCTTCCCGCCCGACCCGAGCACCCGACCGGCGACGTCGCCGCGCGCGCGGAGGTCCGCGCCCTCGAACTCGAGCAGACGTGCGCGATGCTGAGCGGCCTGCTCGGCGCGCCGCCCGGGCCCGGCCAAGCGACTGCGTCCCGCGAGCCGGCCGCGCTCGGCGTCGCGTGCGTCGAGAGCCCGCGCGGCGCGACCGTCTGTTGCGTCGAAGCCGACGAGGACCACATCGTCCGCCTGCACCTGCGGACCGCCTCGTACGCCAACTGGCCGGTGCTCGCCCGCGTGGTTCCCGGCGCGATCCTCCCCGACTTCCCCCTGATCAACAAGAGCTTCGAGCTCTGCTACGCCTGTGTGGACCGCTGACCGATGTTCGTCCTGCTCAAGCGCCTGCAGCAGCTGCGACGGTCGGTCGCGCTGGCCGCGCCCGCGGAGCCCGGCTCGCTGGCGCTCCGGCACGCCGACTGCGGATCGTGCAATGGCTGTGAGCACGAGCTGACGAACGCCGCCGGCCCGCACTACGACCTCGCCCGCCACGGCCTCTCCGTCGTCGCCTCGCCGCGCCACGCCGACGTGCTGCTGATCACGGGCGCCGTGACCACCCGGATGCTCGGGCCGCTGCGCGCCGCCCACGCCGCGATGCCGGAGCCGCGGCTCGTGGCAGCCCTCGGCGACTGCGCGCTCGGCGTCGGCGTGATCGGGGACCCGGCGGAGCTCGTCGGGCCGCTGGAGGACGTCCTCCCGGTCGACATCCGCGTCCCCGGGTGTCCGCCGACGCCCACCGCGATCGCCGAGGCCCTGCTCGGCGCGCTGGATCTCGTTCGCCACCCCCTGCGAGAGGATCAGCGCTGATGCCCAGCCGCGACACCGCCGGACAGCCGCGCGTCTCGCAGGTCAAGGCCGAGCTGTTCCGCGTGCTCGGCCACCCCGTGCGCGTGCGCATCCTCGAGCTCCTGCGCGACGGCGAGCGCACCGTCGGCGACCTGCAGCAGGCGCTCGGCCTGGATGCGAGCAGCACGTCGCAGCACCTGGGCGCCCTGCGCAATCGCGACGTCGTCGTGGCGCGCCGCGAAGGCAAGAACGTCTACTACGCCATCAAGGACCCCCGCACCACCGAGCTGCTCGAGGTCGCCAGGAAGCTCATCACCACCAGCATCGAGGACTCCCAGAGCCTGCTCGCCCAGCTCGCCGAGCCCGAGTGACGTGCTCTCACCGGCACCCCGGGCGTCGCAGGCTGACGCGGTGTGCTCGGCGAAGGCGCGCAGTGACCGAGACGTGGCGCCCAGGCGCTAGTGGACCCATCCGCAAGTCCCGGACAGATCCACTAGGCAGCCCTCCTGCGCAGCCCGCGCGCCCCGCCCGGCATGACCGCCGGGCCTGGGCCGATCACGGCCGCCAGCACGAGGTCGACGCCGTGGCTGCGCGCGCGATCGCGGCCGATGTTCTCGGCGCTGGCCACGTCGCGGGCGGCGACGTTCCCATGCCAGGGCTCGAGGTTGTTGTTCCGATCCAATCCGACGATGAGGTAGACCACAGCACGTCTCGCTTTCGGTGTTCGTTGAGCTCCTTCTGGGGTCTTGCCCGAGCAAGGACGCGCGTCCGCCACCTTCCTTCCCTGGCGGCTCGAGGTTTGTGCAATGCGTCGCACGTACGGATGCAGCGGTTGACCTCCCGGGCCCCGGACACGAACATGTGTTCGCCTTGCCCGCGACCATCCTCCACGCCGACCTCGACGCCTTCTTCGCCTCGGTGGAGCAGCGTGACGACCCGGCGCTGCGCGGCCGGCCGGTGATCGTCGGCGGCGGGGTGGTGCTCGCCGCGAGCTACGAGGCGCGGGCGTTCGGGGTGCGCGGGGCGATGGGCGGGCGCCGCGCGCGGGCGCTGTGTCCCGACGCGGTCGTCGTGCGTCCGCGCATGGACGCCTACAGCGCCGCGAGCCGGGCGGTGTTCGCGATCTTCCGCGACACCTCGCCGCTCGTCGAGGGCGTGTCGATCGACGAGGCGTTCCTCGACGTCCGGGGGATGGAGCACATCTGCGGTCCGCCCGCGGAGGCGGCCGCCGGCCTGCGCGCGCGCGTGCGGGCCGAGGTGGGGCTGCCGCTGACCGTCGGCGTGGCGCGGACGAAGCACCTGGCGAAGATCGCCAGCGGACTCGCCAAGCCGGACGGGCTGCTCGTCGTCGGCGACGACCCGCAGAGCGAGCGCGACTTCCTGCATCCGCTGGCAGTGGAGCGCATCTGGGGCGTCGGGCCGAAGACGGGCGCCGTCCTGCACGCCGCCGGGCTGCTCACGATCGGGCAGCTCGCCGCCGCGGGCGAGGACGCGCTCGTCGCGCTGCTCGGCCGCCATGCGGGCCGGCACCTCCACGCGCTGGCCACGAACCATGACCCGCGCCCGGTGCGCGTCGGGCGGCGCCGGCGCTCGCTCGGCTCGCAGTCCGCGCTCGGGCGCCGGCCGCGCAGCGATGCCGAGGTCGACGCCGTCCTCCTCGCCCTGGTCGAGCGCGTCATGCGCCGGCTGCGCGGGGCGGGCCTGGGCTGCCGGACCGTCGTCTTGCGCCTGCGCTTCGGCGACTACGAGCGCGCGACGCGCTCCGCCTCGCTGCGACGCGCGACCCGGCGCACGGACACCGTGCTCGGCCTCGCGCGCGGCCTGCTCGCCGAGGCGGCGCCACTCGTCGCCGAGCGCGGGCTGACGCTGCTCGGCATCTCGCTGACGAACCTGGCGGATGACGACGGTGCGCAGCTCGAGCTGCCGTTCGACGGCCGCTCCCCGGCCCTGGACGACACGCTCGACGAGGTGCGCGACCGGTTCGGCTCGGATGCGATCCGGCGCGCGGTCCTCGTGCACCGCGAGATCGGCCCCGCCATGCCGACGCTCAGCGACCGCTGATGCACCCCTGCCCCGGCCGCAGCTCGCTCGGCAGGTCGAAGAGCGCCTCGCCGGTGGTCGGCGAGAACCTCGGACGGCTCAGCCGGTGGCCTGGCCGACGAGGGCGCCGATGCCGGCGGTGACGGCCATCGCCACCGCACCCCATGCGAGGACGCGTGTCGTGGCCGGCAGGCGCCGCGCACCGCCGAGGCGGGCCCCGGTGTCGCCGAGCAGGGCGAGGCCGACGAGTGTCGCCGCCACGCAGGCCGCGACCCGCACCGACGCGGGAGCAAGGCCGATGGTGACCAGCGGCAGAATCGCGCCGGCCGAGAAGGCGAGCGCCGATGTCCATGCCGCCTGCAGCGGGCGGGCCCGCCGCTGCTCCTCCAGGCCGAGCTCGTCACGGGCGTGGGCCGCCAGCGCTCCGGCGCGGGTCAACTCGACAGCCACCCGCTGGGCCAGCTCGGCGGGGAGTCCGCGGCCCTCGTAGATCTCGGCGAGCTCGCGCAGCTCGCCGCCCGGGTCAACGCGGAGCTCGCGCTGCTCGAGCCGCAGGTCCGCCTCCTCGGCATCCCGCTGGGAGCTCACCGAGACGTATTCCCCGGCGGCCATCGACAGCGCACCGGCCGCAAGGCCGGCGATGCCGGCAGTCATGATCGCGGCCGCTGACGCGCCGGAGGCCGCGACACCGAGGACCAGGCTGGCGGTGGAGACGATCCCGTCGTTGGCGCCGAGCACCGCGGCCCTCAGCCAGTTCGATCGGTGGCTGAGGTGCGACTCCTGCGGGGTGACGGCCTGCTCCATCGTCGGTCCTGTCTGCTCGATGAGCGGTGACGCCCCGGGGCGCGCCGCGGAGTGGTCGACGGTAGCCGACAGGCAGCGCCCGCCTCGGCGCCGCGCGTCGACCAGTGGAGGTTCGATCGGCGACGGTCGCGAGGACCCCGCCCGGGCGTGGCGTGCTCGCAACGGCCGTGCACGTCACGATGGGATCGTGTCCGACGTCGAAGAAGTCCGCGCTGCGAAGGGAGAGCACGCGCCCGTGAGCGCCCGTCCCGCGCCGCGATGGCCGAGCGCGTCGCGCAGGGTGGCCGGCGTCGTCCTCGCCGCGATCGTCCTCGCCGGGGCGGCCCCGAGCGCGCTGGCCGGTCCGCTCGCCCGCCGCTGCGTGCCCGGCAGCACGCCGCTGCTCGTCGGGAAGCGCGCGCTGCTCGTGCGCCGGGCGTCGCAGGGCGACCGGGCCGAGCTGTCCGCCTGCCGGCGCGGATCGCATCGCGCGGTCGCGCTCGGTGCGACCTACGGCAACGACGTCAGCACGAATGCCCGTGCTCGCTCGACGCTCACGGGCGCCGCCATCGGCGGGAGCGTCGTCGCCGCAGGCTTCGAGGCGCTCGTCAACGGCTGCCTGTACGCGCGCGGCTGCGGCGACGCGCCGCGGCAGGTCCTGCGAATCGCGGACACGAGCGCGCTGACGCTGCGGCGGATCCCGCTGCTCGGGACGCTCGACGACGTGACGGTCGCCGCCGACGGCCAGGCGACGTTCCGCGTCGACGAGTTCGCCTGCACGTCGACGTACCGCACGGCGCCGCAGCCGGGCAGTGCGATCGACCTGCTCGGCCGCGTGCCCACACGGGTGCCCGGAACGGACGCCGTGCGGCTCTGCGGCGCGATGGAATCAGGACGCTGACCGCCACGTTTGGCGCCTGCCGATACGCCAGGTATGTTGCGCTGCGGCCCGCAGGACCGACACGATGCGGGCATGACGAGCGGAGGAGCGGGAGTGCAGGGCGAATCGGAATCCTCGGGTGATGCGGCCGCGCGCGTGGCCGGCCTCATGCCGCAGCTGCGCCGGGACCTGGAGGAGCTCGTGCGCATCCCCTCGGTGTCGGTCCCGGGCGTGATCGACGCGCCGCTGCTGGAGGCCTTCGAGCTGACCTCGAAGCTGTTCGCCGAGGCCGGCGTCGAGGTCGGGCGGCTCGACCTCCCGGACACCGCGCCCGTCGTCGTCGGGCACATCCCGGCCCCGCCCGGCGCGCCCACCGTGCTGCTCTACAGCCACTACGACGTCGTCCCGGCCGGCGACGAGGCCCAGTGGGACTCGCCGCCGTTCGAGCCGACCGAGCGCGACGGCGCGCTGTTCGGGCGCGGCGCGGCGGACACGAAGTCGAACATCGTCGCCCACGTCGGCGCGCTGCGCGCCTGGGATGGACGGCCGCCGGTCGGCGTCCGGATCTGCATCGAGGGCTACGAGGAGATCGGCAGCGGCGCGCTGACGAGCTATCCCCCGACCGACCCCGACCTCTTCCGCGCGGACGCGCTGATCATCGGGGACATGGGCAGCATCAGTCCCGGGACGCCGACGCTGACGACGGCGCTGCGCGGCATGGCCAACGTCACGCTCGAGGCGCGCACGCTGCAGTCCGGCAAGCACAGCGGGCAGTACGGCGGCGCGGCGCCGGACGCGCTGCTCGCGCTGATCCACGCGATCGCCACGCTGCACGACCAGCAGGGCAACGTCGCCATCGCCGGGCTGCGGCGCAACGAGTGGGACGGGCCCGCGCAGAGCGAGGAGCAGTTCCGCGAGCTGGGCACGGTGCTCGACGGGGTGCCGCTGATCGGCGGCGGCGGGCTCGGCTCGCGGATCTGGTCGGGGCCGGCGATCACCGTCATCGGGATCGACGTCCCGTCGGTCGACGGCGCGGTCAATGCGGTCTCGCCGCACGCCCGCGCGGTGCTCAACGTGCGGGTGCACCCCGAGCAGGACGCGAGTGAGGCGCAGGCCGCGGTGATCGAGCACCTGCGCGGCGCGCGGCCGTTCGGGATCGAGATCGACGTGCAGCCGGGGCCCACAGGCAACGGCTTCTCGGCCGCGACCACCGGCCCGGCCTACGCCGCGGCGCGCGAGGCGTGGGCCGCGGCGTGGGGCGCCGACGTGCTGCTCGCGGGAAGCGGCGGGTCGATCCCGATCGTCAGCGCGCTCGCCGGCGCGCTGCCCGATGCGGAGGCCCTGCTGGTCGGCACGACGGACGGCTATGCGAACATCCACGGGCCCAACGAGCGCGTCCTGCTGAGCGAGTTCGAGCACGCGATCGTCGCCGAGGCCGACTTCCTCGGCCGCTACGCGAAGGCGTTCCCGGCATGAGCGACGCGACCGCGGCCGACGCGACCGCGGCCGACGGTGCCGCACCCACGCTGCTCGAGCGCATCCTCGGCGGGATCGAGCGCGTCGGGAACAAGGTCCCGCACCCGGCGATCCTGTTCCTCGCGCTGATCGCGATCGTGATCGTGCTCTCCCAGGTCCTCTACTGGGCGAACGTCAGCATCACCTACGAGACCATCAAGCCGCCGGCCGCGGCCGTCGAGCAGCAGGACATCGGCGGGTCGACCGCGCAGGAGCTGTACCTGCCCGCAGGACAGGCCGACGCCAAGGCCTACAAGCCGGTCCAGGAGACCGCCAAGGTCAAGGGCCTGCTCACGACCGAGGGCATCCGCTTCCTGTTCACCTCGTTCGTCAGCAACTTCATGGGCTTCACGGCAATGGGGATCATCCTGATCGTGATGATCGGCGTCGGGATCGCCGAGCTCTCGGGCCTGATCGGGGCGCTGATACGCAAGCTCGTCGCGGTCTCCTCCGTGGGCTCGCTGACGTACATCATCGTCTTCCTGGGGGTGATCTCGAGCGTCGCGTCCGATGCCGGCTACCTCGTGCTGATCCCACTCGGGGCGGCCGCGTTCATGAGCGTCGGGCGACACCCGCTGGCCGGGATCGCGGCGGCGTTCGCGGGCGTCGCGGCGGGCTTCGGCGTGAACTTCCTGATCACGCCGACCGACGCGATCCTCACCGAGGTCACGAACGAGGCGATCGGCCTCGTCGAGCCCGGCCGCACGATCGACCTGACCTCGAACCTCTTCTTCGGGATCGGGTCGACGATCCTCATCACGATCGTCGCCGCGCTGATCACGACGCGGATCGTCGAGCCGCGCCTTGGGACCTACGACCCCGCCGACGCCGGGACCGGTGAGCAGATCCAGGGCGCCGAGCCGGACACCGGGGTCGAGGTCTCGGAGGCCGACGAGGCCAAGGGGCTGCGCTGGGCCGGGCTCGGACTGCTCGGCGTGATCGCGCTGATCGCGCTGCTGACGCTGCCCTCCGGCGCGCCGCTGCGCAACCCCAAGACCGGCGACATCATCGGCACCTCGCCGTTCATGGACAGCCTCGTCGTGATCATCTCGCTCGCGTTCCTCGTCGCGGGCCTGGCCTACGGGCGCGCCGCGGGGACGATCAGGACGGCCACCGACGCGATCAACGCGATCACCAAGTCCTGGGCGGGGCTGGCAGGGCTGCTGTTCCTGTTCCTGCTGATCGCGCAGTTCATCGCGTACTTCAACTTCAGCAACATGGCGACGGTCGCGGCGGTCAAGCTCGGCGACCTCCTCGAGCACGTCCACATCGGCACGGTGTGGCTGCTGATCGGCGTCGTGCTGCTGACGACGATCGTGAACCTCATCATCCCGCAGGCGATCGCCAAGTGGGCCCTGCTGGCGCCGATCTTCGTGCCGCTCTTCATCCGCCTCGGCGTCGAGCCGCAGACCGTCCTGGCGGCCTACCGCGTCGGCGACTCGCCGACGAACGTCATCACCCCGATCATGGCCTACTTCCCGCTGATCGTCGTCTTCGCGGCGCGCTACGACAAGAACTCGGGGATCGGGACCGTGATCGCGCTGATGCTGCCCTACGCGATCATCATCGCCGTCGTCTGGACCGTGCTCCTCGCCGCGTGGTACCTGCTCGGCATCCCGCTCGGGCCCGGCTCGCCGGTGTGAGCCGGCGCTAGGCGGCCGCGGATGGCCGACTCGACGATCACCTTCATCGTCCTCGGCTGCGCGGTCGGGCTGTTCGTCTGGAACCGGCTGCCGGTCGGAATCGTCGCGGTGGGGGCGGCGCTGACGCTCTACGCCACCGGCGTGATCTCGGTGGACCAGGCATTCGCCGGCTTCGGCGACCAGACGGTGATCTTCATCGCGTCGCTGTTCATCGTCAGCGAGGGCCTTGACGCGGCGGGCGTGACGACCTGGGCCGGGCAGCGGCTGATCGCCCTGGCCGGGGGGCGCGAGCGCCGGCTCTCGGTGTCGCTCCTCGTGCTGGTCGCCCTGCTGGCGGCGATCATCACAGTCAACGGGGCGGTCGCCGCGCTCGTGCCGATGACCGTCGTCGTCGCCGTGCGGCTGGCGCGCGCCCCCTCGAAACTGCTGCTGCCGCTCGCGTTCGCCGGGCACGCCGGCTCGCTGCTGCTGCTCACCGGAACGCCCGTCAACATCCTCGTCTCGAACGCCGCGGCGGACTCCGCCGGCGGGCGGTTCGGGTACTTCGAGTTCGCGCTCGTCGGCGTCCCGCTCACGGTCGGCGCGATCGTCATCCTCACCGTGCTCGCCCCGCGGCTGCTTCCGGAGCGCCACCCACGGTCGATGCCGCCCGACCTCAGCGGGCACGCCCGCACGCTGATGGGCGACTACGCGATCGATCGCGACGTCCTCGCCCGGCACGAGGTGCCGGAGGAGCTGTTCACCCGCCGCTCGGGCGTGGCGGAGGTCATGCTCCCGCCACGCTCCGATCTCGTCGGCGCGACCGTGTTCCCCGGGATGGCCACCGAGAGCGGGGACCTCATCGTGCTCGCGGTCCAGCGCCAGGGGGAGGATGCGGGCCCCGGCG
>Ga0208851_1000818_pt1 | contig 12101 bp, 19 predicted proteins | sample NGESurshal092012_FD_184481 | JGI IMG/M metagenome (GOLD analysis project Ga0208851, IMG submission 184481) | Arctic peat soil microbial communities from Barrow, Alaska - NGEE Surface sample 415-2 shallow-092012 (SPAdes) | ecosystem: Environmental > Terrestrial > Soil > Wetlands > Peat ... | reverse complement strand
CAAACGGCGACCGCTCCAGGCCGTCTCCCGGCTCCCGCCGAGTCCCTACAACGAACACCCAACCAGTGCCCGCAACAGGGAGTGTGGACCAGTGACCTCACGAGGTCGACCGCAGCTGTCGGCCACCGGTCGGCCGAACCCGACGGGATCCGGTCGGCAACCTCGCACAACCACTCGAGCCGGTCAGTGAGCTGCATCAACACCCGGCTTCCGGTTGTCAACCCGACCGGTCGATAGGTGGTGCTCCGAAACTGCTGACGCAGCGCGATGATCGCCAGCTGGGTCGCGGCTTCACCGGTCTCGGTCGGGTCATCTCCGGTGTGCGGGCCGGGGTCGGGACCGGTCGTCGACCTGATGATCAGTTGCCGCGCGAGCGCCGTACAGGCGTCGGCTCCCCGGGCGCGCAGCTTGTTGTGGTCGCTGGGCGGCCACAAGAGCACCGCCACCGGAACCGCCAACACCGCGGCGAGGCCCCAACCCGCGAGCCGGGCCGGGATCTCCGCCGCTGTCGCCGGCACCGTCGCGGGCAGGATGAACGCGAGCAGCAACGCACGGGTGGCGCCGGCGGCGGCCGCACTGAACACCCCGGCGAACAGCACCAGGAACCCGACAACCACCATGCCCAGCACGGCCGACCACGGCTGACCGGATACCAGCGTGCCGAGCACGATCAAAACCACACCAATGACGGCCAACCCGACGTATGCGCCGAATCGCGCCGACCTACCGCCCGGGAAGTCGGCGAACAGCAAGAACGCCACCCCGCCGAAGGACGCGAACAGGCTCAGCTGGGAGTTGCCGATGAGGGTGCCGATCGCCAAGCCGGTCGTGACGGCGAACGCGACTTTGATCGCCTTCTGCAGCGCGTACCACTCCGGGTCGTGCCGGCGCAGTCGGCGAAAGATCGGACCTGACATCGATTCCTACCGGTTCTGCCGGGGTTCGCCGGGCGGTGGCCGCCGGCGAGCGGAATCTATCAGCCACCCCGGACAGCCGGCCGAAACCGCCGGCGGGCGCCGCCGGCAGGCGCTGGTGGGCTGGTGGCGTATGTCACCGTGCCTCCCGGAAGGTCCGCGGGTTCTCGCCGGTTACACCACATGACGGTCTCCGGTACATGCCCCGGGCTCCACCCCTTCAGTCGCCAAGAGCGACCACGTGCCGAGAGGCGCACTGCCCGGGGATCGTCCACCACGGCCGCCCGATGCCTCCCGCGTCGGGCGGCTGTGGTGTTTCCCGGTGATCTGTGGGCTACCGCGGGCAGCGCGGGCCGCTGTCGGTGCTGTCGGCCAGACTGCCCAGGATGAGCACCCCGCTTGGACTACTCCGTCTCGCCGCCCAGCGAATCGAGGGCAGCACCTTCACCCGGCCCGCCGAGGTGGTGCGGTGGATGCTTGCCATGCAGGCACAGGACCTGCCCGGGGCGAAGTGGTCCGTCGGGTTGCGGGCCCCGGGATCGACGCTGGCGGACGTCGACGCAGCGTTGGCCAGCGGCGAGATTATCCGGTCCTGGCCGATGCGCGGCACACTGCACCTGGTACTGGGCGAGGACATCAGCTGGATGCTCCATCTCACGGCCTCCCGAACGCTGCAGTCGCTGACCACCCGGCACCGCGAGCTCGACATCGACGACGCGGCCGTCGGCCGCGCAATGGATGTCGCCCGCGGCCTGCTGGAGGGCGGACGGAGCGCCACCCGGCCGGAGATCTTCGCCGCGTTCGAGACCGCCGGGCTGGGCACCGCCGGCCAGCGCGGCGTGCACCTGCTCGGCCGGCTGCATCAGATCGGCCAGCTGTGCCTCGGCCCGATGCGGGGCAACGACCAGGCGGTGGTGCTGATCGACGAGTGGGTCCCGCACCCTCGCCGGCTCGAGCGCGACGAGGCATTGGGCGAGTTCGTGCTGCGCTATTTCACCAGCCACGGCCCCGCCACCCTGCGCGACTTCGCCTGGTGGACAAAGCTTCCGCTCCGCGAAGCGAGGATCGGATTGGAGCTCGCCGGTCGCCGGCTGGAGACGCTGGTGGTCGATGACGTCACCCACTGGATGCCTCCTGGTCTGCCGGACCGAGCCGCCCGCCGGGTGCACGCGCTGCCCGGGTTCGACGAGTTCCTGCTGGGGTATGCCGATCGCCGCGCGAGCCTGGCGGCGGACCACGCACCGCTGATCGTTCCGGGCAACAACGGCATGTTCCTGAGCACCATCGTCGCCGACGGCACGGTCGTCGGGACCTGGCGGCGGAAGCGGACCGCAGCCGGAGTTACGGTCACGCCGGCGCCCTTCGCGCCGCTGTCGGCCAAGTCGCTCGCCGGGTTCCGCGCCGCAACGAGGGCGTACGGGCGGTTTCTGGGGGTTCCGGTCACCCTGGGGTGACGAGCGGCACCGACTCCCATGGGCAGTTCCTGGCCGGCCGGCAGCGCGCCAGCGTCCCACCACCCCGGACGAATCATTTAGTAATGCGTCTCAAACAGATTGCAATTCTTGGACACAAATTGTTCGCCAGATGGTCAAGAGTCTCGGCGCAGCGAACTCCACCACCCCCACCCAGGACCAGACGGCCATCGCGCTGTTCTTCTCGGGCTCTGCGTTCCTGCAGACCAACCGCGCGCTGGAGAACCAGGTCTCCGTGCGGAATCTGGACATCGTTCAAGCCGCGCGGATGTTCGCTGCCGTCGACATGACCGTCGCTGACGCCCTCATCTCCGTCTGGCACGCGAAGTACCTCTACGGATTCTGGCGACCCATCACGGCGATCCAGCAAGCCGCTACCATGGCAATCCCGCGACGGAGGCCGACCCGACCTGGAAACCACTGTTGGCGACGCCGCCGTATCCGGACTACGTCAGTGGTTATACAGGAATCATGTGCGGCTTCTCCGAAGCCCTGGAAACCCACTCTGCGCACCCGCCATTTGCAGCTGACCCTGACTTCCACGGCCGTGCCGGGAGCCCAGCGTTCCTACGATTCCGCCCGCACCCTGTGCGGGGACGTTCTGCAGGCCAGAATCTGGCTGGGAATTCACCTCCGGACCGCGGATACGACGGCCGCCCGCATGGGTCAGAAAGTTGCCGACTACGCCCTCGACCGCAATTTCGAGAAGGTCCACGGTCCATGGTCACGACCACTGAATCGACCTCTGACCCTGCGACGACGACCGGCGGAGCCTCGCCGACGTCGGCGGGGGAGAGTTCGGCGAGCGGTCGCAGGGGGAGTGGGGGGCTGGGTCAGCGACATCAACGACGATCGCGGTGACGGATGTGGCCTGCAGCAGCCACCGGGCATCCGGTGCAGACGCTCGGCCGTAGGCGGTGAAAAGTGCGGTGGGCATGGTTTTCTCCTCAGCTCGTTGCCCCAGTTCTTGAAGTTGAAGTCAGGTTTGAGGCCAAAGCGAACAAAACGAAGATGCCCAAGGCAGGCACACCCAGTTCGACGCGCAGGGCCCCAGGAGAGCCTCGTCAAGGGCGATGACGGGGTGTGGCGCGTTGCCAAGGTGTTCTACCTGAAAGACGAGCCGTGTTAGCTCGTCGGACAGCGGTCCCGACCGGGGTGTTCTCGATGAGAATGCTGCCGGCTCTCCCGGTGCTGGCCGATCCGCAGAACGATCCGCTGTGCCGGACGTCGGACCGGACGAGCCGCCGCCCGAACGGATTCAGGAGAACTGATGGGCCGCAACAACATTCTCATCCTTTGCGCGGGACCCTCACGGGAGTCGCGCGTCGATCAGGTCGTCGATAATTCGGAAATCGGCAAGTTTGAAGGTCAGCAGTGGGACCCGCTCCACAGTCGCTGTCGCCGCTATCGCCAGGTCGAGCTGGCGGCGACGCGGCTTGCCGCCACGTTGCGCGACTGCTGCCGCGAGCCGCCCCCAAGCCCGAGCGACCTCGACGGAAACGGGTAGCGGATCGAATGTTGCTTCGACGACCGCCAATCGATCGTTCCGCCGAGCTCGCTCGTCGTTGTCGCTGGCAAGCAGCGCGCCGAAATGCAGCTCAGTGATTGACACAACGCTAATCGCGGCTTCGACATCGATCGGTGCAACGTCTGCTATCAGCACTGATGTGTCCAGGAGTGCCCTCATGTCTCGTACGGATCGACAACGGCGCCATCGATGAGGACAAGATCGTCCTCAAGTCCGCGCGGCGTAGGTCCGCGCCACACCAAGTCCAGCGCGGGTCCGCTCACCCAGCGGTGTCTTCGAACCGGGCTCAGCTCGGCAACCTCGCGGCCGGCAACCGTGACGGTGAGCGTTTCCCCCGCTTCGACCCGCCGCAGCACCTCGCTGACCTGATTGCGTAGCTCCTTCTGAGGAATGGTGGCCATACAGCGATGGTAGCAGTTCTGCTACCATCGAGTTCCCTGTCCAGGCGGGGGTGCGGCGGACCTGCGTCATGGCGGCCACATCGGATTTGCACCCGGCGGACGTCGCGCCGAGCGGCTACGGTAGCGCGGCAGGGTAACGGTGTAGATGTTGATCATCAAGATGATCCGGCTCTTCGAGCCTCGTACGCCAGGGCGATCAGCGCCGGATCGTCTGGGCCGCGACGGGTCTGCGGATCCGGGGCACCCCATGGACAACATGCTCCGGAAGCACGGGGAAGCCTCTCAAGCGTCTGAAATGACATAGATGAGTGTCATTTCAGTTTGTTCTGCTATCTTTGGACGGTGCCGCAGGACCACGATGCGCAACTGATCTTCGCCGACCACGTCGGCCGCTTCTACGCGCGTCAGTACGCATTCCCGCCCATGGCCGGCCGACTCCTGGGCTATCTGTTTGTTTGCGAACCTCAGCAGCAGACGATTGACCAGCTGGGAGAAGCGTTGCTGGCAAGTCGCAGCGCAATCACCGGGGCGGTCAAGCTGCTCGAGGGCTATCGGGTGGTTCGACGGACCCGCATCGCCGGCGAGCGGATGGATCGGGTCAGTCTGGATCCCGCGAGTCAGCAGCCACAGAACTTCGATTCCGCCATCCATCAAGAGCACGCTGCGCTGTTCCGGGAGGGATTGGCGTTGCTGGCCAGTGCTTCGCCCGAGCGGCGCGCGCCGCTGGATGAGATGGTCGCCCTGGCCGAATTCCTGAGTGTGCGGCTGCCTGAGCTTCAGGAGGAATGGCATGTGCGCCGCGATCAGCTTCGGGCAGCGGGAAATCTACCGGTTCCGCCCTGATAGCCGGAATTACTTCCTGGAGACAAATGTTTGCCGCGAAAACCATTGGAAGGTTGTCCATCATGACCGAACCCGAATTGTCTGAACTGCGCGAACGAGCCCAGAACGGTGACCGGGACGCGGTCGACGAGCTGATCCAGCTCGCCGGCGAGCGCGGCGACATGGATGAGCTCCGACGTCTTGCCGACCGCGGGTACAACGATGCGGCTGATGAGCTGATCCAGCTCGCCGGCGAGCGCGGCGACATCGGTGAGCTCCGACGTCTTGCCGACTCAGGCAACGCCACCGCGGCCGACGAACTGATCCAGCTGGCGACCGAGCTGGATGACCTGGACGAGTTGCGACGACTCGCTGACCTCGGCAGCGCTGCGGCTGCCGAGCAGCTCCTGGAGCTCACTGCCGAGTAGACGCAGTCGGCACCGTCAATCCGTCACAGTGACGTTAAGACGCGGGCTCGCCGTCGCGGCAGAAGGCCAATGACCGGTGCCGATGACGCCGTCGACCGCGGGTTGGATCAGCGAATCGGTCAGTTGGCCGGGACGGGTGTCATTCGCTGATCGAAGACGCGGAAAGCACCCCCCGCGGGGCGGTTCACCGCGGGTTGGATCAGCGAAAGCGGGGCCCGGCGCCGCGAAACCGGGGGACGTTCGGCAGAAGTGCTCGATAGATCGGCGAGATCTGACCTTCGGGCTCGGCCGCACGCCTGCCTCGTAAGTGCCGATAAGTGACATTATGTCGGGTAGTCGTCTGCGTATTGCATCAGGGACTCCCACGCGTGGCCGTCCCACTTCACCGCTTACATCACCAGCAGTGAGTATGGGTGGATCGAGGTGTGCCAGGACCTTTTCGTGACGCACCCGGTGCAGGTGTTCTTCGAGTGGAACACTGCCGTGCACGTCGAGGAATTCGAGGGCCGACCTGCCAAGCGTCCCTACTCGCGACGCGAGCTGCAGCGGTTATTCGACCATGCCGACGACGAGGTTGAGCGGATCGCCGGCGCCGGCCGGAAGGGCTGGCACAGTGATACTGCGTCCGAGTGCCCTCGGTCGAAGGGTGACTACGGAGGTCACCGGACATGACTGAAAAGCCTGCGCGCGACAGTCGCTCCACCTGCGGCTATTGATCTGTGCCCGAATCAGTTCGGGTTGCGATGAGACGGATCGAATGGCAGGTCATCGCCAACTGCCCCGTGGCGTCGGGCGATCCTGCCGCCAAGCTTCTCGTCCGGCCTCTTGCGCCACACCTTACGTCGACGCGCCTCGACGGCGTCAGTAACAGTGGCGTCAATTTCTTCGTCGGGTGCCCCTAGAGTGCCAGTGAGTGTAATCGAGTCTGCTCTACGGTTGGCCCGGTTCACCCGCGACTTCGCACGAGGGACGTTCTTCCGCGAAGCCTTGTCGTTCTCCCCGTAGGCGTTCCGACGATCCAGCTCCAGGCTCAGCTCCTTCTTCTCCTGAGGAGTCCTTGGCCGGTGCATGAGCTGACCGTAGTCGCTCCCAGCAGAACTTGGGCGACGACTTCTGAAGCCACTTTGGAAGCGGGGATCAGCGCTGAATACGCCCGGACTTGATACGCAGAGGTGCCAGTAAACCAGTCATGAATCCGGGTGAGGTACGGGGCGGACTTCGAGCCCCTCGATCCCCTCGAAGTCGTCGGGATTGCAGGTATAGATCGGGACGTTCTCGGAGAGGGCTGAAGCAGCGATCAACGCGTCGTATGCCCGGGCCCCGGGTTTGCGACCAGCGGCGCGCAGCGAAGCTGCCACACGGCCGAATGCGCGTGCAGCATCAGGTCCGAATGGAATCGCCTCGAAGTCAGACTCGGCTTGCTGTAGGTGCGCCTGACGCGCGACTCGCTCTCTGGCACTGCGCGCGAGGTGCGGACCGACGGACAGCTCCGCGAGTGTGATCGCACTGATCACCGAATCCATAGGTAGGTCTGATGGCTCCGTGAGCCGGCCCAGCAGGATCACCGTCGAGGTGTCCAGCATCCCCCGGGCGCCGGGCCCGGTCACAACCGTGCGTCCAACACCGCATCCAGATCCTTGCGGAGGGCATCAGGGTCCACCTCCGGAAGATGACGACGCCGGGCGATGAGGTCTGCCGGCGCCGAGCTTCGGCGGGTGCGTGGCCGCAACTCTGCGACCTCGGTGCCGTCACGGGTGACAACTAGGGCCTCGCCGCGGGCAACGCGGTCGAGGACCTCTCCCCCGTGGTTACGCAGTTCTCTAACGGTGACCGAGTCCATGCCATTATGGTATCACCGGTGAGACACCGTCTACCCGCCCAGGCGCCCTCCTGCTTCGCATCCTCACCGAAGCGAAGCCTGGGCTGGGAGGCGGCGCCCAAGGCGCGCGCGAGGCCCGCTGCCAGCAGCATCACGCCACCGTCGTGACGAACACGACCGGGGCGTCATCGCCGAACCGGGGCCGAAGGTCGTCCGCCATTGTCCGCAGGACGTAGAAGTGCACCGCCCCCACCGCGACATCGGTTTCAAGGTCGACGGTGTCGGCCGTACTCTGCAGGTTGATGACGGCTTGAACAGGTTCGTTGACGAGCAGCACGGCCGAGGGAAGCAGGGCCGTCACCAGCCGCAGACCCTGCTGCAGAACATCGAGGCGCCACAAGGGGTTTGACTCGGGAAGCGACGATTCCAGGTGGACGTCGTTGACCCGCCACTCACCGTCCCACCAATCCAGGGAGTTGGCCGTCGGCGCCCGCTGGGTCGCGTACGCGGCAAGGTAGAGCCGACCATGATCGGCTTGGAACCCGCCTGCTATCACCCGCGCATGATCCATGCTGAGCGGCGTCACGACCGGCGCGTCCGGTAGGGCGTCGTAGAACTCCTGCATCGCTGCGGTGACCAGGTAATCCACGGATGGTCGACGCGGTGTCGCAGGCAGATCCTGGTCTGCGAGCCGCCACGGTTGAGCTGGCAGCTCCACCGTGGCCACCGGGTCCGAGGCAGGCGCAGTACCGACGACCACCTCGACAACAGTTGGCCCGCTGCCTTTTCCGTCAGCGGCACCGCGGCGCCCGGCGTCAGGTGCGACCCTGCGGTGCCACCAGGACACCAGGTCCGCCGCCAATCGTGCTTCCCGGTCGGTGTCGGCGCGCCGCAGCCCCATGCCGTGCCGAACTTGATCGACCAGCCACGTCTCGATCTCGCTCCGCGGGGCGCCGTGATGCAGTTGGTGCAGGAGCGGGCTGATCAGGTGGTCGTATTCGTCGTCGCACTCGGGAACGCCGCCAATACCGATCGGATCCCACGCCAGCAGCAGTTGCCGCAGCTGACGGGTTGATTCCCTTGTCCGGTACTTGTTCTCGGGGTCAGTCGGATCATCCCTGTCGGCGGCCACTTGTGCAGTCTTCGTGTCAGTGCCGCCGCTGGCCAGCCGAATACCTGACCCGGGTGAAAGTGCCTACCAAGTGAGCCAGCGAGAGGCCGCAATCGTAGTTTGTCGCCACGATGATTGGTCTCGTGGGCGGTAGTAGCGGCCCCGCTCGGGCCCAGTGACGTCTGCGCCGGAGGGCCATTGTTGGAGTCCTCGTAGCGTGTGGGTGAACCAGTGGTCTACTGGCTCACCGGCGAAGTCGCCGCCTTGTTCGGACAGGCGCGCGAGGGACAGGACGAGTCGCGACGAGACTCGTCGACTCAGCCAACAATGCGAAACCGATTATTGCTGGTAACTGGTCGAGGAGTATTTCGCTGCTACGACGCGAGGTGTAGCCGAGAGGTGACTGCAGACGGCGTCTCGGCGAGCCCGGCGGCGATGAGCCGACGATCTGCGCTCACAAGCCGGACGCTGAGCGCAACCGCCGTTGCGGCCCAGCTGGCGTCGTAGAACGACAGCGTGTGCCTCTCGGCTAGTACCGCCGCGTCACGAAGCCAGCCTTGCGTCATCGTGATCGGCGACCCGACAATCGTCAGGAGGTCGTCGAGCTGGTCGCCGACATCGGTGGCTGTCCATTTCAACGCCCGTGCCAGAACGTTTCCGACCTCGTAGATCGCCAGATCCAGCACGTGCGCGTGGAGATCACCACGGATGTGAGCGTCCCGTATCGCACGCGCTGCGCCGAGTTCGCTCTCCCCCGCGCCGTGAAACCACTTGATCAACACCGAGGTGTCGATGAGGAGGTGCGTCACCGACGATCTTCACGGTCGGACCGTACGAGGTCCGCTGACTCGAAGCTGCCGGCGGCCCGAAAGCGACGCTCGGAGCGCTCGATCGCCGCGGCGAGGTCGGCGGGATCTTGACGAGCCAGCTCGCGCCGCGCGGCGGTGGCGAGCAGCGCGCTGCGACTGGTCGACCTGCGCTTGACCTCTGCATCGAGTTCAGCGAGTAGATCATCGGGTAGCGACACCATCACTTTGGACATGCACGGAGTATAGCCCGCAGTATTGCCGTTGGGATGGCCCCCGACCGGCCAGAGCGACGAAAAGTTGCGAATCGAATAGTGACGGTGACCGGTAGGGATGAGTATTGCTACAACGGATCCGCGATCCGCTCGAGTCCCCGTTGATGCTCGGTCCTTCCCAGTGTCGGTCCTGGCACCAGGCCGAAGCCGATCTGAGCGCGCACCACATCACCTTGGCGTTGGGCGACCTCGAAGTGCTCCCCGGCCCGCGGGTGAGGTTCGGAGACCGGCAGATCACGGCATTCCGCGGGCCATGGGTCGCCAGCACGGAATCGGGCCCTATTCGCGCACCTGTGCTTTCGGGGCAGTGCGAACGTGGGCGCGTTCACCTTGCCTGCCAATGAGGCTGAGGAACTCGACGGGACCGGAACTGTTGGCCCCGAACCAATGTGGGGTGCGGGTGTCGAACTCGGCGGCCTCCCCTGTCTCGAGGATGAGGTCGTGTTCGCCGAGGACCAGGCGGAGCCTGCCGTTGAGGACGTACACCCAGTCGTTGCCCTCGTGGGTACGCGGGGCGGGTTCCGCGTCGTCACTCCCGGTGGGGAAGACGAATTTGTAACTGTCGCCGCTCGGCGCGGTCGGCGACCGTCGGGGCCGCAAACCAGTGCTGCTCACGGGCCTGGTGATCTTCGGTATGACGAGCGCGGCGGCGGGCCCGGCCCTGCTCCCAGGTCAGGCTCGCTGCCCGATTCCTCAGCGGTGTCGTGGGTGGCTGCGGCAGGTGACCAGACCGGTCAGGAATCGAGAAGCGCGGCTCACCGAGCCACAGCTAGCGTGACAGACATGCTGTTGCGGATTGGTCCGGAGTAGCCAAACGTCCGGCCAATCGCGAAATCGCGAACCGGGGCGATCGGGCCGCCGATTCGGATTTCCCGTCAGGGCGCGCCCTGGCCCGCGCACGACGTCGGCGCAGGCCCGGGCGCACCGCTCAACCGGTGCTCGACCCTGGCTGCCAACTGGACGACAAACCCACCGGCCGACAAACCCACCGGCCGAGATCCCCACCGGCCGACAAACCCACCTCAGGGAAGGAACTGCCATGACCTCGATCGAGTCCGTCACCCTCGAAGTGCCCGACCCCACGCTCGCCAACGCCTTCTACACCGCGGCCTTCGGTGTGAACACTCAGGTGCGCCTGCGGGCCGCGGACGCACCGACGACCGGCTTCCGTGGGTTCACGCTGTCGCTGACGGTGTCCCAGCCAGCCACCGTCAAAGGCCTCATCGGCGCAGCCGTCGATGCCGGCGCCACACCGCTGAAGCCGGCCGCGAGGTCGTTCTGGGGCTACGGCGGCGTTGTACGAGCCCCGGACGGGACGATCTGGAAGGTCGCGACCTCGGCGAAGAAGGACACCGGCCCGGCCACCCGGCAGATCGACGAGATCGTGCTCCTGCTGGGAGTCGCTGACATGGCGGCGAGCAAGCGGTTCTACCTTGACCGCGGCCTTGCCGTGGCGAAGAGCTTTGGCCGCAAATACGTCGAGTTCGCCACTCCGTCGAGTCCGGTCAAGCTGGCGCTCTACGGGCACCGCGCCCTTGCCAAGGACGCCGGCGTTTCTCCGGACGGCTCCGGATCGCACCGAATCGTCATTGGCAGCCCTGTCGGGCCCTTTACCGACCCGGACGCCTTCGCGTGGGAGGCCGCATGAGTCTGAGGCAGGCGCGGGACGACTCGGTGGCGTCGGCGCCGGCACGACGGCGGCCGGATCGTCGTGTTGGGCACACCCGGCCGACCTTGTCGCCACCTGTTCCACTCCCACCGCGGGTACCACGCGGCCTCCGTCAGGTGACCGAGGCCCGCCGGACATCTGAAAGGACTTCTGTTGTGTGTTTCGATTCGTCCCGACCAGTACTCAGGCGCGTTCAGCAGGTTCGAGTGCCCGTCGGCTCTGCCCTACAGACAGTCGGTTGTGGCACGATCACTCAGGTGACCAGCAGTCCCGCCACCGCGCAGCATCTGCGCGATCTCGCGCTGCTGCGCCGGGTCCGCGACCGGATGGACCGGGAGTACGCTCAGCCGCTGGACGTCGAAGCGCTGGCCCGTGGCGTGCACGTGTCGGCCGGGCACCTGAGCCGCGAGTTTCGCCTCGCCTACGGCGAGTCCCCGTACAGCTACCTGATGACGCGGCGGATCGAGCGCGCGATGGCGCTATTGCGTCGTGGCGATCTGAGTGTGACGGACGTCTGTTTCGCGGTCGGCTGTTCGTCGCTGGGCACCTTCAGCACTCGGTTCACCGAGTTGGTCGGCGTGCCGCCGAGTGTCTACCGGCGGCAGGCTGCGCCCGCGACGGCGGAGATGCCGTCGTGCGTGGCGAAGCAGGTGACCAGACCGGTCAGGAATCGAGAAGCGCGGGTCACTGAGCCGCAGCTAGCGTGACCGCCATGGACATCACGATTCAATCCAGCTTCCTCCCTCACGAGGACCCGGACGCCTCCCTGGCCTTCTATCGCGACACCCTCGGTTTCGAGGTCCGACTCGATGTCGGCTACGACGGGATGCGCTGGATCACAGTGGGCCCTGCCGAC